>Ga0182749_1001105_pt1 | contig 22037 bp, 20 predicted proteins | sample eDN3rd37CKraftMG_FD_128875 | JGI IMG/M metagenome (GOLD analysis project Ga0182749, IMG submission 128875) | Enriched Miracle-Growth compost microbial communities from Emeryville, California, USA - eDNA 3rd pass 37_C Kraft MG (version 2) (version 2) ...
ACCGGCCGGTCGAGCCCTGCCCCGAACAGAGCGTCCACGATCGCGCCGGTTCCGGCGAGGGCGTCGGGCAAAGCCGGCTCCGTCGCGCCACTCCACCGCGCCGCGGCAATGGCAGCATCGCCACTGAGCTTGGTCCTGTCGCCCAGCAGCAGCACCTTGGTCTCGTAACCCCATTCGGCGAGGTTGCGGGCCGCGACGAACCCGTCACCGCCGTTGTTGCCCGCCCCGGCCACAACCGTGACGCTTGCTGGCGCCAGAGCGGCGACCCGGTCGGCGACCGCGCGTCCGGCGGCTTCCATCAGGTCGATGCCCGACACACCGCCGGCTATGGTGAGCCGGTCGGCCTCGGCGGTCTCTACGGGGGTCAGGAGTTCGATCATGAGAGGACGATACAGCGGCGAACAGGGCGGCAAAACAGGCCGCTTCATCTTACTCGGGACCGCTTGAAATCGATTCTGCCTAGAATTGGGACAAGTAGCCTATTTTTTGATCAACGACTGGGTTACAAAAACAGCGGGTATCCCGTATTACCGCGTTAACGGATTGAAAACGCGGCACTTTGGCCTGTCTATCGAACTGGCATGGAGCCTGCTAACCGTCAGCGCGGCCCGGCTGGCTGGCGTCCACCGGCCGGCCAGGAGAAGTCATGCAATGAAAAAGATCGAAGCGATCATTAAACCGTTCAAACTCGACGAAGTGAAGGAGGCGCTGCAGGAAGTCGGACTGCAAGGCATTACCGTGACGGAAGCCAAGGGTTTCGGTCGTCAGAAGGGTCATACAGAGCTCTACAGGGGGGCTGAGTACGTAGTCGATTTCTTGCCCAAGGTGAAAATCGAAATCGTGCTCGGGGACGACATGCTCGATAAAGCCGTCGAGGCGATCCGCCGTTCTGCCCAGACCGGACGCATCGGCGACGGAAAGATTTTCGTCTCGAACATCGAAGAAGCCATCCGGATTCGAACCGGCGAATCCGGCCTGGATGCCATCTGATCAAACAGCGTCAACCACGGATCTAAGGAGCCATCTGCCGCCGGCAGGCTAGCCCGCGCGGCCAGACGGAAGAAAGGAAGCAGGAAGTTATGACGACCGCTAAAGACGTGATGAAGATGATCAAGGATAACGACGTGAAATACGTCGATTTCCGCTTCACCGACCCGCGGGGCAAGTGGCAGCACGTCACCTTCGACGTCACCATGATCGAGGAGGACACCTTCGCCGAAGGCGTTATGTTCGACGGCTCCTCGATCGCCGGCTGGAAGGCGATCAACGAGTCCGACATGAACCTGATGCCGGACCCCGCCTCCGCCTGCATTGACCCGTTCTTCGCCGAGACCACGCTGGTTCTGGTCTGCGACGTGCTCGAGCCGACCACCGGCGAGCCCTACAACCGCGATCCGCGCGGCATCGCCAAGAAGGCCGAAGCCATGGTCAAGTCCATGGGCCTCGGCGACACGGTCTATTTCGGCCCCGAAGCTGAGTTCTTCGTGTTCGACGACGTGAAGTTCACCGCCGAACCCTACCACACGGCGTTCAAGCTCGACTCGGTCGAGTTTCCGATCAACGGCTACACCGAATATGAGGGCGGCAACCTCGGCCACCGCATCGGCACCAAGAGGGGCTATTTCCCGGTGCCGCCGCAGGACTCGGTGCAGGATATGCGCGGCGAGATGCTGGCGGCCATGGCCAAGATGGGCGCCAAGGTCGAGAAGCACCACCACGAGGTGGCCTCGGCCCAGCACGAGCTCGGCCTCAAGTTCAGCCCGCTCACCGTGATGGCCGATCAGTTGCAGATCTACAAGTACTGCATCCATCAGGTCGCGCATATCTACGGCAAGTCGGCGACCTTCATGCCGAAGCCGATCTATGGCGACAACGGCTCGGGCATGCACTGCCACCAGTCGATCTGGAAGGACGGCAAGCCGGTGTTCGCCGGCAACAAGTATTCGGACCTGTCGGAGACCTGCCTGTCCTACATCGCCGGCATCATCAAGCACGCCAAGGCCATCAACGCCTTCACCAATCCGACGACCAACTCGTACAAGCGCCTGGTCCCGGGCTTCGAGGCGCCGGTGCTGCTCGCCTATTCGGCGCGCAACCGCTCGGCCTCGTGCCGCATCCCCTACACCACCAACCCGAAGGCCAAGCGTGTCGAGGTCCGCTTCCCCGACCCGCTCGCCAATCCGTATCTCGGATTCGCCGCGATGCTGATGGCCGGCCTCGACGGCGTGAAGAATAAGCTCGATCCCGGTCCGGCCATGGACAAGGACCTTTATGACCTGCCCCCGGCCGAGCTGAAGTCGATTCCGACCGTCTCAGGCTCGCTGCGCGAGGCTCTGGAGAACCTCGATAAGGACCGCGCCTTCCTCAAGGCCGGCGGCGTGTTCGACGACGACTTCATCGACAGCTACATCGAGCTGAAGATGTCGGAGGTGATCCGCTTCGAGCACACCCCTCACCCGGTCGAGTTCGAAATGTATTACTCGGCGTAACGGCTCCTCCCGCGATCGTGGCCGCGACTGCGATCGCAACCTTCAGGGCGCCCTCCGGGGCGCCCTTTCGTTTGGGCAGGCTCTTCAGTTGTCGAATGTCAGAATCGGAGCAGGACTGCGAAACAGACGAGGCAAGCGAGCGTGGTGAAGCCGAGAGCCATTTGCATCCGCGCCATGCGCCGCCGGCCGAACACGCCGCGGTCCCGCCCCAGGCGGACCATGTCGGCGTGGAATTCCTCGCCACTCGCGTAAGCGCAACCCAGGGCCGACCGCGCCCGGTCGATGGCGCTTTCCAGCGCCCTTAGGTCGGCCTGGGCCTGGACGGCCATGATCGGAATCATGGCCATGATGGTGCGCCCGAATGGTAAACAGCCGGTTGCGGGCATCAGGCCCGTATCGTCATGCCCTCCGCGGACATGGCCCGTGGCGCTGGCGGCGGCGCCTCCCGATAAGGCCCGGCCTCGGCGATCTCGACCCGGTTCCGGCCGCGCTCCTTGGCCCGATAGAGCGCGCCGTCGGCCCGGATCATCAGCGTTTCGATCCATTTCGGATCCGGCCAGCGGTCCGGCACGGCAGAGGCGACGCCGACGCTGACCGTACCTTCGACCTCGCAGCCGGCCACGACGGCCGCGCGGATTTCGAAAGCAAAACGCACCCGCTCGGCGACAACGGCGCCGTCCTCGGCGCTGCCCGCGATGACGATCGAAAACTCCTCTCCGCCGATCCGGCCAAAAATATCGTCGGCGCGGATCGCGCCGCGAGCCGTGGCGGCGAACAACCGAATGACATCGTCGCCCGCCGCATGCCCGAACCTGTCGTTGACCGACTTGAAGCGATCGAGGTCGAACAGCAGCACCGTCACCGGCTCGCGCCGCTTGCCCTGCTGGGAGACGAGCGCGCCTGCCCGATCAAGGAAGCCGCGGCGGTTGAGCGCGCCGGTCAGCGCGTCGGTCTGGGCTGCATCCCGGTGGAGGCGCATCTTACGCTCCTGGGCCAGCACCAGCACGATGAAGGCGGCGCCTACGGCATAGACGATCGCTTCTATTGCAAATACCGCAACCCAGCCCGTAGCAAGGGTGACGACGCCACCCTCATCCGGCAGTGCAGAGAACAGCGCCGGCAGCAGGAACACCATGCCGTGCAGCGCCGGCACCACGACGGCAAGCCGGCGGCGAATCAACGCCTTGCGACGCTCCCGCCACAACTCATGGGCGGTGAGAAAAACATAACAGGCGATGATAAGCGCGCTCAGTGTCAGCCGATGGGCAGCGGTGTCGATGAGCGACCCTCCATTGCGCGCTGCGAGCCAGATCACTGCTCCGGCCATCATGGCCAGCCATCGCACGCGGCGTCCGTGGAACAGCCGTGCGGCGCTCCACATCGTCCCACAGGCGACGAACAGCAGCGCATTGCCGAGACCGGCCGGCAACGCCGGAGGCAAAGCATCCTCGGCGCTCCACAGCCCCACCGAGAGCCCGCCAAGAAGATAGGCGGCCGCCCACCAGCCGAGCGCATGGGACCGGTCTTGGTGCCATACCATCAGCAACAGGGCGCCGAGCAAGGCGGCGATGCAGCCTGCGAGGACGATCAACGTTGGCGAATCAAGCGCGAAGGCTGCGGGTGCGAGTATCGGGAAAAAAGACATGTCCTCTGTTCCGTCTGGGCAGACTGGCTGCCGGCACGCACCCCTGCGCGTCTTGCCTCGTTGCGCTGGTCGTCAGCTTAGTGGTAAGCCTTGCCGAGGTTATGCACGCAAAAGGCGCATTTCGATTATATTCTTTATAAAGTTGAATCCGTTAAGATATTCGCCACCGAAACGAAAAGGGCGCGCCGTAGCGCGCCCCTGAACTCTGGCCCCGAGCCTTGCTTAGCGCTTCGAGAACTGGAACGAGCGGCGGGCCTTGGCGCGACCGTACTTCTTGCGCTCCACCACGCGGGAGTCGCGGGTGAGAAAGCCGCCGCGCTTGAGCACGGTGCGAAGCTCCGGCTCGAAATAGGTGAGCGCCTTGGAGATGCCGTGACGCACCGCGCCGGCCTGCCCCGAAAGGCCGCCACCGGACACCGTGCAGACGATGTCGAACTGGCCATTGCGGTTGGCCACAACGAAGGGCTGCTGGATCATCATCCGCAGCACGGGGCGCGCGAAATAAACCTCGGCGGTGCGATCGTTGATGGTGAAGCGGCCGGAACCGGGCTTGATCCAGACGCGGGCGACGGCGTCCTTGCGCTTGCCCGTGGCATAGGCGCGGCCCTGGCTATCGACCTTCTTTTCGTATTTCGGCGCTTCCGGCACCGCCGGCTTGATGCCCGACAATTGATCGAGCGACTGGATGGTCTCGGCCATGGTCAGCCCTTCCTGGAATTCTTGCGGTTCATGGCCGCGACATCGACGGCAACCGGGTTCTGCGCCGCATGCGGATGCTCGGCACCGGCGTAGACGCGCAGATTCGACAATTGTCTGCGGCCCAGCGGGCCGCGCGGCAACATGCGCTCGACCGCCTTGTGCACGATGCGCTCGGGGAAGCGGCCTTCCATGATCGAGCGCGCCGAACGTTCCTTGATGCCGCCGATAAAGCCGGTGTGATGATGATAGACCTTGCGGTCGAGCTTGCGGCCGGTGAAGACGGCCTTGCCCGCGTTGATGACGATGACATTGTCGCCGCAATCGACATGGGGGGTGAAGGTGGGCTTGTGCTTGCCGCGCAGCCGCAGCGCAATCAGCGACGCCAGGCGGCCCACGACGAGGCCGCTGGCGTCGATCATGACCCACTTCTTGTCAGCGTCGGCGGCATTGGCCGAGTAGGTTTTCATGAAAGGCGATCCATTGCTGGCCGACCGCCTCGCGGCCGGCAACATGGAGGCGCCTTCTACAGTGAAGGCCAGGGCCGGTCAACACCGGAGGCTGGAATAATAAGCTTATGAAACAATAACTTATGATTTTGGTCTTATAATACCACAAATCAAGCCACTGTTTCCGTTCAGTCTCAATGATACGGCGCGCGGAGTTCGTCCTTGACCCGAACCAGTGTATTGCGCCGCGATGCGCTGAGGTTCCGGCCCGCGCGATTGATATAGAAGGTCAACATCGACAGCGCGGAGCGAAACGGATCCGCCTTGCGGCGGCGCCTCCGGGCGGCGGACCGTTTCACCGACCGGGCAATGACCTTGGGGTCGGCTTTGGTGAACACGCCCGGCTCCAGCGTCAGGGCATCGCGTTCCCGCGTCACCGCCCCGGCCAACGGGATACCGGCCGGCGCGCACGCGATGCCTTGGATTTGCGGCGGGTCTTGCGCGTGAAATTGACCTTGCGGGCGGACTTTGCCATGGCGAACCTCATGCTGCCGAGGCCAACGCTAATCCGACTTTCGGCGTTCCGCTTTTCCGGTCGGGAGCGAGCCCCTAAGGTCACGCCATGAACCATGATTTCTACGACGACAACTACATTCGCGACATCCTGACCTCGGTACGGACCATTGCATTGGTTGGAATATCCGCCAATCCGAGCCGGCCGAGTCATTCGGTGTTCCGATTCCTGCTGGCGCGCGGCTATCGCGTGATCCCGGTTAATCCCGGACTCGCCGGCACCGACCTGCTCGGTCAGAGGGTCTACGCCCGGCTCGGCGACATCCCGGAGCCGGTGGACATGGTCGATGTGTTCCGCGCCACCACCTACGTCTTCGGCGTGGTGCAGGAGGCCGTCGCCATGAACCCGCGACCCAAGGTGATCTGGATGCAGCTCGACATCCGCGACGATGCGGCCGCCACGCTCGCGGAAGCCAGGGGCATAAAGGTGGTGATGAACCGCTGCCCGGCCATCGAATTCGGACGCCTCGGGCTGGGTATCGCGTGACAGTACCGGCCATCATGATCGATCGCATGCCGGCGCGCCGCTGACGAGACAATACGCAGGCGGCGGCCTTGCCTGTGCCGGCCCATCGAGCTGATGTCAATCGGCATCGAGAATGCGGCGGATCGTCAGCGACCTGGCGCAGGCGCCGGCCCACGGAATGCCGCGCGCCGTCCGGCCGTCAGCCGCACCGCGTTGAGCGTGGCGAGCGTCAGCACCACCATCGCCATCGCCTGATGCGACAGCGCGAGGTCGAGACGGGCTTGGGCGAGCAGCGTCAGGATGCCGAGCGTCGCCTGCGCCGCCACTGCCACGGCAAGCGCCACCGCGCTCCAGGCGCCCCTCCCTGCGCGCGCCGCATCGATGGCGTGGAGCACCGCGAGCATCAGCAGGGCATAGGCCACCATGCGGTGGTCGAACTGCGCCGTCAGCGTGTTTTCGAAGGCGTTGCGCCACACTGGCGTGTTGAAGAACAGGCGCGCCGAGTCCGGGATGAACGCGCCGTCGATCAGCGGCCAAGTGTTATAGACAAGGCCGGCGCGCAATCCGGCGACGATGGCGCCGAGATAGATCTGGACCAGCGTCAGCGCCAGGATCGCGATCGCACCGATCCTCACCCGCAGCGGCCATGGCGGCCGCGAGGGCGGTGACAGGCGCTGCGCCGTCGCCACCAGGGCGACGAAGATCAGGCAGGCCAACGCCAGATGGGTCGCGAGCCGGTACTGCGACACTTCGACCCGATCGGCCAATCCCGAGGCGACCATCCACCAGCCGACCGCGCCCTGCAGTGCGCCAAGCGCGAAGATCAGCCACAGCCGCGCCCTCAACCCCGGCCGCACCCAGCCGCGCCACAGGAACCATAGGAATGGAATGAGGAATGCCGCGCCGACCAGCCGCCCCAGGAGCCGATGAGTCCATTCCCAGGCATAGATGGTCTTGAACTGCTCAAGCGTCATGCCGCGATTGAGCTGCGCGTATTGCGGGATCGCCTTGTATTTGTCGAACTCCGCCTGCCAGGCGTCCGCGGTGAGCGGCGGCAGCACGCCCGAGACCGGCTTCCATTCGGTGATCGAGAGGCCCGATTCCGTGAGCCGCGTGGCCCCGCCGACCAGGACTAGGGCAAACACCAGCGCCGCCACAGCGAGCAGCCATAGCCGGATGACACCGGCGTGAGGATCGGACAGGGTGACGGTGGGGTCGCGCATGCGGTTCTGTCGTTGCAGCTTGCGGGCCGCGACCATATAGACCGGAGCGCCCCGCCGCAATCGCAGCTCAAGGCCGCCCGCCCATGCCCATCCGCATCCGCAAGTTCATCGGCGCCGTCGCGCTCCTCACCCTGGTGATCGTATGGGCGCTCCTCGCCATGGCTTTCGCGCAGATACCGGCGATTTTCGACAACGGCCTCGTGGCCTTCGTCTACTACGTGCTAGCGGGGCTCGGCTGGGTGTTGCCCGCCATGCCGCTCATCAGCTGGATGTCGCGCGAGGACAAAGTCGAGAGCTAGGCGGCGTCCACACGGCGGAATCCGTTCCACAGGCCGGTCGGGGCTCCGGACAGCAGCACCTTGAGGTAGCGAAGCTGCTGGAATTCGCCGTTGAGCGAGATGCGCGGCAGCGACCACAGGTGATTGACGTGATCGGGAAACAGCACGCCCGGCCGCGTCGTCAGGGCGGATTTGAAGCCGAGGTCGCGGGCGATGCGGAACTCGCGCTGGGCCGCATCGTCGGCGCGTCCGAATGGATACGCGAAATGGACCGGCGTGACCCCGAGCGCGCTCTCGATGGTGGCACGGCTCATCTTCAACTCGGACATGACCTTCGCCGGCGGTAGCTTCGCCAGGATCGGGTGGTTGACGGTATGGGCCCCGATGGTCGCCAGCGGATCCTGCGCGATTTCGCCGATCTGGTCCCAGGTCATGCACTCGCGTCCGCAGATCTCCGGGATCGAGACATGATAGCGTGCCGCCAAGTCGCGCACGACTGTACGGATTTCGTCCTCGCTGTCGCGCGCGCGCAGCCAGGAATAGAGCTCCGCATAAAGCTCCCGCTTCTGATGAAGCGTGCGGCAGTCGAGCCGTTGCTCGCGGCCGTTCATCAGCAGGACGATCTGAGGGTTGTTGGCGATGATTTCCTCGATTGCCAGCCACCACAGCTCGCCGCGTCGGTCGGGGAAGCTCGTGGGCACGAACAAGGCGAACGGCGCCTCGTATTTCCTGAAGATCGGCCAGGCCCATTGGGCATTGTCCGCATAGGCGTCGTCGAGCGTGAAGCAGACGAAGCGACGCTTGAAATCCCTGGCGCGCAGCCGTTCGACCATCTCGTCGAGCGAGATGATATCGATGCGCCATTTGCGAATCTGCCGGACCACGGCATCGAGATAGCGCGGCGCGACCTCGATCATGCGGTTGGGCTGGAACGCGCTGCGGCGGCGCGGCCGGACGTGGTGCAGCGTCAGGATGGCGCCGACGCCACCCATCACCGGACGCGCCAGATGATGAACGCCGCTGAAATAAAGCGCTTCAAATCCAATGCGTATCGCGGTTTTCTTCATGGAAGCCATGATTTAGTCGGGCACCATCGCCAGCGAACCATTTATTGGTGTTTCTTTGGCATGATGGCGTCAACCTTCGGTTAATCTCATGCGCCGACAAGTAGCCAGCATGAATGTCGCGTTTCGCCATGAAGCCGCCGATGCCCGCGCCAGCATCGGGCGGAAGGATCGGGCTCACGCCCTGCACGCTCGCATCGATGTGTATGACGACCTTGCCGCCGCGGCGCCTGCCTGGCGGCAGCTGGAAGACCTTGACGCGCTCTCCACGCCCTATCAACGGTTCGCGTGGATCGACCTGTGGCATCGCCATGTCAGCGGGCCTCAGGGTCTCACCCCGCTCATCGTCGTGGCGCGTGATGCCATGGGGGCGCCGTTGTTCCTGCTGCCGTTTCTGCGCCGGCGCAAAGGCTCCGTCACCATCGCCGGGTTCTTTGGCGGGCGGCACGCCAATCTCAACGCCGGCCTGTGGCGGCGCGACGTGGCTTGCGCCATCACCGCGGACGAGCTCCGCGCCATCTTCGCCGAGGTCGCCGAGCGGCACGGCATCGACCTGTTCAAGCTGTCGTCACAGCCGGCGAAGATCGCCGGCGTCGACAATCCGCTGGCGCTGTTTCCCAGCCAGCGCACGCCTGACGACGTCTATTCCACTACGCTGAGCGGCAGCAACGGCGAGGAGGCGCTGCGTTCCTGCCTCAAGAGCGCGATGCGCGGCCGGCTGCGGACCAAGGAGCGCAAACTCGCGGAATTTCCAGGCTATCGCTACAACGTCGCGGCGACGACCGCTGACGCCGACCGCTATCTCGACGCCTTCCTCAAGCAGAAGGCGGCGCACCTCGAGGCCCAGGGCATCCGCAACGTGTTCGATGATGCCGACATCGTCGCCTTCCTGCGCGCCGGCTGTCACGACGGATTGGCGGAGGGTCGCCCGATCATCGAAATGCACGTTCTCGAATGCGACGACGACGTCATCGCGGTGTTCGGCGGCGTGCGCGACGACCGGCGGCTGTCGTGCATGATCAATTCCTACACCATGGGTGAAGGACGCCGCTGGAGCCCCGGCCTCGTGCTGCTGACGCATCTTGTGCGGTACTGCGGCGAGCACGGCATCGGCTGCCTCGACCTGGGCGCGGGTTATGCCGAATACAAGACGTTCTTCTGCAAGGAAACCGAGCGAACGTTCGACACCATCATCGGCTTCTCCCAGGTCGGCCGCGTCACAGCAGCGGCGCTGACGGTCACACGCGGTCTCAAGCGCAAGCTGAAAGCGACGCCGTCGCTGTGGTCGGCGATGAAGCTGGTCCGCAAGCTCGTCCACTGATGTTCTTCAACACGGCCGCTCCGTCTTCGTTGTGCAGCGCGCAATAGGCTATGGGCGGTGCTTGCAGGTCTTGCTCCCACTGGGGGATGAGGTAGCATTTTAGGCATCGTTGCGCGGCCCGCTTGGCCGAATTCTGGAGACGACGATGTCCGGGACACCCGCTACCGCGCCGGGAGGCGCCTCTCCTACTCGTGTTCAATCCGACGGCCGGCTGGTCCGGTTGGCCATTGCCTTCACGGCGTGGGCCGAACGCTGGTTTCCGGAAGCATTCATCTTCGTCGCCATTGCCGTGGTGATCGTCTCGCTTGGCGCCATGGCCAACGGCGCGTCGCCTGCCGCCGTGAGCCAGGCATTCGGCAACGGCTTCTGGAGCCTCATCACGTTCACGATGCAGATGGCCTTCATCGTGATCGGCGGCTACGTGGTCGCCGTCTCCGCACCGGCGCAGCGGCTCATCCGCGCCCTGGCCCGGCGGCCGCGAACCGGCACCGGCGCCGTCGGCCTCGTCGCCGCCGCGGCGATGATCGCCTCGCTGCTCAACTGGGGATTCAGTCTCATCGTCGGCGGCCTTCTGGTCCGGGCGCTGGCGGAACGGCGCGAGCTGCGCATGGATTATCGCGCGGCCGGCGCCGCCGCTTATCTGGGGCTCGGCGCCACCTGGGCGATGGGTCTGTCGTCGTCGGCGGCACAGCTCCAGGCCAATCCTGCCAGCATGCCCAAGAGCCTGCTCGCAATCACCGGCGTCATTCCGTTCACCGAGACGATCTTTCTCTGGCAATCGTTCCTGATAACGGCCGTGCTGCTGGTGATCTCCATCTGCATCGCGATCTGGTCGGCGCCCGGCCCCGATGCTGCAGTGACGGCGGAAGCCCTGGGCATCGACGTCTCGCACGAGGACGAGATCAAAACGCCGCCGCCGGAGAAGCCCGGCGATTGGCTGGAGTATTCGCCGCTGCTGACGGTTCTGCTCGCGCTGCTCGCCGCCGGCTGGCTGGTCTATGAGTTCTCCCGCCAGGGTGCCATTCTGGCGATCTCGAATCTCAACACCTACAATTTCATGTTCGTCATGGCGGGGCTGCTGCTGCATTGGCGGCCACGACGGTTCCTCGCAGCCGTAGCCAGGGCCGTGCCGGCCACCGCGGGGGTGCTGATCCAGTTTCCGCTCTACGGCTCCATCGCCACGATCCTGACGCAAGCCAAGAACGGCGCTGGCTTGAGCCTGTCGGACCAGATCAGCCACGGCTTCGTCAGCATCTCAACCCAGCACCTCTATCCCCTGGTCATCGGCATCTACTCGGCGATCCTGGGCTTCTTCGTTCCATCCGGCGGCGGCAAATGGCTGCTGGAAGCGCCCTACGTGATGCAGGCCGCCAACGACCTCAAGGTGCATCTCGGCTGGGCGGTTCAGGTCTACAACGCAGCCGAGGCGCTGCCCAACCTAATCAATCCATTCTGGATGCTGCCGCTGCTCGGCGTGCTTGGCCTCAAGGCGCGCGATCTCGTCGGCTTCACCTTCCTGCAATTGATCGTGCACGTACCGGTCGTGCTGTTCCTGCTGTGGGCGCTCGCCTACACGCTGGAGTATCACCCGCCGGTGATGCCGTAACGATTTCGAGCCGCGGCTCACGCCGCCGCGGCCTGCACCGGCGTCGGCGCAGAGGGCGGCGGCGGAGCAGAGGCAGTGGCGACCGAGACGTCGGTGAAGCCGGCCGAAACGAAATGCTGATAGGCGGTGCCGAGGCCACGGTCGGAGCCCGCCGGCGCGACCAGCACGGCGCGCGGCGCGATGGCGGCGATACGCGCGATCAGCGGCTGCGGCGCCGACCCGGCGTCGATCACGAAATAATCGTAAGAACGCGCCAGCGCTTCGACCGCCGCGGCGAACTCCGGCAGCGCCAGGATGGCGGTCACGTCGCCGGTCCCGCCCAGCGAGACCAGATTGAGGCGCGACAGCCGGTCGCGCGTGATGATGTCGCTGAAGGTGGCGCCGCCGCGGATCATGTCGGCGAGACCGGGCGCGTGGGGATCGCTGGAAATCGATGCGAGGTGGGGATTTCCCGGGGCGAGATCGACCAGCACCACGCGGGACTCACGGCTGAGCGCACGGGCGAGCGTCAGCGCCGCGAGGCTCGATCCATCCCCTGCCTCGGCGCTGAACACCGCGACCCGGCGGCCGAGATGGGCGGTCTCGATCAGGCGGCGCGCGATGTCGGAAATCGCCGTGACCGGAACGCCGGGCGCGGCCGGTGCAACAGTCTCCGGCTGCGGCGTGGCCGCCGCCGCGCGTTGCGGCCGGCGCACCGGGACGGCGGATGTGCCGGCGCTGGCGCGCATGATCTCGCCGGTGGCGATGAAGCCGCAGCTCAGCATCAGCGTCGCCAGGGTCGCGACCAGAACCGTCGGGATTTTCTTCGGGAAATAAGGCGTGTTGGACGCGATGGCGCGGGAGATGATGCGGGCGTCCGCGGTCGGTGCGGTGCCGATGGTCTCGCGCGCCGTGGCCTCGCGGTATTTGGCGAGATAGGATTCAAGCAAATCGCGCTGCGCCTTGGCCTCCCGCTCCAGCGCGCGCAGTTGGACGTCCTGAACGTCGCCGCTGCTCGCCTGGCGCTTCGCCGCATCGAGGTTGGCGTTGAGCGCGTCCACCCGGGCGCCGGCGATCTTGGCGTCGTTCTCGAAAGCGCGCACGAGCTTCTCGGCTTCGGCGCGAATCTGACCGTCGAGATTGGCGATCTGCGCCCTGAGTTCCCTGATCCGCGGGTGTTCGTCGAGCAGCGTGGTCGATTGCTCGGCGAGCTGCGCGCGCAACGCCGCGCGCTGCTCGGTGAGGCGGCGGATGATGTCGGAGTTGAGCACGTCCGACGCCTCGATGGTCCCTCCCCGCTTCAGGAGATCGCGGATGGTGTTGGCGCGGCTCTGGGCATCGGCCTGCTGCGCGCGCGCCGCGGAAAGCTGCGCGTTGACGTCGCCGAGCTGCTGGCCGGTCAGGGTGGTATTGTTGGTGCCGATCAGCAGACCGGACTTGTTGCGGAAGTCGGCGACACGGCCCTCCGCCTCCGCCACCTTGCCGCGCAGCTTCTCGATCTCGCCGACCAGCCATTGGCTCGCGCCGCGCGACTGGTCCTGCTTTGCAGCGCGCTGGCGGTCGATATAGTCCGCGGCGATGGTGTTGGCGACCCGCGCCGCGAGATCGGGGTCGGACGCCTGGAACTCGATGACGATGACTCGCGAGCGGTCCACCGCATAGACCGTCAGCCGGTCGTAGTAAGCTTCGAGCGCGCGTTCCTCCGGCGACAGCTTGAATGGGTCGCGCGCCAGGCCGAACGCCGAGAGCACGGAGCGCAGCGGCGAGACGCCGCGCAGCATCGGGTCGAACTCCGGCCGCTCCGCCAGCTTGAGCTGGCGGATGACGTCGAGCGCGACCTCGCGCGACATCGCGACCTGGACCTCGTTGGCGGCCGCGTCGGGATCGCCGGCGCCGCCATCGCCGTTCTTCTCCGCCTCCGGCCGCAGAAACACGTTCTCGCGACTCTCGAACAGCACCCGCGCCTCCGACCGATAGCGCGGCGTGATGATCTCCACGGCCACAAAGGTTATCAGGGCGACGATGACCGTCGGCAGCAGAATCCACAGCCGCTTCGCCCACAGGGCGCGGCCGACCGCCCCGAGATCAATGTCACCGTCGGCGCGGGCGACTGCTGTAGCCGGCTGGGCTGGCATCGGGAAACTCCGGGAACCATCTCCCCTTGAGAGCGATCTGACCGGATTATGGTTTCCAAGGCGTTAATTCGGACTTTGCCGCACATTAAGAAGGTTTGACGCATTTTTATCAAGTGCCGTGCTTTACCGGCGCCATGTCAGGCCAGTCCCTGCGCATCGTTCACGTATTCCGGGCGCCGCTCGGCGGCCTGTTCCGCCATGTCGCCGATCTGGCAGCCGAGCAGGTCCGCAACGGCCAACAGGTCGGGCTCGTCTGCGATTCGACCGGCGGCGGCGCCCGCGAGGCCGACGTGCTGCGCGCCCTCTCCGATCAACTGCCGCTCGGAGTGCTGCGCATTCCGATGCGGCGGACCATTTCGCTTCAGGACATCGCGACGGCGCAACAGGCCCTCGCCCACATCGACAGGCTTGGTCCCGATGTCATCCATGGCCATGGCGCCAAGGGCGGCGTCTATGCGCGCCTGATCGGCGCCTGGCTCGGCATCCGCCGCGAGGTCGCGCGCGTCTATACGCCGCATGGCGGCAGCCTCCACTACGAGCCGGCTTCGCTTGCCGGCAAGATCTATTTCAACGCCGAGCGCGCGCTCGAAAGCGTGACCGATGCCATCGTCCACGTCAGCCGGTTCGAGGCCGATGCCTACCGCCGCAAGATCCGCCCGCCGCGTTGCGCGGCGCATGTAATTCCGAACGGCCTGCAGGCCGAGGAGTTTACGCCGGTTGCACCGGGCTCCGACGCTCGCGATCTCCTGTTTCTCGGCGAATTCCGCGACCTCAAAGGCATCGACGTGCTGATCGATGCCCTCGCGCTGCTCCGGGCGCGGGGCCTGCGCGTCACCGCCAACCTTGTCGGCCCGGTGGGCGGGCGCGCACCCTACGCCGCACGGGCGGAAACGCTCGGCCTGTCGGATCAGGTCGCGTTCCTTGATCCGATGCCCGCGCGCGCCGCATTCGCCACAGCGCGGGCTATCGTGGTGCCGTCGCGCGCGGAGTCGCTGCCCTACGTGGTGCTAGAGGCGATTGCTGCACAGCTGCCGATCATCGCCAGCAACGTCGGCGGCATCCCGGAAATCCTCGGCCCGTTCGCCGGCGACCTGGTTCCGCCCGGCGACGTCGGCGCCCTGGCCGACGCCGTTGCAGCGCTCCTGGCCGACCCTGCGCAGGCTGCTGCCGCAGCGCAGGCGCGACTTGACTGGATGGGCCCCCGTTTCCGCGTCGAAACCATGGGACGCGACATCATGGCCGTGTACCGAGAGGCTCTGGAGCGGCGTGCGCGGCATCGGACGGGCGCGGCCCGACCACGGTTTACGTTGCGTTAAGCAGTTCGGAACGAATGCTCGTTAACACTTCCTATCCCCCGAGCGGGGGCTGTCCGCAGCGGGCATCTTCGGGGTCTTGATTCCATGGTAGCCGTCAGTTCCACCGCTCCGACCGCTGACCATTCCACGACGGCGCCGCACCCCGGGCTTAGCCCGCTGGCGCGGGCCATCGCCGCCGAGCCGGTGGCGCACGCCTTGTCGCCGGTCATCGTTGTCGGCGTCGTGCGCCTGCTGGAATTCGCCGGGCTCGCGACGCTTGGCGCGCTGATCTTTCTCGCCGCCGTCGGTCAGGATGGCGTCGCTTTGCAATACGTCGCCGCCACCCTGGGCGTCTCCGCGGCGACGGTCGCGATCTTTCAGGTCTGCGACCTTTACACGATCGCCGCTTTCCGCACGCAAATCTATCAACTCGGCCGAGTCGCGGTAATCTGGACGCTGATTTTCCAGGCGGGCTTTGTCGTGCTGTTCTTCAGCAAGTTCGACATCGCCTTCTCCCGCACCTGGGCGGCGCTTTATTACCTTGCCGGCCTCGCCGTGCTGCTCTGCGGGCGCATCGTCCTCAACGCACTGGTGCGCCGCTGGGCACGCGACGGCCGCCTCGTCCGCCGCGTCGTCATCGTCGGCGGTGGTGCCGGCGCCGAATCGCTGATCGAGGCGCTGATCTCGGAGGCCGATTCCGACGTGCGCATCTGCGGCGTGTTCGACGACCGTGGCGATGAGCGTTCGCCGGACGTGGTCGGCGGCATTCCGAAGCTCGGCACCATCGACGATCTCGTCGAGTTCACCCGCCTTACCCGCGTCGATCTCATCCTGGTCGCGCTGCCGCTCGCCGCCGAACAGCGCGTGCTCTATCTGGTCCGCAAGCTGTGGGTGCTGCCCGTGGACGTGCGACTCACCGCGCACATGAGCAAGCTGCGGTTCCGGCCGCGCGCCTATTCCTACATCGGCAACGTGCCGGTGCTCGACATTTTCGACAAGCCGATCGCCGACTGGAACATGGTGCTCAAGTCCGCATTCGACCGCGTCGTCGGCGCCTTGGTCCTTGCCGCGGTATCGCCGATCATGCTCGCCGTCGCGATCGCGGTGAAGCTCGACAGTCCCGGCCCGGTGTTCTTTCGCCAGCGGCGCTACGGCTTCAACAACGAGCCCATCGAGATCTGGAAATTCCGCTCGCTCTACCACGACAAAACGGACCACGGCGCACAGACGCTGGTGAAGCCGGGCGACGCGCGCGTCACCCGCGTCGGCCGTTTCATCCGCAAGACCAGCCTCGACGAACTGCCGCAGCTTTTCAACGTGGTGTTCGCCGGCAACCTGTCGCTGGTCGGCCCCCGCCCCCATGCGTTCAACGCCAAGGCCGAGCACCGGCTCTACGAGGAGGCGGTGGACGGCTATTTCGCCCGCCACCGCGTCAAACCCGGCATCACGGGCTGGGCACAGGTCAACGGCTGGCGCGGCGAGACCGACACCCAGGAAAAGATCCAGCAGCGCATCGAGCACGATCTCTACTACATCGAGAACTGGTCGCTGCTGTTCGACATCTACATCATGCTGCGCACGCCGTTCGCACTGCTCAAGGCGGAGAATGCGTATTGACCGACGCTGTAGCCGATGCCCTTGTGGTGCGGCCTTCCGCGATCCCGGCCGGCATCGAGCGCCTGCAGAACGGCGTCCTGTGGCTGATCGGCTTCTCCGGCGCCTTCGTGCGGTGGGAGCCGGCGCCTTACGAAGCCATTGTCAGCCTCGGCATCGTCGTGTTCGCCGCCAGCGGCCTGAAGCTGCGGCCGATGCACATTCCCCTCATCGCCCTGTTGATCGCCACCACCGTCGCCTACGGCATCGGCGTGGTTCCGGTGATGGAGCGCGAAGGCACGGTGCAATGGGCTGCGGTGTCGTGCTTCATGGCCGCGTCGTCGCTGTTCTTCGCCATGGTCATGGCGGAGAACACCGAGCGGCGGCTCGCGGCGCTCATGACGGGCTATCTGCTCTCCGCGCTGATGGCGGCCTTCATCGGCGTCGCGGCATGGGCGCACGTCATCCCTAGCGCCGACTACTTCCTCATCAACGGCCGCGCCATGGCCACGTTCAAGGACGCCAACGTCTATGGCCCGTTCCTGATCCTCCCTCTGGCGATGACGCTGAGCCGCCTGATGGCGGGGCAATACCGAAGCTTCGTCGCCAACGCCGGCATCGTGCTGCTGATCGGCGCCGGTCTGTTCTTCAGCTTCTCGCGCGGCGCCTGGGGCCACTTCGTGGCCACGACCGTGCTCATGCTCGCGTTCAATTTCCTGACCGCGCGGTCCAACAAGGAACGCATCCGCATCCTGGTGTTCGCGGCCGCCGGTGCAGCGGCAGTCGCGTTCCTGATCGTGCTGGTGTTGTCGATCGATTCGGTCGCGGCGCTGTTCAGGGAGCGCGCCAGCCTGGTGCAGAGCTACGACGCCGGCCCGCAGGGCCGCTTCGGCCGCTACCTGCCGGGCTTCCTGCTGATGCTCGACAATCCCATCGGGATCGGGCCGATGCAGTTCACCCGCTACTTTCCCGAGGATCCGCACGACTCGTTCCTTGATGCGTTCGTCGCCGGAGGCTGGCTCGGCGGCACCACCCACCTCGCACTCATGGTGATGACGCTCGCGCTCGGCTTGCGCCAGGTGTTCGTGCGCACGCCGTGGCAGCGCGCCTATATCGCGATCTATGCCACGTTCGCCGCGGAGGTCGGCGAAAGCGTCATCATCGACGTGCAGCACTGGCGCCATTTCTACCTGCTGCTCGGCCTGATCTGGGGGCTGATGGCGGTGCCCCGCGCCGTTGCATCGGGGGATGAGCCTCACTATAGTCCCGCGCGTCTCGGAGCGTAGCGCAGCCCGGTTAGCGCACCAGTCTGGGGGACTGGGGGTCGCGAGTTCGAATCTCGCCGCTCCGACCAAATTCCTATTAAAATCAATGCAATAGGCATGATGCGCGAAATCGCGATCTGGGGTAGCTTCCCGGAAACGTCAGAGTCAGCATGCCGCAAACGCTGTTCGATAAAATCTGGAACGCCCACGTCGTGGCGACACGCGACGACGGTCGTTCGCTGGTCTATATGGACCGCCATGTGCTGGACGATGTCCGCACTCCGCATGCGTTGAAGATGCTCGAGCGGCAGGATCGGCACATCCGCCGCAGGGATCTGACGCTTGTGGTGCAGGATCACTCGGTCTCAACCGCTCGTGATCGTACCACGCGCATCGATAAGGCGGCCGATGCCTTCGTCGATGCGACCCGCGATGCCGCAGCAAAGCATGGTATCGGCCTGCTCGACGTCGGCGACCCCGAACAGGGCATTTCCCACGTCGTCGCGCCGGAGCTTGGCATGGTCCTGCCCGGCGCCACGCACGCCTGCGCCGACAGCCATGCGCCTACCGTCGGCGCGCTCGGTGCACTTGGCTTCGGCTGCGGCACCACCGAACTCGTGCATATCCTCGCGACACAGACAATGTTGCTGGTAAGGCCCAAGCAGATGCGCATCCGTTTCGATGGCCGTCTGCGGGACTACGTCAGCGCCAAAGACGCGATCCTGCATGCGATTGGCAGGCTCGGCATCGAGGCGGCGCAGGGCTATGCCGTCGAATATGCTGGCGAAGTGGTTAGAAACATGCTGCTCGAGGGCCGTTTCACGCTTTGCAATATGGGTACGGAATTTGGCGCCCGTACCGGCTATGTCGCGCCGGATGACAAGACATTCGAATGGCTTTACGGCAGACGTTTCGCGCCGAAGGGCAGCGATTGGGAGTGCGCCATGGCGTACTGGCGGAAACTGAAATCCGACGCCGATGCGGCATTCGATGCGGAGGTATCGATCGATTGCACCGATCTCGAGCCGCAGGTGACCTGGGGAATCGACCCGAGCCAGGTCATGCCGATTTCCGGCGTCGTTCCAGCCTCATCTGCCGTCAGCAGGGCGAATCACGACCGCGCGCTCTCCTATATGGGGCTCATGGCAGGGGCACCGATCTGCGGGACGAGAGTTGATCGCATCTTCATAGGCTCCTGCACGAATGCGCGCCTGTCCGATCTTGAAAGCGCCGCCGCCGTGGTCCGAGGACGCAAGGTGGCCGACGGTGTAAAAGCTATCGTCGTTCCGGGGTCGACGACGGTGAAGCGGGAGGCCGAGGCACGCGGATTGGACAAGATATTTCTTACCGCTGGTTTTGCCTGGGAAGAATCGGGCTGTTCGGTTTGCGCCGGGGGCAATCGCGATGGCCCAAAGCCCGGCGAACGCTGGGTCGCCACGAGCAATCGTAATTTTGAAAATCGGCAGGGCTTGGGGGTCCGCACGCATCTTGCCTCGCCGGCGATGGCCGCCGCCGCCGCCATCGCCGGCAAGATTGTCGACGTAAGACAGATGATGAGCGACCACTGATGCAACCGTTCACGACATTGACGGGCATCGCTGCGCCGCTGCTGCGCGACGACATCGATACCGACCAGATTTGCCCGGTGCTGCCGCTCCGCGTGCTTGAGCCGGATTACGCCGCCCAGTTGTTTGTACGGCTGAGAAAGCGGCCTGACAGGAGTGAAAATCCGGATTTCGTTCTCAATCGGCCGCAATATCGCTCGGCAAAAATGCTCCTCGCAGGCCGCAATTTCGGCTGCGGCTCTGCCCGCGAGAGCGCAGCATGGGCGATGTCGGCCTTCGGCATACGCTGCATCGTCGCGCGCAGCTTTGCGGAACTTTACCGCCGGAACGCGATCAACAACGGCATTCTCCCGATTGTCCTCCCAGACACACAGATGGATGCCTTCGAGGCGCATGTCTTGACGGTGAACGGGGCGCAGCCGTTCACCGTCGATCTGCTTCAACAACGGATAGTCTGCCCGAACGGCATGGCCATTCCGTTTGATTTCGATGCCACATATCGCGCCGTTTTGCTGCAAGGCCTCGACGAGATCGGGATCACGCTCCGGAATGCGCGCGATATTACGGCGTGGGAGCAACGCTGCCGCGAGACGCAACCCTGGCTTCAATCCATGGACATCACGCAATGAAAAGGACGTCTTCCATTACCGCTTGCGCCATTGTTGCGGCTGCCATTCTCTCCATGGCTTCCGCACAGGCTGAATCGACGAAGATAGTGGTCGGCAACGTACCTTCGCTGACGGGCGCGCCGCTCTATATCGCCAAGGAGAAAGGCTACTACAGCGAGGCCGGACTCGACGTGAGCATCGAATATCCCGGCTCTCCCGGAGACATGGCCGCGATGCTGGCGACCAACCGGCTGCAGGCGATCGGCTCGGGCTTCAGCGCGGGATTTTTCAATCTGATCGAGAAGAAAATCCCGGTGACAATCGTCATGTCGCGCGCAATCAGTCCGGTCAATCACTTCATCATGCTTTCGCCCGCGATGAAGGGCAAAATCAAAACGCCGAAAGATCTGAAAGGGCGCGTCGTCGGTATCGATGGCGCCGGCTCCGGCATCATGTACGAAGTCGATAAGGTTCTGGCGCAGGGTGGCCTCACCTTCGCCGACGTGGAGGTGAAATACATTCCGCTGACGCAAATACAGGTTGCGCTTTCGACGGGAGCGGTCGACGCGGCGATGCTGGTTTCCCCCATGCAGGATGTCGCGGCGGAAAAGGGATTGGCGATCCGCTGGATCAATACCGACGATGTCGTGAAGCCGCAGCCGATGCTTTCCTCAGTCATGCTCATGAATTCCGAGTGGATCGGAAAGAACCGCTCGGCTGCGGAAGCCTTTATCAGAGCCACGCTGCGTGGCACCCGCGATTATTGCCAGGCCTATCACCATGGCCCCAACCGCGCGGACGTCGTCCGCTATCTCGCGAAATATTCCGATCTGAAGGACGAGCAGATGATCGACCGCCTCGAATGGGGCTCGATGGACGTGCGCGGCCGCGTGCTTGAGGACAGCCTGAACGATATTCAGGATTTTTACCTGCGCGAGAAGCTCATCGCTCGAAAATATACCCGAACCGAGCTGGGGCCTCCCGATTGGATCACACGGATCGGCGACAGCCTCGAACCCTTCCAACTCGTTCATGACGATGGCAGGCCGGGATGCCGCGAGACGAGCAAATGAAATCCGAAATGGCAGACCTGATTGGGGTCGGTGGATTGCCTGTCCCCCGGCAGCGCCGGGGCTGACTCCTACCGTCCAATCATTCTCACCCGGTCTTCAGTGCCCACCAGATCGTGGCGGCGGTCATGGGCATCGGCAGGTCGAGAATCCCCTGGCTTCGGAGCGCGTCGCAGATCGCGCTCGTCACCGCCGCGGTCACCGGTGCGATGCCCCCTTCGCCTGCGCCCTTGACGCGAAGCCTGTTCAGCGCCGTCGGATCCTCGGTCCGCCGGGTTTCGAATGACGGCACGTCGTCGGCCCGGGCGATCCCGTAGTCCATGAAGGAGCCGGTGACGACCTGCCCGTCCTGGAACCGCACGCCCTCGAACAGCGCCTGGCCGATGCCCTGGGCGATGCCGCCATGGGTCTGTCCCTCGACGATCATGGGGTTGATCGCTTGGCCGACATCATCGACCGTCAGATAGCGGGTGATGTCCACCGTGCCCGTGCCCGGATCGATCTCGACCTCACAGATCGCACACCCGCCAGGGAACGCCGGAATGCGGCCGAAGAAGTCCTTGCTTGCCGTCAACGGCTGGCGCAGCTCCGGCGCTAGAGCGGTTCACAGCTTGTCTGAATCGAGTGGGATTCCCTTGGCGGTCGATTTGTGATTCAAGATGCTGGCTGGAATGGAGGCCAGCATCGGATGACCCGACCTCTTTCCAATGATCTGCG
>Ga0182749_1001109_pt1 | contig 22028 bp, 22 predicted proteins | sample eDN3rd37CKraftMG_FD_128875 | JGI IMG/M metagenome (GOLD analysis project Ga0182749, IMG submission 128875) | Enriched Miracle-Growth compost microbial communities from Emeryville, California, USA - eDNA 3rd pass 37_C Kraft MG (version 2) (version 2) ...
CAGCAGGGCACGGTCTACGTGTTCGCCAACGTGTACATGTTCCCCGAGAAGCCTGGCACGACGGGCAAGATCAAGAAGTTCGACGTGCTGACGGGCGAGACGGCTTGGGAAATCCCCGATCCGTATCCGAACTGGGGCGGCACCATGGTCACCGACGGCGGCCTGATGTTCTACGGCTCGCTCGGTGGTGACTTCCGCGCCGTCGATCGCAAGTCGGGCAAGGTCCTCTGGCACCGCAAGCTCGCCTCGGGCATCATCGGCAACCCCATCACCTACAAGGTGGGCGGCAAGCAGTACGTCTCCATTCTCTCCGGTATCGGCGGATGGATCGGCGTGCCTGTAACGGCCGGTCTCGATCTCAACGACAAATTCGGTGCGATCGGCGCCACCGCGATGACCAAGGCCGCCAACCTCGACAAGATCCCGCAGGCCGGCACGCTGTTCACCTTCCGCGTCTACGACTGACGGAGCGTGAATATGCGGCGGCGCCCGGTCTCTCAGGCTCCGGGCGCCGCTGTCACCTCAAGGATCGGCGTCCTGCGCGCTTCGGTGCGCAGGACGAAGCAACAAGAGTTGAGTGCGCGAGAGATCGATCCGTTGAAATTCGGCTTAACCCACCTGCTGCTCGGTGTCCTTCTGCTTACGGGTGCTGCTGTTTCTGCGCACGCGGCGCGGGACATGCAGAAGACGTTCGACGAGCTCACCTCGGCGGAGAAAACGGCGGCCAAGCGCGCCGCCAAGAAGATGTTCGAGGAGAAGTCCCTCGACCGGCTCGTGGTGTGTGCGGACCCCGGCAACATGCCGCTGTCGGACATCAATCAGGCGGGCTACCAGAACAAGATCGCCGAGGTGCTCGCACGGAAGCTCGGTACGCGGCTTGAATATTTCTGGCGTCCGTACCTGGAGCGCGGCCTCACGCGCGAGACGTTCGACACCAACATGTGCGACGTGCTGCTGGACCTGCCCGCGGTCTACGAGCCGGCGCTGACGACGATTCCGATTTATCGCTCGACCTACGTGCTCGCCTATCGCAGCGACCGCGGTCTTGCGTTCAAGGATTTCGACGATCCAGCGCTCAAGGGCTTGCGGATCGGCGTGTTTCAAACCTCGGCTATCCGCCAGGTGATGACCAAGAAGGGCTTGGCGCCTTACCTCAAGCTCAAGACGCTGAGCCACAACGCGGATCTCCATCCCGAGAACCAGCCCTGGCGTCAGGTGCAGGAAGTGCTCGACGGCACGCTGGACGTGGCGGGCGTCTGGGGGCCGTTCGCCGGCTGGCTGAAGACGATGAAGGGCGAGCCGATCACGGTGCAGCCGGTCAACCTGTGGGAAGATCTCGTGCCGATGGAGTACGAGCTTGCCGCGGGCGTGCGCAAGACCGATGCGCGGCTGAAATATCTTCTCGACTACGCGCTGGAGGATTCCAAGGACGAGATCCAGAAGATCCTCACCGATTTCGGTGTTCCGCTGGTCGAATGCAGCACCTGTCTGGTGCAGGGCGATCTTCCCGCCCACGGCGCCTACATCAAGCCGGCAACGACGGCGTACCCGTCGAAGCCGGAAGCGGCGACGCCCGATCAGGTGGTAACGGAAGAGCGCCTCGAGACGTGGCTCAAGGAAGGCGCGGATCTCACGCAGGAATTGTCCAACGCGGTGCTTGCGGGCGATGAGAAGCGCATACGGCTTCTGGTCGCGCGCGGTGCAGACGTCAACGCGCGGGACGCCCAGGGCTATGCGCCGGCCCACACCGCTGCGCGTAAACGCCACCCGGAACTCATCGTGCTCTTTGCCGGCTTCAACGCCGATCTGAATGCGCTCGACAAGGACGGGATGACGCCGCTGCAACACGCGGTGATGCGCAACCACGTGCCGACCGTGAAGATGCTGCTTGAGAAAGGCGCGGACATCGAGAAGAGCAACTCGGAGGGCTATTCTCCGCTTGCGCTCGCAATCGCCGAGGCGAAGTACGAGGTGGCGAAGGTGCTGCTCGATGCGGGCGCGCATATCGATACGACAGCCGGGCCCGACGCGCTCACGCCGCTGATGATCGCGTCGAGCCAGGTTTCGCCGGGTGAGGGGGCGATCTTCCTGCCGGGCAGCACGCGGCCCATCGACCTGGCGCGCGATCTCATCCAGCGCGGCGCCAACGTCAATGCGCAGTCGAAGTCGGGCGTTACGGCGCTGATGATCGCGGCGGCCCGGAACGTTGCGCCGATGATCGGCCTCCTGATGCAGGCGGGCGCCAAAGCCGATCTCACGTCGGCGCAGGGTAAAACCGCTGCGGACATCGCGGAGCAGAACGGCGCCGAGGCGGCCGCGAAAGCGCTGAAGCTGATCGGCAAGGTTTCCGACGGAGATGCCCACTAGTGCCGAGGTTGCGCACAGTGCTGGCGGTATCTGGGATGCTGGCGGCGGCCACGGTGGCCGGCGCTGCACCGAGGGAGCTTTCCGAGGACGATGTGACGGCGGCCCTCATGGCGCATATCGCCGGGCACACGCGCGAAGGTGTGTTTGCGTTCGTCGATCCCCTGACGGGCGAATATCTGTCGCTCGTGCTCGATGGCGTCCGCGTCGTCCGCGGCCTGCCGGGTTACGGCTGGTTTCCGAACGTCAATTTCCACGATGCGAAGATGCCCGCCAAAAGGTACGCCCTCGATTTCTGGTTGCTGCCGGATGACGGCGGTGACGCGGTGCTCCTCGATACCCGCATCCACAAGGCGCCGCAGAGGGATGGCGATGGATGGATGAGCATCACGCGCCGGCCGATGGCGTGGTGGTGGCTCCCGACCATCGAGCGGTCGAGCGCGGTTGCAGGGAAGCCAGCGTGGCACGTGCTGGGCGACATTCACATGCACATCGCCAAAACGCGCGATGGGGGAGCGGTCGTGCTTCCCGATGAAACGGGCGCGGAGCTTTCGCTCCAGCTCATCGATGTCGAGCAGCCAGTGGGGCGGTCAAAGACCGACGGCCGGTACTTCGCCTGCGCGCTGCTGCGCAAACCTGAAAGTGAGCCGGCGCAGTTTTATTCGGCCACATACTGGCTCGACGACAAAACGAAGCGAATTACCGCCGGAAAAGCCGAGCGAACGGAAATGGCAAATACCGGCGATCGAAAAGCGGCGTCAGAACCGCGTTGCAATGTCGATGGCGTGGCTTTCGACATCGTCGACTAAAACCTGGGGAAATAGGAATAGGGAATGCCAATGCAAAAGGTATTTCGCAAGGTGGCTGCCGTTATCGCACTCGGCGCCGTCTTTGCTTACGTCAACCCGCTGCCTGCCGCCGATGGCGCCGCACCGCCGGCCGCGGACAGCGCAGCGCCCACCCCGCTCTCAATGGACGAGCTCAAAAAGAGCATGAAGCCGCTCGAGCGCGTGGAAATGGCGGCGAAGGGGACGCTCAAAAACCCCTACACGGACAACGCCGAGGCCATCGAGCAGGGCAAGAAGCTCTACTTCAACAAAAGCTGCAACGGCTGCCATGGCGGTGGCGGCGGTGGCGGCATGTGCCCGCCGCTGACCAACTCGGTCTGGGTTTACGGCAGCGACGACGACACGCTGTTCCGCCTGATTTCGATGGGCACCGACGATCTCAAGAAGCATGGCTACAGCCGCAAGGGCACGGAGGGCGTCGTCGGGCCCATGCCACCGTTTGGAACGCTGATCGATAGCGACCAGGACCTGTGGAAGATCATTGCCTGGATCCGCACGGTCTACTCCGGCCCGCCGGCGAAGCGGAACTGGTGATCCCAACGCCTCACGGGCCTGCGGGGCAACCCGCGGGCCCGTTCTGCGGCATGCCGGTCTCTGGGTCGGTCGGATCTAGGGCGATGGCAGCTGACAGGCCACGGATGAAAAGTTATAACGTAGCGTTATGATGATCCGAACCTCGCACCTTCTCCCGGTCCGCCGTGCCGCCGCGAGCTTCGCGGCTCGGCCCGTCATGCTGGCCGTACTTTTTGTCATGCTGGCCGCACTCGTTACGGCAGCCTTTCCGGTGGCCGCCTTTGCCCAGTCCAGGGGCGCCGCGGACGCGGGCACTTCGCCCACTCTCAATGCGACGATCGTCTACCTGACGAAGGACTATCGGGAGCCGCCGCCGCTCTCCCTCGTCGACAAGGCCGTCACCGATAAAGGCATCCAGGGCGCGCGCATCGCGCTCGAAGAGAACAACCGCACGGGGCGGCTCATCGGGCAGCACTACGAGTTGCTCGAGGCGCTGCTCGGCGCGGACGCCAATCCCGCCGACAAGGTGAAGGAGCTGATCGCAGCGGGCCATCGTCTCATCGTCGCCGATCTGGAAGCCGCCGACCTTCTCGCGGTGTCGGATCTGCCGGAAGCGCGCGATGCGCTCATCTTCGATGTGCGAACGAGCGATGACGGGCTGCGTCAGGAACAGTGCCGCAACAACGTGTTCCATGTGCCGCCGAACTGGGCGATGCGCGCTGATGGGCTGGCGCAGTACCTCATGTGGAAGCGCTGGCGGCGCTGGGTTCTCGTCGTCGGCAAATCACCGGCCGACGAAGGCTATGCCGCTGCCATGCGGCGCGCGGCAAAGCGCTTCGGCGCCAAGATCGTCGCGGAGCGGCCCTATACGTTCGAAGCGGGCTCGCGGCGCACCGATACGGGCCATCAGCAAATCCAGTCGCAGATGCCGATGCTGACGCAGGGCGTGCCCGACCACGACGTCATCGTCGTGGCGGACGAGGCGGACGTGTTCGGCGATTACTTGCTTTTCCGTACCTATGAGCCGCGGCCTGTTGCCGGCACGCATGGGCTCGTTGCGGTCGCCTGGCACCGCGCGTTCGAGGAATACGCCGGCACGCAGATGCAGAACCGCTTCGAGAAGAAGGCGGGACGCATCATGCTGGAGCGCGATTACACCGCGTGGCTCGCGGTGCGGATCATCGGCGAAGCGGTGACGCGCACGGGCAAGAACGACGCCGAGGCGCTGCGCGCCTACATCCTGTCCGACAAGTTCGAGGTCGCCGGTTTCAAGGGCCAAGGCATGAACTTCCGGCGCTGGGACCTGCAGCTTCGTCAGCCGGTTCTGATTGCAGGGCCGCGGGCGCTGGTTTCGATCTCGCCGCAGGAGGGCTTCCTGCATCCGAAATTCCTCACCGATACGCTCGGCTTCGATGAACCGGAATCGAAGTGCCGACTGTCGGCCTCAGTAAACGACGGGAGCAAATAATGCGTCGCCTTCTCGCCATGCTCGTTCTGCCTTGCCTCGCGTGGGGGCCGGCGGCAGCGGATACGATCTTCGTCACCAACGAGAAGGACAACACCGTCACGGTGCTCGATTCCGAGACGCTGAAGGTGGTGAAGACCATCCCCGTCGGCAAGCGCCCGCGCGGCATCGCCATTACACCGGACAAAAAGGAAGTGCTGGTGTGCGTCGGCGATGACGACCAGCTCGACGTGATCGACACCGAAACGCTCGAAGTGGTGCGGCGCATGGATACCGGCCCGGATCCGGAGCTGCTCGACATCGATCACAAGGGTGAGCGCGTTTACGTCGCGAACGAGGACGACGGCTACGTCACCGTGCTCGAACGGGTCAGCGGCAAGGTCCTCGCGGAAATCGAGGTGGGCGTCGAGCCGGAGGGCATGTCCGTCAGCCCGGACGATAAGATCGTTGCCGCAACGTCGGAAGCGACGAGCATGGCGCACATCATCGATACGACCACGTTCGAGGTGCTGGCCAACATTCTCGTCGATACACGGCCGCGCGTTGCGATGTTCACGCAGGACGGCAAGCATGTGTGGGTGTCGGCGGAGATCGGCGGGACCGTCGCCATCATCGATGCGGCGACCTACAAGATCATCAGAAAGCTGAGCTTCGAAATTCCCGGGGTGCGCCCCGAGCTCATCCAGCCGATGGGCATCATCTTCTCGAAGGACGGTACGCGGGCGTTCGTCGCCATCGGCCGCGCCAATCGCATCGCGGTGATCGATACGGCAACGTATGAGACCACCAATTACATCCTCACCGGACAGCGTCCGTGGCACATGGCGCTGTCGGCCGATGGGACGAAGCTCTATTCGGCGAACGGTCTCACAAACGATCTCACAGTGATCGACGTTGCGACGCTGAAGGCGGAGAAGTCGGTGCCAGTGGGACGCCTGCCGTGGGGCGTGGTCGTGAAGCCGAAGTAAGTCCAGGCTTCGCTGCGCGCACTGTGCGGGCTGACCCGATAAAGACGAGGCTGGTGGCGCCGCGAGCATTGTGCGGCGCGTACGCGGGGCGTGCGCGACGTAGCCGTACGGTGGGAGATTGTTCCGGTGCCGGCGTGGCCAATCAGCCTCACAGCGCGCTGGCTGTGAGGCATCGGGGCAGTGTCGCAGCAGGGTCGCTGCTACTGCACCATGATCTTGGCGCCGTCGGATCCCATGGCTTCACCCGCCTTCAGATCGCCGCAGGATTCGCCGAGGTAACGCCCCTCCTGCTCGATCACGCGTTTGATCGCCACGCTCTGTGAGTCCTGGAGCCCGGAGGTCGTGGAGGTGATCTTGACCGTGAAGGCGGACTGGAAGTCGCCGCTCATCTCGGTGCGGCTCTCCACGTCGCGGCCGTTCATCTTGCACGTTGCCTCCACGACGACTTTCTCGCCTTCCTTCTTGACCTCGTAGGCCGAGCAACTGCGCTTATGCTCGACATCGCTCGCGGCGGCCGTGTTGCGCTCCATGTCGGCGTCGATGCAGATCGTGAGGGACTGCGCGTGCTTCTGTCCGCCCTCGTCCATGGTGGTCTTCTGCTCCCACCGACCCGCCTTGCGTAGCGGCAGTGCAATGTCATCCGCCAGCGCCGCAATCGAGGTGGTTGCAACGCCTGCGATTGCGAGAAGAGCCAGAGCCGTTCGCTTCATGTTGTTTCGATCCCCACGTTACTATGTAACGGCCATTTTCTTCGATAGGGAACGATTGGCAAGCGCCTGCCGTCCGCTATTCGGTGGCCGCGCCACAGCTCACGGGATGTTGAAAGCAAATACAGCGCTATCGGATAATGGGAGGCGATCGAGCGGGAATAATTGGTGCTGTTTGCTGGGAAAAATGCCCGGCTGAAGTTACGTTCCGTGTTCGGGGCGGGACGCAACGGCGCGTGGTATCGGGAGCGCTAACGTGGTGAGGGGCCAATGGCTGATGGTGGAGAAAAATCGGCGCGTGCGGAGCGGCTGGCTGCGGAGCTGCGCGCCAATCTGAAGAAACGTAAGGAGCAGGCGCGTGTGCGGGCGCGTGCTGTCACGGCCGAAGCGAGCGGTGGCGAAGGCGCGGGCGAGCGCGAGGCAGGGAAGAAGGACGGGTAGACTCGCGATCGGTTCGAAGACGCAGCACGGACGGCGCGCACCACGCGATCCGCCTTTGACGGAGCGGCGCCTCCAAGTGAACGCCGGGGCAAGATCGTTTCGATCTCGCGCTCCCACTCTTCGATGTACCTGTTGGTTCGTGCTCGGGCCTAAGGTGCGCGAAGCGGTCTCGGGCGAAAGCGCGATCGCTTTTTTCGAGTTGCGATGGATATCCGGTCTCACGCTCCGGACTGATAGGGTCCGAAGCGATCTCATGGTCTTTTGCTTCGACCGATGATTCACGCTCCGGACGCATAGGGTCCGAAGCGATCATGGTCTAGTGCGTCTCTGTTTTCGGCTCCACCGGGCGGATCGATACGTTGACGGTTTCATCCGTTGAGCCGCTCACCTGGAGAGTCACCGGCGCAGCACCGATGTTGAACCTGATGCTCTTACGGACGCCATCGCAGCCCTTGGCGCCGGAATGGTCGACGGGTTTCAACGCTGCGCCATCCTGCACCAGCTCGATCCACGAATGGTTGGAGATGGTGATCTGATACGGGCCTGCCGCTGCCGGCGCCGCGAAGCTCAGCGTGCCGCCAAATGTGTTCGGCGGGTTCTTCTTGTCGGGCAGCGGAATAGGGAAGGCAATGTCCTTTGCCGGCTTGAGCTGAAGCGCGAACACCTGCTCGCCCCACGGCCCTTTCGACGTGCCGGAACTCAGCTTTTCAAGATCAGGGTTCTCGAATGCGGCCCGCTCCTTATCGATGGGCCATTTGAATGCCGCGCAGGCCGCTATGTCCTTGGCCTCGGCGGCGGTGCCTGCGGCGTGATTGTGTTCGTGCGCGCTGGCACCGCCTGCGAAAGCGAACCCTGCGCCGATGGCGAACGCCAGCGCGATCGCGCGCGCGCCGCTAGTCGAGTGCAACCATGACATCCGATGACTTGATGACGGCGGAAGCCGTCATTCCCTCTTTCAATCCTAACTCATCCACCGATTCGTTCGTGATCGACGCCGTGACGACAGCGCCGCCCACATCGATCCGCACGTGAGCGGTGGTCTGCCCTTTGGTGACTTCGACGATCTTGCCTTTGAGGATGTTGCGCGCACTGATCCGCATTTCAATGGTCCTTCTGCAAGTGGTCCGTCCGCGCCGGGAGTTTAGCGCGGACGGGCCGGCAAGACATCAGAACTTCGCGCGCGCCGTGATGTAGAACTGGCGTCCCGCTTCGGGGAAGCCCTCGGCCAGCGAGTAATTCTGGTCGAAGAGGTTGGTCACGCCGACCGCCGTCGAGAAGCTCTCCGAGAAGTCGTAGTCGGCCCGGAAATTCACGAGCGCGTAGGAGCCGAGATTGACGTAGCTCGGCGTGCGGGTGCCCGCGGGCGAGGTCTTCGTGCAGGTGGTGTTGTTGTTCGTAGCGCCCGCGTTGACAAGGGTGGAGGCGCAACTCGTCACGAGTACCGTGCGGTCGCCGGCGAGCTCGAGGCTGGGCGTCAGCGTCAAAGCCGACGTTGCGCGCCACGAAGCATAGAGAAACGCTTTATGACGTGGGGTTCCCTCGGCCTCGCCCGATGCCACCGCGTGACGGGCGAAGTTCGTCTCGCTGGTGTTGACCGAGCCGTTGCTCGTCAGGATCGGATTGAGCGCGCGTGCCGCGGAGGCAAAGTCGAAGTCGCGCTCCAGGTAGGTGTAGTTGCCGCCGATGCGCAGTGTGGAGGTCGCATCCCAGTCGGCGGACAGCTCCAAGCCATAGGTTTCGCCGTCCGCATTGAAGCCGACGATGGACGTGTTGCCATTCGCGTTGAAGAAGATGTTCTGGATGCTGTCGTCGATGTCGGAATAGAAGACCGCCGACGACAGATGCAGATTGCCGAAGAAGGACTCGCTCCACCCGAGCTCGTAGTTCGTTGCGCGCTCCGGATCGAGTCCGGGATTTTCGCTGCGTGAGCCGAACCGCGTGCTGTAACGATCGAACAGGGTCGGGAAGCGGGTGCGGCTCGACACGTTGCCGTACACGCGCCCCGTATCGCTGTAGTTATAGATCGCGGCGGCCTGCCAGTTCCACGCGTCCTTCTTGGGGAGCGCTTCCTTGCTGCCGTAAGCTTCGAGCACCTCGTTGGTGTCGTACGAGAGACCTGTGACGATGTCGAAATAGCGCGTGGCGTGGAACGTGTTTTCGGCGGCGAACGACCACGTCTCTTCGGCGTCGCGCTCGTTAGGTGCGATGCTCTTGATGCTCCCGTCCAGATTATACTGGATCTCCGCCTCGTTATGGGTGTCGCGACGGTAATGGATCGCGCCCTTTAAGGTGTTCATCGGGATGAGGTCGGTGCCCATCTCGACGAAGCCGCCGTACGAGTTGTCGTCATACGGGCTGTCGACATAGGGCGTCGGGTGGGTTGCGGTCGGATAGAACGCGGTCGTGTTGTCGAACGTGTTGTAATAGGCGTTCGTCTTTACATACGACGAGCTTCCGAGCTGCGTCTTGGACATCCACGAGAGGGTGGAGGTGTCCCACTGCGGCCAATTCCAATAGCGCTGACCGTTGATGGTGGTGCCGGGAACGGTGGTGCTGGGGATGGCGCCCTGATAGCCGCCCACGACCTGGCGGCGGACGTGCAGGGGCGCGCCCTTCTCACCCTGCTGCACGGTGTAGTTGACGCTGTATTCGTCGGTGGCGTTGGGCGTGATGCCGATCTTGGCGTTGACGCGCCAGTCCTTGAAGTTGGAGCGATCGCGGCTGCCACCGTCCTCGTAGGGGAAGCTCGCGACGTAGCCGGGCTCGGACGCGTTCGAGGGGCGGAAATCATTCGACAGGTTGAAGTGGTCCTGGTCGATGATCGTGCCGCTGACCTGCGCGTAGTATCCCTTCTGGCGCGTGCCGGCGAAGGCGTAGCTGCTCCACTGATTCATGTCCTCGAGGTCGCCGCTCATGACGAGACCGGCGCGGCCTTCCAGCTCGATCTCTTTCGTCGGCTTACGGCTCACGAGATTGATCGCGCCGCCCATGCCGCCGGGGCCGTTGAGCACCGACACATAGCCCTTCTGCACCTGGATCTCGGACAGGTCCGGGGTGAGGAAGCGGTTCATGTCGAGGCGATTGTCGTACGGCAGGTAGATGCGCACGCCGTCCATATAGAGCGGAACGCGGAAGCGATCGAAGCCGCGGACCTGGATGTCGCGCTCGTTACGGTGTCCGCCCGAATTCTGCATCGAGACGCCGGGCAGGATGCTGACGGCCTGATCGAGCGTGTTCTTGTTGAAGGTCCACATCGCCTCGTTGGTGATGGTGGAGCCGCCGATCATGTCGAGCTGGCCGAGCGTATAGATGCCAACGCCCGTGCCGGCGGTGCCGGCGCCCGTGGCCTCGCCTTGGGCGGGCGTGCCGGCGGCTGCTGTCGCGCCGGACCCGGCGGCATTCACCTTCCGGACCTTCTTGCGGACGATAGGTTGAGACGGTGCCTCTACGACGACCGGCGGGAGCGGCGTCACCTGCTCGGCGGAAACATCGCCACCGGCTGTTAAATTCGCCTCCTGTGCGTTAGAAGGCGAAGACGCAAGGAGACTCATCGCGGCGCAACCAAGCGCCACGTACGTAAACTTGGACACGACAGACTTCCCCCAGTACGCGGTACGATGGGGTCGTTATATTCCATCTGATATAGCGGGCAATGCGATTCACGCGTTGCAGCCGACTCTCTCCGCGCGTGTGTGCTTAAATTGCCTCAATGGTGTGGAGCACGCTGGGAGGGCACGCGAAGAATATTGCCGTCGCCCGGCTGAAATCATCGGACGTTCCAGGAGACGAGGCGCTTGGCCAATCGGAAAAAGGCGACCGCGGAGAAGGAAGAGGCCGCGAAAGATGCGCCGGCACGCAAGCCGCGTGGACGGGGCGCGCGCGCGTTCCCGCGCGTGCGCATCCTCATCGGCGACGGCATGGTGCTCGGCCCCGGCAAAGTGGATCTGCTGGAAGCGATCGGCCGCACCGGTTCCATTTCAGCGGCGGGGCGCGAACTCCGCATGTCATACCGGCGGGCGTGGCTGCTGGTCGATGCGCTCAACCACATGTTTCCAAGCGCGCTCGTCACGGCATCCCCGGGCGGCTCCCGGGGCGGCGGGGCGAAGCTCACCGACTACGGCCGCGGCGTGGCCGCCGCTTACAGGCGGGTCGAGGCGCGCACGCGGGCGGTGATGCGGGAGGAGCTGGAGCCGTTCAACGTGCGGGTCGACAGCGACTAATGCCGTCGTTCCGGTTCGCAGGTCAGCAGGGGCGGTGACGCTCCTTCAGCGCAGGGTGCGAAAAGTCGTCCGGCACTGCGGACCGCCTCAGAAAGGCCGCGCTTTACGTTCCTGTCTCGCTTCGACCAAGAGGCGGATCATTAACCCTGCGGAGAGCACCGCGAGCTATTCTTCGCGCCCTCAACCGGCTGATTCGGCCCGAGGTTTTCCGTCACACTTGCTGGCAGCGCTGGGAAGCGCTTAATCATTTCTTCATGGTTGCCGGTGCTACCGGCGCGAGAGAGGCAAAGCATGGATCGTATCAGGATTGTCGGCGGTGGACGGCTCAACGGCACTATCCCGATTTCGGGTGCGAAGAACGCGGCGCTGCCCCTGATGATCGCCAGCCTGCTGACGCCGGACCGGCTGACCCTGAAGAACGTTCCCAATCTCGCCGACGTCAATCTCCTCGCCCGCATTCTGCGCAATCACGGCGTCGACCTGGCGGTCGACGGCAAGCGTTCGGGCCCGGCCCAGCACATCGGCGAAACGTTCCATCTCTCCGCGCGCGACATCGTCGATACGGTGGCGCCCTACGAGATGGTGAGCCGGATGCGCGCCAGCTTCTGGGTGCTGGGTCCGCTTCTTGCGCGCTGCGGACAGGCAAAGGTCTCGCTGCCGGGCGGCTGCGCCATCGGCACGCGCCCGGTGGACCTGCATCTCACGGGATTGAAGGAGCTCGGCGCCGAGATCGAGATCGAGGCCGGCTACGTGATCGCCAAAGCCAAGGGCGGATCGCTGCGCGGCGGGCGCGTGATCTTTCCGAAGGTGTCGGTGGGCGCGACGCATAACGTGCTGCTCGCGGCAGCGCTGGCGCGCGGCGAAACCGTCATCGAGAATGCTGCGCGCGAGCCCGAAATCGGCGACGTCGCGGAATGCCTCGTCAAGATGGGTGCGAAGATCGAGGGCATCGGCACCTCGACGCTGATGATCCAGGGCGCTGACCGCCTTGAGGGCGCCGTGCACTCGGTGCTCGCAGACCGCATCGAGACGGGCACGTTCGTCATGGCCGTGGCGGCGACCGGCGGTGACGTCACGCTGGAAGGCGCGCGACCGGAGCTTTTGAAAACGGCGCTCGACACGCTGAGCGAAGCGGGCGTCGAGGTGCAGACGACCAACAGCGGCATTCGCGTGGCGCGGAACGGTCACGGCATCGAGCCGGTCTCCGTCGAAACGCAGCCGTTCCCCGGCTTCCCCACCGACCTCCAGGCGCAGCTCATGGCGCTGATGACGCGCGCCAAGGGCACCAGCGTCATCCGCGAGACAATCTTCGAGAACCGCTTCATGCACGTGCAGGAGCTGGCGCGTCTCGGCGCCGATATCCAGCTTCACGGCGATACCGCAACCATCAGGGGCGTGAAAGGGCTTACCGGTGCGCCGGTGATGGCAACGGATCTGCGCGCTTCGGTGTCTCTCGTGATCGCCGCGCTGATGGCGGAGGGTGAGACGATGATCAACCGCGTCTATCACCTCGATCGCGGCTTCGAGCAGCTCGAGCAGAAGCTCTCGCGCTGCGGCGCGCAGATCGAACGCCTGACGGGCTGAACCGGGACGCTGGCACCTACGCCGCGCTCTGTCGAGAACCGGCTTCTTCTCAGCGCAGCGGATGCGCCGTAGTTCCGCCTGGAACAGCGCGCCGGTGTGTCTTTGCCTAGCGTCCATCGCATGCGTGGCCAATCGGTAGCGCACAGCGATGGATGAGAGGCGATGAAACAAATCTATCTTGCGCGTGCGGTGCTCACGGCTGCGGTTGTCTGTTCTCTGTCGCAGGTTGCCTTCGCAAGCGGTGGCAAGGAATTCTTTTCCCAGGACTACGCCTTCGATAGGCCGATGAAAGGCTACGAGGGACAGGCGGGCAACTATTATTGCTCCTATCAGCGGCATCCTAACCGCACGTGCGCGACCGATTCGCGCGGCAATCAAAAGTGTCAGGTCAAAGGCTGGACGTTGCGCCAATATTGCTACTGATCGCATACGCCACTTGGCAGCCCGAAACCTGCCGGATTTTCGTGATCGTCATGCGTCTGGCACAGCGGAGGCTGTGTCCGCACACACCGCGCTTCGTGCGGGACGTTGTTGTGAGGTCTAACGACATGCCGAAAATGGCGCTACCCGCTGCGATGCTTCTGTCGCTGCTCATCTGCGCCATCGGAGCGATCGCGTTCATTCGCGCGGCGCAGGACCATGCGCAGACGTCAGCGGGCAAGCGCGCGACGCAGGCGTCTCAGCCCATGCACTCCGATACGGTGAAAGTGCAGGGGAAGCCGAAGGACGTCTCGCACTGCAGGGTCGAGTGTTCGGCCGGCGGCTAACGATCGCTTTTCTTCCAATTACGGCGTGGTTCGCGTCTCTCGATAGATCCACGATTGACGCGCGTCGAATCTCTGAGGTTCGAAGCGATCATCGTCCAGGTGTGGGGGGAGGAATGCTTCCGCCCGGCGCGATCATGCCACGGTGCGTTTCGCCGCGCGCTCGAGATAACCGCCGAGTGCCTCCACGGACAGCGGCTCGGCGTAGAGGTAGCCCTGGCCCTCGCTGCAACCGAACAGCCGCAGCGCTTCCGTCTGTGCTTCATCTTCGATGCCCTCGGCGGTGACGCCGAGCTCGAAGCACCGGCCGAGGTATACGATGGCCTGCACGATGGCAGCGTCTTCCTCCTCGGTGCACACGCCGCTCACGAATGAACGGTCGATCTTGAGACGCGTCACGGGAAAGCGCTTCAAAAGGCTGAGTGAGGCGAATCCGGTGCCGTAGTCGTCAAAGGCGATGCCGACGCCCCAGGCGCGCATCTCGCGCAGCGGCACGACGATCGCGTGCTCGCCGTGGAGCATGATGTTCTCGGTCACCTCCAGCTCCAACGCCTCAGCGGGCAGACCGTTGACGAGCAATGCCTCCTCCACCCTGTTGGGCAGATCACCGGCATCGAACTGCGCGCCGAAAAGGTTCACCGCGACGCGGAAATCCGGGTGCACCTTGCGCCACGCGGCCACCTGCGCGCAGGCGGTGCGCAGCGCCCAGTTGCCGACGTCTGCGGCAAGGGGGCTTTTCTCGAGACTATCGAGGAAGGCCGCGGGGCTCAGCAGGCCCCGTGTCGGGTGACGCCATCGCAGCAGCGCCTCGGCTCCGATGATGGATGCATCCTGCAGGCGCACCTGCGGCTGATAGAACAGCTCGAACTGGGAACTGGCGAGGGCCCGGCGCAGCTCGCCCTCGATCGTCCGGCGCGCGATCACGACCTGACGCATCTTGGGGATAAAGAACTCGAAACCGCGCCGCCCCGCCACCTTGGAGCGCTCGAGCGCGAGATCGGCATTGGCGGCGAGCTCGTCGGGATCGGTGCCGTCCTCGGGAAACATCACGATGCCGGCGTTGATGCCGAGGTAGATCGCTTCGGTGCCGACGACGTACGGCGCATCGAACGCGCCGACGATTTTTTCGGCAACTTTCGTCGCCTCGGCGGCCGAGAGCCCGGGCAGCAGCACGGCGAACTCGTCGGCCCCGAGGCGGGCGACCTTGCCGGTGCCGGCGATCAGCGCGGTGAGGCGCTCCCCCGACTGGCGCAGCAGCTGGTCGCCGGCGGCGTGGCCGAGGGAATCGTTGACGTCCTTGAAGCCGGCAAGGTCGAGCTGGAAAAGCGCTCCACTTCCCGCCGCCGCTTCACGCCGCAGGGCGGCGAGCAGGCGGCAGCGGTTGGGAAGGCCCGTGAGCGGATCGAGCTCGGCGCGCGCGAAAAGGCGCTGCTCGCCCTGCCGGGCGAGGCCGACCTCGCGCAGGATAGCGCCGAAGCCGGTATCGTTCTCGCGTGAAACCGAGAGCGTCATCTCGAGACGCAGCTCGCCGCCATCGCGCTTCAGAACGGTGAACTCGGCGCGCGGAGCGGCAGGACCGGCGATGCGGCGCACCACGCGGGTCAGCCTAGCGGTTTGCGTGCGCCGCAGCCGCGGAGGGAATACGAAGCTCACGGGCTTGCCCATGGTCTCCTGGGACGAGTAGCCCGTCATGGCCTCGGCGGCCTTGTTCCAAAAGATAATGCGGCCGAGCGCGTCCGTGCAGACGATGGCGTCGGCCGAGGTCGACGCGATGCGCTCGAAGCGCAGATCATCGCCGTGGCTGGCTTCCTTCACCCGCTGGATCTCGAGCCTGCTCATCACGAGGGCGGCGACATCCTCCAAAGCCCTGCGGTCGCTCGCACCGAATTCGGGCCAGGGCTTCATATCGAGGAGACAGACCGCGCCGATGCTGTGGCCGGAGGGCGATTGCAGTGGAATGCCCGCGTAGAAGCGGACGTGCGGGGCGCCGGTCACAATGGGAAGGGCGGCAAAGCGTGGGTCGAGGCGAGCGTCGGGTACGTAGAAGAGGCTGCTGCCATTCTCGATGGCGTGCGCGCAGAACGTTTCGTCCCGCGGGAGCTCACGCTGCTCGATGCCGTGGCGAGATTTCAAATAGACGCGGTCGCGGCCGACGAGGGCGAGAGCGGCGGCGGGAGCGCGGCAGATGCGTGCCGCGAGTTCGATGATGCGATCTATGTCAGGATCGGGCGGCGCGTCGAGCGGCCGATATTCGTCGAGCGCGCGTAATCGCTCAATCTCTTGTCGGGGGAGGCTGGCCGCCGTGCCATCGCCGGCAATGAGCATAAGCCCTCGCAAAAGCTCGCGTAATCGCGGCAAGCTAGCGGTCGAAGCTTCACCGGTTGTGAAAACCAAGATTTGATTTTTGGGGGTCGCGGTAAGGGCTCGTTAAGCGTCGGCGGACCGCGTGCGGCTCCGCTCGGCCGCGGCTGGCCGCTGCGGCCGCCTGGCTGATCTGGATCAGCGCGTTTCGATTTCGCCGTCGACCTCGTGATGCAGATCGGTACCCTCGGCGGTGAGCACCATCCTCACGCACAGCTTCGCGCCGTCCGGAGCACCTTCGCGCACCAGGCGCTCGATCTCGCGCTGGGAGGTGATGCCCACCTCCTTGAGGAAGCGGCGTAGCGATAGATTGAAGCGTTCCTCGTCCATGGCGCATCCGATCAAGTCGATGTTTCTGCTGCCATCTACGACCCTTCGCGAACACGATACAAGTGCGATGCGGCTGATCGGCGCCAGCGGCGGTCCCGTATGACAGGTATGTTGCGCCGCCAGACCAGCACAGCTATCAAAGTTTTGTGGCTCGCGGCCATATGTCCGGCGGCGCATGGGACAGTACCCGTATGCAGGAATTGAAGCTCATTGCCCTCGATCCGGAGGATCTGCGCGTCCTGTCGTGCCACCTGCAGGATGCGGTGATGCGCGTGGGCGAGATGGCGTTCCTCGCCGGGGACATGCGTTTTGCGGCCATTGCCAACCGCTTCGACTGGGAGGGGGCCGTGAAGGAAGGGCCCGACGCTTACCGGCGGCGGCGGTCGGGGGTGCGCTTCGAGCGGGTGAAGGCAGCGCGGGTGCAGGGGTTCGATCCGCGCCAGAAGGACAGCGTGCTGTCGCTGCTCGCCGTGACGTTCGAGCCGGGCGAGGAGCCCTCGGGGGCAGTGACGCTGCATTTTGCCGGCGGCGCGGCGCTCCAGCTCGAGGTCGAGTGCATCGAGGCGGAGCTGCGCGACCTTGGCGCTGCGTGGCGCGCCAACGCGAAACCGGCGCACGCGAGTGACGAATAGCGCCCCGTAATTTCCCAAAGGAGACGGCCGAAGGGCCGATGACGAGATGCCCAAGCGGCTGAATACCCGCGATCCTCAATTCGAAACGGCGTTCGCGGCTTTCCTGGGTGAGAAGCGTGAATCGTCCGCCGATGTCGGCACCGCCGTGGCCGCCATCATCGAGGACGTGCGCGGCCGCGGGGATACCGCGCTGATCGATCTTTCGCGCAAATTCGACCGCGTCGACCTCGGCGCCCTCGGCTTGCGCGTGTCGGCGGAGGAGATGGCCCGCGCGCGCGAAGCGTGCAGCGCGGAGACGCTGGAGGCGCTGGAGCTTGCGGCGGCGCGCATCGCCGAGCACCACGAGCGCCAGCTGCCGGTCAACGAGCGCTACACGGACGGGCTGGGCGTCGAGCTCGGCTGGCGCTGGACGGCGGTGGAATCGGCTGGCCTTTACGTGCCAGGCGGGCTCGCCTCCTATCCCAGCTCGGTTCTCATGAATGCCATCCCGGCGAAGGTCGCGGGCGTGCCGCGCATCGTCATGGTGGTGCCCTCGCCGGATGGCGAACTCAATCCGCTCGTGCTGGCGGCTGCCGAGCTGGCCGGCATCGAGGAGGTTTACCGCATCGGCGGCGCACAGGCGGTTGCCGCACTCGCTTACGGCACGCAGACGATCGCGCCGGTTGCGAAGATCGTCGGCCCGGGCAACGCCTATGTTGCCGCGGCGAAGCGGCTCGTTTTTGGCACCGTCGGCATCGACAGCATCGCGGGGCCTTCCGAGGTGCTGGTAATCGCCGACAGGCACAACGATCCCGATTGGATCGCGGCCGATCTTCTCGCCCAGGCCGAGCACGATACGGCCGCGCAGTCGATCCTGATGACGGACGACGCCGCGTTCGGCCGCGCGGTGGAAGCTGCGGTCGCGCGCCAGCTCGAGAAGCTGCCGCGCGCAAGCATCGCGAGCGAAAGCTGGAACGAATTCGGCGCCATTATCGAGCTTTCTTCGCTCGATGAGGCGCCCGCCCTCGCAGACCGTATCGCGGCGGAGCATCTGGAGATCGCTACTGCCGACGCGGAGGCGCTGAGCGAGCGCATCCGCAACGCGGGCGCTATCTTCATAGGCTCCCACACGCCGGAAATGATCGGCGACTACATTGCGGGCTCCAATCACGTGCTGCCGACTTCGCGCACGGCGCGCTTCTCCTCCGGCCTCGGGGTGCTGGACTTCATGAAGCGAACCTCGCTTCTGAAGCTGGACCGCGGCGCGCTGGCGGCGCTCGGGCCGGCAGCGATGGCGCTGGCGCGCGCCGAGGGGCTGGAAGCGCACCGGCTTTCCGCCGATATTCGCCTGCAACCTTCTACCGGGCATCAATCATGAGCGAGGAAGAGCCCCGCGCCGAGCTGCCGCGGGCGCGGCTGGTGGCCATCACGCTGGATGAGAAGTCGACGGCGACGACCAACTCGAACATCGAGCATGAGCGCGAGGTCGCGATCTTCGACATCCTGGAGGGCAACTCGTTCGCCCTCGATGGCCGCGACGACGGTCCATACAAGCTGAACCTCGGGATGCTGGAAGACCGCTTGGTGTTCGCGGTCAGCAACGAGGCCGACGAGACGCTCATCACCCACATGCTGTCGCTGACGCCGCTGAAGCGCATCATGAAGGACTATTTCCTCGTGTGCGAGAGCTACTACGAGGCGATCCGCACAGCGCCGCCCTCGCGCATCCAGGCGATCGACATGGGGCGGCGCGGCCTGCACGACGAGGGCAGCAGAACTCTGCTCGAACGCCTCGCCGGCAAGATCACCATCGATATCGATACCGCCCGCCGGCTGTTTACACTCATCTGCGCGCTACACTGGAAGGGGTAGCGGCCATGTCTCGCGACTTCGCGAGCGGCACAGCGGACCGTCCGGCTCTCGGGCCTGCGGCGGGTGAGGCAGCCTCCCGGGATCTGCCTGGCGCGGTGCTCTTCGCCTGCACGACGAACGCGGTGCGCTCGGTGATGGCAGCGGCAATCCTGCGCCATCTCGCCGGCAAACGCGCATACGTTGCGTCGGCGGGGGTGCGCGCTGGGGTCGCCGATTCGTTCGTCACCACCGTGATGGACGAGATCGGCATCGACGTCTCCGGCCATACGCCGAATACGCTGCGCGATCTGCACGACACGTCCTTCGATCTCATCGTCTCGCTGTCCCCCGAAGCGCACCACCAGGCGCTGGAGCTGACGCGCACCATGGCAGTCGATGTCGAATATTGGCCGACGTACGATGCCACCGTGATGGTGGGGCATGGCACGCGCGAGCAGACGCTTGCCGACTATCGCGGCGTGCGCGATCAGCTTTTCGAGCGCATCAAGTCGCGGTTCGGCTTCGAGGGCGGCCCTACGGTCTGATCTCGGACGCTGCGCCCGGACCCTCTTTCGGCTTCTCGCCGATGAGAAACCATGCCTCCTGGGCACCGATGCCCTTGATTTCGATGGGGCCGCGCACCTCGTAGAGGAAATGATCGCCAAGCGCGGCGCGGCATCCGGGGCAAATGAGAATACGGCCGGGCGAAGATTGTCCTTCCAGGCGGCTGGCGAGATTTACCGGATCGCCCCACACATCGTAGCTGAACTTGCGCGTGCCGATGACGCCCGCGGTCACCGGGCCCGAGGCCATTCCGATCCGCAACGCGATGGAAAGCCCGCTTTCGGCGCGAAGCCGGTCCACGGTCAACAGCATATCGAGCCCCATGCGCGCCAGCCGCGCCGTGTGGTCGGGGACGGGATCGGGCAATCCTGCGACCACCATGTACGCATCGCCGATGGTCTTGATTTTCTCAACGCCGTGCCGCACCGCCAGCTTGTCGAACTCCGAGACGATGCGGCTCAACAGGTCCACCGTCGCGTTGGCGCCGAGCCGGCGTGCAAGGGCGACGAAGCCGGAGATGTCGGCGAACATCACCGAGGCGTTGTCGATGTTGTCGGCGATGACGCCGCCCGGGTTCGCCTTCAGACGTTCCACGATGGGGTCGGGCAGAACGTTGCGCAGCACGGCGTCGGTTTCCGCCTTGGCCTGCTCGGCAAGGCTGAAGGCGTAATAGACGGAAGCGGCGATGAGCGCGAACGTGGTGATGGCACCCTGCGTGTAAAGGGAATCCATGATCGCCTGCTGATCCGCCGTGACGGGGCCGGTGACGGGGAAGTGATACCAGACGTAAAGGTGCAGCACGACGGCGAGGACAATGACGCCGATCACCAGCCACAGACGCTGCAGGCCGAAAATGACGAACGCCGCGGCAGCGGCGATGAGGTATTGCAGGTGGCCCCCGCCCTCGCGGCTGAAGAAGCTGGCAAAGCCGATGAGCGCGGCATACTCGACCGCAACCAGCAGCAGCCCGCCGGCAATCTCGTTGATGCGGTGGGCAAAGGGGACGAGCAGCACGGCAGCCACGATGAAAAGATTGAGATGCACCATCGGTGCATACTGGGTGTAGTCGAGCGTCGCCTGCTGGATCGCGTAGAGCAGCGTCGTCGCCGCGATCAGGTAGCACATGACGTTGAGGATCTTCAGCCGGCGGCGGACATCCGGCGGATAGGGAGCAGTGCCTGCGGCCGCCAGCTTGCGGGCAAGGGCCCGGAGGCGGCGCACGGGCGCGTTTTCGATCAGGGGGAGGAGCAAAGCGGCAAAGCGCGTCTTCAGACGCTGGAACGGTGAAGACGGGGCTGCGTGGCTCGCGCCGCACTGCTCCGGCCGGCGGGAGCTATCGAGATTTTTCTCGGACAGGGGCCAGCCCAAGGGGGATGCATCCTCACGCGGTGCCGGCAATCGCTTCCAGCTCTTCCAGATCGCAGACGATGCGCGAGCCTTTGCGTTCGAGCGCTCCGGTCGTCTCCAGCATCGACAGCGCCGTGTTGACCTTCGGCCGGCTCGCTCCGATGAGCAGCGCGAGCTCGCTCTGCGAAATCGGCAGATCGATCGTCACGCGGCCGTCCTCGCTATCGGGCTCCTTTGCGCGGGCAGCGGCCAGGAAGAACCGCGCGAGGCGGCCTTCGATCGGATAGAGCGCGATGGCCTCGAGCTGCTGGTCGGCTTCGCGGATGCGCGTGCACAGGAACCGCATGGCCGCCTCTGCAACGTGCGGCTGCGTTTCCATGAGGCGCTTGAATGCGGGCTTGGAGAGGCTGAGGGCGCTCACCTTGCCGACCGCTGTTGCGTCCGCCGAGCGAGGGCCGCCGTCGAGCATGGCGATCTCGCCGAAGATGGCGCCGGGCTCGGCATGGGCGAACGACAGCTCGCGTCCCTCCGCGGTGAGAACCGAGATGCGCACGCGCCCCGATACGACGAGGTAGATCTCGCGGCCCGTGTCGCCGCGGGTGAAAATGACCTGGCTGGGGTCGAAGCTCACCTCGCGCATCTCGTCGGCGACGGCGCGGCGCTCGGATTCATCCAGCGATCCGAAAAGCGACGTGCGTCCGAGAAGATCGACAATCGCGCTCTTGGCAAGCATGTTGGAAGCCCTTTCGGCCCGGCCGCGGCGGTGATTTAGCCTGAAAAGGCCTGGCGATGGCAACGGGCGATTGCCGGGGTGCACGGATCCGGCGATTGCCCCCTTGCTTTTCCATCGTCGCCTTTGCAATGTCGCAATGCCCCGTAGCAGTGCTTCGGCAACTGTCAACCGCCGAAGATCGGCCTTGCCGGCGCCCCTGGATCGATCCCGACGCGCGCAAAGGCAGGCTCAGTCCAGGCCGTTCGTCCATAAGCCGTCTTCAAGCCATCATGTCCTCTCCAAGGTGACGCTGCGATGTCCGCCAAGGCCGCATTTTTGACCGCGCTGAGCCGCACCGACCATCCGCGCCGCGATACG
>Ga0182749_1001110_pt1 | contig 22023 bp, 24 predicted proteins | sample eDN3rd37CKraftMG_FD_128875 | JGI IMG/M metagenome (GOLD analysis project Ga0182749, IMG submission 128875) | Enriched Miracle-Growth compost microbial communities from Emeryville, California, USA - eDNA 3rd pass 37_C Kraft MG (version 2) (version 2) ...
GACAGAAAACGCCGCAAGTGGAGCGCCGGAAGGCGCATTCCTCCGATCGCAAGGAGGAACGGGACGTTTCGCAAGACGTCCCACCCGGGTGGTTTCGCCGACCACCCATCGGGGGCCTCGCAAGCCCCCGCGTCTGCCGGCGCTCCGCTCCCCTCGTTGGGGGTCGAGATTTGCAATTCGACGAGGGCCTGCCCGGGGCCGACCAAAGAATACGGGCGATGACGCATGCCCGCTCGTCATTCCCATCCCCGGTCATTCCGGGGGCGGCGCGCCCTCGTCGTCATTCCGCAACGGCGCGCACGCTCCTCTGCGTCATTCCGGGTTCGCTCGCTGACGCTCGCGCCCCGGAATGACCACCGCTGTTTGACATCTGAATCGGTGATGTACCGAAGCGCCGGCCGCGCTCTCGCTTCACCCTCGCCCTCCGGGGAGGGCGCAAGGACACACGCCGCGCAAACGAAATGGCCGGGCCATATCCGGCCCGGCCATCGCATCGAAACGGCGCGCTTACTTCAGCGACAGCGCCAGCCCGCTGAGGTCGAGGCTGACGATGACGCCGGTCTGCTCGCCGGTCAGCGTCAGCACCGCGCCGCGCTGGTTGGTCAGCACCACGGCCTGCGCGCCGCGCACGGCGGCCGCGCCGGCACCGGCCTGCGCATAGACGCCCTCGACGTCGGAGGGCCGGCGGATATTGGTGACGCGGCCGCGGAAGCGCGTCTCCGAGGCGCCGAAGGTGAAGCCGTAGCTCAAGCCGCCGATCGACAGCGGATAGGTGCGGCCGCGGAAGTGCAGCACGCCGCTGCCGGCCGAGCCGCCGATGACGAAGCCGGCCTTGAAGATGCGGATGCTGATCGTGCCCGAGTCGGCGTGCGCGGCGGTCATCCCGGCGCCGAACAAGGCGGTAAGAGCGATGACGGCGGCCTGCAGCACGGAACGGAAACGCATGGGAGCCTCCCCTGATCGAATCGGTGGAGGCAGAGTCTAGGGCGGCGGCCCCACCGCTGTCACTTGCCGTGGCTCTCGCCCCACAGGCCGACGACGGCGACCAGGGCGCTGACGCTCGCCAGCAGGAACAGCGCCGACAGCAGCGTGCCGTCGACGCTCCACTGCATAAAGCGGGCGAGGTCGTAGACGACATAGACGGCGAAGGTGAAAGCGAGGCCGTAGAGGTACGGGCGTCCCGCCTGCGCCGCGAGCGCGGCCACGATGGCGACAGCGGCCTCGAGAACGATGGAGATGACCAGCATGGGAGCAGCCTCCGGCGCAACGGATGCCGGCCAGCTTACCGCGCCGCGGGCGGTCTTGTCGCGGTCCTGCACGGGTTTGCCCGCCGCCCTGCACTGGCCGGATGCCGCGGGCGGCGTGCTATCCTCGGCGCAATCGACGAAACGGGGAGGAGACACGATGCCGGGCCTGCTGGAGAACCACATCGCCGTCGTCACCGGTGCCGGCTCCGGCATCGGCCAGGCGATCGCGCGCGGCTATGCCCGCGAGGGCGCGACCGTCGTCGTGCTCGACATCGATGGCGCGACGGCGCAAGCGACCGCCGCCGGGATCGTCGAAGCGGGCGGCAAGGCGTCCGCCTTCACCCTCGACGTCACCGACCGCGCCGCCTGCCGCGCGATGGCCGCCGAGGTCGAGGCCAGGGTCGGCCGCGTCTCGGTGCTCGTGAACAATGCCGGCATCGCGCGGCGCAATGCCTTCGCCGGCGATCCCGACGCGGTCGCCAGGGACTGGCAGGACGTGCTGGCGATCAATTTGAACGGCGTGTTCAACGTCACGCAGGCTTTCCTGCCGCAACTGCGCGCCAGCAAGGGCCGTGTCGTCAATCTCGGCTCGGTGCAGTCCTTCGTGCATCTGCGCACGCCGACGTCGCCGGCCTACACGACCTCCAAGCACGGCGTGCTCGGCTTCACCAAGGCGCTCGCCGCCGAGCTCGGCAAGGACGGCGTGCGCGTCAACGCCATCGGTCCCGGCTTCATCGAGACGCCGCTCAACGCCGCGACGCGCACCAACAACCCGGCATTGGTGCAGATCTTCCTCGACCACACGCCGCTCGGCCGCACCGGCAAGCCGGAGGACATTGTCGGCCCGGCGATCTTCCTCGCCTCCGATCTGTCGCAATTCGTCACCGGCACCATCGTCATGGCCGACGGCGGCTATCGCACGGTGTGAGTCTCTTGGCCGCACGCGACGAAACGGAATAGCATCGCGCGACAACGCTCAGGGGAAACATCCAAGAAGGTTCGACATGACGCAACGCATTGCGGTGATCGGTGCCGGCACGATCGGCGCCAGTTGGGCTGCCATCTTCCTCGCGCGCGGGCTCGACGTCCGCGCGAGCGACCCCGCCCCGCAGGGTGAGGCGTTCGTCAGGCGGTTCGTCGCCAATGCCTGGCCGACGCTGGAAGCGCTCGGCTGGGTCGCGCCCGGCGCGAGCCCCGAGCGCATGAGCTTCCACAAGGATCCGGCCGCGGCCGCCGAAGGCGCCGATTTCATCCAGGAAAGCGGACCGGAGCGCGAAGACCTCAAGATCAAATTGTTCGCGGCGATCGACGCTGCCGCGCCGCCGGACACGGTCATCGCCTCGAGCTCGTCCGGACTCCTGATCAGCCGCGTCACCGGCGAATGCCGGCACCCGGAGCGCTGCGTCATCGGCCATCCGTTCAACCCGCCGCACCTGATCCCGTTGGTCGAGGTGGTCGGCGGGGCGAGGACGAGCGAGGCGGCGCTCGACAAGGCCATGAGCTTCTACCGCGAGATCGGCAAGCGGCCGATCCTGGTGAAGAAGGAGGTCCGCGGCCACGTCGCCAACCGCCTGCAGGCGGCGTTGTGGCGCGAGGCGGCGCATCTCGTCGCCGAGGGTGTCGTCTCGGTCGCCGATGCCGATGCGGCGATCGCCTATGGCCCCGGCCTGCGCTGGGCGCTGATGGGACCGCATCTGACCTTCCATCTCGCCGGCGGCGAGGGCGGCATGGCGCATTTCATGGACCACCTCGCCCCCGCGGTGCAGACCTGGATGGACGACCTCGGCGCCCCGCGGCTGACGCCCGAGGTGCAGCAGACGATCATCGCGGGCGTCGCCGAAGAGGCCGGCGAGCGCAGCATCGCCGACCTGCAAAAGTGGCGCGACCGCAAGCTGATCGAGATTTTGAAAGTCTCCGACAGCCCCTGAGTCCGTGTCGGGTCTTTGACATATCGCAAGGACGCGGTTCCATCTCCGCTCGAAGGTGCGCCCCCGGGAACTCCGCGGGTGCAGCGCCGACGCACGACGGCTTGGCTGTGCCGGCGAAGCTCCTTTCCGCGCTGTCTTTTCGCACCTTCCAAATCAAACGTGCACAGGAGTTGGACCGATGACTCGCAACCTGCTGCTCGCCGCCGCGGCGGCCGCCCTTGCCATGAGCGTCTTCGCTGCGCCGGCCGAGGCCGCGCCCTACCGCGTCATCCGCTGGAACGTGACCCATGGCTGCCAGGTCTGGGACTTCGGCCTGCCGACGCGGCCGTGGCCGGGCGACTACACCATCGTCAGCAAACGCAAGGCCACGCTGGGCGGGGCGATGCGCGCCGAGCAGCGCCTCTGGCGTCGCGGCGTCTGCGCCTGGTGAGGCCGGCCGGTCGACCGGCGAGAAGGCGCGGGCTCGGTCCCGCGCCTTTTGCATTTGCCGCCGGGGCCATTTTCGGCCACCCTTGCAACCATCGAGGCAATGGAACGTTTGCCTCGGCATTGCGTCCACGCTTTCAAGGCCATCCAGCTTCCAAGGCCATCCATGAGTCACGTCATATATGAAATCGTCGAGCACGACGGCGGCTGGGCCTACCGCGTTAGCGGCGTCTATTCGGAGACCTTCGCGACCCATCAGGAGGCGCGCAACGCGGCCAAGACGGCGGCGGCCGAGCAGCGGGTGCCCGGCCACACCGAGGTCATCGAATACGAGGACGCGCAGGGCCACTGGCATGTCGAGACCGCGCCGGGCGGCGACCGGCCGGAGACCGACATCAAGGATACGCCTTGAGCGGCATGCCGTCGGCGCGATGAAGACGCCCCGGCTGCTGATCTTCTCCGGGCTGCTGTCGTTCAATGGCGGGCTCGTCGACGTCGTCTGTTTCTTCGGCCTCCATGAGCTGCTCGCCGCTCACATCACCGGCAATCTTGCGACCTTGTGCGCGAGCCTGGTGCTCGGCACCGCCGGCCTCCTCAGCAAGATCATGGCCGTGCCGGAATTCATGGCGATCGCCGCGCTGACGCACGGCACCGGCCGCCTGCTCAAGCGGCCGGGCTGGCCGGCGGCGCGTCTCCTGCTCGGCGTCGAAGTGTTGCTGCTCGCGCTGTTCCTCGCGCTCGCGGTGCGCTTCGGACCGTTCCCCGATCCGGATTCGTTTCTCGCCTTGATGACGGCGCTCGCGGCCATCGCAGCGATGGCCGTGCAGAACGGCGTGCAGCGCGCGCATATCCCGGAGATCCCGCCGACCACGTTCATGACCGGCAACGCGACGCAGGCGAGCATCGACATCGTCGACGCCTTCGCCGGCAAAGCCGACGCCCGGCAGAAGCAGCGCCTTGCCCGCACCGCGCTCAATCTCACCTGCTTCGCGCTCGGCTGCGCCGTCGCCGCGGTGACGTTCTGGGCCTACGGATTCTGGTCGGTGGCGATCACGCTGCCGGTGGCGATCGCCGCCGTTGCGCTGATGCCGCTGCGGCCGCGCAGCGCCTGAACCGGGAACAGGTACCCGTCACGACCCTGCGCGACATCCCGCTTTAAATCGCGCGGCGCTTTCCGCGCCCGGAAGTTCAGCCGAATCCAAACCCGACGACGCGCCCGACAGCGCGACCGGCGAACACAACGAGTGAGGCTACTGCCAGAGGCCGTAGCTCGCCCATTTGCTTTCGGGGATTTCCTTGCCGATGGTCAGGCGGAACGACAGCACCTTCATGTGATCGGGCGTCGCGCTGCAGGCGTAGGACATCTCGTACCACCGGCCGCGGCTGCGGAAGGCGGCGCCGTTCGCCTCCATGCTGTGAGTGCCGAGCTTGGGCGGACTGACGGCGCTTGCCACCGCGCGATCGGGATGGAAATGGCGCGCGTCCTTGCGGATCTGGACCATCGCCGTGTAGTCGCAGAGCTGCTCGAGGCGATCGACGGGTTCGAGCAATTTGAGGATGCGCAGCATGCGCGCGTCCGGGCCGCTCGCCTCGGCTGCCGTGACGATGAACATCCCGATCGCCGCCACAGCGAGCACCCGCATTCAGACATCCTCCTCGACGCGCCGCGCGCACTCATGCAAAGCCGCGCGCTTGATAGCATCCGCCGGCGTGATCTTGTCCAATACAAAGATGGCGGCAGCGCGGACATATTGTCGCGAACGCACCAACAGGGTACCGCGTCACACGTATTTGGAATCGCGTTCGAGCAGTTCGATCGAGATTCCCTGCGGTCCCCGCAGAAAGCACATTTTGAGGCCCGGCCGCAACACGCGCGGTTCCTGCGTGAACGCGGCGCCCTTCGACTTCAGGTCGGAGACCGCGGTGTCGAGGTCCTTCACGTGCAGCGCGAAATGATCGAGGCCCTGATAGGGCGTGACCGGCGCGGCGTTGACGCCGTCACCCGGCTTCACCTCGGCGATAAAGATCCTCACACCGCCGAGCTTGAGATCGATGCGCGGCTTGCCCTGCTGCGTCGTGCGGATGACTTCGGCGCCGAGCATGCGCTCGAACCATTGCGCCGTCGCTTCCGCGTCAGGCGTGCGCAGATGGATATGGTCGAAGGTCAAGCTCGGCATCGCAGTCTCCCCGTTTTCAAATGTGAGAAGACCGCACGTCGCCGGAGCGGTCAAGCCGGGCGGCTCTCGAGCGCGGCATGTGGTGCGGCAAGCGCGGCGCGTGCGGCGAGCAGGAAGGCCGGCATGAGCAGCAGCGGCCCGAAGGCGAGACCGGTGAGCGTGCCGAACGGCGCCGCAAGACACGGCAGCAGCAGCATCACCGCGCAGGCGATTTGCAATTGCCGGTCGCTTGCCATTGCCGCCGGCGCCGCATGCCACAGCCAGAGCACGGCGGGCACGAGGAAGACGAGGTCGTAGTCCTGCAGATAGGGCGTCGTGAAGCAGGTGGCGATGAGCAGCACCGCGGCCTTCACCGGCAGCGGATGATCGCGCCGCCAGGCAAACGCCACGACGACGGCGGCGATCAGCGCGGTGGCGGCCTGCGCCGCATAGGCCACATCGACCGCGGCGCCGAGCCGGCGCGCCGCAACGAAGACCGACACCATGCGGTGCCAGACGCCGCTGCCGTCCTCGAGGATGGCGTGACGCAGGAACGTGACGTTCACGGCGAACTGCCGCCAGACGTCGAGCCCGTAGAGCGCCACGCTGGCTCCGATCAAGGCGCAGGCGGTGACGGCTGCGGCGGCGAAGGCGCGCCACTGCCGCCCTGCGATCAGCGCCACCGGCAGCAGGAGGCCGAGATGCGGCTTGTAGACGAGCAGCCCGAACAGGACACCGGCGAGATAGGGCCGCCGTTCGACGAGGCCGAGACCACCGGCAAGCAAGGCCGCCGTCCATGTGCCGTTCTGGCCGCCGACCGCATTGACGAACACCGCCGGCGCGGCAAGTGCGATGAGAAGCGACCGCGGCGCGGCCAGCCGCAGCGCCGAATAGAAGGCGAGCCAGCCGGCGCCGAGCCAGGCGAACAGCGCCGGCACGTAAGGCATCAACGCGAGCGGTGCGGTGAGCGCCATCAGCACCGGCGGATAGCTGTAGTGGTAATAATCGAGGTTCGCCCCGGCGACGCCCTGCTCGAACAGATGGAACGCCCGGAAGTCGTAGACCTCCGCCGCACGTCCGTTGAAGGCCAGTGTCGCAGCCGACCAGTAATTGATGAAGTCGTCGCCGAACGGCCGGCCGGCGCCGTTGCTGAGATGATCGCGCGTCTGCTGCCACAGATCGACGCAATAGCCGACCGCGGCCGCGGCGACGAAGCAGCGGGCAATCGTGACGGCGATCGCCGGGACGGCCGGTCTGGGCATGCCGGCAATCAACACGACCGCGGTTAGGATGCGGTTAAGTCGGGGATTTTGTTTTCACCCTGCCAAATCATCACAACACGCGCGCGACCTCTTTTCGCAGCAGGATGCGGCCGGCATCATGCGCGGCAAGAGCGCGCCGTCCCGCGACGAGATCGCCAAGGGAGGACCACGATGACCGTCAGCCGCCGCCGCCTTCTGTCGCTCGCCGCAACGGCTCTCGCCGCACCGGCGCTGTCGCGCTCGGCCTTCGCCGCCGACTGGCCGAAGGACAAGGTGATCCGCGCCATCGTGCCGTTCAGCGCCGGCTCGACCGTCGACATCATCGGCCGCATCGTCGCCGATCCGCTGTCGCAGCGGCTTGGGCAGACGATCGTCATCGAGAACCGCGGCGGCGCCGGCGGCAGCATCGGCTCGGCCATGGTCGCCAAGGCCGACCCCGACGGCTACACGCTGCTCATCAACGCCGCCGCGCACACCGGCGCGCCGGCGGTCTATCCGCATTTGCCCTACGATGCAGCCGCCGATTTCTCCGGCGTCGCTCTGTTCGGCACCGTGCCGAACGTGCTGCTCGTCGCGCCCTCGAAAGGCATCAAGACGATCCAGGAGTTCGTCGCCAAGGCCAAGGCGAGCGGGGAGATGACCTATTCGTCCGCCGGCGTCGGCAGCGCCACGCATTGGGCGGCGGAGCGGTTCCGCGTCAGCGCCGGCTTCAAGGGCGTGCACGTGCCGTTCCGCGGCGGACCAGAGGCGCTGACCGAGGTGATGGCCGGCCGCGTCGACTGGTGCTGCATCGGCATCGCCTCCTCGATGCCTTTCATCAAGGACGGCCGGCTCCTGCCGCTCGTCGTCACCTCGACCAAGCGCTCGCCGTCGCTGCCGGATATCCCGACCTCGCTGGAAGAGGGCTACAAGGATTCCGATTACAATTTCTGGAACGGGCTTCTGGTGCCGGTGAAGACGCCACGGCCGATCGTCGAGCGCCTCTATACCGAATCGACCAAGGTGCTGGCCTTGCCGGACGTGCAGAAGAAGCTCGCGGTGCAGGGCGTCGAGCCCTCGCCGGAGACGCCGGCCGAGATGGACGCGATGATCCGCCGCGAGATCGCGCTCAATTTGCACATCGCCAAAGCGGCCGGCCTGAAATTCAATTGAAATTTGCGCGCCCGGCCCCCTTGTCCGCTCGCTCCCGTTGGTCGACGATGGGAGCGTTCTGGGCAAATGGGGGTCTCCAATGAAAGCACTGATGCTGCTTCTTGCGGCGGGCTTGAGCCTGGCGGCGACCGCGGCGAACGCGGCGACGACCGACGACGTGAAGTGGATCAACCAGTGCGTCGCCGACAACAAGGGCGATGCGGCGCCGGCCGTCGTGCTCAAATATTGCACCTGCATGAACAACAAGATGAGCGACGACGAGACGCAGTCGATCACGCAGTGGGAGAAGACGCACGTCGCCGAGCGGAAGGCTTGCGACAAGGAAGCCGGCTGGCGTTAGCGGCCGGACAGGCCTCACATCCCCGTCAGACGCGTGACCGCGGCGCGCGCGGTGCCGTCGGCCTCGGCGATGACGCGCAGGGTGCCGGCATCGAAGGCGATGCCGGTCAGCCGCACGTCGTCGACCGCGGCGTCGACGCGCACGCCGTTCTCGTTCTTGCGGAATTCGGCGAGTGCGGCGGCGATCTTGGCCTTGGCGTCGGCGGCGAAGGGCTTCAGATCGATCACCGCGTTGTCGGCGAGCGCCTGCTCCAGATAGGGCATGGCGGCGCGCGCCGCGGCGCCGAGCAGCGCTGTCTGCGATTCCACCGCCAGTGAGATATCGGTCAGCCGCAGCGTCTGGTTCTTCTGGTCGAGCACCGGCTTGCCCCAGATCAGCACGTCGGCCTCGGCGCCGAAGCCGAACCAGCTCTTCTTCTCGCGCGCCTTGACGGTGAGCGCGATCAGCAGCCGGTCGCCCGCGGCGGCGAGGCTTGCGCGCTTCACCTCGACCTCGACCGGGGCGCTCTTGTCCTCCGGATAGGTGCGGCCCTTGAGCTGCGCGCCGAGGATCTTGTTGATCTCGGTGAACGGCACGTCGATCGGCAGGCCGACCGCGAGCTTGCCGTTGTTCATCGGCGGCACGAGATCGAGCCGCGCCGGGAACGGGCAGGCGGGCTTGGTCTCCTTCGGCGAGATCCGCGTCTCCGCCTCGACGCCGACGGTGAGCGTGACGTTGCGCGCGTCGACCTGCGGCTGCGCCGCGGCGGCGCGCACCGGCCGCATCTCGAGATAGAGTTGCGGCAGACCGGTCTTGCCGCCGCCGAGCGGGATCGAGCGGCACATCTTGGCCCATTGCTCGCGCGCGGCGCGCTCGATGCTGGGGTCGTTGCGCAGGCGCTGCTCGAGCGCGGCGACCTGTTCGCTGACCGCCTTGTCGATCAGCGGCCGCGCTTCGCTCGCGACGTTGATCTTGATGCCGGCGAGGTTGACGGCGCTGTCGCCGAGCCCGAGCGTTGCCGCGAGGTTCGGCTCGATCCGCCAGTCGGCCTTGAGCGCCGGCTTCGACTTGATCACGACATTACCACGCAGCTCCGCGTTCTGGTTCAGAACCTGACCGGTGATGTTGCCGAGCTGCTTGCCGATCGATTGATCGAGGATGCCGGCGATCGAATTGGTGAGGTTGCCGGCCTGCGTCGCGAGCTGGCCGGTGATCTGCAATGTGCCCGTAAGCGGCGTGCTGATCGTGAGCTCGTTCTGCGCGCCGGTGACGCTCACCGTGCCGCGGCCGAGCGTGAGGCCGATGTCGGCCTTCGACAACAGCTTGCTGACCGGGTTGTCGTTCTTGCCCGAGAACTCGCGCGGCGCCGCACTGTCGAGGCTCTGGCGGATGGCGACGAGCGATACCGCGACCGGCGCGATCACGTAGGACGTGCGCGTGACCGGCGGCAGCGGCGTAGGCTTCGGCAGCTTGGCGAGGGCCTCCTTGGCGCCGTTGTCGGGCGGGAAGAAGCGGTCGAGCGCCCACAGGGTGGCGGCGAAGCAGGCGCCGGTCACGACGACGGCGACCAGCGCAAGCCGGAAGGCGCGCGAGCGGCCGAACAGCCGGATCGGCGCGGTGGCGTAATAAACGATGTCGTCGAGGCGCATGGCGAAGCCTCCGATTCGGCACCGGCGAATCTTAGTGGGCCGCACGCCGCGAGGAAACCGCCGGCGCCGCGACGACGCGGCGCATCAGCGTTTGCCCATGCGGTGCGACTTCAACGCCGCGTAGATCGTGTCGTTGACCGGGGTCGGTACGCCGAACTCGCGGCCCATGCGCGACACCGTGCCGGCAAGCCAGTCGAGCTCGAGCCGGTTACCCCGGTCGAGATCGTTGGCCATCGACGCCTTCATCGATGGCGGCACGTTCTTGTCGGCGAAGGCGAGACGCTCGTCGGGATAGGCATCGGCGAGGGCGACGCCTTTGGCCTGGCCGACCTTCAGCGTCTCGCGCATGAGGGCGAGGAACATGGCGCGCATGTCGGGATCGGTGAGGATCGGCCCCATCGACACGCGCGTGACGGCGGTGGCGCCCGAGGTCGCCGACAGGAAGATGAACTTGTGCCAGCGGTCGCGCTGGATGTCGTCGGACAAAGTGATATCGATCTTTGCCGCCTTGGCGGCATCGACGAAGGCCGACAGCGGCGCGTCGGCGCGCCCGTCGGGCGTGCCGCAGATGATCGACTGGAATTTGGAATCCTGACGGATGACGCCGGGCCGGTCGATGACGGTCGCGACATAGGTGACGGCGGGGATGGCGCGCGCGGCGCCGACGATCGGCGCGATACGCTCGTAGCTGTCGACGCCGTTCTGCATGGTGATGACGCGCGTGTTCGGCCCAAGCAGCGGGCGGCACATCTCGGCTGCGGTCTCCGTGTCCCACAGCTTCACCGCGAACAGCACGACGTCGACGGGGCCGACCGTTGCGGGATTGTCGGTGACGTTGGCCTTCTCGACGTGGATGTTGCCGTTGACGCTCTCGACGACGAGGCCTTCTTTCTCAATCGCCTGCTTGTGCGCGCCGCGGGCGATGAAATAGACATCGTGTCCCGCCGCCGCCAGCTTCGCGCCGTAATAGCCGCCGACGCCGCCCGCCGCCATCGCTGCAATCCGCATGATCGTCTCACCCCGGTCTGTTGTCGCGGCCGCACCATACAGCAAACCGTGGCCAAAAAAATCGCCCGGCGCGGGGCCGGGCGGGTCGGTCGGAGGATCAAGGATGGATGTGGGAAGCTCAGTCGCGTCCGTTCGGCCGGATGCCGGCCCACGCACGCGCGGCGCGGGTTTCCGGCGCCGGCGCGTAGGACGCGAGCTGCGTCGCGTCGGTTGCGCGTGCCTCGCGGGCGGGCGCCTTGGCTTCGCGCGTCATCGGCAGCACGATCACCTTGGCGCCGACCTTCACGCGGCTGAACAGGTCTTCGACGTCGGCATTGGTGAGACGGATGCAGCCGCTCGACATGAACTTGCCGATGGAGGAGGGATCGTTGGTGCCGTGGATGCGGTACTCGGTGCCGCCGATATACATCGCACGCGCGCCGAGCGGATTGCCCGGGCCGCCGGCGACCATGCGCGGCAGATAGGGCTGGCGCCGGATCATCTCCGCCGGCGGGTACCAGTCCGGCCACTCGGCCTTGCGCGCGATGGCGCGCACGCCTGACCAGGTGAAGCCTTCACGGCCGACGCCGATGCCGTAGCGCATCGCCTTGCCGCCGCCGAGCACGAGATAGAGATAGGTGTGCGGGGTGTCGACGACGATCGTGCCCGGCGCCTCACGGCTCGGATAATCGACCACCTGGCGCTGCAGTCGCGCCGGCAGAGCCGCGTCCATGGACGCATCGTCGTCGGCCGGCGCGGGCTCCGCCGCCTGCGGCGCCGGGGTGGCCTGCTGCTGCGCGGGCGGCGCCAGCAACGAGAACAGCGATTGCGCGGAGGCGGGCGTGGCGAAAGCGGCAGCCGCGATCAGCGCCGCGAGCGAAGCGGTGGTGGCGAGCTTGTGAGACATGACACCCCTCGACGAACCGTGACGATTGTTCGTCGAGGCAATGGCCGGTCAGGTTCAAAGTTCCCGATCACAGGAATCTCAAATGCGCGAAACCGCCAGGAACTATTGGGTTTCTGTCGCGTTTGGGGGACTTCTTTCGCCCCGTATCCCGCACTTTTGCACGCACTTGCCGCATTAGCCTGGCAGTGACCGTGAGGATGAGCCCCGGATTCGGCAGGCGAGGCGCATTCGGCTTACTCCCTCCGTCCCTCACTTGCGCTTGTGCCAGCCCACGGTGGCGTCGGGCACGCTGTCGGTCGAGGCAAAATAGGGCTTGATGTCGAGGAGCGGCGTGCCGTCGAGGCAATCGAAGCCGACGACCGAGAGTGTGTTGCCGTCGATGCCGACGAGCTTCACCACGCTCATGGCGATCGGATTGGGTCGCGCCGGCGAGCGCAATGCGAAGGTGCCGCGCTGCGTGCCGTAGTGGCTCGGCGTCTGCAGCACCAGGTTTCGCGGCGCCCAGTCCATCCAGTACAGCAGCACGAGATGCGAGCAAGTCTCGACGTCCTTGAGGCCGGGGGCGAAACGCGCATCCAGCTCGACCGTGCAGACGGCGTCGCTCTCCCGCGCGTTCTTCGGGCAGTCCTTGCGCTCGGTCCACGGTGTGCGGATGCGGCCGATGAAGTAGACCCCGGCGTCGGGCGCGGCCGGGAGGTCGACCGTCTCCTCGCCGGGCCGCACGCCGAAGTCCTGCGCCCTTTCGCTGGCCGTGTTCATGCCGGGTTCCTTATCGCTTCTCATTCGCGCTCTCGCTTGAGAACACTAGCAATACAGGGCGCGAACGGGCGAACCGGGCCTGTGACGATCGTCAAGGCCGGCCACCGGCGGTGGCCCACCGCCCTTGCGCCGTCCCATTTCAAGGTATAAAGATATCCTTATATAGTGGGATGCGGCCCAAGAGGGCTCCCCGCCGCTCAGGATTGGCGATGTCGAACGACAACACAATCAGGCTCGGATTCGACGCTCTCAACGTGGCGCTCAAGGCCGCGGGCGAGGAGACGCGCCTGCGCGTGCTGGCGCTGCTCGCCGAGGCCGAGCTGACCGTCTCCGACCTCACCGACATCCTGCGGCAGTCGCAGCCGCGCATTTCGCGCCACCTTAAGCTCCTGGTCGAGGCCGGCCTGATCGAGCGCTTCCGCGAAGGCACCTGGGCCTTCTTCCGCCTTGCCGAGCATGGCGGCGGGGCCGACCTCGCCCACGCGCTGCTCGGCAAGCTCAACGCGGCCGATCCGGTCATCGCCCGCGACCGCGAACGTCTTGCCGACGTGCGCGAAGCCCGCGCCGCCGCGGCGCAAGCCTATTTCCGCGAACACGCGGTCGAGTGGGACCGCATCCGCAAGCTGCACGTCGCCGATGAGGCCGTGGAGGCGGCGATCCGCGCCGCGCTCGCCGAGAAGCCGTTCCGCTCGCTGCTCGACCTCGGCACCGGCACCGGGCGCATGCTCGAACTGTTCGCGCCGGAAATCGAGCGCGGCCTCGGCCTCGACCTGTCGCTCGACATGCTGCTGCTCGCGCGCGACCGGCTCGAACGCGCAGGGCTCAAGCATTGCAGCGTGCGCCAGGGCGACATCTACGACCTGCCGATCGCCGACGACTCGTTCGATGTCGTCATCCTGCATCAGGTGCTGCACTTCCTCGACGACGGCGCCCGCGCCATCAAGGAAGCCGCGCGCGTGCTGCGGCCGGGCGGGCGGCTCCTCGTCGTCGACTTCGCGCCGCACGAACAGGAATTCCTGCGCGAGCAATTCGCGCATCGCAGGCTCGGCTTCTCGCCCGACACGGTGACGCAGTGGATCGCCGGCGCCGGGCTCGAGCCGGTGATGCACCGCTCGCTCGCGCCGGAGCCGGGCAGCGAAGTGAAGATCGCGGTGTCGCTGTGGCTCGCGCGCGATGTACGCGCGCTGATGGCGGCGCCGAAGCGGAAGGATGTTGCGTGATGAACGCCGTGCCACGGCTGTCCCGATTCATGACCCCCGGTCATAACCGCATCGCAACCTCGTTCGAGTTCTTCCCGCCGAAGGACGAGGCGATGGAGAACGTGCTGTGGGACTCGATCGAGCGGCTGGCGCCGCTGGCGCCGTCCTTCGTTTCCGTCACCTACGGCGCCGGCGGCTCGACGCGCGAGCGCACGCACGCGACCGTCCGCCGGATCCTCGCCGAGACGAACCTGACCCCCGCCGCGCACCTGACCTGCGTCGCCGCGACGCGCGCCGAGATCGACGCCATCGTGCGCGATTATCACGCCGCCGGCGTGCGCCACATCGTGGCGCTGCGCGGCGACCCCGTGAGCGGCGCGGGCGAGCGATACACGCCGCACCCCGGTGGCTACGAGAATGCCGCCGACCTCGTCGCCGGCATCAAGGCGATCGCCCCCGATTTCGAGGTGTCGGTCTCGGCCTATCCCGAGCGGCATCCGGATTCGCCGACGCTCGAGGCCGACATCGACATGCTCAAGGCGAAGGTCGACGCCGGTGCGAGCCGGGCGATCACCCAGTTCTTCTTCGAGAACGACCTCTATTTCCGCTATCTCGAGCGCGTGCGCGCGCGCGGCATCGACATCCCGATCGTGCCGGGCATCCTGCCGGTGCAGAACTTCAAGGCGGCGAAGAATTTCGCCACCCGCGCCGGCGCCACGGTGCCGGCCTGGATCGCCGAGCGCTTCGCCGGCCTCGACGACGACCCGGCGACGCGCAAGCTGATCGCGGCCGCCGTCGCCGCCGAGCAGGTCATCGACCTCCTCGACCGCGGCGTCACCACCTTCCACTTCTACACGATGAACCGCGCCGACCTCGTCTACGCGATCTGCCATCTCCTCGGCCTGCGGCCGGCGGTGGCGCACGCCGCCTGATCTGGAGTTCCTGTCGTGACGTTGAAGACCGATGTTCGCTCCGCCTTCGTCGATGCAATGAAGTCGCGCATCCTGGTGCTCGACGGCGCCATGGGCACGATGATCCAGGCGCTCAAGCTCGACGAGGAGGGCTATCGCGGCGCGCGCTTCGACGCCTGGAACCGCGAGGTGCGCGGCAACAACGACCTGTTGAACCTCAGCCGGCCGCGCGCCATCCGCGACATCCACTACGCCTACTACAAGGCCGGCGCCGACATCGTCTCCACCAACACGTTCTCGTCGACGACCATCGCCCAGGCCGATTACGGCATGGAGGACATCGCCTACGAGCTCAATCTTTCCGGCGCGCGGCTCGCCCGCGAAGCCGCCGCCGACGCGCAGGCCGAGGACGGCCGCCGCCGCTTCGTCGCCGGCGCGCTCGGCCCGACCAACCGCACCGCCTCGATCTCGCCGGACGTGTCCAATCCCGGCTACCGCGCCGTCACCTTCGACCAGCTGCGCGCGGCCTATGGCGAGCAGGCGCGCGGCCTGCTCGACGGCGGCGCCGATCTGTTCCTGATCGAGACCATCTTCGACACGCTCAACGCCAAGGCCGCGATCTACGCCATCGCCGAATTGTGCGCGGAGCGTGGTGTCGACGTGCCGGTGATGGTCTCCGGCACGATCACCGACATGTCCGGCCGCCTCCTGTCGGGCCAGACGCCGGCAGCGTTCTGGAACGCGGTCAAGCACGCCAACCCGGTCACGATCGGGCTCAACTGCGCGCTCGGCGCCAAGGAGATGCGCGCCCACGTCGCCGAGATCGGCCGTGTCGCCGATACCTTCGTCTGCGCCTATCCGAATGCCGGTCTCCCCAACGAGTTCGGCTATTACGACGAAAGCCCCGAATTCATGGCCGGGCTGCTCGGCGAGTTCGCCGACGCGGGCCTCGTCAACGTCGTCGGCGGTTGCTGCGGCACCACGCCGGAGCACATCGCCGCCATCGCCAGGGCGGTCGACGGCAAGACGCCGCGCGCGATCCCGGACGTACCGAAGCAACTCCGCCTGTCGGGCCTCGAGAGCTTCGCGCTGACGCCGGAAATCCCCTTCGTCAATGTCGGCGAGCGCACCAACGTCACCGGCTCGGCCAAATTCCGCAAGCTCGTTACCGCCGGCGACTACGCGGCGGCGCTCGCGGTCGCCCGCGACCAGGTCGAGAACGGCGCGCAGGTGATCGACGTCAACATGGACGAGGGCCTGCTCGATTCCGAGAAGGCGATGGTGACCTTCCTCAACCTCATCGCCGCCGAGCCTGACATCGCCCGCGTGCCGGTGATGGTCGACTCCTCGAAGTTCTCGGTCATCGAGGCCGGCCTCAAATGCATCCAGGGCAAGCCGATCGTGAACTCGATCTCGCTCAAGGAAGGCGAGGCGGCGTTCATCGAGCACGCGCAGATCGTGCGCCGCCACGGCGCCGCGGTGGTGGTCATGGCCTTCGACGAGCAGGGCCAGGCCGACACGCTCGAGCGCAAGTGCAATATCTCGAAGCGCGCCTACGACATCCTCGTGCACAAGGTCGGCTTCCCGCCCGAGGACATCATCTTCGATCCGAACATCTTCGCCATCGCCACCGGCATGGACGAACATAACGGCTACGGCGTCGCCTTCATCGAGGCGGTGGCCTGGATCCGCGAAAACCTGCCATACGCGCATGTGTCCGGCGGCGTGTCGAACCTGTCGTTCTCGTTCCGCGGCAACGAGCCGGTGCGGCAGGCGATGCACTCGGTGTTCCTCTATCATGCCATCAAGGCCGGCATGGACATGGGCATCGTCAATGCCGGGCAGATGGCGGTCTATGACGACCTCGACGCCGAGCTGCGGGAGGCCTGCGAGGACGTCGTCTTGAACCGCCGCGCCGACGCGGCCGAGCGGCTTCTCAAGCTAGCCGAGAAATTCCGCGGCGCCGGCCAGGAGGAGAAGCAGGTCGATCTCGCCTGGCGCGAGCGGCCGGTCGGCGAGCGGCTGACGCATGCGCTTGTGCACGGCATCACCGACTTCATCGAGACCGACACCGAGGAGGCGCGCAAGGCCGCGCGCCGTCCGCTCGACGTCATCGAAGGCCCGCTGATGGACGGCATGAACGTCGTCGGCGACCTGTTCGGCGCCGGCAAGATGTTCCTGCCGCAGGTGGTCAAGTCGGCGCGCGTAATGAAGCAGGCGGTCGCCTATCTCATGCCCTACATGGAGCAGGAGAAGGACAACCGCGGCCACGTCTCCACGAACGGCAAGATTGTGATGGCGACCGTCAAGGGCGACGTGCACGACATCGGCAAGAACATCGTCGGCGTCGTGCTCCAGTGCAACAATTACGAGGTCATCGACCTCGGCGTGATGGTGCCGGCGGCCAAGATCCTCGAGACGGCCAAGGCCGAAAACGCCGACATGATCGGCCTCTCCGGCCTGATCACGCCGTCACTGGACGAGATGTGCCACGTCGCGGCCGAGATGGAACGGCAGGGCTTCGAGGTGCCGCTCCTGATCGGCGGCGCCACGACGAGCCGCGTGCACACCGCGGTGAAGATCCACCCCAATTATCACCGCGGCCAGACCGTCCACGTCAACGATGCGAGCCGCGCCGTCGGCGTCGCGCAGTCGCTGCTGTCGCAGGGCAAGGGCACATACGTGACCGAGCTGCGCAACGAATACGCCCGCATCGCCGCCGCGCATGCGCGGGCGCAGGAGGAGAAGGCGCGGCTGCCGCTCGCCGCCGCGCGCGCCAACGCGATCAAGCCCGACTGGTCGGGCGCCTATGTGCCGCCGAAGCCGTCCTTCCTCGGCACGCGCGTGCTGCACGATTATCCGATCGCCGAGCTCGTCGATTACATCGACTGGACGCCGTTCTTCTCGGCCTGGGAGCTGTCGGGGCGCTTCCCCGCGCTCCTGAAGGACGCCAAGGTCGGCGAGGCGGCGCGCGCGCTCTATGAGGACGCGCGCGCGATGCTCGACAAGATCGTCGCCGAGAACTGGTTCAGGGCGAACGCGGTGGTCGGCTTCTGGCCGGCCAACGCGCAGGGCGACGACATCCTCGTCTATGCCGACGAGGCGCGACAAACGCCGGTCGCCACGCTGTACAGCCTGCGCCAGCAGCTCGCCAAGCGCGAGGGCCGTTTCAACGCCGCGCTCGCCGACTTCGTGGCGCCGCGCGAGTCGGGGCTTGCCGATTACATCGGCGGCTTCACCGTCACTGCCGGCATCGGCGAGGACGAGATCGCCGACCGTTTCAAGCGCGCCAATGACGACTATTCGGCGATCATGGTGAAGGCGCTGGCCGACCGCCTCGCCGAAGCCTTCGCCGAGCGGCTGCATCAGCGCGTGCGCAAGGAGTTCTGGGGCTACGCCGCCGACGAGATGCTGACCAACGACGAGCTCATCCTCGAGAAGTATCGTGGCATCCGTCCGGCGCCGGGTTATCCGTCGCAGCCGGACCACACCGAGAAGGGCACGCTGTTCAATCTGCTCGAGAGCGAGCGCACCGGCGTCAAATTGACCGAGAGCTTCGCGATGTGGCCGGGTGCCGCGGTGTGCGGGCTCTATTTCAGCCATCCGCAGTCGGCCTATTTCGGCGTCGGCAAGATCGAGCGCGACCAGATCGAGGACTACGCCAGGCGCAAGGGGTGGAGCGTCGAGGACGCCGAGCGCTGGCTGGCGCCGATCCTCAATTACGACCCGCGCCACGCGCCGAGCATCGCCGCGGCGTAATCGCCGCGGCGACGCACGCACCGATCAGGCCGGTCTGTCCCGCGGTATCAGGATCGCGAGGACGATCGCGATGAGCAGGAGTGCGGGCACGTCCCCGATCAGGTGGCCGTGCTCAGCCGAGTCGCCGAGCGATTGCACGGTCATGATTGCCGCGTGGACGACGCTCGACCATATCGTGAACCAGACGATGCTCTTGTGTGTCCCGGGGTCGCGGGCCGCAACGATGAGGAACACGCCCAGCGTCGCATAAACGCCGATGATCATCGTCAAGTAGTGCGAGTGCCCGTGACCCCAGGTCCACCCCGAGGGCCACACGATGCCGAGCGGGTATATTCCGAATATGAAAAGCAGGCCGGTGACGGTCAGGGCGATACGAAGGTAGAGCAGGCGGTATGCATCGGTCATGGGTGTGTGTCGCTCGCTGTCAGGAATAGGCCGTCAACGGATCGATGACAGTGATGATCTCGTTCACTCTGGTGATCGGAAAGCCGGCGAGGCGCGAATGCTCGCGGATGCGCTCCTCGCTGTCGGCGAGGTAGATGCAGAACGTGTTGTCGGCGGCAATGTGGGACTGCACCCATTGCACGGTGCCCGCCAGCCTGGCGACGGCATCATTCGAGGTTGCAGACAATTCCTTGAGCCGGGCCGGGCTCAAGCTTCCGACCCCCGGGATGTGGCGCTCGATGACATAGCGTTTCATGACGGTGCGTGTCCTTTCGTTTTGCGGGAATGAACGCGGAGTTGCGGTCACCGGACCTTGCGCAGGTACGGGATCGTTCCGGCGGCGTCGGTGTCGTCGATCAGATGCAACCGGCTCCGGCTGCCGCGTTGGCGGGCCGCGGCCAGCGGCGCATATGCCGGGTCCCCGACGAAAGACTTCACCGCGTCGGACGAGGGAAATTCCAGGAGCGCGACGAGGGTCGTGTCGAGGGGCTCGCCCTCGAGCGTGGTCACGTTGGCGCTGCGCGACAGATATCTGCCGCCGTGTTTGTGCACGAGCGTGTGAACCGAGGCGGCATAGTCGGGCACCCACGCGTCGTCGGTGACCTTCACGTCTGCGATCAGGTAAACTGGCATGTCTTGGGTCCTGCGGATAATTTGCGGCCGCGGCCATCGGCGCGGCTTGGGTTCGCGGTGACCCTAGGGCGAGACGCGGGCTGACATCAGATCGGGTTTTCCCGAAAACGATGCTTTTGTGCCAATTTCCGGGGCGGGTATGGCCGACACCGACGCCAAGGCGATCGACGCGCTGATCCTGGCGCTGCCCGAGTCCGCGGGGTCCGCGATTTACGGACTGATCGACGTCTTCGCCTCGACCGGTACGCTCTGGCTCAATCTCGTCGGCGACGCGCCAGGGCAGCGGCTGATCCGGTCGAAGATCGTGTCCCTCACGCGTGAGCCGTTCCAGTGCGGCAATGCCATCCCGGTGACGCCGGACCTGACCATCGGGGAGACGTCGGACGCGGACATTGTCGTCATTCCGGAACTGTGGCTTGCCCCGGATGACGACCTCAAGGACCGCTACGCGGCGGTGAAGGAGTGGCTGCGGCAGCGGCACCGCGCGGGCAGCATCATCTATTCGGCATGTTCGGGCGCGGTGCTGCTCGCAGCCTCTGGCCTGCTCAACGGCAAGGCGGCAACATCGCACTGGGGCTATGCTGAGCTGTTCCGGCGGAGCTTTCCGGAGGTCCGCTTCGTTGCCGAGCCCAATATCCTCTTTGCCGACGACTCCGGGCGCATCGTGACCGCGGGCGGCGCGACCGCCTGGCACGATCTGGCGATCCATATCATCTCGCGCCACTGCAGCCCCGGCGAAGCCCTGAACATCGCCAAGGTCTATCTCCTGCAGTGGCACGGCGAGGGCCAATTGCCGTTCGCGAGCCTGGTGCGCCGTCAGGCGCATGCCGACGCGATCGTCCGTCAGGCCGAAGAGTGGCTGCGCAAGAATTTCTGCGTATCGCAGGCGGTGGCGGGCGTGGTGGCGGCCTGCGGCATTCCCGAGCGCAGCCTGAAGCGGCGCTTCGCGACGGCCACAGGATCGACCGTGATCGGTTACGTGCAAAATTTGCGGATCGAGGAGGCGAAGCGGCTCCTCGAAAGCGGCGACGCGTCATTCGACGACATCGCGGCCGCCGTCGGATATGAAAATCCGGCCTTCTTCCGCAAGCTGTTCAAGCGCTGCACGGGCCTGACGGCGGGACATTATCGGCGCATGTTCCGTCCGATCTACAATGCCGGCCAGAATCCCGAAGCGCAGGCCTGAAATTAAAAACACCGGAGAACCTGTCGGCTCCCCGGTGTCGCGTCGCGTGAATTGTCAGGCTTCAGAATGCGCCGAGCAGCACCGCGCCGACGAACACGAACACCGCGCAGACCGCGATGACGTCCCACTTCAAGGCCAAGGTCATGTCAGGCCTCCCTGGGTTGGCGTGGGCGGACGCTAGCACGAAACGGCCGACGGCCGAAGGCGCATGCCGCGCCGGGGTGCAGAATTTCGCATTGCGAGTCATGCGGTGACGGCATGTGTGCCGTAAGCGCTTGATCGTGCGCGCGGAACGAACGCGCCACGGGGATTGCTGCGGCGCACGAATGCGCCGCCCGGCGGCAAACGTCGCTCCGATGACGGACAAACGATCGCGATATTGCAGGCGTTGCAGGCCGTCCCACGCCGCGCCCGGCAAAAGCGCATGCCTCGGCGGGCCGATGCGGCAGTGCGCAAGCCGATTGCCGCCGGCCCGGCGGCCCGCTATGTCTCGACGCCGCCAGACAAGAGCAACCCAGGGAAACGAGAACAAGGACGGGAGAATCATGGATCGCCTGCGTCGATCGCTGCTGACTTTCACTTTGCTGATGGCTACTTCGTTCGGCGCGCTGCCGGCATTCGCGCAACAGCCGGCGTGGCCGTCGCGCCCGGTGCGCTTCATCATCCCGCTCGGCCCCGGCTCCGGCGTCGACATCACCGCGCGCCTGCTCGCCGACAAGCTGTCGCAGAAATGGGGTCAGCCGGTCGTGGTCGAGAACCGGCCCGGCGGCGACGCCATGGTGGCGATCACGGCGGTGGTGAACGCGCACGACGATCACGTGCTGCTGTTCGCGCCGGCCTCGACCTTCACCGCGCATCCGCTCTTGCACGAGAAGCTGCCCTACAAGGCCGACGATCTGGTGCCGATCGCGCGCGTCACCAATACGCTCATCGCCTTCGGCGTGCCGACCGAGACCGGCATCTCGTCGGTGAAGGAATTCGCCGCCAAGGCGAAGGCGGAGCCGGGCAAGCTCAATTATGCCTCCGTCACCGGCGCCAACGACCTGTTGTTCGCCGCCTTCCTGAAGACCGAGGACCTCAACGTCGCCAAGGTGCCGTA
>Ga0182749_1001111_pt1 | contig 22011 bp, 19 predicted proteins | sample eDN3rd37CKraftMG_FD_128875 | JGI IMG/M metagenome (GOLD analysis project Ga0182749, IMG submission 128875) | Enriched Miracle-Growth compost microbial communities from Emeryville, California, USA - eDNA 3rd pass 37_C Kraft MG (version 2) (version 2) ...
GGCGAGGTTGTCGAGCGGGAACTCGCGGAACACGTAGCGGACCTTGCCCGTATCCACATACTTCTTCTTGAACTCGGGCCACACGTCCGTGGTGAAGTGCGCGCAGTGCCCGCAGGTCATCGAGGCATATTCGACGACGGTCACCTTCGCGTCGTCCGGGCCGAGCGCGAGATCCGGCAGGCCGACGGGCTTCATCAGCTCCGCTACCGGCACCTCGCTCGGGCCGCGCGACTGTGCGGCGAGGGGCAGTGCCAGGGCCGCGCCGATGGCGCCGGCGAAAAGCGCGGTGAGCACGGCACGCCGCGCAAGCTCAAATCGGCTTGATGAGATCTTGAATGCGGACACGTGCATGCTCCTTGGGAGTATTCGATTTTTGCAATGGCGCGCTTAGGGCCTGGGCCGGATTAGCACGCTACCGGGCGATGGAATAAGGCAAAAGCTGCCCTCCACCAAGTGAATGAAGCTTAAGCTTGGCTTAAGAACGGGGATTAGCCGGCCGCGCGCCGGGCCATCAGGCCGCTCTTGAGGTTGCTCAGCGCGAGCCGCAGCCGCTCGTCGGCGATGCCGGAAAGCTCGGGGGCGGGGCAGGGCGCCGCCGTGATCGGCGCGGGCAACGGGCGCTCCGCGCGCTCGGGCAGCGGCGCCTGCAGGATGCGCAGCTCCGCAACGGCACGATAGCCGAAGTGGGCGTTGATGCGCTCCATGATCTGCTGGGCCTTGTATTGCACGTCGAGCGCCCGCGCCGGCTCCACGCGGATGACCAGCGTCGCTCCCGGTCGCCCCGCCGCGCCGTCCTCGGTCTCCCCGCCGAAATCGACGCCCCGCGGCCATTTCAGGCGCTCGGGCGCTGTGTAAGCCGCCACGTCCCGGCCGACGATCGCGACCCAGTCGGTGATCAGGGCCGCCGCTGCGAAACCGTACTTTTCGAACGCCTTGTGCGTCAGCTTGGGGATATAGCTTCCGACGGCGCGTGCCGCGATATAGCCCCGCGCGCGGGCTTCGATGCGCCCGTTGCCCGTCCAGGAATTGGTGCGGGTTGAAGGTCGGCGTGCCGTTGCTACGTTGCTGGCCATGGGGCTTTGTCCGCCGTCGAGAGTTTGCAGTGCGGTATTCGACGCTTACCATCAAGGGATCGATTCGCGGGCGCCGGGAGATGATCCCTTGACTGCTGTTGCGCGAAAGCAACTGCCGCTACGTCCGGCCGGACCGGACACGGTGGATGCGCTGCTGGGCTGGTACGACGAGGAGCGGCGCGAGCTGCCCTGGCGTGTCGCCCCGGGCAAGCGCGCCAATCCCTATCGCGTCTGGCTCAGCGAGATCATGCTGCAGCAGACGACGGTGAAGGCCGTCATCCCGTTCTATCTGCGCTTCCTCGCCCGCTGGCCCACGGTGAAGGCGCTCGCTGCCGCCCCGCTCGATGACGTGCTCGCCGCCTGGGCGGGCCTTGGCTATTACAGCCGCGCCCGCAACCTGCATAAGTGCGCGATTACCGTGGCGGAGGATTACGGCGGCAAGTTCCCGAGCACCGTTGGCGAGCTGCAGAAGCTTCCGGGCATCGGGCCCTATACCGCTGCCGCCATCGCCGCCATCGCGTTCGGCGCCTCGGCAACGCCGGTGGATGGCAACGTCGAGCGGGTGGTCGCGCGCCTCTTCGCGGTGCGCCAGCCGCTGCCCAATGCCAAGACGGAGCTGAAGCGCCTCGCCGCCACCCTCACGCCCGAGCACCGCGCCGGCGACTTCGCCCAGGCGATGATGGATCTCGGCGCCGGCATCTGCACGCCGCGCAGGCCCTCTTGCCTCGTCTGTCCGGTGCAGTCCGATTGCGCAGCCGCCGCCCATGGGATCGCGGAGGCGCTGCCGATGCGGCTCGAACGGGCCGAGCGCCCGCAGCGGGTGGGTTACGCTTTCGTGGCGCTGAGCGAGGACGGACGCGTGCTGTTGCGCCGCCGTCCCGAAGCAGGGTTGCTCGGCGGCATGCTGGAGGTTCCCGGCAGCGAGTGGGGCGACCTGCTGCCGCCCTTGAACGAAACGCTCCGCACCGCGCCCGTGCGCGCCGACTGGTGGGCGGTGCCGGGCACGGTGGTGCATGTCTTCACGCACTTCCGCCTGGAGGTGATCGTCTACCGTGCGCTCGTGCCGGCCGACGCGACCTTGACGTTCTGGGCCGATCCCGACCGTTGCCAGTGGGTGGCGCGCCGTGATCTCCACGCCGCCGCGGTGCCGAGCGTGATGCGCAAGATCATCGCCCACGCCCTGACGGAAAACTAACCCCGCGGCGGGCGTCGGCGTTCGTTGAACCAGGAGCGGTATTCGGTCATTTTCTGACGCTGCGCGCCCGATGCGCGCTTCTTGCAGGTGGCGGCTTCGTCGCTGTCCGGCGCTGCGCCCCAACGCAATTCCACGCAGTCGTTGATATTGTAAGCCATCTCCAGATCGGGCGCGCGCGCGACGACATCCTTGAGCGTCAGCGGCCAAAGAGAGCCGTCGGTGCGCGTGTATTCGAATTTGCGCGCGGCGAGCTCGCTGGCGAGCACGCTTTCGAGCTCCGCCTTGACGTCGGCCGCGGTCTTGTCCTTCGGCATCGCGTAGCGCTCCGGCCGGCGCGCCACGCGCTCAGGGAAACCGCGCACGACGTCGATTGCGATCAGCAGGCGTAGGTCGCGCGAGGGCGTGGCGAAGTCTTCCCACGCGCCCGTCGTCTCGAAGATGGATGCGCCATCCGGCATCGAAACTTCGCCGCCGCCTTTGATCTGATATTGCCGGCCGTTCTCCACCGACGTCACGCGCGCACGCACCTGCTCATCGAGCGCGGTGATTGCTTCGCGGATCGCCCGCAGCGGATCGAGCGGATTGGGCGACATCAGATCGTCCATGCGGTCATAGAAATCCTCGACTCCGAGCTGCGACTGCTCGAGCGAGAAATCCGCATAGTCGGGGTTCTTCGCGATCTCCGCGTTCGTCAGCCGCCGCAGTTTGCCGTCGCGGCCGGCGACGACGGGCCGGAACCGCTTGAAGCCGGGGCTGCCGAGAGCAGGGTCCTGCGCGAAAAGGAAGTTGCCGCGCCAGAAGCGCTTGCGCGCAATGGTGCCGTCGGGCTGCCCGTCGACGGCGAGAATTACGCCCGCGCTATCGGCCGTCTGCGGCACCCGCTTTGCGATCACCAGCAGGTGGCCGTAGGGATCGGCGTAGACGGTGCCGGGCCGCAGGTTCTCCGCTTTCAGCGGCACGGGATAGTAGTCGCTGCGATCATCGTCGGCGGCCGTGCGCCCGGAGCCGGAGTGTACGCCGTTGGCAACCGTGTTGCGCAGGTAGTAGCCGAACGAGGGCACGAGCCCCGGCGGTCGCAGCGATACCTTCGTCTGCGGCGGGGGCTTTGCCGATGTTGACCCTGTGAACAGCCCGAAGAAATCCGCCGGTGGAGGCGTCTTCGGCGCGGGCGGCTCCGGTGGCGGCTCTTCGTTGGCGATGTTCCACCACACCGGGCATTGCGGAGGCTTGCCGCCGCCGCCCCGCGTGCACTTCGCGTAACCGTAAGGCAGACCCATCTTGAATGCGAAATAGGCGCGCAGGAAATAGGGAAGGTCGGCGCAGTCGGGCCGGATGACGAGGCCCTTCTGGTCTTCGCCGAGGCCGAGATGATTGAAAAGCACATTGCGCTGCCGGTCACGCAGGACCTCGTGCAACGCCTTCCACGACGGCGCTTCCTCGAGCGGTGCGTCGAACAGTTTCTCGATCCAGGCCGAGTAGATGTTCTCCATCGAGCGGTCCCACGCCGCACGCACCGGCCATACGCTCGCGTTCGTCTGCCGCGGCGGCGCAGCCGCGGCGCGGCGCACTTCGATGGGGCGGGTGATCGTCGCGCACGCGTCCGTCGCACCATCGCGCGTCAACTTCGCCTGCCAGGTTCCCGCGGCGGGCGAGGCCACCTCGGCGGACCAGAAGTAGGGCGGGCCGCCGTGCCGCTCGCGCGTCGTAACAGCAATTTTGCCGTTAGGTGCAACGAGCGAAAGCTCCCCGTCGAGCGCGTTCTCGACGGTGAAGATCACCCGCAGCGGCGCGCCCTTCCAGGGCGAGTTGGGAGAGGCGAGCACCGCGATGCCGGCGTCCTCGCATTTGGCCGCCGGTGGCTGCGCCCGTGCGTCCGGAGCGGCGGACAGCATCGCGATCAGCGACAGCGTCGCCACGGCAAAACGGCAGTTTGGAAACACCAGATCCCCCTCGATCCTCCGACGGCTGCACTAGAGTGCTTCCGGAAAAGTGGGAACCGGTTTTCCGACAGGAAGCACGATAGATAGAGAGTGCTTCCGGAAAAGTGGGCGCCGGTTTCCGATCAGAAGCACGCAAGCAAAAGCGTAGAGCCGCTCCATGATTCCATGAAAGTTGACAGCTCGAGCAGCATAGTGGCAGGACTTTGGCTTAAATCATGGCGAAACCGCCGTTCCGTCCACAAATGAAGCCGATATCCGGCGCTCATCGCGGGTATTTCGGCGTCGGGATGTGTTTTGCGGTTAACGGCAGGGCCGTCGGCAGCGCTGCGCCGCTGCATATCGCGCCAACAGGCGCATATCTTCGAGCGGTAGCCCTTCAGGCCGCGACGTCGTCCGCTTTCCAAGCGGCGTTGCCGCGCAGCATGAACGCCCTCAGCGCCTCTATTTCGAGCGGCGGCGCGATCACATAGCCCTGCACGTAGCCCACGATCCCCGTCGCGCGGAGCAGGTTGAGGCGCGTGAGGGTTTCGACGCCCTCGACGATGATCGAGCGTCCCGTCGTCTTCACCATCTCGATCACCTGCACGAGCATGCGGCCCATGATGCTGTCGGGCGGCGACATGGCGAACGAGCGGTCGAGCTTCACGCCATCGACCGGAAGGCGCGCCACGCGCTCGATGCTCGAATACCCGGTGCCGAAATCGTCGATGTAGGTTTTGACGCCCGCGGCAGCGAGTGCTTCGACCGTAGCCTGCGCCTTTTCCAGATCGATGTCATGGAATTCGATGAGTTCGATGGCGACGCGGAAGCGATGCGGCTGATTCAGGAACTGCGCAAAGATCTTGAGCAGCCGCCCGCTGTCGAAATCGCAGGCGAAGACGTTGAAGTTGACCTCGAGCGGATGCGAGCACGGCGGAGGATGTTCGTTGAGATCGGCGAATGCCCGGTCCGCTACCATCTGCGTGAACTCGGCCGTGCGCTTGGCCTTCACCACGATGTCGATGAAGTTGGCGGGGCTGACCACCGTTCCATCGACGTCGACCCACCGCGCGAGGGCTTCGACGCACGCGACCTCGTCCGAGCTGATGTCCACGATCGGCTGATAGAGCACCAGCACCGACTGGGTATCCAGACGGCGCAGGAAGCGCGCTTCGAACGACCAGTAATCCCGCAGCCACCGAACGATCGTGAACGCGCAGATCCAGGCGAACATCGCCGTCAGCACGACCGTGGAGGAAAGGATGGTGATGGAACTGCGCGCCCAGCCGATGAGGTCGGCGCGGGAGGCGACGCAGTGCAAACCCTGGCTGTCGCAAGCGATCGAGGAGACGGTGGTGAGACGGCGCATCCACGTTTCCGGCTTCTTGCTGATCAGCTCCTTATAGAGGTTCTCCGTGCCGGCAATGGTCCAGACCCGGTCGCCGGAGCGGGCGACGAGCTCCCGGCTGAGCCATCCGACCTCGTTCTCGCTGCCGTAGGGCGGAATGGCGACCGCAAAGTCTCCGATCTGCGCGATCGTACCGACGGCATCGGTAAGGCCGATCGGTCCGAGGTTGCGCTGGATCCGCCAGCTGATCCGTTCGGGGCCGCTGGGTGGAACGTCCTCCTCGCCGAGGAATACGCGCTCGGTGAAGCTCGCCCGGGATGTGGAGCAGCTCACATAACCGCTGGGGGCGTAGAGAAACTCGTTGAGGCCATCGGCGAGGAAGGCGATGTGCTGCATCTGCGCCAGGAACGCGTGCGAGCAGGGAGGAGACGTCGCATCCCGCTGCATGAGTTGAAGGGCTTTGTTGACGCTGTGCCGAATGGTGTCGGTTCGGGCAATCTCGGCCCGCTGATCCTGCGCGACGAGGCTCGCAACCTGCCAATTGACGAAGCCATAGCCGATCACCAGCAGGACAGAGAAAATGCCCGCTAACAGTACGAGGTATATCAGGCGCTGGTGTCGGCCAGCGACCAGGGCTTTCGCGAGTGCGGACATGGCTCTTCGTCTGCGACCTGAACAGGCGCTTTTGGGCTAGGAGCCACATCGTCCCTGCGAACGTTGAATATTAGGTATGCGCGCTGCGCAAATCTGGGCTGTATCCAGCGGTCGATGCAACGTGAGCCGACCTTGGCGCCGGCCCGTCATCCCGGCAAAACAGACCAAAAACGCCCCCCAGGCCGAACCCGGAGAGCGTCTTCGTCTTTCGATGCTTCAACTTGCCGCGGGGATAGGAGCATCCGCCGGGCAGGCTTCGGGGTTGGGCTTACTTGCCGCCCTTGCCGACCACGGCGAGGTGCACGTGCTGCAGGCCGGAGAAACCGAGCGCGCTGGCGGCGCCCTTCGAGAGATCGATGACGCGGCCCTTAACGAACGGTCCGCGGTCGACGATGGTGACGACGATCGAACGGCCGTTGCGCGGGTTCTTCACGCGAACCTTGGTGCCGAAAGGCAGGGTGCGGTGGGCGGCGACCATGGCGCCCGAGCTGTATGAGCGGCCGCTGGCCGTAACCGACAGGTCCGAATAGTGCGAAGCAATTCCCGATTGGGCGCTGGCGCCGTTGATGGACAGCATGGCGGCGATAGCCACGGCGAACGTTCCGACAGATAGGGCGTGCATGAGACCTCCCTGGGTTGCTTATGGGGACGGGGGCTTCTTGCATGGCTGACTTCGTGAAGGAATATTCAGTGTCTTCAAAGTGATGCAATCTGCTGCAATATACTTTTTGTTAACTTGAGAAATGCCCCGTGGGCCGGGGATTCATCGCCTTCCGGCAGGTGATGGGCACGCTGCAATTTGTCGCCCTGAATTAACGCTGACGAGCACAATTGAACGCTGTGTCAATTGAAATGGACCGCAAACGTGGCCCGGCTGGCGCCTAGCGGATGGTTGCCGGCTTCGCGCCTTTGCGGGATGCAGCCGGTATCTTGCGCGTCCCTTTCGCAGACTTTGTCACGGCCTTGCGCGGCGGCGGCTTCCCCAGGTCGCCCGTGCCGCTGGAATCGTTGGCAGGATGTCGGCGCGCCGACTGGCGCAGAGCGTCCTTCAAGCCGGCGGGGCGGCCGTGCTTCTTCAAAAGGTCGCGGAAGGCCTCATCGGCCAGCTCCTGCATGTCCTTCATCGAGTCGCGCCCGAGAAGCTCCAGCGCCTGCAGGATTTCACGGTCGAAAGCGATGAGCTTGCGCGGCTCGGCGCCTTCGGTCCGGGCGAATTGGGAGGAACGAGAGGGGCTCTTTCTCTCCGGCATCGTCTTCTCGCGGCTCACTCAGCGCCGGCTTCCGGTGTCCACTTTTCCGGAAGCACTCTCTATCCACCGTGCTTCTGATCGGAAAACCGGGGTCCACTTTTCCGGAAGCACTCGCTATCTCACCCGTGCTTCTCACCGGAAAACCGGTGCCCACTTTTCCGGAAGCACTCTCAGGAAGCGCGCTTCTTGGCCCCGCGGCGCGGGGCCGGGGCGCGCCGGGCGGTCGAACGGCTGGCTTTCGCTTTGCCGCCTCCGGCCTTGCCGCCCTCGCCGATCGATTTACGCAGCGCCGACATGAGATCGATGACCTTGGCGCTGCCCGGTGCGGCCTCCTCGTGCGGCGCCTTGATCTTCTGGCCCTTGAGCTTCTTGTCGACCAGCGCGCGCAGCGCCGTGGCGTAGTGGTCCTCGAACTCCTCGGGCGTGAACTCGCCCGTCTTGCGCTCGATCAGCTCGACCGCGAGATCCACCATCTCCTTGTCGGGTTTCGCGTCGGGAACCTCGTCGAAGAACTGCGCCGGCTCCTTCAGCTCGTCCGCATAGCGCAGCATCTCCATGAGCAGCCCGTCTCCGAGCGCCGTGATGGCGACGAGCCACTCGCGCCCGGCGATGGTGAGCTGCGCGAGTCCCGCCTTCGCGGTTTTCTTGAGGGCGTCGCGGATGACGACGTAACCCTCCGCCGAGTGCTTGTCGGCGGGCGCGATGAAATACGGCCGCTCGAAATAGCGTGGCTCGATCTCCGCGACATCGACGAACTTCACGAGGTCGATGGTCTTTTTGCTCTCGAGCTTGACGGCGTTGATCTCGTCCGGATCGAGCGTGACGTAGGTGTCCGTGCCGACCTCGTAGCCCTTGACGATATCGGCGCTTTTCACCTCCCCGATGCCCTGCACGGTCTTGGTGTAGTTGATGCGCCGGCCGGAAGGCTTATGGATCTGCCGGAAGGAAATCTCCGACTTCGTCTCGACGGCGTTGTAGATCTCGACGGAGATCGAAACGAGGGAAAGGCGTAGGAAACCTTTCCAGTATGCACGCGCGGCCATCGTCTGCTCCGCAACCAACGGGGAATGCCGCCTCCACCTTAGGACGCCAATGATAACAAAAAAGTTCCCCGGTCCGCAGGGGAGCGGAGAGCCGGGAGCACCGTCGATCCGGCCGTTTGTCCCTGCCGATACCCCCGCTATCTGGACGATCCTGGAGCCGATCATCCGTGAAGGCACGACCTATGCCCTTCCCCGGGACATGCCGGAAGCGGAGGCGCTGGCCTATTGGAGCGGAGGGCGGGCGGTGTTCGTCGCCGAGGTCGGAGGCGTGATCGCGGGCACGTACACGCTCGCCTCCAACCAGCGCGGCGGCGGAGACCACGTCGCCAATTGCGCCTATGCCACCGGCCCCGCCTGGCGGGGCCACGGGATCGCGCGGACGATGGTTGCCCATTCGCTAGAGGAGGCCCGGCGGTGCGGCTTCGCCGCGATGCAGTTCAACTTCGTCGTCAGCACGAACGCCCCGGCCGTTCACCTGTGGCAGGCGTTCGGCTTCGCAATCGTGGGCCGCCTGCCTCGCGCTTTCAGGCACCCCGAGCTGGGTCCGGTCGATGCCCTCGTCATGTTCCGGGAGCTGTAGCCGGCTGCGGCCGTGGCACCCGCCGTATGACCCGTCCTGTGGCGCTTATTGGCGCGGCGGCGTGGCATACCGGTCACCCTTAGTTAAGCAACCGTTGTTACTTTCTCAGAATGAGGCGCGGGGGGAAAAGGCGTTCCGTGTTCTCACCGGATCAACGAGGAAGAACATGCGGACCACCATCGCTCTCGGCTCGGCGGCCTTCGCCGCCCTGGCACTTCTCACCGTCCCCCACACGGAGGCGAGGGCTGAGTTTTACCGCACACCCTCGGGCGAGGTGAAATACCGCCGCCTGCCGCAGGATTTCCAGGGCCCGTACTACTTCTATTACAAGGGCTACGCTTATCCCTACTACCCTGGCCTGGCCTACCGTGAGCGCACCGGCGAGCTGCGCCCCACGGACGTGCCGCACCGCGAGCGCGTGCAGCGCTAACGGACGGCCGTCAGGGCTTAAGGAACAGGGCTTTCCGGGGCTTGCCCGCCTGAGCGCAGGCGGTCGCCCTGCGTGGCCATTCCGGCCCCTATAGCAGCGCCCGCGATCCATCGCCGGCGACGGAAGCGTCACTGATTGACGGCGACGGGTCCCTCGTCACCATCGAACTCGAACCGCGACGGATCGAACGCCGGCCGGCCTTCGGTCTCGGCAATCCGCTGCGCGCGCCGCTTCAGCACCGGCAGCATCCTGTGCGCGAGCCAGATCGTGCGGCGCGTTGCCCCCGGATCGATGAGATGCGTCGTCGGGATTTTCAGTCCGCGGCAGCGCAGCACGTAGCCGATCGGCAGCTCCAGCTCGTCCTGCATGGCGATCATCTCCGCATAGAGCTTTGCAGCCGGCGAGATGATGGTGCCGAAGCCATTGCGCGGCTGGGCCCAGCCGATGATGTAAAGGTTCTTCACCGTATCGGGGAACGCCCCGCCGTAGACCTGCACGACGCCGTCCTCGATGGGTACGAGGTTCTTCGACAGGAAGGGGAGCGAGTTGTTGAAGCCCGTGGCTGCGACGACGAGATCGTACTCGCCGACGCTGCCGTCGTTGAAATGCGCCTTCGTGCCTGAGAAGCGGACGACGTCCGTCCGCGGCTTGATGCGCCCCTGGCGCAGATAGTTCAGCACGTCGGTGCCGAAGGCAGGGTGGCGTTCGAAGAGTTTATGGTCGGGCTTCGGCAAGCCGTAGCGGCGGTAATCGCCGATGAACACGCGCACCAGCCCGCGCAGGATGAGGCGCTGCAGCGGCACCGGCAGCCCCCAGATCGGCAGGTCGGTCAGCGGCCGCCCAAACGCGGTCTTGGGCAGGAACCAGTAGCCCGAGCGCAGGCTCCAGTCGCAGGAAGCGCCGACCCGCGCCGCCTCGCACGCGATATCGCAGCCGGAATTTCCCCCGCCGATGACGAGCACGCGGCGGCCCTGGAGCTGCTTGGGCTCCTTGTAGTCCGAGGAATGAATAAAGCTGCCCGTGAAGCGGCCGCGATAGCGCGGCATGCGCTTGTCCCAGTGGTGGCCGTTGCAGACGACGACGCCCTTATAGATGCGCTCTTCGCCGTCCTCGAACGCCACCTTCCAGCTTTCATCCGCTAAAGGTACGGCGCGCACCACCTTGCGGCGAACCTCGATGCTGGAATCGAGGTCGCGGTCGTGCGCGAAGCTTTCGAGATAGCGCAGCACCTGTGTGCTGCTGGGAAAATCGGGGTAATGGGCCGGCATTGGATAGTGCGTGTAGCCGGTAGATTTTTTCGAGGAGACGATGTGTACGCCCTGATAAACCCCGTGGCGCCACAATCCTCCGATGCCGTCGCTCGCATCCACCTGGTCGAATTGGATGCCACGCTGCTTCAGCGCATCGGCCATCGCTAAACCGATGGGCCCCGCGCCTATGACAAGCAGGCGGTCGGCTGTGATCGCGTTGCGACGCATCACCTGTCCCGGGAATAAGCTTATGCGTGGAGACCTGAATTAGACCCAGACGTTGCGCCCGTCCACTGCGTCTTCACGCCCCTGTTCGTATTACCGGTTGACAACGTCGAACGGACGCCAAGGTCCCAACCTCGACGCCCGTTCGTGCATAAATTTATTGCAGGCGCGCAATAGCGCCTTGATTATTCAACGGCATTCACGCCGGGGCAGTGAGCCCGAGCTGCCGCTTTGCCTCCTCGCGGAGCAAATCGATCGGCTTCAGCTTGCCTTCCGCCTCGAAGTGCCAGTAGGTCCAGCCGTTGCAGGCGGTCTTGCCCTGCGCGATGGCGCCGAGGCGATGAATGGAGCCCTGATTGCCGCCCCAGGCGAGCGTGCCGTCCGCCTTCACCTCCGCTTTGACGCGCTTGCGTGAATCCAGCAGCGTCGATCCGGGCGAGAGCAGCCGCATTTCGACGATCTGGCCGAAAGGCACGCGCGGCTCGGCACGCTTGCTGCGCACGGTTTCGAGCGCGGATGGCGGCAACGGCACGACGCGCTTGATGCGTTCCTCCGCGGCCTTCGCATAGTCCGGGTCGCGCTCGATGCCGATGAAGCGGCGGCCGAGCTGCTTTGCGACCGCACCCGTGGTCCCGGTGCCGAAAAACGGATCGAGGACGACGTCGCCCGGCCTTGTCGTTGCGAGCAGCACGCGCTGCAACAGGGCTTCCGGCTTCTGCGTCGGGTGCGCCTTGCGCCCGCCATCGTCCTTGAGACGCTCAGGGCCCGAGCAGATCGGGATCAGCCAGTCGGAGCGCATCTGCAAATCGTCGTTGAGCGCCTTGAGGCTTTCATAATTGAAGGTTGCCCGCGAGCGCTGATCGCGCGCGGCCCAGATCAGCGTCTCGTGCGCATTGGTGAAACGCTTGCCGCGAAAGTTCGGCATCGGGTTCACCTTGCGCCAGATGACGTCGTTCTGGATCCAGTAGCCGAGGTCCTGCAACGCAACGCCGAGACGGAAGATGTTGTGATAGGAGCCGATGACCCAGAGGGCGCCGTCCGGCTTCAGCACGCGGCGCGCTTCGGCGAGCCATGCGCGCGAGAACTTGTCGTAGTCGGCAAAGCTGGCGAACTTGTCCCACGCGTCGTCGACGCCGTCGACACGCGTATTGTTGGGACGCATGAGGTCGTTCGTGAGCTGCAGATTGTAAGGGGGGTCTGCGAAGACGAGATCGACGCTGGCGTCGGGGAGTTTTTTCAGAGCGGTGATGCAATCACCGACGATGACGCGATTGGCCGGAGCGGCCACGGGGGAACGACGCAGAACCATTGGGACGCAACTCTCGCAAACAGACTTCGAACACGGGGGAATCCGCGCTCCGGAGAGCCCGGAGCCAAGGGGAGTCTAGCGGCGCGCGGAGTCCGTTGGCCAGCAATTTATCGGTTGCCGATGCAGAGGCGAGTCCAATCAAGCACTTGGACTCGTTGGGAATCTATACAACCAGGAGTCCGGCTGCGCGAAATCGACCGCAAGCGATTGCGCATCTTCGCGGTGCGTTAAGTGAAGATCGGCGAAAAGGTAGCGTCCCGTATCGGAGAGCCAGAACATGCAACGCCGAAGCTTCCTCAAGGTATCTGCGCTTGCGCCCATGGCCGCCGCGCTCGGCTCCGCGCCAGCCTCTGCTGCCGCCGATACGCAACGCCTTGCGCAGTTGGCCGATGAATTGGATGCGCGCCTCTTCTCCGACGGTCTGGCAGTGCCTCTCGCCGCGACCCACACGCCCTCGTCGCTCGCATCGGGGCTCGATCGCACGCTGGTTCTCGGCGGGGGCGGCGAATGGTACGTCGCCTGGTATTGCGGCTTCTTCCATGGGCTGCTCGAGCAGGGGATCGACGCCTCGGCCTTGGCCGAGATGATCGTTGGCACATCGGCGGGATCGTACGCGGGCTCCTCGATGGCCAGCGGTCATTTCCACCGGCTACGCGACGAGTTCGATTTCTTCGGACACTTCCCCGGTCTCTTCGCGCGTCTTGCCCCGGTGAGCGATCCCAACGCGAGCCAGCAGCGGGCACAGAAGATCAACGCCGCCGCGAAGGACGGCTCGCGTGCCACGCGGCAGATCATCGGCCATGCCGCGCTGGCCGCCGACAATCACCTCAACGGATCGGCGGTCGAGCGCGTCGCGGCATTTCTCACCGGCGACAGCAAAACCGGCTGGCCGGCAGCGAAGATGCATACCACCGCCGTCGACTGTTACACCGGCGAGCGGGTCGTCGTCTCACAGGTATCCGCGCGCAGAAACGGCATCCCGCTCGCCCATGGCGCCGCGGCGAGTTCGTCGCTGCCGGGTGTGATGGGCCCGACGCTGCTCGGTCAACGCTACTGCATGGACGGCGGCATGTGCTCCAACCCGGCGCACGTCGATCTCGTCGCCGGCGCGAAGCGTGCACTGATCATCACGCTGAACGACGGCCTGAAGCCGCCGTTCCTCACCGGCATTCCCCATCCCATCGCTGAGAACATCCGGCAGATCGAAGCGGTCGGGACCAGGACGCTATGGATCAAGGCCGACCCGCCGGACGTCAATCTGCTCGACCCGAAGCAGATTTCGCCGGCAATTCGCATTGGATACGACCGCGCGAAGCGCGAGGCCGAGGCGATCAAGGCCTTCTGGGCGTAATCCCTGTGACGGCTTCGCACGGGTGGAGAAGGCCGCCTACGCGACCTCTTCTTCCGCAACGTCTGCGGGGATGAGGCCGAGCGCCAGCTGCACCGCGCGGAACGAGCGGCGATGGTGCACCGTCACGCCGATCCGCTTGATCGCGGCGTGATGCTCGGCCGTGCCGTAGCCCTTGTGGCGCTCGAAGCCGTATTCGGGATGCAGCCCGCCGAGTTTCACCATCATGCGGTCGCGCGTGACCTTGGCGATGATCGAAGCCGCGGCGATGGAGAGGCAGCGCGCATCGCCCTTCACCACCGTTCGCGACGAGCATTTGAGCTTCGGCGCGCGATTGCCGTCAATGACTGCGAGCTTCGGCGTTTGCGGGAGCTGCGAAATGGCCTGCGCCATCGCCCACATGGTGGCATGCAGGATGTTGATCCTGTCGATCATCCCCACGTCCGCAACGCCGACGCCGATGATGGCCGTCGCGCGGATGCGCCCGTAGAGCACTTCGCGCGTTTCGGGATCGAGCACCTTGGAATCGTCTATGCCGTCGGGGATGCGCTCGGGATCGAGGATGACGGCCGCGGCAACCACCGGGCCCGCCAGCGGGCCCCGGCCCGCCTCGTCGACACCGGCAATCGGGCCGCCGTGCAGCTGCAGTTCGGCCGCCTCCAGCTCGAAGGTCGGTCGCGGTCTAAGCTCGGCGGTCGCGTTCCCCATCGGGGGAAGTTCCGCCGCCCCGGTCCGCAAGTCAAAGAGACTTGCGCTTCAGCCTGAGGAAAACTCTCAGAAAAGCGGCATTTGTTGCCCCTGGAGCACGGGCCGGCGGAAGAGGTCGGTGCGCAATTCCGAGCGGTCGGTGTTGAGGCCGAGGCGTTTGACCGCCAGGCGGAAGCGCATTCCGATCTGCTCCGCATAGGGCCCCGACCCGCGCTGCCGGATGCCGAATTCGGATGTGTAGTCGCGGCCGCCGTGCATCCCTTGCACGAGGTGCATGACCCGGTCCGACCGGTCCGGGAACTCCGATGCCAGCCATTCGCGGAAGAGCGCCGCGATCTCCAGCGGCAGCCGCAGCATCACGTAGCCCGATGAGCGCGCGCCCGCCGCCTTTGCCGCCTCGAGGATCCGTTCGATCTCCGGATCGGTGAGCCCGGGGATGATCGGCGCCACCATGACGGTCGTCGGGATGCCCGCTTCGGCGAGCTGGCGCACGGCGTCTAGCCGCCGTTGCGGGGTCGGCGCCCGCGGCTCCATCGCCCGCGCGATCTTTGGATCGAGGGTCGTCACCGAGATGCACGCGCGAACGAGATGGCGTTCCGCCATACGCTGAAGGATGTCGATGTCGCGCGTAATCAAAGCCGACTTGGTGACGATGCCGACGGGATGATTGGTCCGGTCCAGCACCTCCAGCACCGAGCGCATGACGCGCCGCTCCCGTTCGATCGGCTGATAGGGATCGGTGTTGGTGCCGATCGCCATGCATGCGGGTGTATAGCGTGGGTTCGAAAGCTCCTTCTCCAGCAGCGCCGCAGCGTTGGTGCGCGCATAGAGCTTCGTTTCGAAGTCGAGCCCTGCCGAATGGCCGAGGAAGCAGTGCGTCGGCCGCGCGAAGCAATAGATGCAGCCGTGCTCGCAGCCGCGATAGGGGTTGATCGAGCGATCGAATGAAATGTCGGGACTGTCGTTGCGTGTGATGATGGTGCGTGCAGGATCGTCGAATACCGTCGTCTTGAAGACGTCGAGGTCGGCAAGCCCCTCCCAGCCATCGTCAAATGCTTCCCGGCGCTCCTCTTCGAAACGGCCCGTATGGTTGGAGCGCGCGCCGCGCCCGCGCCGTCGCTCGTCCTCGACGAGGCCGCCAGGTGTCGCAACGGGCTTCGGGAACGCTTTTTGCTGCCGTGCCAAATTGTTCTCCGCTTGCTCGGCCGGCATGGGCTGGCGCACACATGCGACCTTCGCCAGGGCTGAACCCTAGCACCCAAGCTAGAACAAAACAAGAACAATAATCAATGCGGCGCCGGCCTCGGGCCGCCCGGAACGCGGCAATCGCCGTTGAGTCAGGAACCGGCCGGAGAGGCTGCTCCAGCGCGGCTGCCGGGAGAACTTTTCTCTGACCTGCCGGCACGTCGCTTCGGCACCCCGCAGCGCCGCCGCCGCAGCAAATTCCTCCGCGGTCGTAATTTCGCCGCCAGAGTTCGATGTTTTTGTCCTGGATCAGCGCTTTACGGGGGTGAAAGCTGTGACCGCCACTTCGGTTCAGGTCATGTTCGCGGGCTTTGCCTCCGCGCCGCCGTCACCGGACGCCAAGCGCGTCGGTGCGGCTCTCGCGTCGGCCCCGGGTGTCTACCCGCACGGCAAAGACGATACGGCGAAAAGGAACCCGGAGACGCCGCTCACCGTGAGCGGCTTACCGGTCAAGATGCAGCCTCTGTTCCCGGCGCCGCCCGTCGGACGCGTCTCTTCGTTCGAGGTTTTTTCCAAGGCAGCGCAGAGCGAGATGCGGCGCCATCGCCGCGCCGGAGCGCTGTTAGCAACGTTTGGGATTTTGACGGTTTTCGCGCCGCGCGGAGCGGACATTCGTATTTGACAGTGGTAGGTATGCATCGCTCAGGTGAGTACGCAGGGGGTCACTTCCATGGCGCAGACGCAGGTGCAGTTCACGCCCGTTCAGGTTCTCCAGGCCGCAAAGCGCGCCGAGGCCGAGGGCAAGATGGACTATGCCCTACAATTCTATCGGCACCTCGTGGAGCAGCATGGGAATTCGCCTGAAGCCCAGGCAGCGCGCGAGGGGCTCTTCCGCATCGCCGAGTGGCGTTGGGGGGAAGCACGCGTCACCCACGGCCGCGAAGCGGGCAGCCAGGGCGCGGCCAACCCGCAGGGTGGACAGCCGCAGGCGCAGCAGCAGAGGCCCGCGCCGGGTCCGGTTCAAGCCCACGGCGATCAGCGCGCCTACCACGCTGCCGGCTCGGACAATGCTTCCGAGGAATATCACGCAGAGGCGGCGGGCGCGCTGCCGCAGATCGTTTCCCGCCGTCGCGCCGGGACGGAGCGACTCTCGTACGAGCCCCGTTTCCGCATCGCTCAGCTGGCAGCGCACACCCTCAGCGGCGTCGGCTGGCTGACGCTGCTGACCGGTATCATCGGCGTCATCGCCGCCGTGGCGGGCCTCGTCACCGAGCTTTCGGCGGCGGTGATGGGGCTGCCGCTGGGCGTGCTGATCGGCGTGCCGTTCGTGGTGATCGGCCTTGCGCTCGCCGTTGGCGGTCAGGTCGCCTCCGCCATCTTCGACGGCACCAACGCCGCGCTCGAACGGGCAGCCGTTACGCGCGCTCAGGCGGGCTACTGAGCGCCGGCTCACCCGGTCATTCGCGCGAACGATCCGGCCACGGCATGGGCGAACGGCCGGCGCTAGCCCTTCGTCTCCTTCATGCGGGGCATGATGTCGACGAGGTTGCAGGGCCGGTGGCGGCTGTCGAGCTGGTATTTGAGAATGCCGTTCCACGCGTCCCGGCATGCGCCCGGCGATCCCGGCAGGCAGAAGATATACGTGCCGTTCGCAGTGCCGCCGCAGGCACGCGACTGGATCGTCGATGTCCCCACGCTCTGGAACGAGAGCATGTGAAAGACGACCGAGAAGCCCTCGATCTCTTTTTCGAAAAGCGGGCGCACGGCGTCGGGCGTCACGTCCCGTCCGGTGAAGCCGGTGCCGCCCGTCGTAATGACGGCGTCTATGTCCGGGTCGGCGATCCAGCTCTTCACGAGCGCGCGGATCTTTTCCACGTCGTCCGTGATGATCTCGCGCTGCGCCAGCGTATGCCCCGCGGTTCCGATCAACTCCTCCAGCGTGTCACCCGATTTGTCGGAGCCCCGGTCGCGCGTGTCCGAAACGGTCAGCGTTGCGATGCGCAGCGGCCGGAAGGCGATGCTTTCGTCGATCCTTGAAATGGACATGACAGCCCTTTGCGTTGAATGGAATGAGGCTCAGGCCTTCAGTGCCGCCTTTACGGCAAGCAGGTCACGCCAAGCCATGCCTTTGGCGGCGGGCGTGCGCAGCAGGTAGGCGGGATGCAGCGTAGCCATGGCCTTTACCGGCTCTCCGCCCACATCCAGCGTACGCCACTTGCCCCTGAGACGCATGATCCCCTCCGGCACATCGAACAGCTGCTTCGCCGCCGAGCCCCCGAGCGCCAGCACCACCCTCGGCGCGACGAGCGCGATCTGCCGCTCGAGAAACGGCCGGCAGGCGAGAGCCTCCTGCGGCGTCGGCGTGCGGTTCCCCGGCGGGCGCCAATAGACGATATTGGTGATGTGGACGTTGGCTTCGCCCATGTCGATGGCGGCGAGCATCCGGTCGAGAAGCTGCCCGGCGCGGCCGACGAACGGCTTGCCTTCGAGATCTTCATCGCGCCCCGGTGCCTCGCCGACGATGAGCAGCGGCGCCCGTTCCGCGCCGCGGTAGAAGCACAGGTTCTTGGCGGTCGCCTTTAGGCCGCAGCCGTCGAAAGTGGAGAGCGCGGCGCCGAGATCGGCGAGGGTGCGCACGCTCGACAGATTGACGCGGGGCTCGAGCGCCAAAGGTGCCGCAGGCGCACCGGAGAACTGCCGCGCCGGCGGCGTCTGATGCATGGGACGCGCCGCGGGGGATGCGGGAACGTATCCTTGACGTGGAGCGGCGGGAGCAGGCGGCGAGCCCGGGGCCGGCGCGCGCCGTTGAGTGGAGCTTGCCGCCGCACCCGAGGCGCTGTCCGCGCTCGTCGGCATGGAAAAGCCGCTTCCGGGCGCCGTCTCGCCGCGCGCCATCCAGTCGATGGGTTCTTCCGCAAGCGCCGCATCGACACCCATCGCCGCATACCAGGCGAGGATGCGCCCCGCGGCGCGGCGAGCGGTCATCCCAGGTGTTTTGTCGGAAGCGCTGTCAGAACCCATGGCGCAGCACCATATAGTGCTGCACGGCCCGCTCAATAGCGCGCGCGCCGTCACATCTCCCATCATCGGCCCCGAATTGCGGCCCCGCGGCGCTTGACGCTGCCGCCCCGGGAGACCTACGACCACTTTAGAGACATTAGAAGCTTTCGCGCGACACGAGGTGACACGGAAGATGGCCGAGACTGCAGCCGCGCTGCCGCCCCGAGAGGCGATGGAATTCGACGTCGTCATCGTGGGCGCGGGCCCCGCTGGCCTGAGCGCGGCCATCCGCCTGAAACAGCTCGCCGCCGAGGCCGATACCGAGCTTTCCGTCGTGGTGGTGGAGAAAGGCTCCGAGGTCGGCGCCCACATTCTCTCCGGCGCCGTCATCGATCCGAAGGGGCTCAACCGGCTCATTCCGGACTGGAAGGAGAAGGGTGCGCCCATCGAGACCGAGGTGCGCGACGACCGCTTCTATTTCCTCACGGCCACCAAGGCCTTGCGCCTGCCGAACATCTTCATGCCGCCGCTGATGAACAATCACGGCAATTATATCGTCAGCCTCGGCGCGCTCTGTGCCTGGCTGGGCGAGCAGGCGGCCGAGCTCGGCGTGGAGGTCTATCCGGGTTTCGCCGCCAGCGAGGTTCTCTATGATGAATCAGGCGCGGTCGTCGGCATCGCGACGGGCGACATGGGGATTGGCCGCGACGGCCAGCCCACCGACGCCTTCGTGCGCGGCATGGAGCTGCGCGGCAAATATACGTTTCTGGCGGAGGGCGCCCGCGGCTCGCTGACCAAGCAGCTCGTCGAGGAGTTCAAGCTCACCGAGGGCCGCGAGGCGCAGAAATACGGCATCGGCTTGAAAGAGCTGTGGCGCGTGGCCCCCGAGAAGCATCAGCCCGGGCTGGTGCAGCACTCCTTCGGCTGGCCGCTGGACAACCGCACCGGCGGCGGCTCGTTTCTCTACCACTACGGCGACAACCTCGTCTCCGTGGGCTTCGTGCTGCACCTCAACTACGAGAACCCCTACCTCTCGCCCTACGACGAGTTCCAGCGCTTCAAGACGCACCCCGCCATCCGCGACACGTTCGAGGGCGGCAAGCGCATCGGCTATGGCGCGCGCGCCATCACCGAGGGCGGCTGGCAATCGATTCCGAAGCTGACCTTCCCGGGCGGTGCGCTGCTCGGCTGCGCGGCCGGGTTCGTCAACGTCCCACGCATTAAGGGCAGCCATAATGCCATCCTGTCCGGCATCGCGGCGGCTGAAGCGGCGTTCTCGGCCATCGGGGAGGGCCGAGCGCACGATGAGCTACCCGCCTACGAGACGGCAGTCTACGAGGGCGATATCGCCAAGGATTTGATGCCAGTGCGGAACGCCAAGCCGCTGTGGTCGCGGTTCGGCACCCTGCTCGGCATCGCGCTGGGCGGCATCGACATGTGGCTCAATACGCTGCTTCCGGGCGGCCTTCGCTTCACCTTGAGCCATAAGAAACCGGACTACGCGACGCTGAAGCGGGCGCAGGATGCAAAGCCGATCGCCTATCCAAAGCCCGACGGCGTGTTGACCTTCGACCGCCTCACGAGCGTATCCTTCTCCGGCACCAACCATGAGGAGAACCAGCCGGTTCACCTCAAGCTCACCGATCCGCGGGTGCCGGTGGCAATCAACCTTCCCGAGTTCGCCGAGCCCGCGCAGCGCTACTGCCCTGCCGGCGTCTATGAGATCGTGACCGAAGGGAACGGCGAGCCGCGCTTCCAGATCAACGCGCAGAACTGCGTCCACTGCAAAACCTGCGATATCAAGGATCCGAGCCAGAATATCACCTGGGTTTGCCCCGAAGGGGGCGGCGGCCCCAATTATGCCGGAATGTGAGGTGCCTAGCTCGTTTGCGGATGTGTGAATAAGTCACGGCGGGAATTTCCGGATTCAACGTTACCCGCCGTGCCGGTGTCGCCAAATCGCCGCGTTGTTTGTTAGGCTGCGCCGTTGCGGGAATCGGCCCACACTGCCTCCAAAGGATGAGTTTGAATGCCGTCCAGCCTTCGCAAGCTGCTGCACGCCACGGCAACCGCCCTTGGCGTCTTTGTCATTAGTCTCAGCGCCGCGCAGGCCGCCAACGACTTCGCGACCGAAACGAGATCGCACTCGTTGCTGGGCAGCTATCTGGCGGCAAACCTCGCCAAGGGCTCCAACGACACTTCCGGCGCGGCCACGTTCTACCGCAGCGCGCTGCAGCTCGATCCCAACAATGCCGTGCTGATCGAGCAGGCTTTCCAGACGGAAGCGGCTGCCGGCAACTGGGAGCGCGCCGTGCCGCTCGCCCGCCAGCTCGTCGCCAAGGACGCCGACAACCGCATGGCGCATCTGCTGCTGGGCCTCGATGCCTTCAAGCGCAGCAACTACACGAAGGCCGACGAGGAGTTCCGCAAGGCGAGCGACGGCCCCATCGGCGAATTGACGAGCACGCTGGCGCGCGCCTGGGCCGCTGCCGGCTCCGGCAATGCGCAGCGCGCGCTCAATCTGCTCGCGATGCCGCGCCAGGCCGAGTGGGCGCAGTTCTATCTCAACTATCACAAGGCGCTGATCGCCGACGTTCTGGGCCGCACCGACGAGGCGACCGCCTCGTACGAGCATTCGATGCGCCAGGATGCAACGACGCTGCGCATCGCGCTCGCCTTTGCCCGCCATGCGGCGCGGAACGGCAACCTGAAGCGCGCCAACGAAATCCTGAGTATGCAGGCCGAGCGCACGCAGCCCGAGCCGCACGTACTCGTTCGCGAGCTGCAGGCCGCGATCGCCCCGGGCAAGAAGAAGGTCGATCTGCTGGTCTCGACGCCTAGCGAAGGCATCGCGGAAGTCTTCTACGGCCTCGGCGAAGCGCTGACGAGCGAAGGCGGCCTCAGCATGGGCGTCCTCTATCTCCAGCTCGCGCTCTATGCCGAGCCCAAGCACCCGTTCGCGCTCGCTGCACTCGCCAGCGCCTATGAAGTCGGCCAGCGCTACCAGGACGCCATCGACGCCTACGATCGCATCCCTCCCGGAACGGCGTTGCAGTCGGCGATCGACATTCGCAAGGCCTTCGACCTCAACTCGCTCGACAAGGCCGATGAGGCGAAACAGATCCTCGACCGCCTGGCGAAGCAGGAACCCGACGATCTGAAGCCGCTCGATGCGCTCGGCAACATTCTGCGCGCCCGCAAGCGTTACGACGAGGCCGCCGATGTCTACACCCGCGCGATCAAGCTGATCCCGAAGCCCGACAAGCGGCATTGGAGCATCTATTACTCACGCGGCACCTGCTATGAGCGCCTGAAGAACTGGCCGGCCGCCGAGGCCGATCTCAAGAAGGCGCTCGAGCTCTACCCCGATCAGCCGCTCGCGCTGAACTACCTCGGCTATAGCTGGATCGATCAGAACGTGAACCTCAAGGAGGGCATGTCGCTGATCGAGAAGGCCGTCGCCCTGAAGCCCGACGATGGCTACATCGTCGACA
>Ga0182749_1001112_pt1 | contig 22011 bp, 22 predicted proteins | sample eDN3rd37CKraftMG_FD_128875 | JGI IMG/M metagenome (GOLD analysis project Ga0182749, IMG submission 128875) | Enriched Miracle-Growth compost microbial communities from Emeryville, California, USA - eDNA 3rd pass 37_C Kraft MG (version 2) (version 2) ...
GCGCGGCGTCGATCGCGGCGACGAGGTCGCGCGCATTGGCGGCCGGGTCGATCCCGGTCCGGCTCTGGAAGAGGGCGGCGCGCATCAGACGGCGAGCAGGGCGTCCAGCTCGCCGGCCCGGTCGAGCGCGGCCAGATCGTCCGAACCGCCGACGTGCCGCTCGCCGATGAAGATCTGCGGCACGGTGCTGCGGCCGTTCGCCCGGCTCAGCATCTCGGCGCGCTTCGGACCGCCCAGCGTGATGTCATGTTCCTCATAATCCACTCCCTTGTCGGCGAGCAGCTTCTTCGCGCGCGCGCAATAGGGGCAGAGGAATTTGGTATAGATCTCGACCTTGGCCATGGGCCTGGCATTCCCGCGTTGAGGATCGTTCATACCCCATGAGGTGTGGCGGCGCGCCCGAATTGTCAACGCCGCGCACGACCCGCGCCCAACAGAGCAGCCGCACCCGGCTTGCGCCCGCGCGCTTCAGCGCCCGCGCGCAGGCATCGGCGGTCGCCCCGGTGGTGTAGACATCGTCGATCAGCAGGATCGTCCGGCCGGCGATCGCGGCGCGCCAGGCGGGATCGATCGCGAACGCGCCGCGCACCGCCTTCGCCCGTGCCTTCGCGCCCAGCCCGCGCAGCAGCGGCGTCGCGCGCGTCCGCCGCAACAGGCCGGGCGCGAGCGGCAGATCGTGTCGCCGCGCCAGCGCGCGGGCGATCAGCGCCGCCTGATTGTAACCGCGCGACCATAATCGCCAGCGATGGAGCGGCACGGGAACGACCAGCGGCTGTTCCCCGTCCACGCTTTCCCCCACCAGCCGGTCGAGCTGGCGCGCGATCGTCACCGCGGCACCCGGCCGCCGCCCATATTTGAGCCGCAGCGCCAGCGCGCGCGCCACCCGGCCATAGGCGACCGCGGCGCGCGCCGCGTCGAAGGCGGGCGGCTCGGCGAGGCAGGGGCCGCAGCACGCATCGGGGCCATGATCGAACGGGAACGGCGCGCCGCACCGCGCGCAACAGGGATCGCCAAGGAAATCGAGCGCGCCCCAGCAGGCTACGCAGAAGGCATGATCCGCCTGCACCACCGCGCCGCAGCCCGGGCAGCGCGGCGGCAGCGCGAGCGCGACGATCCGCTCCGCCACGCGCAAGGCAAGCCGGATCGGGCGCGGCGGCATGCGCGGGCGGGGCACGGGACGGCTCATCGCATACTTGTTCCGCGCCGCGCGGGCGGGCACAAGCCCCGCCATGGCCGCCCCCACCGACGAGATCGAGATTTTCGACCGCGCGCTGCGCCGCCGCCGCCGCGACCGCGCGGCCCCGGGCTTCGCGGACCATGCGTTCGTGCGCGACGATATCGTGGCGGGGCTGCTGGACCGGCTCGATTCGGTGAAGCGCGTTTTCGGGCGCGCGCTCGATCTCGGCGCGGCGGACGGGGCGCTGGGCCGGGCGCTGGGCGCGCGGGGGATGAATGTGGTCTCCGCCGATCCGGGCTTCGCCTGCGCGCGCGCCACCGGCGGGGTGCAATGCGACGAGGATCGCCTGCCCTTCGCCGACGCCAGCTTCGATCTGGTCGTCTCTGCGGGCGGGCTGGAAACGGTGAACGACCTGCCAGGCGCGCTCGCCCTCATCCGCCGCGTGCTGCGCCCCGACGGGCTGTTCCTCGCGGGATTTCCCGGCGCGGGCAGCCTGCCCCGCCTGCGCGAGGCGCTGATGGCGGCGGACATGGCGGTGACGGGCGGGGCGGCGCCGAGGCTGCATCCCCAGATCGACGTGCGCGCGGCGGGCGACCTGCTCCAGCGTGCGGGCTTCGCGCTGGGGGTGGCCGATTCGGAGACGCTCACCGTGCGCTACGGCGATCCCCTGCGCCTGATCGCGGACCTGCGCGGGATGGCGGCGACCAACCTGCTGCGTGCGCCGCGCCCGCCCCTCACCCGCCGCCACGTCGCCGCGATGATCGAGCGCTTCGCCGCCGCCGCCGATCCCGACGGGCGGACCGCGGAGCGGATCGAGATCGTCTATCTCACCGGCTGGTCCCCCGCGCCGGACCAGCCCCGGCCCGCGCGGCGCGGCAGCGGCACCCGCTCGCTCGCCGACATATTGAAGCCGCCCGGATCGGGGGATCGCCCCTAAAGAAGCGCCTCCAGCAGTCCGATGAGCGGCCGGTCGGCCGGCGGCATGGCGAGCGCGTGCATCTCCAGCGGCCTTGCCCAGCGCAGCGCGGCGGCGTCGAGCGCGCGTGGCACGCCCCGCCATTTGCGGCAGACATAGAGCAGCAGCAGCAGATGCCTGTCCCCCAGCGCCTCGCTCGCGAAAGCGGCCGGCGCGAGGCAGGCCGCCTCCACGTCGATCCCCAATTCCTCCGCCAGCTCGCGGATCAGCGCGGCCTCGGGCGTCTCGCCGGGCTCGACCTTGCCACCGGGAAACTCCCACAGCCCCGCCATGCTGCGCCCCGCCGCGCGCTCCTGCAACAGCACGCGCCCCTCGCCGTCGACCAGTGCGGCCGCGACCACGAGAAGCAGCGAAGCGCCCTCATTCCGCTCGATCGTCATAGGCCTTTCTTAACGACCCCCTTTTATCCTGGCGTAAGAATCATCGGATTTCGTGCCGGGGGGATATAGATGAAAGCGGTGTTCCGCAGGCTGTTTCGCGATCGCAAGGCCGCGACGGCGGTGGAATATGGCATCATCCTCTCGCTGATCGTGCTCGCGATGATCGGGGCGCTGAAGAATGTGGCGTCCGTCACGATCGACATGTGGGACAATGTCTCCGCCAATGTGACGCGCGCATCCGGCGCCTGAGAGGCCCGCATTTTCCGTGATTTTGCGCAATCCCGTTAAAACTTTTGTTACCTCGATCCCATAAAGCGGACGGGCTGGCCCGTCTTCCGGGGGGGACAGCCGGGACTGGAACACCCGCTTATGGAACGGAGGAGACCGGACATGCAGTTCATTCGCAAGATGATGAAGGACAACAAGGGCGCCACCGCGATCGAGTACGGCCTGATCGCCGCTCTGATCGCCGTCGCCGCGATCGCCGCGATGACGACCTTGGGTAAGAACCTCGGCGCCACGTTCAACAACGTGTCGGCCAAAATGGTCCAGGAGCAGGAGAGCTAACAAGCCTTCCGGACGAACACGATCGGGCGGTGGAGCTTCGGTTCCGCCGCCCGATCTGTACCCGGACCCGATCGGCCGTGCGCCGCGGAGACGCCGACCGCCCTCAGCCGATCGCCAGGAACTTGGCGCGCCGGTTCTCGCGCAGCGCGGCGCGGCCCTGCCCCGCGAGCGCGTCCAGCTCCTCGCCCAATGCCGTGCCCAGCATGGCGATCGCCTCCACGCGGTTGCGGTGCGCGCCGCCCACCGGCTCGGGCACGATGCGATCGACGACGCCCAGCCGCTTGAGATCGGCCGAGGTCACGCGCATCGCCTCGGCGGCATCGGCGGCCTTGTCGGCGGTGCGCCAGAGGATCGAGGCGCAGCCCTCCGGCGAGATCACCGAATAGACCGCATGTTCCAGCATCAGCACGCGGTTCGCCGCCGCCAGCGCCACTGCGCCGCCCGATCCGCCCTCGCCCACCACCGCCGTCACCAGCGGCACGCCCAGTTCCAGGCAGGTCTCGGTCGAGCGCGCGATCGCCTCGGCCTGGCCGCGCTCCTCCGCCTGCACGCCGGGGAAGGCGCCGGACGTGTCCACCAAAGTCACCACCGGCAGGCCGAAACGATCGGCCAGCTTCATCAGCCGGATCGCCTTGCGATAGCCCTCGGGCTTGGCCATGCCGAAATTATGCTTCAGGCGGCTGGCGGTGTCGTCGCCCTTCTCATGGCCGATCACCATCACGCGCCGCCCGCCGATCCGCCCGAGGCCGCCGATGATCGCCAGATCGTCGCCGAACGCGCGATCGCCCGCTAGCGGCATGAACCCTTCGACGAAGCCCGCGACATAATCCTTGAAATGCGGCCGCTCGGGATGACGCGCCACCTGCGTCTTCTGCCACGGCGTCAGCTTCGCATAGGTATCGCGCAGCATCTTGTCGGACTTCGCCTGGAGCTTGGCGATCTCCGCCGCAATGTCCAGCGATCCGGCCTGTGCCGTCTCACGCAGTTCGGCGATGCGCCCCTGAAGCTCCGCGATCGGCTTTTCGAATTCGAGGAATGTCACCATCCACGGGCGGTTAAGCGCGTGAATCGCTCGCGTCAACGCGCGGCGTGTCGGCGAGGGGATGACGGCTGTTCACCAGCTCGACCAGACGGCGGCTGTCGACATGGGTGTAGATTTGCGTGGTCGCGATGTCGGCATGGCCCAGCATGAGCTGCAAGGCGCGCAGGTCCGCCCCGCCTTCCAGCAGATGCGTGGCGAAGGCGTGGCGAAGGACGTGCGGGCTCACCCGATCGGGCGGCACCCCCGCATCAGCGGCAAGCGCCTTTAGAAGCTGGTAGAGCCTGACCCGGCTCAGATGCGCCTTCCCCGACGGGAAGAGCCACGCCGCGTCGGCGGGGACGAGCGCGCCCCACGCCGCCACCGCCGCGCGCGCGCGATCGGAAATGGGGACCAGCCGCTCGCGCCCGCCCTTCCCGCGCAGGATCAGGAAGGGCCGGTCGCCCGACAAGGCGCGGCGCGGCAGCGAGACCAGCTCGGTCGCGCGCAGCCCCGATCCGTAGAGCAGCTCGACCAGCGCCGCGAGGCGCAGCGCCGCCGGATCGCCGCCACCCGCATCCAGCCGCCGCGCGATTTCCGAGAACAGGCGATCGACATCCTCATGGCCCAGCGTTTTGGGCAGCGATCGCGCCGCCGCCGGCCGGGGCAGCACCGCCGAGGGATCGTCCGCGCGCAGCCCCTCCTCGACAAGGAAGGCGTAGAAGCGCCGGAGCGCCGCCGCCTTGCGCGCGACGCTGGTGCGCGCGAGCGGCATCCACGCCGCCCCCAGCCGCTCGATCTCCGCCTTTCCCGCGTTCGCCAGCCCGCCGTCGAGCAGCGCGGAAGCCGCCGAAAGATCGGAACCATAAGCCAGCAGCGTGTTGCGCGCGGCCCCCGCCTCCGCCGCCATCATCTCCAGGAACCGGCCGATCAGCCGCCCGTCCTCGCCCGGGGCCAGCGCCGCGCCGCTCATGGCCCTGTGCTCACAGGCGCGTCATCGCCTCCGCCGCCATCATCCGCGCCTCCGGCTCGTAGCCCACGGCGCGAAGGGCCGCGATCATGTGATAGAAATGCTGCGCCGGAACGCCGCCCCAGCCCGGCGTCTGCATCGCCACCGCGCACAGCAGCGCGACGGTCCCCGCCTCGCCCTCGCGCGCGGCCCGGTCGATCGCGCGCGTCCAGCGGTCCTGCGCGTCGAGCGGCAGGCCGGCCGCGCTCGCCAGCCGCGCCTGATCGCGCGCCGGGACCCGGCCGAGCCCGGCCAGCGCCGCGATCAGCAGGCGGCTCTTCTGAAGCCCCTCGTCGCCGCTGCGGGAGCGGAAGCCGTCGATGCGCCCGAAGCTCAGGTCCACCGACGGCTCCGGCGTGCCGACCGCCAGCATCGCCCACGCCTTGTCGGCCTTGCCGGCGTTCATCCCCTCGACGATCCGCGCCCAGCGCGCCGCCTGCATGTCGAGCCCGGCCGACATCATCGATCCGATCAGCGACGCGGCATCGCCCGACAGGCCCGGATCGGGCGTGATCCGCGCCGCCGCGCGCGCGGTGAGGATCGCGGCGCCGTAGCGGTCGCGCTCGCCCTCCGCCTTGTCCCACAGCGCGCGCATCGCCGTCATGCGCGTCGCGTCGTCCTCGCCCACATAAGCGGTCCGCAGGCGCCCGGCGTCGCTGTCGGTGATCTCCGCCGGGTCGGTGGCATCGGCGATCTGGCCGTAGAGGTCGACCAGCGCCGCGTTCGAAAAGACGCCCAGCGCCGCGGCGACGCGGGCCGACGCCGCCCGGTCGAGGGGCGCATATTCGGGCGCGCGCGCGCGCCATGCCTGCACCTGCGGCCCGACGCTGTTGAACAGCGCGTCGGGTATCTTCACCGCCAGCGCCGCCGACAGGCCGAAGCGCCACGCGGTCAGCCGGTCGACGTCGCTCCATTCGATGTTGATCGCGCGCCGTCCGCCGATCCCGGCGCCGGCCACCTTCTCCGCCAGCAGCAGGTCGACGCCGCGCGCCACGCGCTGACCGCGCGCGCGGTCCATCAGCATGCCCGACATCCCCGCCTCGCCCGACAGCGCCGCGCACATCGCGGCGGCGAGCGGCCAGACCGGCTCCTTGCTGAAGGCGGACGCGCCCGGCACCAGCGGGCACAGCCCGGCCGGATCGGCGGTGGCCAGCGCCGTCTGGGTCGCGACCTGATACATTCGCGGATCGAAATCGGCGACGTCGACGCCCTGGACGAGCATCCGCGCGGCGTCCGCCTCGCCCATGCGCAGCAGCAGCCAGGCGCGCTCGGCCACCCAGTCGACCGGCGCCACGCCCCGCGGCGCCGGCACGCGCGAGAGCAGGGCGCGGCGCAGCAGGATCGATTCCCAGCGCGAGGCGACCGGCGCGTCGAGCCGGCGCATCAGCGTGGTCAGGAACGGCCCGCGCGCGCGGCCGAACGCATCCGCCGCGAAGCCGTAAGGCGGCTCGATCACCCCCACCGCCGCGAGCGAACGCCGCGCGGAGGGAGGCATTTCGAGATTCGCGGCCTTCTGCTCGTCCTGGGCGGCGGTGGCGGCATCCGGGGGAGCGTTCGCCTCCTCCGGCGGGGTGAGCGCGAGCGGCGGCAGCAATTCGGCCGGCGCGCCAGGCCTGGGCTGCGCCGCGGGGGCGCCCGGCTCGCTCGGCTGCTGCGGGGGCGGGGGCGGTTGCTGCGCCGGCTCCCCGAAGCCGGGGGGGAGCAGCGATTCGGGCGCCTTCTGGCTCTGGGCGAGCTGCTTCTGGGCGAGCGCCGGCCAGAACGCCACGGCGCCCCCCGCCGCGCCGCACAGCAGCAGGGCGGCGAGCGCCCTATTTCTGCGACGCATCGTTCAGCATGTCCTTCTCGACGCGGGTCGGCGGAACCTCGGTATTCTTGGTCGAAAGGAAAAGCACGCCGCCAAGGATGACCAGAATGATCAGGGTGAGGATGATGCTGGCACGCGACATGGATTTCCCTTGCACTGGCGCCGCCCGGCGGGGGCGGCGTTGACGGACGTGGCGCGCGGGCTTTTGCCCGACGCCGCGCCACTGTGTATAGCCCCCGCCGCCATGCCGCAAAGCCCCCTCCACCGATTGCCGCCGCAGCGCCGCACCATCGTCCTCGTCGGGCTGATGGGCGTCGGCAAGTCGACGGTGGGCAAAAGGCTGGCGGGGCGGCTCCACCTGCCCTTCGTCGACGCGGATCATGAGATAGAGGCCGCCGCCGGCCTCACCATCACCGAAATCTTCGAACGCTATGGCGAGGCGCATTTCCGCGACGGCGAACGGCGCGTGATCCAGCGGCTGATCGACGGGCGGCCCAAGGTGATCGCGACGGGCGGCGGCGCCTTCATGAACGGCGATACGCGCGCGCTGATCCTCGATCGCGCGACGGCGGTGTGGCTGGATGCAGACATCGACGTGCTGGCCGAGCGCGTCGCCCGGCGCGAGGGCCGCCCCCTGCTCAAGGACCGCTCCCCGCGCGAGGTGCTGGCCGAGCTGGCCGAGCGGCGCAATCCCTATTACGCGCTGGCCCCCATCCATATCCGCAGCGAGCCGCAGCCGCATGACGCGGCGGTCGAGGCCATATTGAAGGCGCTGGCATCATGACCTCCCCCACCACGACCCGGATCGACGTTTCCCTGGGCGAACGCGGCTATGCGATCGACATCGCGGCGGGCGCGCTCGATCGCGCGGGCGATCTGCTGCGCCCGTTCGCGCCGCGCGGCCGGCTGGTGGCGATCACCGACGCGCATGTCGCCACCCGCCAGCTCGGGCGGCTGACCGCCGCGCTCGGCAAGGCGGGCATCGAGATGGTGAGCGAGGTGCTGCCCGCCGGGGAAGCGACCAAGAGCTGGGACCAGCTTGCCCGGCTGACCGACCGGCTGCTCGATCTCGGCATCGAGCGGGGGGATCATGTGGTGGCGCTGGGCGGCGGGGTGATCGGCGATCTGGTGGGCTTCGCCGCCGCGATCCTGAAACGCGGCTGCGGCTTCGTGCAGGTGCCGACGACGCTGCTCGCCCAGGTCGATTCGTCGGTGGGGGGCAAGACGGCGATCAACACCGCGGCGGGCAAGAATCTGGTGGGCGCGTTCCACCAGCCCTCCTACGTGCTGATCGATCCGACGACGCTCGACACGCTCGCTCCGCGCGAGCTGCGCGCGGGCTATGCCGAGGTGGTCAAATACGGCCTGATCGACAGCGCGCCCTTCTTCGCCTGGTGCGAGGCGAACGCGGCCGCGCTGCTGGCGGGCGATCCGGCCGCGCGGGTGGAGGCGATCCGTCATAGCGTCGCCGCCAAGGCCGCGATCGTCGCCGAGGATGAGCGCGAGACGAGCGGGCGGCGCGCGCTGCTCAACCTCGGCCACACCTTCGGCCATGCGCTGGAGGCGGAGACGGGCTTTTCCGATCGGCTCCTGCACGGCGAGGCGGTGGCGGCGGGCATGGCGCTCGCCTTCCGTTTCTCGGTCGCGCAAGGGCTCTGCCCGGCGGAGGATGCCGCGCGGCTGACCGCCCATCTGCGCGCGGCGGGGCTGCCCGCCAGCCTGTCCGACGCGGGCGTGGATGCATCGGGCGCGGCGCTGGTCGCCCATATGGCGCACGACAAGAAGATGGCGGGCGGCCGCCTGCCCTTCCTGCTCGCGCACGGGATCGGGCGGACCTTCCTCGCCAGGGACGTGGACCTCGCCGACGTGGCGCGCTTCCTCGACGGCGAACGCGCCGGCTGAACGCCGTCTACCGCCTGAGCGCACCCGCCGCGAGCCACAGCCAGCCCGCGATCATCGCCAGCCCACCCAGCGGCGTGACCGCGCCCAGCCAGCGCGGAAAGCCGAACGCCATCGCATAGAGCGTCCCCGCGAACAGCGCCCCGCCCGCGACGAACAGCCAGGCCGGCCCCTGCCCGTTCTTCCGGCCCAGCACGCCGACGGCGGCGACGGCGTGGATGAGCTGGTACATCGCGCCGGTGCGCAGCAGCTCCGCCGCGCGGCCGGCCGCCCCATGCGCGCCGAACGCGCCCGCCGCCACCGCCACCGCGCCGGAGAGCGCCGCCAGCGCCAGCAGGAGACCGCCCGATCCCCGCCTCATAACCCCTCCGGCTCCCACGGCTGTCCGGGGGTGAACATCATGTGCCGCGCCGCCATCAGGTCGCCCTTCTCACCCTGTATCTCCAGCCGCGCCGAATCGCGGCGGCGATATTCAGCCTCGATCCGGTCGACCTCCTCCTCCTCGACGCCCAGCGCGAGGAGCGCGCTGCGCCCCATGCAAACCGCCGATTCGAACAGTTCGCGCACCGCCCCGGCAAGCCCGACGTCGCCGAGACGCAGCAGGTGCCGCCGGTCATAGACGCGCACCAGCACCGCCGCCTGGGGAAACGCCTCCCTCACCGGGCGCAGGTGCCCCGCGTCCAGCGCATCGCCGTCGATGCAGAACAGGATCACGCGCGCCTGCTCCGCCCCGGCAAGGCGCAGCAGGTCGAGCCGGGTGCCGTCGCCATAATAGACCTTCATGCCGAAACCCTGGCTGACGTCGATCTGCGCGGCGTTGGAATCGATCAGCGTGACGCTCACCCCGCGGGCCATCAGCATCTGCGCCGCCGTCTGGCCGAAACGGCCGTAGCCGACGACGATCGCGCTCGCCTGCTCCGCCTTTTCGGGGCCGTCGAGATCGGCGCGCGGCGCGGGCCCGGCGGCGGCGTTGAAACGGCGCGCGATCATCATCAGGAACGGCGTCGTCGCCATCGAAAGCGTGACGACCGCGCCGAACAGGCTCGCCGCCTCGGGCGCGATCAGCCGCGCCGCCTCGGCCTGCGCGAACAGGACGAAGCCGAACTCGCCCCCCTGGCTCAGCAGCAGCCCGGTCGCGATGGCGGAACGCCCCGTGACCCCGAACAGCCGCGCCAGCCCGGCGATGACGCCCGCCTTCACCACCACCACGGTGGCGGCGATGCCGAGCACGAACAGCGGCCGATCGGCGATCACGTGCAGATCGAGCAGCATCCCGATCGACAGGAAGAACAGGCCGAGCAGGATGGTGCGGAACGGCTCCACATCCGCCTCCAGCTCGTGCCGGTAGGGTGAATCGGCCAGCATCACGCCCGCGACGAACGCGCCGAGCGCGGTCGACAGGTGGAGCGAGGCCATCACCGCCGCGCTCGCCAGCACGGTGAACAGGCCGGCCGCGACGAACAGTTCGCGCTCGCCCAGCCCGCCGATCAGCCGGAACAGCGGATTGAGCACATAGCGCCCGACCACCACCAGCCCCGCGACCGCGCCCACCGTATAGACCGCGAGCAGCCAGCCCGGCGGCGCGGTGGGATCGGCGGGCGCGCGCGAGAGCGCGGCGATGATCGTGATCAGCGGGACGATCGAAAGATCCTGGAACAGCAGGACGGAGAAGGCCCGCTCGCCGAAAGGGGTGTTGAGCCGGCCCGCCGAACTCAGCATCGGCAGCACCTGCGCGGTCGATGAGAGCGCCAGCGGCAGGCCCAGCGCGATCGCCGCCGCCAGCGTGAAGCCGGTGAAGACATAGATCACCGCCGCCAGCACGACGCTGCAGATCACCACCTGCGCCAGCCCGAAGCCGAATATGTCGCGCCGGAGCCGCCACAACCGGGTCGGATGCAGCTCCAGCCCGACGAGGAAGAGCAGCAGGACGATGCCGATCTCGGCAATGCCGAGCTTGCTTTCCGCATCGCCGACCAGCCCCAGCCCCTGCGGCCCGATCAGCGCGCCCGCGACCAGATAGCCCAGCACCGCGCCCAGCCCGAGGCGGCGGAAGAGCAGGACGAAGGCCAGTCCCGCGCCCAGCAGCAGCACGCCGTCACGAAGCAGGATCGCGACGCCGGCCGTCTCGTTCATCGCGTCCGCTCCGGCTGTTGAGCCTTCGGCGGGGGCGTCGCGGCCGCCAGCGCCGCCGCTTCGGCCACCGCCTCGAAGGCGAGCCGGATCGAGGCGTGGCGCGCCCTGTGCGGCCGCGCGGGCGCGAAGATGTCGAGCCCCGGCCAGTCGCCCGGATCGTCGCGCGCGCCGGCCAGGAACGCGGTGAGCGCATCGCGCGCCGCCGCAAGCTCCGCCGCGCTGCGGCCCAGCGCATGCTCGCCCATCAGCGCCGCCGACGCCTGGCCGAGCGCGCAGGCGCGCACCTCCTGCCCCAGCGCGGCGACATGCCCTTCCGCGTCGAGCGTCACGTCGACCGTCACCCGGCTGCCGCAGATCGGCGAGCGCCGCTCGACCGTCGCCTGCGGGTCGGGCAGCCGCGCCTGATGGGGAATGCTGGTCGCGAGACGCAGGATCGTGGCATTGTAGAGCACGGCGGACATGCCCTCCATTTAGAGACGCATCGCGCCCGCCGCTACCGGGCCTTCGCCATGAATGGGACGAAAGCCGCGCCGCATCGGCCGACGCCGCTTCAGAGGCTTGCGGCGGCGGCGCCCTTGCCCGTGCCGCCCGGCCCCTCCGGGCGGCCGTGGCGGCGGCGCATCTCGACGAAATCGACGATCGCCCGGCTGGTGGCGTTGAGCAGCGGGAAGGTGCGCGATCCGCGCATCCATGTCGGCCGCTGCGCGTCCCCGCCATAGATGGTGTCGGTGGCGAGATTGGCGGCGAGGAACAGCAGCGTCGCCACGATCAGCCCCTTGAGCGCGCCGAAGCCGAGGCCGAGCGTGCGGTCCAGCGGCCCCAGCACCGATTGGCGCGTCCGCCGGCCGAGCGATCCGGCCACCAGCTTGCCGAGCAGGAACACGACGCCGAAGATCAGGACGAAGGCCAGCACCGCGGCGCCCCCCGGCGATCCCACCGGCCTGGCGAGCCAGGCCGCCACCAGCGGGTAGAAGAGCTTCACCGCGACGATCGCCGCGACCCAGGCGAAGAGCGACAATATCTCGGTCACGAAACCGCGCAGCACGCCGAGCACCGCGCCGCCGCCGACGAGGATGAGCACCACTATGTCGAGCGCGGAAAAACCCATGAGCGGCAGCGATCCTGTCCCTGAACGGCTGGCCGGGGAGCGCCCCGGCATGAGCAGGCGCCTAGCCCCGCCCCAGCAGATGGTCAACGAGCGCACCCAGCGTCGCGAACCCTCCCAGCGCCATGCCGCCCCCGTTTTCGGCCAGGGCGGAAGGCAGCAGCGCGCGTTCGAAGCCCAGCTTCGACGCCTCCTTCAGCCGCAGCCCGCCATGCGCCACCGGACGGATCTCGCCCGACAGCGCCACCTCGCCGAACACCACCGCGTCGACGGGGACCGGCCGCTCGGCAAGCGCGGACACCAGCGCCGCCGCCACCGCAAGGTCCGCCGCCGGATCGGACACGCGATAGCCGCCCGCGATCGCCAGATAGACCTCGGCGGTCGAGAAGCTGAGCCCGCAGCGCGCCTCCAGCACCGCCAGGATCATCGCCAGCCGCCCCGAATCCCAGCCGACCACCGCGCGCCGGGGGGTCGCCCCCGATGCCAGACGCACGGTCAGCGCCTGTATCTCGACGAGCACCGGGCGCGTCCCCTCCATCGCGGGAAAGACGGTGGCCCCGCTCACCCCCTCGCCACGATGGGTGAGGAACAGGGCCGAGGGGTTCGCCACCTCGTCCAGCCCCTGCTCGGCCATGGCGAAGACGCCGATCTCGTCGGTGCCGCCGAAGCGGTTCTTGATCGCGCGCAATATGCGATACTGATGGCTGCGCTCGCCCTCGAACGCCAGCACGGTGTCGACCATATGCTCCAGCACGCGCGGCCCCGCGAGCGAGCCGTCCTTGGTGACATGGCCGACGAGGACGAGGGCGGTGCCCCGCTCCTTGACGAAACGGATCAGCTCCTGCGCGCAGGCGCGCACCTGGCTCACCGTTCCCGGCGCGCCGTCGATCAGGTCCGAATGCATGGTCTGGATCGAATCGATCACCAGCAAGGCGGGCGGCGGGCCGGAGGAGAGCGTCGTCAATATGTCGCGCACCGACGTCGCGGCGGCAAGCTGCACGGGCGCGGCCCCCAACCCCAGCCGCCGCGCGCGCAGCCGCACCTGATCGGCCGCCTCCTCGCCCGAGACATAGGCCACCGGCGCCCCCGCCATCGCCAGCCGCGCGGCCGCCTGGAGCAGCAGGGTGGACTTGCCGATCCCCGGATCGCCGCCGATCAGCGTCGCCGATCCGGTGACGAGCCCGCCGCCCAGCGCCCGGTCGAACTCGGCGATCCCCGTCGCGCGACGCGGCGGCAGCGCGACCTCGGTATCCAGCCCCACCAGCTCGACCGGCCGCCCGCCCGAGCGCAGGTCGTGCCGCGCCGAAAACACCGTGACGTTCGACGCCTCCTCGACCAGCGTGTTCCACTCTTCGCAATCGACGCACTGTCCCTGCCATTTCGACGCGACGCCTCCGCAGGCCTGGCAGACATAGCGTTTCTGGGGCTTGGCCACGCGGACTCCGTTGCGCCGGTCGGAACAAATATGGAACATACCGATAATCCGCGCCGATGCAAGCCCGGCCGCGGCCCGAGGTTGAGTCTCCCGCCGCGCCCGCTATGACGCGCGGGCACGCCAAGGAGACATCATGCCCACGCTCGTCCTGATCCGCCACGGCCAGTCGGCCTGGAACCTCGAAAACCGTTTCACCGGCTGGTGGGACGTGAACCTCACCGACAAGGGGATCGAGGAGGCGAAGGCCGCGGGCGAGCTTATGGCTGCCAGGGGGCTGGATTTCGACCTGTGCTTCACCAGCTACCAGACGCGCGCGATCAAGACGCTGAACATCGCGCTGGAGGCGATGGGGCGGCTGTGGCTGCCGGTCGAGAAGAACTGGCGGCTCAACGAGCGGCATTATGGCGGCCTCACCGGCCTCGACAAGGCCGAGACGGCGGCGAAGCACGGCGACGAGCAGGTGAAGATCTGGCGCCGCTCGTTCGACGTGCCCCCGCCCCCGCTGGCGCCGGGCGGGGCGTTCGACCTTGCCGCCGATCGCCGCTATGCCGGCATCGACATTCCCGCGACCGAAAGCCTGAAGGACACGATCGCGCGCGTCCTGCCTTACTGGGAGCAGGCGATCGCGCCCCGGCTGCGGGAGAACAAGCGCGTGCTGATCTCCGCCCACGGCAATTCGCTGCGCGCGCTGGTCAAGCATCTCTCCAACATCCCCGACGCGGAGATCACCGGCCTGGAGATCCCGACGGGCCAGCCGATCGTCTATGAGCTTGCCGACGATCTGCGCGCCACCGATCGCTATTATCTGGCGGAACGGGGCTGAAACGGGGCTGACAGGCGGATCGCGACGCCTTAGGAAGCCGATTTTGGCGAAGGGGCAGGATATGGCCGCGGCCCGGCCGATCATCGGGATCATCATGGGCAGTCGCTCCGACTGGGAGACGATGCGCCACGCGGCCGAGACGCTCGACGCGCTCGACGTCGCGCACGAATGCCGTGTCGTCTCCGCGCATCGCACGCCGGACCGGCTCTATGATTATGCGAAGTCGGCCGCCGGGCGCGGGCTCGTCGCGATCATCGCGGGCGCGGGGGGCGCGGCGCATCTGCCCGGCATGACGGCATCGATGACGCGGCTTCCCGTGCTGGGCGTGCCGGTCGAATCCAGGGCGCTTTCGGGGCTCGATTCGCTGCTCTCGATCGTTCAGATGCCCGCCGGCGTGCCGGTGGGCACGCTCGCCATCGGGCGCGCGGGGGCGGTCAACGCGGCGCTTCTCGCCGCTGCGATCGCCGCGACCGCCGATCCGGCGCTCGGCGAGCGGATCGACGCATGGCGCGCCCGGCAGACCGCAGAGGTAGGCGAGACGCCCGAGTGATCTTCCCCCCCGGCTCAACCATCGGCATCATCGGCGGCGGCCAGCTCGGGCGGATGCTCGCGATCGCGGCGGCGCAGCTCGGCTATCGCTGCCGCATCTACGCGCCCGAGGCGAGCGGCCCGGCAGCCGACGTCGCGGCGGGCTGGACGCAGGGCGGCTATGACGACGCGGAGGCGCTGGGGCGCTTCGCCGCGTCGGTCGACGTCGTCACCTACGAGTTCGAGAATATCGATCCGCGCGCGATCGCCCGCATCGCCGGCACGGTGCCGGTGCGGCCTGGGGCGCTGTCGCTCGAAATCTCGCGCGCCCGGCCCGAGGAGAAGGCGTTCGTCACCGCGCTCGGCGGCCGCACGGCGCCCTATCGGGTGGTGGAGAGCCTCGACGATCTGCACGCCGCCGTCGCCGCGATCGGCACGCCCGCGATCCTCAAGACATGCTCGCTGGGCTATGACGGCAAGGGCCAGGCGCGGGTGGACGATCCCGCCGATGCCGCCTCCGCCTGGGCCGCGCTGGGCGGCGCGAGCGCGATCCTGGAGCGGCGGATAGATTTCCTCGCCGAATTCTCGGTGCTTCTCTGCCGGAGCGCGGACGGGGCGATGCTGGTCTGGGACACGCCCGAAAACGTTCACGTCGACGGCATCCTCGCCCGCTCGACCGTGCCCGCCCGGCCGGCGATCGTCGCGCAGGCGCCCGCCGCGATCGCGCTCGCCCGCGCGGTGGCGGAGAAGCTCGGCCATGTCGGCGTGCTGACGCTGGAATTCTTCGCGACACCCGACGGCCCGCTGTTCAACGAGATGGCGCCGCGCGTCCATAATTCGGGGCACTGGACGATCGAGGGCGCCGTCACCTCCCAGTTCGAGAATCACATCCGTGCCGTCTGCGGCCTGCCGCCGGGCAGCACGGCGCGCGCCGCGGCCCGTGTCGTGATGGACAATCTGATCGGCGCGCAGGCGAACGACTGGCACGCGATCCTCGCCGATCCCACCGCCCATCTGCATCTCTACGGCAAGTCCGAGGCGCGCGCCGGGCGCAAGATGGGCCATGTCACCCGGCTGGAATTCGATCCCGCCGGCTGAAGCCGGAGCGCGCGGGGGCCGAAAGCCTCTCAGCCCCTGCGCACGCCGCGCATCGGCGCGACGCCGAAGGCGCCGAGGACCACCTCCCCGGTCAGCACGTCGCCATTCACCGTCGCGCTGGCGTTGAGCGTCATCGGCATCGGGCTGGTCAGTTCCATCTTCCAGGTCAGCCGGTCGCCGTCCACCCGCCCGTCGATCACGTCGAGCGAGCCCAGCGGGCTTGCATTGGTGCCCGTGAAGGCGCCGCCGTCACTACGGACGCTCAGCACCGATGCCTGCTCGCCCATCGGGGTCTGCGTCACGCAATCCCATTCACCGTCGACATTCGCCATCATCTCATCCTTGCTGGGCCACGGGCGCCATCACGTCGCCGGCTTCATCTCCTCCACCGGCAGATGCAGCGCATCGAGCTGGGGGCGCACCTTCGCCGCATCGCCGACGATCACCCAGATCAGCCGGTCCGGATCGATCGCGGCGCGCGCGGCGCGATCCATATCGGCGGCGGTGAGCGCGCGATAGCGGCTGGGCAGGCGGGTGTAATAATCGTCGGGGCGCCGCAGATTGTCGATCGTCATGAGCGCGGAGAGCAGGTCGGCGCTCGTCTCGAACGATCCGGGCAGCGATCGGATATTGTTCGCGATCGTGCGCTCGCGCTCCTCCGGGGTCACGCCCTTCGTCGTCAGGAACGCCTTGAGGTCGGCGATCGCCGCCTCGACCGAGGGGCCCGTCCTGTCGGTCTGCACCGGGGCGATGACGTAGAAGGGCATCCGCTCGCGCACCAGGGCGGTGGCGCTGAACGCGCCATAGGCCCAGCCCTTGCTCTCGCGCAGGTCCATGTTGAGGCGCGAGAGGAAGCTGCCGCCGATCACGTCGTTCGCCACCGTCAGCGCGAGCGGATCGTCGACGCCGCGCATCGGCAGCACCTCGCCCGCCATGATGTAGGATTGCGGGCTTTGCGGCCGGTCGATCAGCACGATCCGCGCCTTCTGGCCGGCGGCGGGGGCGGCGAATATCTTGTCGCCCTTCGCCACGGCGGGCTTCGCCCAACGGCCGAAACGCGCCTCCAGCAGCGGCATCAGCTCCGCCATGGTGATGTCGCCGGTGACGAATATCTTCGCATTGTCGGGCCGCAGCCATGTCTCGTGGAAGCGCGCGAGATCGTCGCGCGTCACCGCCTTCACCCCCTCCTCGGTGCCGTTGCCGGACATCGGCACGCCATAGGGATAGGCCGCGCCGTAGATCAGCGCCGGCAGGTTGCGCCGCGCGATCCCGCGCGGGGCGGTGTTCTCCGCCGCGATCCCCGCCAGCAACTGCGCGCGCAGCCGTTCGATGTCGGCGGGCGCGAAGGCGGGATTGCGCACGATATCGCTCATCAGGTCGAGCGAGGGGGCGAGATTGGGCTTGAGCGCGAACATGGTGACGCTGGTGCGGTCCATGGTCGAGCCGGCGGCGATGGTCGCGCCCAGCCGGTCCTGCTCCTCGGCGATCTGGAGCGCGCTGCGCGTCCGCGTCGCCTCGTCGAGCAGCGAGAGCATCAGCGCCTGCGTGCCGGGCTTGTCCTTGCGATCGGCGGCGTTGCCGGCATCGAAGGCGATGGCGACGCGCACCGTCGGCACCGTCGTGCGGCGCGCCAGCACCACGGGGATGCCGTTGGACAGCGCCGCCCGCTCAACGGCGGGGAAGGTCAGATCCTCGATCGGCTTGACCGGCGGCAGGTGCGAGCGGTCCGCCCCCTGCCCCGCCGGCGTCGCGACGGCAGCCCCGGACGCGGCGGCAAGGCTGATCGCGGGCGCGGCGGCCCCGCCCTCGCGCACCGGATCGCGGTAATAATTGGGCCGGAACGATCCGCCCGCCGCCGCCATGTCGCTCGCCGCGCGCTGCCCCGGCTCGACCGTCAGCCGGTAGGCCGGGCGCGACAGCCATTTGCGGGCCGCCGCCAGCACATCGGCCGGGGTCGCCGCCGCATAGGCCGCAAGATCCTTCTTATATTTCGCCGGATCGTTCGAATAGACCGCGCCCTCGGCCAGCGTCACCGCCTTGCCGTTGAAGCCGCCGACCGATTCGAGGCCGGCGATCTGGGCCGCCACCTGCCGGGTCGCGGCGCGCTTCACCTCGTCGGCGGTCGGCCCGTTCTTCAGGAAATCGGCGACGAGCGCGTCCAGCCTGGCCGCCACCTGCTTCGGATCGACACCCGGCCTCACGTCCACCCGCAGCTCGGCGAGCGAGATATTCTCGAACACCTGGAGTTCCGCCGCCGCGCTCACCGCCAGCTTGTCCTGACGGACGAGGATCGCATCGAAACGCGAGGAGGCAAGGCCGCCCAATATGTTGAGCGCGATGTCGAGCGGCACGACGTCCCTGTCGTTGATGCCGGGCGCCGTCCAGTCGCGATAGATCCGGGTGGTCGCCACCTGATCGTGCATCACCTGATCGACCGGCGCCGGCAGCGTCGGCACGGTGACGTCGGGGCGCGCCGTGTCCGGCCCGCGCGGGATGTCGCCGAACCAGTGCGTCACCTCCTTCCTCGCGGTCGCGAGGTCGATGTCGCCGGCCAGCACCAGCACGGCGTTGTTCGGCCCGTAATGCGCCTTGAACCAGTTCTTCACATCGGCGAGGCTGGCCTGGTCGAGGTCCGCCATCGATCCGATGGTCGCGTGATGATAGGGGTGCCCCTCGGGAAACAGCGCCGCGAGCTGGGCATAGCTGACGAGGCCGTAGGGCTCGTTGTTGTTCTGCCGCTTCTCGTTCTGCACGACCGCGCGCTGGCTGTTCAGCTTCGTCTGGTCGATCGCGCCGAGCAGATGGCCCATGCGATCCGATTCCAGGAACAGGGCGAGGTCGAGCGCGCCGGTCGGCACCGTCTCGAAATAATTGGTCCGGTCGAACCATGTCGTGCCGTTGACGTCGGTGGCGCCGACCGATTCGAGCGGCTTGAAGAAATCGGTGTTCGAATGCTCCGATCCGTTGAACATCAGATGCTCGAACAGGTGGGCGAAGCCGGTCTTGCCCGCGGGCTCGTTCTTCGATCCGATATGATACCAGACCGACAGGGCGACGATCGGCGCCTTGTGATCCTCATGCACGATCACGCGCAGCCCGTTGGGCAGGGTGAACTCGCTATACGGAATGTCCACAGCTTTCACGAGCGCGGCCAGCGGCGCAGGCTGCGCGGCGGCGGCGGCTGGCGGAGCGGCCTGAACGGGCATCGCGATCAGCGCCGCGAAGGCGGCGAGCGGGCCAAGGATCGGACGGAACATGCGGGAATCTTCCGAACAAGGGGGGCCGGACGGCCGATGGCGCCCACCTTAGCCGTCACGACCGCCGGCGCAACATCCCTGCTCGCATCCGCGTTATAAGGGGCGCCCCGCCGTCCCCGCCGGGCGGTGGCGGGAGGGAGCGGATAATGTTTCGGCCATATCTTGTGTTGCATAAGAGCCACACCATATCCCGACCCGATATTGGGGAGCGAACCGCATGAACCTCGAAAAATTCACCGATCGCGCCAAGGGCTTCCTCCAGTCGGCGCAAACCGTCGCGATCCGCATGAACCACCAGCGGATCGGGCCCGAGCATCTGCTCAAGGCCCTGCTGGAGGACGATCAGGGCATGGCCGCCGGGCTGATCCAGGCCGCGGGCGGATCGCCGCAGGCCGCGACGCGCGATATCGACGCCGCGCTCGCCAAAGTGCCGGCCGTCACCGGCGGCGGCGCGCAACAGCCGCCCGGGCTCGACAACGACGCGGTGCGCGTGCTCGACCAGGCCGAGCAGACCGCCCAGAAGGCGGGCGACAGTTATGTCACGGTCGAGCGCCTGCTGCTCGCCCTCACGCTCGCGACCGGGACGGCGGCGGGCAAGGCGCTGGCCAATGCCGGCGTGAAGGCGGAGGCGCTGAACGCCGCGATCAACGAGCTGCGCAAGGGCAAGACGGCAGACACCGCGTCGGCCGAGGACCGCTATGACGCGCTCAGGAAATTCGCGCGCGACCTGACCGAGATCGCGAGGGAGGGCAAGCTCGATCCCGTGATCGGCCGCGACGAGGAGATCCGCCGCACCATCCAGATCCTCGCCCGGCGCACCAAGAACAATCCCGTGCTGATCGGCGAGCCCGGCGTCGGCAAGACCGCGATCGCCGAAGGGCTGGCGCTGCGCATCGCCAATGGCGACGTGCCCGACACGCTGAAGGACCGGCAGTTGATGGCGCTCGACATGGGCAGCCTCATCGCGGGCGCCAAATATCGCGGCGAGTTCGAGGAGCGGCTGAAGGGCGTGCTCGACGAGGTGAAGGGCGCCGAGGGGCAGATCATCCTCTTCATCGACGAGATGCACACGCTGATCGGCGCCGGCAAGTCGGAAGGCGCGATGGACGCCTCCAACCTGCTCAAGCCCGCCCTGGCGCGGGGCGAATTGCATTGCATCGGCGCCACCACGCTCGACGAATATCGCAAATATGTCGAGAAGGACCCCGCGCTCCAGCGGCGCTTCCAGCCCGTGTTCGTCGGCGAGCCGACGGTGGAGGACACCATCTCCATCCTGCGCGGGCTGAAGGAGAAATATGAGCTGCATCACGGCGTGCGGATCACCGACGGCGCGATCGTCTCGGCGGCGACGCTGTCGAACCGCTACATCACCGACCGCTTCCTGCCCGACAAGGCGATCGACCTGATGGACGAGGCCGCCTCGCGCCTGCGCATGGAGGTCGAATCCAAGCCCGAGGAGATCGAGACGCTCGACCGGCGCATCATCCAGCTCAAGATCGAGCGCGAGGCGCTGAAGAAGGAGACCGACTTCGCCTCCAGGGACCGGCTCGCCAATCTGGAGCACGACCTGGCCGAGCTGGAGCAGCAATCGGCCGAGCTGACCCAGCGCTGGCAAGGCGAGAAGGAGAAGATCCAGGCCGAGGCGAAAATCAAGGAACAGCTCGACACCGCGCGCATCGAGCTGGAGCAGGCGCAGCGGCGCGGCGACCTCGGGCGCGCGGGCGAGCTGTCCTACGGCGTGATCCCCGGCCTGGAGAAGCAGCTTACCGAGGCGCAGAACGTCTCCGCCCACGCGATGCTGCGCGAGGAAGTGACGAGCGAGGACATCGCCTCGGTCGTCAGCCGCTGGACGGGCATTCCGGTCGACCGGATGCTGGAGGGCGAGCGCGAGAAGCTGCTCCACATGGAAGAGGCGCTGGGCAAGCGCGTGATCGGGCAGAGCGACGCGGTCGAGGCCGTGTCGCGCGCCGTCCGCCGCGCGCGCGCGGGGTTGCAGGACCCCAACCGGCCGCTCGGCTCCTTCCTGTTCCTGGGGCCCACGGGCGTCGGCAAGACCGAGCTGACCAAGGCGCTGGCCGGCTTCCTGTTCGACGACGATGCCGCGATGGTGCGGATCGACATGAGCGAATTCATGGAGAAGCATTCCGTCGCCCGCCTGATCGGCGCGCCGCCGGGCTATGTCGGCTATGAGGAAGGCGGCGTGCTGACCGAGGCGGTGCGGCGCCGGCCCTATCAGGTCGTGCTGTTCGACGAGGTGGAGAAGGCGCACCATGACGTGTTCAACGTCCTCCTCCAGGTGCTCGACGACGGGCGGCTGACCGATGGGCAGGGCCGCACGGTCGATTTCTCGAACACGCTGATCATCCTGACGTCGAACCTCGGCAGCCAGTTCCTGTCGAACCTGCCCGACGGCCAGCCGGTGGAGAGCGTCGAGCCGCAGGTGATGGAGGTGGTGCGCGCCCATTTCCGGCCGGAATTCCTCAACCGGCTGGACGAGATCATCCTCTTCCACCGCCTGGGGCAGGAGCATATGGGCCCGATCGTCGACATCCAGGTCGCGCGCGTCCAGCGGCTGCTCAAGGATCGCAAGATCGTCCTGTCGCTGACCGACGCCGCGCGCGCCTGGCTCGGCCGGGTGGGCTACGATCCCGTCTACGGCGCCCGCCCGCTGAAACGCGCGGTGCAGAAATATCTGCAAGACCCCCTCGCCGACGCCATCCTGCGCGGCAACATCCCCGACGGATCGGTGGTGACGGTGGACGAGGGAGAGGGCGGGCTGACGCTGAAGGTGGGGTAAAC
>Ga0182749_1001121_pt1 | contig 21890 bp, 18 predicted proteins | sample eDN3rd37CKraftMG_FD_128875 | JGI IMG/M metagenome (GOLD analysis project Ga0182749, IMG submission 128875) | Enriched Miracle-Growth compost microbial communities from Emeryville, California, USA - eDNA 3rd pass 37_C Kraft MG (version 2) (version 2) ...
CTCAACCGGCGGGAGGGGCCGGCCCTGCTCAACCGGCGGGAGGGGCCGGCCCTGCTCAACCGGTGGGAGGGGCGGGCTCTGCTCAACCGGCGGGAGGGGGTGGGTTCTGCGCGGCGGGCTTGGGTGGTTACCAGTTGCGGCCGGTGCCGCTCCCAGAACCGGTGCCGTCGCCCGAGCCGTACCACTGCTGCATCTCCTCGCCCTCCTCCTGCGCCTCGCGCTGGCGCTTCTCGAGCTCCTGACGGCGCTGCTGCTCCTGAGGGCTCAGGTCGGGGTCGTCCTGCCCTGAGCTCTTCTCGACGGAGTCGTCCCCGCCGGAGCCGGGGGAGCCGCCGTCGGAAGGATCGTCGGAGCCCTGGCCTTCGTCCGAGCCGTCGTCCGACCCGGATCCATCCTGTCCCGAGTCGTCCTGGCCGGAGCCGTCGTCGGAGCCCTGGTTGTCCGATCCCTGGTCGTCGGACTTCCCGTCGCTCGAACCCTGGTCGTCGGAGTCGTCCGACCCGTCCTTGCCGGACGGGTCGTCCGAGCCGTCGCTCGACCCGTCGTCGTCGGCGTCCGGCCGCTGCAGCTCGTCGAGCAGGTTCTGCGCCGCGTCGCGAGAGTCCTGCTCCCGCTTCTGGGCGTCGGCGTCGACCGCGCACCCGTCCTTGTCCCGGGCGGCCAGCGCCGCGTCGTAGGACTTGATCGCTGCCTGCAGCGCCGCGACCGCGGCGTCCTGGTGCGCCTGCGGGTCGGGAGCGGAGGGGTCGGCGGGCGCCTGCGGGTCGGACGAGCCAGACGGGTCGGACGAGCCGGATCCGGAGCCCTGCCCCGAGGCGTCGAGCGCGGCCTGGTCGCTCTTCATCCGCGCGATCTCGTCCTTGGCCGTCGCGAGGCTCTCGTCGCCCGCCCCCTCGTTCGCGAGCGCCGTGTTCGTCAGGATGTCGCAGCGCGGCACCACGGTGCCCGCGGGCAGGCTCGCCACGTCGCCCGGCACGGGCGGGGCGAGGTCGTAGGCCCGGTGCAGGCTCGCGAGCGCCTTGGCCCAGCGCCCGGCCTGCAGCGCCGAGGTCCCCACACCGAACGGCGCCTTCCACCGCTCGACGACGTTCGCCTTCTCGAGCAGCGCCCACCGGTGCTGCGCGCGCACGTGGTGCCCCCCGTCGGCCGCGCTCATGGCGGCCGAGGAGACCACGCCGAGCGAGATCAGCTTCGCCGCCGCGACGAGCAGCACGAGCGCCGCCGGCAGCGACCACCAGAAGGCGCGCCTCGGCCAGGTGGCGCGCTCGCGCACCCGCTGCCCGGCCGTCGGCCCCCCGGTCTCGTCAGCCGTCATCCCCGCTCACCCCCGATCACCGGTCGGGTCGCCCGGCGCACCGCGCCCGCCAGCTCCCACACGAGCAGCACCCCCGCCAGCAGGGCGAGGGGCCACACCACGTACTGGTGCACCGTCACCTTCCGTTGCCCGACCTGCGCCACGTGGCTGAGGTCGACGCCCGAGACCAGCGTCGAGATCGGCTCGTCGGCTGTGGACCCGGCCCCGCCGGTGCGGTGCGCGTACGGCACGCCGAGCTGGTCGGCCACGGTCCGCAGCTGGTCCTCGTCGATGCGGGATACCGCCTCGGGCGCGCCCGGCTGGCTGTAGTCGAGGATCGGCGACCCGTCGTCGCTCGACGACGGGTCGTAGGTCGTCATCGTCGCGCCCTTCGTCGTGCCGTAGCCGAGCACCGCGCCGCCGTCGATCAGGCTTGCAGCCGGCGCGAAGGAGTCGGGTGTGCCGTCGGCGGTGTTCTCGCCGTCCGAGAAGAAGTAGACGTAGCGCTCGTCGTCGGGGAAGGACTCGCGGGACGACTGCAGCGCGTCGACGAGCGCGTCGAGCGGCCGGTCGATCAGCGAGCCCGTCGAGTAGGAGGTGAGCTCCTGGTGCAGCGTCTGCGCCCAGGACCGCACCGCGCGCACGTCCGTGGTCAGCGGGAGCTGGCGGGTCGCGGTCGAGTCGAAGCCGATGATCGAGTAGCGCGCTCCCGGCAGGGCGTCCGCGATGGCGGTGAGATCGGCACGGACACCGTCGAGGCGGGGCCTCGTGCCGTCGTAGTCGGTCGCGGACATGGAGCCGGTGCGGTCGACGACGAAGTACACCTCGACGTTCGAGCGCACGGTCGCGACGTCGTCGTGCGGCAGGCTCGGCCCCAGGCCGATCACGCCGACCACGAGCACGAGCGCGGCCCGTCGCGAGCACGCGACCAGGTCCGTGCGGCGCGCACGACGGCGCACGGCGAGCACCAGGCACAGCGCGAGCAGCGCCAGCACGACGACGGCGAGCAGCGGGAGCGGGAGCATCGGCTGGAGGGTCATTCGCGCAACCTCCACTGCGTCAGCACCACGCCCGCCGTCGCCAGCAGGAGCAGCACGAACCAGGCGCGCGGCCGGTCGCTGCGCGTCACCTCGGGCGCGGCATCGAGGGCGACCGCCTGCTGGGCCTGCACCCGCTGCACGATGTCGGTGACCGCCGCGGCGTCGTCGGCCGCGTAGAAGTGCCCGCCCGCCGACTCGACCGCGTCCCGGTAGGAGCTCTCGGCGTCGGGGTCCGAGATGTAGGCGGACTGGCCGAACAGGGCGTCGAGCTCGACGTGCAGCGAGGTGGCGAGCTCCACCGCTTCCGGCAGTGTGTAGACGGGGGTGCCGCGCAGGTCGTTGTCGGTGGCGAGGATGATCGAGCGGGAGCGCTGAGGAGCGGGCGGGGCGGGGCTGGCGGAGGCCGAGCCGTCCGCGCTGTCGGACGTCCTGCCGTCGTTCGGCTCGCCGTCGTCCCCCGCCGCCCCGCCGTCGTCGAACTGCAGGGCGCAGCTCGCCAGACCGTCGCCGATGAGCGAGGACGCGTCGCTGTTCGCGCTCGTGGTGCCCGCCGTGAAGGCGAGGTACCGGGCGACGAGCGTCTGGTCGGTGGTGGACAGCACGGCCGGGTCGAGCGCGGCGGAGGCCTCGTCGAGCTCGTCGTCCACGAGGGCGTAGTCGTCCGTGAGCGGGAAGACCGTGCGGCTCGTCCGGTTGAACACCGACAACGCGATGCGCTCGCCGTCGAAGCCCTTCACGAGCTCGCGGAACAGGTCCACCATCTGCTGGTCGTACTCGAGCATGGAGCCCGACACGTCGAGGCACAGCACGATGTCGCGCGTGCCGAGCGTCGACTGCTTCACCTGCACGTCCACCGGACGCGCGGCGAGCACGCCGGCGGACGCGACGGCGGCGACGAGCAGCCCGACGCCGGTCCACTGCAGGGCGCGGTAGCGCCGTACCCAAGTGCGGAAGGCGGGCAGGCGCAGCAGCCGTGCGGTGTGGGCGACCCAGGTGGCGTCCGCCACCTGCTCGCGAGCCGCGTCCCGGCGGGTCCGTGCCGCGACCACAACGCCGACGGCGAGCGCGACGAGGAGCACGCCGACCAGGACCCACGGCCACGCGAGGGTGTGCGAGGCGGCGGCAGCGGCGGCGCTCACCATGCGCGCACCGTCTCGCGGGCCTGTTGCAGGGCGTGCTCGGGGGACACGGTCGCCGCGGCCCCGGTCGCGAACTCGGGCGCGTACAGCTGCGCGACGACGTGCGCGGCGGGGGCCAGGGCGTCGTGGCGGCGCAGCTCGTGCAGGGTCAGGGTGCGGGCGTCGACGCCGGTGCGCTCGCCGGCGAAGTCGCGCACGATGGTCGCCAGCTCCTGGTGGACGGTGCGGGGCGCGGCGGAACCGGCGCGGTAGCGTCCGCCCAGCTCCTCGATGGCGCCGAGGGCGCGGTCCCGGGCATCGGCCCACGGGTCGAGAGCACCGGTCCGCTCGACCGGCACCGGTGTCACCGGTGCGGGCCGCGGCGCGCGGCCTCGGCGGTGGGCCCGCAGGAGCAGCACCCACCACAGCACCACGACGGCCACGAGCCCGACGCCGAGCACGAGCCACCAGGGGCTGTAGCCGTAGGGGGCGACGATCTCATCGGTGGACAATCGATCGCCTCCCCAGCAGCGCGACGAGCTGGGCGACCGCGTCGTCCACCGCTCCCGCGCTCGTGTGCAGGATGCGCTCGCGGTTGAAGAACGCACGGTTGGCGGCCCGGTGCTGCGTCTGCTCGGTCTCGACCGCGTCGGCGAGGGCTGCGCGGCCGCGCAGGAACTCGGGCAGCTCGTGCCGGCTGGCGACGTCGGCCACCGCACGCCCGTCGGAGCCGATCGTGACCGGGTCCGCGTCCGCCACCGTGAGCACCACGACCTCGTGACGCTCCCGCAGCCGCCGCAGCTGCTGCGCCTCGAGCGGCGTCGGGTGCGCCTCGTCCGTCAGCACGACGACGAGGCTGCGCCGCTGGTAGGCGGCCTCGACCCGCGCGAGCACCGCGGACAGGTTCGACGGCGGGCCGTCGGTGCCGTAGGCGCCGGCGAGCACGTGGAGCATCAGCTCGAGGTCCTGCGTGCTCGCGCGCGGCGGCCGCTGCGTCAGGCGACCGGCGTCCCCCGCCACGAGCGCGACCCGGTCCCCGCGGTCCCGGGCGAGGTAGGAGACGACGGACGCGAGGAACACCGCGACGTCGGCCTTCGTCTCGTGGCCCGAGGACAGCGCCGCCATCTCGCGGCCCGTGTCGGCGGCGATCACCGTCGTGAGGTTCGACTGCCGCACGAAGCGCCGCAGGATGGGGATGCCGGCACGCGCGCTCGACTTCCAGTCGATGTCGCCGACGTCGTCGCCCGGCGAGTACAGCGACAGGTCGTCGAAGTCCTGGCCGTGGCCCTTGAAGATCGAGTGGTGCCGGCCCTCCAGGAGCCCGGCGGCACGGCGCAGCAGGGGCAGGTCGAGACGCGCCCGCACCTCGGCGAGACGGCCCGGGGCCGGTGCCGAGGTCGCGCGCGCTGCCGCGGACGACGGCGGTCGGCGCGACGGCTGGTTCGTGGGTGAGGTCATCGGGGGGCGAGGCTCAGGGGGCGGGCACCGCGTCGAAGATCGCGTCGATGATCTGCTCCGGGCTGACGCCCTCGGCGAGCGCGTCGAAGGAGCGCACGAGCCGGTGCCGCAGCACGGAGTGGCGGACCGTCTTCACGTCGTCCGGGATGACGAAGGCGCGCCCGGACTGGATCGCGAGCGCCTGGGCGACGCGCATGAGCGCGATCGAGCCGCGCGGGCTCGCGCCGACCCGCAGCACCCGCTCCAGGTCGGTGACCGGCTGCGGACCCGAGAAGCGCGAGGTGTTGATGACGTCCACGACGTAGCGCTTGATCGCCGCGTCCACGTAGACGCCGTCCACGAGCTGCTGCAGGAAGCGCACGTCCTCGATCGACACCGGCACCGTGCGGATCGGCGCGGTCTGGCGACCGGTGGAGACGCGCTCGAGGATCTCGACCTCCTGGTGCGGCAGCGGGTAGCTGAGCACCTCCTTCATCAGGAAGCGGTCCATCTGGGCCTCGGGCAGCACGTAGGTGCCCTCCTCCTCGATGGGGTTCTGGGTGGCGAGCACCATGAAGGGGTCGGGCAGCCGGTAGACCGTGCCGCCGATCGAGGTCTGCCGCTCCTGCATCGCCTCGAGCATGGCGGACTGCGTCTTGGCGCTGGACCGGTTGATCTCGTCGAGCAGCACGAGGTTCGCGTGCACCGGGCCGAGCTGCGTGGTGAACGAGCCGGTGCCGTAGTTGTAGATCTGCGTGCCGACGATGTCGTTCGGCATCAGGTCGGGCGTGCACTGGATGCGGTGGAACGTGCCGCCGACCGATGCCGCGAGGGTCTCGGCCGCCGTCGTCTTGGCCAGGCCTGGCACGGACTCCAGCAGGATGTGCCCGCGGGCGAGCAGCGTGCTCACCAGGGCGGTGCGCAGGGCGTCCTGCCCGACGACGCGCTCCGCGAAGACCCGCTCGACGGTGTCGAGCAGGCCCTTGGCGCGCGCGAGATCCTCGGGGGTGATGCTGCCCTGGCCCGGGGGGACGTGGCCAGCGGGGATGCTCGTCATGCGCCCCACTGTGTCATATCTGCTTGGGAGCCCGGTGGGCGCGGAGTAAGAGGAACAGCCGGACATCTGCTCATGAGTGGCTTCCTCGCTGAGCGGGGACCGATCTGGGAGACTGGTGGTGTGGATACCGCCATGCTGCTCGATACGGAGGCGATCCGGCGTGCCTGCGAACGGTATGGCGTGGAGCGGCTCCGTGTCTTCGGCTCGGTGCTCACCGATCGCTTCGACCTGGAGACGAGCGATGTCGACTTCCTTGTGACCTTCCAGCCGAGGCGGGAGAACCTGTTCCATGACTACTTCGATCTGAAGTTCGAGCTGGAGCGGATCGTCGGTCGGGGAGTCGACCTCGTCATGGAGCGGTCGGTGCGGAACCCCTTCTTCAAGGCGGCAGCCTTCGAGAGCGCACAGGACCTCTATGCAGCCTGAGGCGGGTGCGCATCTCTGGGATGCGGCCGAGGCGGCCAGGCTGGTCCGCGAATTCGCCCGGGGCAAGTCTGAGGCCGACTTCACCCGGGATCTCGTCGTCCGCTCGGCGGTCGAGCGTCAGCTGGAGATCCTCGGCGAAGCACTGAACCGACTCCGCAGGGACGATGCGGAGACGGCCGTCCGGGTTCCTGACCTCGACAAGATCATCGGGATGCGCAACGTCCTCGCTCATGAGTACGGCGACATCGACTACGAGATCGTGTGGCGCGCGGCGACCACCGGCGTCCCCGCCCTTGTCCCCGTCCTGGACGGGCTCGTCGACGAGGCGCGACGCCGCGCTGGACTGTAGCGGCGTCTGAGGATTCGCGAAGCCCTGGCTCGCGCGTCGATCCTGAACATTCGTGGACCAGGCCGTGACTCACGTGGGCGACACCCGCATGGGAGCTTGGTGGGAACGCTGCTCAGGCGCGGTCGCGTGGTTCGGCGCGCAGCGTCCAGACGGGCTCGTCGAGCGGGTCGCGGTAGGGCACGACGAGCGACGTGGTCACGTCGTCCTGCGGGCGGACGTCCAGCTCGTCGGCGGGCACGCGGCCCATGTAGATGGTCTGGATCTCGCTCATCCCGCCGACGGCGGGCGTCGCTGCCCGGCGCACGGGATGCGGGTCGCGACGGCTTGCGCCGCGGACCGCGCGCACGATGACGCTCAGCACCACCGCTGCCCAGAGGGCACCCATGAACCAGTCCGCGTGAGGGTTCTGAACAGCGGTCAGGTACACGGCCGTGGCGAGGATCGCGGCGGCTGCCGTCCATCCCATCCAGCGCCGCAACGTCCGCCGAGTCTCCATGGCTGTCCCCTCTCGCGTCGCTGCTTGCCCTCAGGCTATCGGTAAGGAAGTGCAGAGTCCATGGGAGAGCGTGCGTGGGGCTGGAGACAATCTACCCATGGGTAGACGGTCAGGGTAGACTGTCTTGATGAGCCTCAACATCAAGAACGAGCGAGCCGTGACGTTGGTCCGCGAGCTCGCTCGACGGACCGGGGAGTCGCAGACGGGCGCCGTCGAACGGGCGGTCGCCGAGCGCCTGGAACGTCTGGACCGGTCTACCTTGCCCGTCGACGACGGGGCGCGCGCGGACCATGTCAGGCGGGCGAGCCTCGAGCTCCTCGCGGAGCTGCGGCGTTCGATGTCGGAGCCGCAGCGAGAGGAGCTTCGGGGGGCGAGCCTGGCCCTCTACGACGAGGAGGGGCTCCCGCGATGATCCTCGACACCTCGGCGGTGATGGCCGTCGTGCTCGACGAGCCGGGAGCGGAGCGGGTGCTGGACGCGATCGTCTCGGCACCGGCGGTGAAGATGTCGGCGGCGACGCTCGTGGAGCTGCGTGCGGTGATCCACCGTCGGCTGCAGCCGCAGGACGTGCGGCGGGTGGAGCGGCTCCTGTCGGTGTGGCAGGTGCAGATGGTGCCGCTCGACGAGGAGCAGGCCGACGAGGCCAGCCGTGCGTATCGAGACTTCGGGCGAGGCAGCGGGCACCCGGCGGGGCTCAATCTCGGCGACTGCTTCACCTACGGGCTCGCGGCCGTCGCGGGTGAGCCGCTCGCGTACGTGGGGCAGGACTTCGTGCATACCGACGTCGTCGCGGCGGTCCCGTCCGCCTGAACGTGGTTCACCTCAGGCGTCGCGCGGCGATGCGCGCCCCTGGCGCGCCCGCGGGGCACCACCGGACCGATGGCACCCCGCGGGGAAGGTCCAACGACGTCAGTCGTTGAGCTCCTTCGCCTTGCTGGCCGCCGCGTCGATCTTGCTGTCGAGCGAGTCCGGGGCCAGCCCCTTGAGCTTGTCCGCGACCGTGTCGATGCGCTCGTCCGTGGCGAGATCCTTCGCCTTGTCCTTGAGCTCGTCGAAGTCCACCATCAGTGCCTCCCGGAGGTTGTCCTGGCCACGCTTGTGGCTCGTTAACACGGTAGGCCGCGCGGGCGTCGCGGCGCGCGGGCACTCAGCTCACGACATCGGGATCGGCCACCACGGCAGCACCGCTCACGATCTGCGCCCGCGCCCGCGCCAGGGCCCCGACCGCCTCCCGGTCCCCGGTGGCGGCGCACGCGGACTGCCCGTCCATGCTGGCCAGGCTCAGTGCGCCCTCAGCCAGCCCGTAGGCGGTCGTCGTGCCGGTCCGTCCGGCGAGGACCTCGGCGATGCCGAGACGGGTGACCACGTCCAGGTGCCTGACGACGTCGTCCGCGATGCGGCCGGGGGCCGCTGTGCACGACCTGCTCGACGGGCCGTAGGAGGTGGTGAGCACGAGTGCGCCGGAACGTCCGAGGGCCCCGCGCGCGACGTCGTCCGACAGGTCGCCGGCGCGGCCCAGCGCGACCGAGGCGACCACGTCCGCACCGGGTGACGCCGTGGTCAGGCGGCCGGCTGCTCGGGCCGCCCGGCGGGCGATCCCCGCACGCGGCCCGACGGCGGAGAGGTCCGCGGCAGAGCTGGCGTAGCCGGTGCGCACGACGGCACCGCGCCCGCCGACGCTCCGCACGCCGTCGGCGAAGGGCGCCGTCCAGCCGTTCCCCCAGATGTCGTCCTGCGGGGCGACGACGCCGACCACCCCGGTCCGGCTGAGCACCGCGGCCTCGACGCCGGCGAGGTAGGTCGTCTCGTGCTCCCGGAAGCCGACCGCGGTCAGGTTGTCGGTGGGCTCGGGCGGCGTCGCGTCGACGAGCAGGAACTGCTGGTCGAGGTTCGCGGCGGCGGTGGCGTCGAAGGCGGTGAGCACCTCGTCCGACACCCCGACGACCAGGTCCGGGGAGAGGGCCAGCGCGCGGGCCATCGTCTCGGGGAGAGCGTCGGGGCTCGTGCTCTGGAGCAGCTGCAGGTGGGCGCCGAGGTCGTTCGCCACGCCTCGCACGGCGTCGACCGCGGCGGCCGTGGCTGCGTCCGTGTGCGTGGGGCGCGCGGTGACCAGGACGAGCGACGTCGGGGCCGCGACGGTCGGGGAGCCGTCCGCCGCGGGAGCGCCAGCGACGGCGGGCGCGCCCTCGGCGGTGGGGCCCACCGAGGACGCAGGGACCGGCGCAGACGCGTGGGGCACCTGCGCCCGTCCGCACCCCGTCACGGCTCCCAGCACGGCGAGCAGGAGCGCCGCGGCGGCGACCCGTGACGGGGTGCGGACGGCGGTCATCGCTTCGCGGCCTTCTTGGCCTTCTTGGCCTTGCCCTTGCCCTTGGCGATGGCCTTCTTCGTCTTCGCAGGCTTGACCTTCGCCGTCGCCTTCGAGGTCACGGTCGCCGTGGCGTACCCGGCCGCGGTCCCGGTCACCTGCACGGTGAGCCTCTTGCCCTTGAGCTTCTTCGCCAGCTTCTTGGTGAGCGTGAGCGTGGCCTTGGTGCCCCCCTTCACCACCTTGCCGCCGGCGAACCAGCGGTAGCTGAGCGACGCCTTCGGGGACCAGCGACCGACCTTCACCGTGAGCTTCTTGCCGGCCTTCGCCTTGCCCTTGATCCTCGGCACGACGGGCGTCAGCACGCCTCTGGCGACCGTGACCGCCGTCGAGACGACGGTCGCCGTCGTGTACCCCGTGCGCGCACCGGTCACCCGCACGGAGATCCGCGCCCCGGCGTCCGCTGCGACCGGCGTGTACCGCGCGGCCGTGGCACCCGCGATCGGTGCCCCGCCGCGCAGCCACTGGTAGGTGACCGTCGTCGCGGCCGGCACCCACACGCCGGGGACAGCCGTGAGCGCGCTGCCGACCCGCGCGGTGCCGGTGACCACCGGAGCACGGATGACGAAGGCGGCCGGGACGACCGTGATCGTGCGCGTCGCCGTCGCGGTGTTCCCCGCGGCGTCGGACACCGCGTACGTCAGGGTGACGGGGCCGAGCACCGAGGTGTCGACGTGGCCGCTGACGGTCACGTGCGAGGTGAGGTCGCCGTCGACGGCGTCGATGGCGCTCACACCGGCCAGCGCGTCGAAGCCGGCACCGAAGCCGACGCTCGCGTCGCCGGGGGTCGTCAGCGTGGGCGCGTCGTGGTCGGCGCGCTCGAGCGTCACCGCGTCGACGACCGTGTTGTCCTCGCTGCGGTACGTGGTGACCGTGATCGAGCGGTCCGTGACCTCGACGTTGGAGTAGTTGCGCTTCTTCTCCTGGTTGATCACAGCGGCGAACGGCGCGTCGGGAGCCTTGACGTCGTAGTACTTCGAGCCGCTCGCGGAGTTCGCGGTGACGTAGAGGACGTCGCCGGGCTCGGCGGTGACCGTGGGCTGCGCGACCCCGCCGACCTCGGCGACCTCGCCCTTGTTGATGAGCCAGCTGCGGGTGTAGCTGTGGTCGTGGCCCATGAGCGCCAGGTCGATGCCGTACCGCGACAGGATCGTCGGCAGCTTCGAACGGCGGTCGACGATGTCAGCGTCGTTGGTGTGCGACGCCACCGAGTAGATCGAGTGGTGGAAGGCGACGACCTTCCAGCGGGCGTCCGCCCCGTGCTCGGCGACGACCTTCTGGATGAACTCCTCGTGGTTGTCGTTCTGCCAGGCGTTGGAGTCCAGCGAGATGAACAGCACGCCGTTGTAGGTGAACCAGTAGTCGCCGCCCGAGGACGTGGGCGAGGTCGCCGCGCCGTAGGCCGGGTCCCAGTTGGGCATCGTGAAGTGCTGCTCGTAGGCCTTGGAGCCGACGTCGTGGTTGCCGTCGAGCGTGGCGCTCGGCAGGGTGCGCAGCTGCTCGGGCGCGAGATAGGCCGCGTACTGCGACTCGTCGGCGGCGGAGTTGACCTGGTCGCCCGCGGAGAACAGGAACTCCGAGCGCGGGAACTTCGCGACCGCCGTGCTCATGGTCGCGACCCAGCCGTTCTGGTCGTTCGCGACGTTGCCGGAGGCACCGATCTGCGGGTCGCCCACGAACAGGAAGCTGTAGTCGCCCGAGAACTTGCGGGTCGAGAACTCGTAGGCGGGGGACCAGCCGTTCGTGGCATCACCGACGCGGTAGGCGTAGGCCGTGTCCTCGACCAGGCCGGTGATCGTGGCGTGCTGGTAGAACTGCCCGTCCGTCGCCTGCCCGCTCGTGGCGGTGAACGAGGCCGCGTCGGCGGGGAAGGCGCCGCCGACCACCTCGGACTGCTCGGCGACCTGGACCTGCTGGGTGGCGGCCTGGCTCGAGTACCAGGCGACGCCACGCTGGGACGGGTCGGAACCGACGTTGAGGACGACGTCGGAGACGACGGCCTTGGGAGCCGCGGTCGCCGCGACCAGCGAGGTGAAGTCGAGGTAGACGTCCGAGCTGTCCTGCCGGCCCTGGTGGATCTCGACCGCAAGCGTGTTGGTGCCCGCGTGCAGCGCGCTGGTCGGGATGGTGAACGTCTCACTCTTCGGCTGGTCCGCGTTCGAGCCGCCGTACTGGAGGTTCTCGGTGATGGATCCGTCGTCGTATCCGGCGACCTTGGCGCCGTTGACGTAGACGGTGATCGCGTCGTCGTACCTGAGCGAGGCGGTGAGGGTGCTCCAGGAGTCGAGCTGCGCCTGCGTGATGCTCAGCGGCGTGCGGAAGAAGAAGGCGGGCACGTCCGGCGTGCCGCTGCCGTCGATGTACTGGTTCAGCAGGGTGGTCACCGGGTAGCCGGTGCCGCCGACGTCGGTCGCGGTGCTCGAGGTGGCGGAGCCCCGCTTGGCGCCGAAGGCGCCCTTGCCCGTCTTCCAGGCGGCCGTCGAGTATCCCTCGGCGGTCCAGGCGGTGCGGTCGACGAGCCCCGCGGCCGGGTCGGTGTTGTCGTCGAGGTAGGACCAGGTGGTCGTGGCCGTGCTCACCAGGGTGGTGTCGGCGGCGCTCGCGGCCGGGACGGTGGCGAGCACACCGGTCGTGGCGACGAGCGCTGCCAGGGCGCTCACCGCCGTCAGGCGCAGCGTGCGCCGGCGGTCGGGGATGCGTGTCGTGTGCGACATCAGAAACCTTCGCTGTCGGGGCGGACGTGCCGAGGTCGTCGGCGTGGTCCTCCCCACCGTCCCGGGCCGCCGTGAACCGGCGTCGGAATCGGGGTGAACCCCGGCTGAACGTCCTCCGACGACCGTGCGGTCACGGCGACGCCCTGCCCTCCAGGCCCGTGTCCGAGATCCGCGGGCGACCGCCCGAGGGCTTCACGCCCGGACGGCGGTCCGATAGGTTCGAGGGGATCTGTCATCGCTGGACCGGTTTGACGCGAGCCCGTCCTCCCTCGGACAAGGACGTCTCCTCATGCTGCGGCTCTCCGACCGCCTCTCTTCCGGCCCTCATGCCCCCCGGTCGTCGCGGCACACCCCGCGGGCGCTCGCCGCGCTCGTCGCCGCCGCGTGCCTCGGGGCGGTCGCGCTCGCGGCGCCGGCCGCCTCCGCCGTGGTTGCCCCAGGCGCGGCGCGGACCGCCGCGGCCGCCACCCCCGTCGCCGACCCGACCACCTACGTGGACCCCTTCATGGCGACGGAGCACGACTACGGCCAGGACATCCCGGGCGCGTTCGCGCCGTCGGGCATCGTCAAGGCGAACCCGGTCACCTACCCCACCCGCTCGCACAGCGGCTACGACTATGCGCAGTCGCAGATCACCGGTTTCGTCCACACGGACATGGACGGTGCGGGCGGGAACGGTGCGGGCGGGGACTTCCTCGTCGTGCCGACGACGGTCGATTACACGCACCGGCCCTCCGCGGCCTCGTACGCGAAGCCCTTCACCCACGCGGACGAGGAGGCGGAGCCCGGCTACTACCGCGTCGGCCTCGGGGCCACGACGGGCACCGACGACGCGGTGACGACCGCCGCCGGGACCATCGACGCCGAGGTGGCCGCCCTGGCGCGCACCGGCGTCGACCGGTACACGTTCCCCACCGCGGGTGCGGCGTCCCTCGTCGTCGACCTCAACACCAACTTCGACCGGCGCGTCACCTCGAGCGTCACCGTCGCGACGCTGGCCGACGGGCGTGCGAGCCTGTCCGGGGAGATCGTCGGCACGCACGGCGGCACCTACCGGCTCTACTACTACGCCGAGACGAGCCGCCCCGTCGCGCGGGTGCAGACCTGGGACGGCACCGGTGCGCTGACCGGCGCGACCCGGCAGCGCGGCTGGGACGACGGCGTCGTGCTCGGCTTCGACCTGCCCGTGCCCGGGGCGCAGGTGTCCCTGGCGGTGACCTTCTCCGCCATCAGCGTCGCCCAGGCGCAGCGCGACCAGCGGGCCGAGCTCACCGCGGCGGGCGCGGCCGACGGGTCGAGCGCCCGACCGCTCGACGACACCACCCTCGACGCCGTGCGCGCGGCCAGCCATCAGACCTGGGCGGACCTGCTGGGCCGCGTCCGGGTGACCGCGAGCGACGTCAGCGACCCCGCCACCGCGGACGGTCCCGGCGGCGAGCTGCGCGGGCTGTTCTACACGAGCCTGTACCGGATGCTCGGCGCCCCCGTCGACGTCACCAGCACGGACGGCACCTACCGCGGTGGGGACGGCGTGGTCTACCCGGCGGACGGGCGCGCGCACTACGAGTCCTGGTCGACCTGGGACGACTTTCGCAAGTACGGCGTCATGTCGGTGCTCTATCCCGAGCGGTACCGCGACATGGTGCAGTCGATGGTCGACATGTTCGCGCAGATGACGCACGCCGGGGTGACCAGCCCCTCCCAGCTCGGTCACGCGGTGCCGGGGGTGCGCTGGGAGCGCAGCGCCATCGTGATCGCGGACGCCCTGTCGAAGGGGTACGCGCTGGACGGGCTCGACGAGGCGTACCCGGCGCTCGCGCGGTACAGCGGGTCGGCGTACTCCTCGACGGGGATCCCGAAGGCTGGCGACCGCACCTACCTGCCGAACGCGTCCGGCGTCGACGACACGGTCGGCACGTCGTACGACGACTGGGCGATGGCGCAGATCGCCAGCGCGCTCGGCAAGACGTCGGACGCCGCCGGGTATCTTGCCCGGGCGGCGAACTACGCCAACCTCATCAAGCCTGGCGCCTGGACCGCGGCGGACGGCGCCCAGGTCGGCGTCCTGACCCCCAGGGACGGCAGTGGCTGGATCGCGAGCGACCTCGAGAAGTTCCAGCTCAACGACCCGTACCAGGGCTCGTTGTGGCAGTACCACTGGTACGGGGCGCACGACATGGCGGGGCTCATGGCGGCGATGGGCGGCCCCGGCGCCACCGACGGCGGGCGGGCAGCCACGGCCGCCGCGCTCTCGCACTTCTTCGGCGAGGAATCGCCCGACGACTGCACCCGCATGCTGCACTCGAACGCCAACGAGGTCGACATCCAGACGCCGTACCTGTTCAACTACCTCGGCCAGCCCGCCAAGACCCAGAAGTGGGTCCGGGAGATCTACACCGCCCCGACCTGCAACCGCTACGTCGCGACCACCGAGAACCTGCCGGGCATCGCGAACGGCGGCGAGTTCCTCACCCCGGCCAAGCAGCGCGTCTACAAGCTCGCTCCCGACGGCCTGCTGCCCACGATGGACGACGACCTGGGAACGATGTCCGCGATGTTCGTCGGGGCCGCGGTCGGGCTGTTCCCGCTCGCCGAGGGCACCGACCAGCTGCAGATCGGCACCCCGTTCTTCGACCGGGTCGACGTCACGCACGACGACGGCACGGTGTTCAGCATCCGCGCCGACGGCGTCTCGCCGTCGAGCTACTACATCCAGTCGGCAACGCTGCAGACGGGAGCGGCGCCCGCCCGGGCGCAGCGCGAGACGTGGGTGACCTATGGCGACCTCGTGGGGGACGGCACGCTCGGCCTCACGATGGGGCCGAGCCCGTCGACCTGGGGCGTCGACGGCGCTGCGGGGTACTCCATGTCGGACCCGAGCACGCATGCCTCGACGACCGGCCCGCAGCCCGCCCCCGCCGCGGGCGAGGGCACCGCCGCGACGTGGCGCGACCGGCTCACGCGCGACCTCGCGCAGGCGGAACCGGTCGTCCGTGGTCGGTACACCGCGTCGTCGTACGCGGTGCTCGAGAACGCGCGCGACCTCGCCACCGCCGCCCTCGCCGATCCCACCACGAGCCGTGAGCGGCTCCGCACGCTCGACGCCCGGCTGACGGGCGCCGCCGACGCGCTCACCCTCGACGAGGGCGGCCTGCGTCGGCTCGAGGCGGAGTCCCCGGCGTCCTCGGGCGCGCCGAGCGGCGTCGCTGCCCCCAAGGGCGAGGCCAACGCCTCGAGCGGCGACCTCGGCGGCATCAAGGACGGCGCGTGGATCACCTACCAGCAGATGACATGGGGGGACGGGTCGCCCACGGGCCTGCAGGTGCGGTACGCGAACCCGGCCGGTTCCGGCTCGGACGACGCGACGGTCGAGATCCACGCGGGTAGTACCAACGGTCCGCTGGTCGGCGTCCTCGACCTGCCCTCGACGGGCACGGCCTGGGGCGACTACCGGGTGGCGAGCGTGCCGCTGCCCGTCGTCTCGGCGCTCACGACGTCGTCGTCGGTCACCTTCGTGTTCCACGGCTCGGGGAGCTCGGTCGCGAACGTCGACTGGTTGCAGCTCACCACGACGCCGGTGGCGACGCGGGAGCCGTTGACGGCGGGCAACGCGGCCGAGGACGGCGCAGGCATCGAGGGCGCGGCGCTCAACCTCGACAAGCCGGGCCTGATCCAGAACATCACCGACGGCGCGTGGGTCCGCTACGCCGCCGCACCCGCGGCCGACCCGCGGCCCGCGGCGAGCCTCGCCGGTGCCGACCGGGTGTCCGTCCGCTACGACAAGCCCACGAGCAGGACGCCGAAGGACTCGTCGTTGGAGATCCGTACCGGCTCGGCGACCGGCCCGCTCGTCGGCACCGTGCCGCTCACGTACACGGGGTCGGGCTGGGGCACCTACGCGACCACCGAGGTCGCGCTCGACCGCCCGGAGCTCCTCACGGGCGACCAGGACGTCTACGTCGTCTTCCGGGCGACGGGGGCCGACGCGAACCAACCGTACGTCGCCAACGTCCTGTCGCTGCGCTTCTCCTCGGCCCCCGACGCCTCCGCGCTGCGCTTCGCGCAGCAGGCCGCTCAGGCCGCGCTCGCGGACCAGACCCATCAGCTGCCCGCGAGCGTCGCCACGCTCCGGAGCGCGCTGGACGACGCCGCCTGGGTGCTCGCTGCGACCGGCGGCGACAGCGACGTCCCCGCGGGCGGCAGCCTCGACCAGGCCGACGTCGACACCGCCGTCCTCCGCCTGCGTCTGGCCACCGAGCAGATCGGGCTCGTCGCGTGGACGCCCCCGACCGGCCCTCCCGTCGTCGACCCGCCCGTCGTGACGCCGCCGGTGGTGACGCCGCCGGCGACCGCCGCCGCGCGCGTCAGCGTCACGGTGACCAAGCCCCGCTACCGCAAACAGGCCAAGGTGCGCGTCACCGTCTCGGCCCTTCGCACCGGCAGCGCGGCCGCGAGCGTCCCGCCGTCGGGCAGCGTCGTGGTGAGCCAGGGCACGCGGCGGCTCGGCACCGCCACCCTCTCCCGCTCGGGCGCGGCGACGACCGCCGTCGTCCGCCTGCCGAAGGGGCTGAAGGTAGGCAAGCACCGCTTGGCCGTCACCTATCTGCCGACCGCGAGCGCCCATGCCTCGAGCGCCTCGGCCCAGGTCGTCCTGCACGTGCGCAAGGGCCTGCCGAACGTCACGGTGACCGGAGCCCGCGGGCTGCGAGCGGGGCAGCGCGCGACCCTCACCGTGCGCGTCAAGAAGCTCGGTGGGTACAAGCCGAGGCACGGGAAGGTGAAGGTCCGTGTCGCGGGCCACGTCGTCGGGAAGGCGAAGGTCGTCAAGCGCCACGGCGTCTGGACCGCCGTCGTGCGCACCGCCTCCCTGACGCGCACGGGAAAGCTCAAGGTCAGCTTCACCGGGACCAAGAAGCTCGCCCCCCGCACCGTCACCCCGCACCTCAAGGTCCGTCGCTGACCCCTTCCCGCCCGCCCCAGCCCGAGTTTTCCGGGAATCCCGACAAATTTCTTGTCGAAAACCCCGGAAAATCGGGGAGCGGAGGCCGCGCAGGGTCGCGCGAGGGTGCGGCCGGCCGGGTGCGGGTGGGCGGGGCCTGGTCCAGGGGGCGGGCCTATCCTTGAGCGGTGCCTCGTCCGTCCGCTCCCGCCGCATCGGCAGCGACGCGGCGCGACGCGGACCCGCGGACCGGCTCGCATCGGCTGCTCGTCGTCGCGCTGCCTGCCGCCCTGCTGGTCGGGGTCGTCGCGCTGGTCGCCGCGGGATCGGTGACGAGCGCCTTCGCTCCCACCCCCCTGCTCGACGCGGGCGCACTCGCCCGCTGGGGCCTGCCGGTGACGACCTTCGTCGAGGAGCTGGCCGCGGCACTCACGGTCGGCGGCCTGCTGCTCGCCTGCGGCGTCGTCCGCCCGCCGACCGTCCGGGCGACCCTCGGGATCACCGGCGCGGCTGCCTGCGTCTGGGCGCTCGCGGCGGTGGCCCGTCTCGTGTTCACGGCCTCCGTGGCGCTCGGCGTGCCCGTCTCCGACGAGTCCTTCGGCCAGCAGCTCGGCTACTTCGCCATGCACGTGGGCGCGGGCCGCACGCTGCTCGGCGTCACCCTGCTCGCGTGCGTCACGGCGACGCTCGCTCTCGGGGTGGCGACGCCCACAGGCGCGGCCTGGGCTGCGGCGCTCGCGGTGGCCGCGCTCGCCGTGCAGGCGCAGTCGGGCCACTCCTCGTCGTCCGGCAGCCACGACCTGGCGATCACCTCGATCTTTCTGCACGTGGCCGGCGCCGCCGTGTGGATCGGGGCGCTCGGGGTCGTCGCGGTGCTCTGGCTGCGGCGGGCACTGCCGTCCGCCGAGCTGCCCGACGTCGTCGCGCGGTACTCGGCGGTCGCGGGCTGGGCCTTCGCCCTCGTGGCCGTGTCCGGCGTCGTGACCGCCGCGGTCCAGCTCGGCTCCTGGGGCGGGCTCGCCAGCCGTTACGGCGCGCTCGTCCTGGCGAAGGTGGCGCTGTTCCTGGTGCTGGGCGGCTTCGGCCTCGCCCACCGCCGCTGGGTCGTCGCGCGACTGGGCGCCGTCGTCGGGCCCGCTGCGGTGCACGGCGCGCGCGGTCCGCGCGCCGGACGCCCCGACTCTCCGGTGCGCGCGGCCGCCGGCCGCCTGTTCTGGCGCCTGGCTGCCGTCGAGCTGCTGGTCATGGGGGCGGTGAGCGGCGTCGCGGTCGCGCTCGCCTCGTCGGCGCCGCCCGACGACGGCGTCCCCGCGGAGCTGACGCCGGCGGTCATCGTCACCGGGCACCCGCTCCCGCCCGCCCTGACCTTCGCGCGGTACTTCACCCAGTGGCGCTTCGACGTGCTCTTCGCCCTGGTCGCGGCCGCGGGGCTGGTCGCGTACGTGACCTGGGCCCTGCGGCTGCGGCGTCGCGGCGACCGCTGGTCGCCCTGGCGCACCACCTCCTGGTGCTTGGGCCTCGTGCTGTTCGCCTGGGTGACCTCCGGCGGTCCGGCGGCGTACGGGCACGTGCTCTTCAGCGCCCACATGCTCGAGCACATGCTGCTGACGATGGTGATCCCGATCTTCCTCGCCTGCGGTGCCCCCGTCACGCTCGCGGTGCGGGCGCTGCCCGTGCGCAAGGACGGCACGCGCGGGCCGCGCGAGTGGATCCTCACGCTCGTGCACTCGCGGTGGGGCCAGTTCTTCGCGAACCCGGTCGTGGCGGCCGTGAACTTCGCCGGCTCCCTGATCGTGTTCTACTACTCGCCGGCCTTCGAGTACGCGCTCACGACGACGATCGGGCACGTCGCGATGGTCGTGCACTTCTCGCTCGCGGGGTACCTGTTCGTCAACGCGCTCGTCGGCATCGACCCCGGGCCCACCCGGCCGGGCTATCCGCAGCGGCTGCTCCTGCTGCTCGCGACGATGGCCTTCCACGCCTTCTTCGGCGTGGCGCTCATGTCGAACGACAACCTGCTCGTCGCACAGTGGTTCGGCCTGCTCGGGCGGCCGTGGGGCGCGAGCGCGATCGCCGACCAGCAGGCGGGCGGCGGCGTGACGTGGGGCGTGGGGGAGATCCCGACGATCGTGCTCGCCGTCATCGTGGCGGTGCGGTGGGGCAAGTCCGACGAGCGCGAGGCCCGACGGCGGGACCGGCAGGCCGACCGTGACGGGGACGCGGAGCTCACCGAGTACAACGAGATGCTCGCCCGCCTCTCCGAGCGCGACTCCTGACGCCCGGCCAGAGTCTTCCGGGGGTTTCCGCTGCGTTCTGTGTCGCAGACCCCGGAGAACTCGGCGGGGGAAGGGTCAGTGACGGGCGGCGAGGGCCTGGAAGACGGCGGTGTTGTGCTCGAAGGCGACGATCGCCTCCGCCACCGCGGCCTCCAGCTCGGCCTCGTCCAGGGCGAGACCGTCGAGGCGCTCGCGGTAGACGTCCTTGAACGGCTTCGCCTTGGGGATCTCCTGGAAGGTGTAGAAGGCGACGCCCTCCTCGCCGAAGCCGTAGTGGCGCTGGATCATGCGCTTGATGATCTGACCGCCCGAGAGATCCCCGAGGTAGCGGGTGTAGGCGTGCGCGGCGTAGGCGCCGAGGTCGGAGCCGACCTCCCGGACGTGCGCGGCGTAGGCCTCGGTCTCGGGCAGGATGTCGATCTGCGTGCGCCAGTCGGCACCGAAGAGGAACTCCAGGTCGGCCTCGAGGGAGGGGGTGCGGGTCAGCTCGTCGAAGACGAGGGTCGCGCCGCGCTCGTCGTCACGCTGGGCCGCGCTGGCCGCCTCGAGCGCGAGGTAGATCGGGTAGTGCTGCGCCGCGAAGTCGGCGTACGCCGCGCGGTCGAGCTCGCCGGCCATGAGCCGTGAGACGAAGCTCGTGCTCTCCGCCTTGCCGTGGACCTCGCGCGTGCCCTCGCGCAGACGCGCCGAGAGGGTGAGGGGGTCACCGGGGACGTGCTGGGTGTGGTGACCGTGAGGGTGGTCGCCGGCGTGTGCGTGCGTGGTGTCGACGGTCGCCGTCATTCGTGCTCCTGCGGGGTCGCGGCGGGGTGGAGGTCTCGCCCCTGCCGGGTCGGTGGCCGAGGCCGCCGGACGGCGGTCGACGCGATCTGACGAGGTGCCAGGTTGACCTGACAGAACGTCAGTATGGCTAGGCTAACCTATTTCGTCACACCCGCATAGCCAAAATCCCCAACTTTTTTCGCGCACGTCGGCCTCGGCCGACGCGGGTCGTCGACGGCGTGGGTGAGGGGTTAGCTGAGCGAGGCCGCCGCGCGCTCGGGGCGCGTGCCGACCGCACGCAGGACGAAGGCCTCCGTGGTGGAGATCGCGCGCGAGCGCTCGGGGTCGCGGTCGGGCACCTGGCGACCGGAGAGGCAGCCCGAGACCAGGACGACGGTCGTGTCGACGTCCTGCGCCGGGAAGTCGCCCCGCTCGACGCCCTCGGTGATGATCGAGCGCAGCAGCGACTCGACGGCCAGCACGTGGTCGCGCAGGTGCACCTGCGAGGTGCGCGAGAGGACGGCGCGCAGGTCGGGGCCAGGAGCGAGGTGGAAGACGCGCTTGAGGTTGAGCTGCGCCCGCACGTAGGTGCGCAGCTTCTCGACGGGGTCGGCGACGCCGTCCAGCGCCCGGTGCAGCGACGCGACGTACTGGTCGGTCTCGTGCTCGATGAACCCGAGCAGGAGCGCTTCCTTGTCCGCGAAGTGGTTGTACACCGCGGTGCGGCCCACCCCGGCGGCTGCGGCGATGTCCGCGAAGGAGATGGCGTCGAAGCCACGCTCGGTCATGAGGGTCGACAGCGCGGTGAACAGCTTGTGGCGGGTCTGCTCGCGATGCTCGGCGAGGGAGCCCCCGATGATCTTCGGCATGGTGACACGAGTGTACGTCGTGTCAGGACGACTGCCCGACCGGTCGTCCACAGATTTTGTCCACAGGGCTGTGGGTGACCGGGAGTTCGCACGGGTCCTCCTGTGGACGAGCATGTGGGAAGCGAGCACGCGAGATTTGCTCCGGCCCTGGGGTTGCGACACGCCGAAGGGGCCGACTAGAAAAGGTCACAAGTGATTCCCGGCGGTCTCTCGGAGCGTGCTCCGGCTGGCGGGGTCCTGGCCGATCGGAGAACGACTGTCCGCCGTGCCTCGGCGCGCTGCGGGTGACGACGCAGAGGATCGTCGCGTCCGAGAGGCCCACCGTGAGGCTCCCCGTGCGAGCGGGGAAGCCGCCGCAACGTCAAAGCGGTGTCGTACGGCGCCCGGCTCGCCGGCGCGCTCGACTAGTGGTGCACGCGAGAACCCCCCAGAACCGTGATCTGGGGGGTTCTCGTGTCTTGCGACGGGCGCGGTGACGCGACTCCGGCGCCTTGACGCCCGGTGCTAGCGTCGTCAGGGCCGATCGGAGCCCGATGCTACGTTCGGGTGTGAGACGTTGCGCGCCTCGACGGAGCGGCGCGCCGAGCACGGGCGACGGAGCCCCTGCGGGACGAGAAGAACATCAGGTGGACCCCATGAAGAGACAGGTCAGTGGACGGAACGTGCTCGTGCTCGCGGCGGTCGCGGCGCTAGCGCTCGTCGGGGCGGCGCCGGCGTCAGCGGCCTCGGGCCCGGCGGCGAGCAC
>Ga0182749_1001123_pt1 | contig 21869 bp, 16 predicted proteins | sample eDN3rd37CKraftMG_FD_128875 | JGI IMG/M metagenome (GOLD analysis project Ga0182749, IMG submission 128875) | Enriched Miracle-Growth compost microbial communities from Emeryville, California, USA - eDNA 3rd pass 37_C Kraft MG (version 2) (version 2) ...
CGTGGTGCTCGGCCTGGCCGGCTTCGGCCTGCTGCTGTGGAAGACCAACCTGCAGGCGACCCTGATGGCGGCGTTCGGCTTCGTGGTCTACGTCGGCTTCTACAGCCTGTGGCTCAAGCGCACGTCGATCTACGGCACTCTGGTCGGCAGTCTCTCCGGAGCCATGCCGCCGGTGGTGGGCTACTGCGCCGCCAGCGGCCAGTTCGACATGGGCGCGGCGGTGCTGCTGCTGATCTTCTGCCTCTGGCAGATGCCGCACTCCTACGCGATCGCCATCTTCCGCCTGGCTGACTACCAGGCCGCGGGCATCCCGGTCTGGCCGGTGGCCCGTGGCATCGAGGCGACCAAGCGGCAGATCCTCTACTACGTGCTGGCCTTCGGCGCCGCCACCCTGCTGCTGACCCTGACCGGTTTCGCCGGTTACGGTTACCTGGTGGTGGCCCTGGCTGTCAGCGCCTGGTGGGCGTTCATCGCCGTCTCCGGCTTCAAGGCCGAGGACGACCGCCAGTGGGCGCGTAAGCTGTTCGCGTTCTCCATCATCGCCATCAGCGCGCTGAGCGTGATGATGTCGATCGACTCCCGCGTGCTGCCCGGCCATGCGCTGATGGGCCTGCTGTAACAGGCAACGAAAAAGCCGCCCCTCGGGGCGGCTTTTTTGTGCCTGCGATTCGTGCAGCAACGTGGACGGTACCGCACGAATGAAGCGAGATGTTATTCCATGCGCCTTCTCGATTCGGAGGATAGAAATCCTCAAATACCTTTCCTGACAGGTTGATGGCTAATTGCCTCTGCGTAGCCGCTTACGGCAAACGGCAAAGGAGCATTGGCATGTTCAGGAAAACCAGCGTCACCTTGCGATTGGGGGGCGGATTCGCCCTGATCCTCGGGCTGATGGTGTTACTCACGCTCATCGGCGTACAACGTGTAGCGCGCATCGATGCTCGCCTGACCCAGGTCAGCGAGAACACCACCGTCAAACAGCGCTACGCGATCAACCTACGCGGAAGCGTGCACGATCGCGCCATCGCAATTCGCGATGCCGTGCTGACTCGAGATGCCAACCAACTTGATGGTTTCCTGGAGGATATCCAGCGCCTTGATGCGTTCTATCAGACGTCCGCCGCTCCCTTGGCGACGATGCTGGCCGCCCCCGGTGCGGGGACAGAGGAGCGTACCTTGTTCGAGCAGATCCAGGCCTGCGAGCGACTCGCCCGGCAGGCCACTGCGCAATTGCTGGCGCTACGGCGAGAGGGCCATTTCGAGCAGGCCGGGACGCTGTTGCTGGACCAGGTATCCCCGACCTACAAGGACTGGCTGCGGACGATCAATGCCTTCATCGACCTGCAGGAGAATGAGGTCGGTCGCAACATCGTAACTGTGCGCGAGAGCGCCTCGGGGTTCGCCGGGCTCATGCTCTGGGCGACAGCCCTGGCGGCATTGCTCAGCTTGGCGGCTTCGGCCCTGATCATCCGCAGCATCCGCCTGACCCTGGGCGCCGAGCCCGAGGAAGTGGCGCAGCTGCTGCGCGGGCTGGCCCGCGGCGAGATCGCCCAGGGGGTGCCCAGTCGCTATCCGGAGAGCGTGATGGGGGCTCTGGCGACCACCAATCGGCATCTCAGCGAAACCATTGCCGATGTCCACAAGGTCGCCGCCGAACTGGTCGCGTCTTCTACCCGAATGAGCGAGGGGGCGGACCAGAACCGGGGGCGCATGCAACAACAGACGGCGGACAGCGAGCACATGGCCGGCTCGGTGACGCAGATGGCCGCCACCATCAACGAGATTGCCGGCTATGCGGCCACGGCGGCGGAGGCATCGCAGGCGGCCGACCGCGAAGTGCAGGCGGGCAAGCAGGTGGTCGAAGCAACGGCCGAGTCAATGCGGGCTCTGGCTGGCGTGCTGGAGTCCGCGACCCAGGCGGTGCTGCAGCTGGCTTCCGACAGCCAGGCCATCGACGGCATCATCGAAGTCATCAACGCCATTGCCGAGCGAACCAATCTGCTGGCTTTGAATGCCGCCATCGAGGCAGCACGGGCTGGCGAGGCCGGCCGCGGCTTCGCCGTGGTCGCAGACGAGGTTCGTTCACTGGCCAATCGTACCCAGGACTCCACGCGAGAGATTCGCAGCATGATCGGCAAACTCCAGGACGGGGCCAGCCGAACGGCGGACATCGTCAGCGACAGCCGTGAACTTGCACACGGTACGGTGGAGCGAACCAAGGTGGCGGAAACGGCACTGAACGAAATCCGCCACGAGGTCGGGGCCATCAGTCGGATGAATGCGCAGATAGCGGCGGCTTCCGCGCAGCAGGATGTGGCGACCAGGAGTCTGAGCGTGGATATCAATCGCATGCACGAGTCTTCCCGCGACGTCTATGTCGGCTCCAGTCGACTCGCCGGCGACAGCCGGGAATTGCTGGACCTGGCCGATGCCCTGAGCAGCCGGGTCAGGTTCTTCCGGACCGTCGGGCAGGAGGACTCGCTTCAACGCCACGCCATGCGTGACGTATGACGCCACCGATCGGTCAGCCTTTCCCGGCAATTACGTTGCTGGCCACTCGATGCCCGGTCTACCTAGGTAGGCTCCACTGCCAAGGGAGGCAAGGGTTTGCTCAACAGCGCGCCAACCACCACTGCAAACGCCAGAGCCGCTATGCCGGCAGTCTGGAGCACCGCTTCGAAGCCGCCGACGAACGCATGGCGTGCCAGTGGTGCCACGGCGTCTCGCAGGTCCGGCGAGAGCAATGCGAGGGCCGCCGGCAGGTCGCCGGCGGCGACGCGGGCAGCCATGGCGCCCGCCTGTTCCAATTGCGCCGGAGCCAGGCTGGCCAGGGCTTCGCGCAGCAACCGGGCGCTGTGCGCGGCGAGGATATTGCCGAGGATGCCGATGGCCAGGACGATGGCGCCAAAGCGCGTGGTGGTGCTCAGGCCCGAGGCCATGCCGGTGCGTTCGCGCGGTACGCAGGCCATGATGTTCTTCTGCGTGTCGCCGTTGAGCAGCCCGGCGCCGGCGCCCAGCACCAGGCTGGCCAGGGCGAAGGCGAGGTAGCCGCCGCGGGCCGCGGCCTCGGCGCAGAGCAGGTTGCCGCTGCCGACCAGGGCCAGGCCCAGGGCGAACAGTCGCGCCGGGCTCAGGTGCGCGGCCAGGCGCAGGCCCAGGCGCGGGGCCAGCAGCATGGCCAGGGCGAAGGGCAGCATGCCGGCGCCTGCCTCGATGGCCGTCAGTTGCAGGCCGTTCTGCAGGTACAGCGGCAGCAGCGTCATCATCACCTGGGCGCAGGCGGCGTAGGCGAACATGCCCAGCAGCGCGCCGATGAAGCGCGGGTTGCGCAGCAGGCGCAGGTCGACCATGGGCCGCGCCTGGCTGCGTTCCACCAGCACGAACAGGCTCAGCAGGAAACCGCCGAGCAGCAGCCGCGCGAGGGTCGGCGCGCTGTCCCAGCCAGCGCGGTTGGCGCCGATCAGCGCCCAGATCAGGTAGCCCAGGCCGCCGGCGAAGGTCAGGCTGCCCAGCGGGTCGAGGCGCGCGGCGGCGCTGTCGCGGGACTCCTCGATGCTGCGCAGGGCCATGGCGCCCAGCAGCGCCACCAGCGGCAGGTTGAGGTAGAAGATCCAGCGCCAGCCCAGGCTGCCGGCGATCAGCCCGCCGAGCAGCGGGGCGAAGGTGATGGTGGCGCCCATGCAGGCGCCCCAGAAGGCCCAGGCGTGCAGGCGTTCGCGCGGCTCGTGGAAGCGCTGGCCGATGGCGGCCAGGGCGGAGGTCAGCAGCAGCGCCGCGCCGACGCCCTTGGCGGCCCGCGCCAGGTCGAGGAACGCCAGGCTGGGCGCGGCACCGCAGGCCAGCGAGGCGGCGCCGAACAGCACCAGGCCGAGCAGCAGCATGCGCCGGCGGCCGAAGCGGTCGGCCAGGCTGCCGGCCGGCAGCAGGCAGGCGGCGAAGGCCAGCAGGTAGGCGCTGACCACCCATTCGATGTCGGCGAAGGAACCGGACAGGTCGCGGGCGATGCTCGGCAGGCTGACGGCGACTATGTTGGTGTCGAGGATGATCAGCGCGCACACCGCCGAGGCGGTGAACAGGGTGAAGCGCGCGGAGGGGCGGCGGGACATGGCAAGGCTCCTGGAGCGGGCCGGGCGCCGGGCTTTGCCGCGCGGCGCCGGCCTTGTAGTGTTGCCTGTCACGGTAACGCCGCCGGGCGCCGGGCTTGTTAGCTGCGGCGGCTTCCGTCATTAGCCCGCAGCTAACGAGGTCCCATGGAGATCCGTCACTTCCGCTACTTCCTCGGCGTTGCCCGCCACGGCCATTTCACCCGCGCCACCGAGCAACTGGGCATCGCCCCGCCGACCCTCAGCCGGCAGATCCAGGACATGGAAAAGGAACTGGGCGTGCGCCTATTCCGCCGCAGTCAGCGCGAGGTGCGCCTGACCGCCGCCGGCGAGGCGCTGCTGGCCGAGGCCGAGCAGGCGGTGCGCCAGTTCGATGCCGCACAGCTCGCAGCGCAGCGCGCCGGACGTGGCGATGCTGGGCATATCGAGCTGGGCTACGTGGCGTCGGCGGCCTATTCCGGTGTATTGCAGCGCCAGGTGAGCGGCTTCGTCGCAAGACATCCGGGCGTGGCCCTGAACATTCGCGAGATGCCCATGGCCGAGCTGCCGGTGCTGGTCCGCGACGGCCAGCTGGACCTCGCCTATGTGCGCGCCCCGATGAACATCCCGACGGAGTTGGAGGCCATCGAGTTGCTCGATGAGGGGTTCGTCCTGGCGTTGCCGGAGGCCTCGCGGCTCAACGAGCTGGCGGAGATCCCGGCGGCGCGCCTGGGCGAGCTGACATTCATCCTTCCCGAACAGATATCCGGAACCCTGGAAGTGGCCGCCCAGGGAGGCTTCGTGCCGCGCCTGGGGCCGCAGCCCGGCAGCCTAGTGGCGGTCATAGCGCTGGTGTCGCTTGGCCAGGGTGTGGCGGTGGTACCCGAGTCGGTGGTGCGAAGGATTGGCTTGCCGCAGGTGAGCTACAGGCGCATAGCCGATTGCTCCGCACGCTCCAGGTTGGCGTTGCTGCATCGGCGATTCGAGAAGGCGCCGGCGGTCGGTCGCTATATTTCCCAGACGCTTGAGGGAGCCCACATCGGCTGAGTTGCGGGCGCGTTGCCATGCAGCAGCAACGGTGTCTCGAGTCTGCATGCTGTGCTGTCTCTGCGTTCCGACTATGGACGCACTGCCTTGGTCATGCATTCTCAGCCGCAGTCCTTAGGGGGAAAGCCGCAATGCTGGCGGTACCGTGCGCCCGTCAACGGTTATGCCGGGAAAGGCGAGCATCGGTGCCAAGGTCTCATTGTTTTCGGCTGGGAAATTCAGCTTCGGCTTGGAGACTTCGCTGAGCTTGCCGATCTGCTCGGTGGAGAGTTGCACCTCGAGGGAGTCGAGATTGGCTTTGAGCTGATCAAGCCGTCGGGCGCCAATCAAGGTAGAGCTGACGCCCGCCTGCGACCTGACCCAGGCCAATGCCACTGAAGCAGGGCTGATGCCAAGTTCTGCGGCAACCTCTATGACGACTTCGATGATGTCGTAATCTGCCGCACTCGGGACGCCGACCATGCTCGTGCGCTTGGTATCGACATCGCCCGTGCTGTCTCGCCTGAACTTGCCGCTCAGGAAACCGCTCTTGAGTGGTGACCACGGCAGGATTCCCATTCCCATCGCCTGCGCCATGGGAAACAGCTCTCCCTCGCTCGTCCGCTCCAGAAGCGAGTATTCGAGTTGCAGCGCGATAATTGGCGCCCATCCGCGGAAGTGGGTGATCGTCTGCGCCTCGGCCGTTTTCCATGCAGGAATGTCCGAGAAGCCGACGTAGCGAATCTTGCCGGCCGTGACGAGATCGTCGAGCCCCCGCAGCGTCTCCTCGATCGGAGCCGCCCGATCCCAGTTGTGTAGCCAGTAGATGTCGATGTAGTCGCTCTGGAGCCGCTTCAGCGAGGCTTCGCACTGCTGGATGAGGGCCTTGCGTCCCGCCCCGCCGCCATTCGGATCGCCGGGGAACAGGTTGCAGTAGAACTTGGTGCTGAGCACGATCTCGTCGCGCCGGACTTTGTTCTGCTTGAGATAGTCGCCGATGATTTGCTCGGAATGGCCTGCGGTATAGATGTTGGCCGTGTCCACGAAGTTTCCGCCACGGCTTCGATATTCGTCGAGCATGGCGAACGATTCTTCCGGGCTGGCACCCCAGCCGAAATCTTCGCCAAAGGTCATGGTGCCCAGGCAATACGGGCTGACGCGCAACCCGGAGTGACCCAGCGTGACGTAGTGGTTGAGAGGCATGGTTTTCTCCTGTCTGGTTGGAGGAAGTCAGTCGATGTGCGCGCCGGTAAGCTGCTCGCTCAGTTGCCACAGGCGGCCAGCCGCGATGGGGTCGGTGGCGCGAGGGCGCACGCCGTGCAGTTCCGTCGCTTCATCGCTGGGCAGGGCGCGGGCAATGTCGCAGTCCGCGCAATAGACGCCGCCCATGCCATCCAGTCGAGGGCTTGTCGCGCACCAGACACTCGTTGCCGCGCCCTGTTGGGGCGTCTTCTTGTTGTTCTCGGGGTCGATGATCGGCCTGCCGTCCTTGTCGATGACGTTGCTGGCTGCCAACTGCTCGCTCGACATGTGCCGAACCAGGTCCGTCACGATTCCGCCGGGATGGACGGAGAACGCCCGTACGCCCGAACGCTGCCCAATCGAATCCAGCACGACGGCAAACAATGCGTTGGCGGTCTTCGACTGGCCGTAGGCAACCCAGGGTTCGTATTCGCGATGCGCGAAGTTCGGATCATGGAAGTCGATACCCGCCCGGCGGTGGCCGAAAGAACTGAGTGCGACCACCCGGGCGTGGCCTGAACGCACGAGCGCCGGCCACAAGCGACAGGTCAAGTGGAAATGGCCGAGATGGTTTGCGGAAAACTGGGACTCGTACCCACGCCCATCGCGCATGAGCGGCGGCGCCATGACGCCGGCGTTGTTCACCAGGATATCGACGGTTTCCGTCGCCCCAAGCACGTATTCGGCGAAGCGGTCGATGGCGCTTGGGTCCAGCAGATCCATCGGCTGCACGATGACGTCCGGCATCTCTTTCAATGCGGCTTGTGCTTTCAGGAGATCACGCGCCGGCACAAAAACCTTGGCTCCGGCGGAGCGGAGCGCTTTGACTGTCTCGATACCTATACCGGAGTAACCCCCGGTCACAACGGCGCACTTGCCGGTAAGGTCAATGCCGCGAATGACTTCCTCGGCGGTGGAAGCGGCACCGAAGCCCGAACCTATAGGCGATTGTGGGGTGAACATGCTGGGTCTCCAGGACGAATTACCTCATGGCATGGTAGGTTGCCTGTAGTGTACGAAGAAGACGCATCCGTTCAATTTTTATGCGCGAGAGTTCAATTGTGTTGACTGATCCCTTGTCAGATCTTCTGGATTTCCTTCAAGCCCGGTGCGACTTGTCCGGGCGGCTTGTAGCTGGCGGCACTTGGGCGCGCCGCTTCGCCAATCTGGAGGCGATCAAGTTCTGTGCAGTAACGCAGGGGAACTGCTGGTATTCGATCGATGGCATGCCCGAGCCGGTCCAGGTGGACGTGGGCGATGTCTTGATCACCAACGGCACGCGTACCTTGACGCTGGCCAGCGCCGCGTCCCTGGTTGCCGGGGCGACGAGCGCGCCGGTCGACCGGGACGGCGACGATCAATATCGGCTTGGCCAGGGGGGCGACTTCACGATGCTCGGAGGCACCGTGCAGATCGATGCCGACCGGCAAGCGTTGCTCCTGAATGGGTTGCCGCCGCTCATCCATGTACGAGGAGCCACGGACGAAGCCGAGCCCATTTCCTGGCTGCTCAAGCAACTGGTGTCGGAAATGCAAGGCGGACGACCTGGGCGGGCCGTTGTCCTCTCGGGATTGACGCAACTGCTGTTCGCCCAGACGTTGAGGGCCTATCTGGCTCACGCACCGAACGGCGACGGGGGTTGGCTGAAAGGCTTCGGCGACCAGCGCCTGGCCATTGTGCTGAGCAGCATTCATGGGGAGCCGTCCCGGAATTGGGGCCTGGAAGAGCTGGCACGAAAGGCCGGGATGTCGAGAACATCCCTCGCGGTGCGATTCCGCGACATGATGGGCGTTCCCCCGCTGGCCTATCTGACCCAGTGGCGAATGTATCTGGCGACCCGCGAGCTTCGTGCCGGCGCTTCGATTTCCGAGGCCGCGGCTGCAGTCGGGTATGCCTCCGAAAGTGCCTTCAGCAGCGCATTCAGGCGTGTGATGGCGGTTGCGCCAGGTCAGTACCGGCGGACGGCGCAGGGCGACACCGAGGCGCCGCAAACATCGAGCAAATCGGCTGCACTCGGTCTCTGAACCCGCGGGCATCCTCATCCCCTTGAATGACAGCCGGCAACGGAAGAAGATGAACGCCGCACGTTCAATACTGCCGGGCTGTTGTCCAACTCCTGATTCCCTGCATGCCTTCGCCTCCTGCCTTACCTGAATCACCCCCTACGGCTGAATTTTCATTCAGGCGAATCGCTGTGCCGGCCTTCGGCCCCTCGTTGCTTTTCGGCTTGGGCGAAGGCGCCATTCTCCCGATCATTCCGCTGATGGCGCGTGATCTGGGGGCCTCCGTGCCGATGGCCGCGCTGGTCGTCGCGCTGATCAGCATCGGCTCGCTGCTCAACAACATTCCGGCGTCGTTGATCACGATGCGCTGGGGGGAGCGCTGGGCTATCGTCGCGGCAGGTATCTGGAGCGGGCTCGGTATGGCCCTTTGCGTGCTGACAGCGCATCTTGGCCTGTTCGCGGCCGGCTGCTTCATGGTGGGCATGTCGCAGGCGGTCTACAACCTGGCACGCCAGAGCTACATGACCGAGGCCGTTCCGCTCGCCTATCGGGCGAGGGCGCTATCGACGCTGGGCGGGGTGATGCGTATTGGCATGTTCATCGGTCCCTTTCTGGGCGCAGCGGCCGTCCATGCGTTCGGCCTGTCGGCGGCCTACGCCGTCGGGATTGCCGGAGTGCTGGGGGCTGCGGTGATCGGTGCGCGAGTTCCGGACCTGGAGCCGCTCCCGGCTCCGCTGGGTCAGGCGCCTGCCGCCACGACGATCGTTTCGACGCTCAGGGACCACCGCCATGTGTTCCTCACCCTGGGTATCGGCGTCGTCTTGGTCAGTGCCGTGCGAGCCTCGCGCCAGGTCGTCATTCCCCTGTGGGCCGATCACCTCATGTTGGCGCCGGCCTTGGCCTCCCTGGTCTATGGCCTGGCGGGCGGCATCGACATGCTGGTGTTCTACCCCGCGGGCAAGGTGATGGACCACAAGGGCAGGGGGTGGGTCGCGGTCCCCTCAATGCTCATCATGGGCATGGCGATGCTGTTGATGCCTTTCACCTCGGGTTTCTCCACGCTGCTGCTCGCCTCGTTGGCCATCGGCTTCGGCAATGGCATTGGCTCCGGAATGATCATGACCCTTGGCGCGGACCATTCCCCGCGGCATGGACGGGCGCACTTTCTCGGCGTGTGGCGCCTGATGTCCGATATCGGTTCCTCGTGCGGGCCGGCGCTTCTATCGTTCCTGGCGGGCAGCCTGTCGCTGGCGGCGGGAATCGCCGCGACCGGGATCATCGCCTTTGCCGCGGCGGGATCGTTGGCGTATTGGATTCCCAAAATGCAGCGCTCCGAGCGGAGCAGCAATTCCTGAGGGATACGGTCCATCAGGAATAGCCTCCGGCCCCCGGAGCGGGTCCGCCATCGGCTGCCGACGCTCGACTCGCCGATGGAACCCAAAGCACTGCCCGCCATCCCGTGCGAGCCCGGTGCTGCAATGCACAGCACGTGTTCGACCCGCCGGGGCGCATCGGGTAGCGACGTCTTCCGTCGACCTCGAGGGCATTTGCGCGGTCGAACGAGCGACCGAACAGCAGTAATCGGCCGGCATTGCTGATTCCAGATCAAATCACTTTGCTCCCTCCGCGCCTTAATCGACAGGCGCAAAGCCGACAGACTTCACGGCGTTCGAACGACCGGCCGGCTCACCGCCTGGCCAGGTATCCAGCCCGGCTTCGTCACAGCCTGCGTCATCCCGCCGATCGTTCCGCTCACCTTGCCCGCGCTGTCCTCACCGGCGCCTGGCTCAATCGACCCTGGCGGCTTGCCCGCCCGAGGAGACTCATGATGTCGGAGATTGCTTCATCCCTGTTTCAACCTTACTCGTTGGGTGGCCTGGTGTTGCCCAACCGCATCGTGATGCCGCCGATGACCCGCTCGCGGGCCAGCCAGCCGGGCGACGTGCCCAACGAGCTGATGGCCGAGTACTACGCTCAGCGCGCCAGCGCAGGGCTGATCGTCAGCGAAGGCACCTGGATATCCCCACTCGGCAAGGGCTACGCCTGGACGCCAGGCATTCATTCGCCGGCCCAGGTCGCCGGCTGGCGCAAGGTCACCCAGGCGGTGCATGCCGCCGGCGGCCGCATCTTCGCGCAGCTCTGGCATGTGGGCCGGTTGAGCCACATCAGCCTGCTCGACGGCCAGGCGCCGGTGTCGTCCTCGGCACTCCAGGCCGAAGGCGTCAACGTGTTCGTCGCCGAGCACGATGGTCGCCCCGGTTTCGTCCAGGCCTCGAAGCCGCGGGCGCTGAGGCTGGAGGAGATCCAGGGCATCGTCGACGAGTATCGCCAGGCCGCGCGCAACGCCATGGCCGCTGGCTTCGACGGTGTGGAGCTGCATGCCGCCAACGGTTACCTGGTCAACCAGTTCATCGACTCCAACGCCAATGAGCGCACCGACCAGTACGGCGGCACGCTCGAGAACCGCTTGCGCTTCCTCGGCGAGGTCGCCCGGGCGTTGGTCGAGGGCACCGGCGACAAGGAGCGGGTGGGCGTCCGCCTGGCGCCGTTGACCACCCTCAACGGCTGCGTCGATGCCGACCCGCAGACCACCTACCTGGCCGCCGTGCGTTTGCTGGGTGAAATAGGCGTGGCCTACATCCATATCGCCGAGGCCGACTGGGACGATGCGCCGCACATGCCGTTGGCGTTCAAGCAGCAACTGCGCGAAGCCTTCCCCGGCACGCTGATCTACGCCGGCAAGTACACCGCTGAGCGTGCCGACGCCGCCCTCGCCGCAGGCTGGGCCGACCTGATCGCCTTCGGCCGGCCCTTCGTCGCCAACCCGGATCTGCCGGAGCGCCTGCGAACCGGCGCAGCGCTCGCTGCGCATGAGCGGGAGACGCTTTTTGGTGGCGGCGCCCACGGCCTCACCGATTACCCCACCCTGGCCGCCGCCACGGCCTGAAGCCACACAGGAACCCGATGATGAAAACCTTTGCCAGGCTCGCACTCGCTGCGGCACTGCCAATGCTGATGCAGGTCGCATCCGCCGCGGATTGGTACCCATCCGCCTATGGGCCGGACGACGAGATCGGCGCGGCCAACCTGCTGACCCCGGAAGTGGCCATGCAGGCCGTACAACTGGTCAAGACCGGCAAGACATACCCCCTGGCGGTACCGGTGGACAAGAACCTGCCGGCGTTCCGCCATCGCAGTTTCCATCTCTACAACACCCAGCCAGGCGAGCAGGCCGGGCAGTCCCTGGGGCCGAACAAGTTCACCTTCAACGACGAGCTGGTGAACGCCTGGACCGGCGTCGGCACGCAACTCAACGGCATTGGCCACATCGGCATCGATAACCGCTACTACAACGGCAACAAGGCTGCCGACTTCGTGACCATCGAGGGGGTGAAGAAGCTTGGGGTGGAGAAGGTCCCGCCCTTCGTCACCCGTGGCGTGCTGCTGGACATGAGCGCGCACTACGGCAAGCGCATCGTCCCTGGTGGCACCGAGTTCAGCGTCGCCGATATCCAGGCGGTGCTGAAGCGAGAGGGCATCACCCTGCGCAAGGGCGACGTGGTGCTGTTCAACACCGGCTGGCTGGAGCTGATCGGCAAGGACAACAAGCAGTTCCTCGATGTCGAGCCGGGCATCGGCATGGAGGCCGCCAAGTGGCTGGCCGACCAGGGGATCGTCGCCTTCGGTGGCGACACCTGGGCCTCGGAGGTCTATCCCAACCCCCATGGCAAGGACGAATTCCCGATCAACCAGTACATGCTCGCCAAGCGCGGCATCTACAACCTGGAGTTGATCGACAGCCGTGCGCTGGTCCGTGACCAGGCCTGGGAATTCCTCTTCGTCCTCGGTCAGCCGCTGTACGTGGGGTCGACCCAGGTCAACGTCAATCCGGTGGCTATCCGCTGAGCCGTGTGGGACCGTGCGGCCGACCCTGGCCGGCCGCACCCTTCGGTCCGTAGGCAATGTTACCGATCATCTGTCGGAATGGGATGAAAGCCTGCTGAAAGCTGGCAGTGGAAAGCTAGTGTCGGCGGCGGCCGCACGCCTGGCCGTCGAGATTGAAATGGCCCACTCCAATGACAAGAGGCATCCCCACATGAGCCACGCTACCGACCTGGAAAGATCCACGATACGGAAGATGGGCATCAGCCTGATTCCGTTCCTGATGCTGTGTTACTTCATCGCTTATGTGGACAGAGTCAATATCGGCTTCGCCGCGATCTCGATGAACGACGACATCGGCCTCACCGCAAGCACCTTCGGTTTCGGCGCCACCTTGTTCTTCGTCGCGTACGTCCTGTGCGAAATGCCCAGCAACCTCGCCATGGAACGTTTCGGCGCACGCCGCTGGATCGCTCGCATCATGATCAGCTGGGGTGTGGTCGGCTTCTGCTCGGCGTTCGTGGTCGGGCCCTGGTCCTACTTCCTCTCCCGCTTTCTGTTGGGCGCGGCGGAGGCGGGGTTCTTTCCCGGGGTGATCCTCTATCTCACCCAGTGCTTTCCCAAGGCCTACATGGCTCGCATCGTTGCGCTCTTCATGGTGGCCATCCCGCTGTCCAACTTCGTCGGTTCGCCACTGTCCGCGGTGCTGCTGAAGCTGGACGGCAGCGCAGGCTTCCATGGCTGGCAATGGCTGCTGATGCTCGAGGCGGTCCCGGCCATCGTGCTGGGCCTGTTGGCGCTGGTGGTGCTGTCCGACCGGCCGGCGGCAGCCCGCTGGCTGACCCCGGAGGAGCGCGACTGGCTGGACTCGACGTTGCGCGCCGAGCGTGCCGAACGCGAAGCCGAGGCCGTTCACGGACTGCCCCAGGGGGCTGCCGGCGTGCTCAAGGCCGTGCTGTGCAACAAGTACATCTGGATCCTGACGCTCATCTACATGGGCAGCTCGGCGACCAGCAACACCCTGTCGCTGTGGATGCCTCAGATCCTCAAGTCGTTCCACCTGAGCGACATGCAGACGGGCCTGCTGGCGATGATTCCCTTCGGCATCGCGGCGTGCTTCATGGTCTTCTGGGGGCTGCGGGCGGACAAGAGCGGCGAGCGCATCAAGAGCACGGCGATCCCGCTGGCGGTCACCGCGGTCAGTTTCGCCGCCACGCTATTCACCGATTCGCTGGCCATCACGCTGGTCCTGCTGACGCTGGTGCTGGTAGGCAATTACGCGATCAAGGGGCCGTTCTGGGCGCTGTGCTCGGAAACGCTGCCGCCTGCGGTACTGGCCATCGGCATCGCCGCCATCAATACCTTCGCGCACCTGGGAACCGGCCTGATGAGTTCGGTGATCGGCGTGCTGCGCGATCACACCGGCAGCTTCCCGCAGGCGTTGCTGCCCTTGTGCGGCTTGACGGCGGCGGGCTCGCTGCTGGTGTTCCTGGTCGGTAAGCACAATCGCAACACGGTGCCGGTGGCCGTTTCCGGGTAGCCCGCGCGAGGGTGGGGCGCTATTTCGCGTCGGCGGTGTTCTGGACCACTCGCCGCCGGAGAGCGTCGCAGCTATCGGAAGGTAATTCTGTAATTCTGGCCGAATGCCATCCTTTGCTCTATACAAGGAAGGCATGCTTGCCCGGCATCCTCCTGGGTCAGCAGCGCTCGAAGACCCGGGATAAGGGGATGGCGATGCGAGGGAATGATGAGGTACCTGGGGAGGACGTTTTCCAGTTCTCTCCGGAAGAGCCATCGGCAGCCCTGATCGATACGGCGCCTTTGCTAGTGCTCAGCGTTGACGATGACCCCGGTTTCCAGCGGTCGTTACGGGCGGCGCTGCAGGGGTACCGTTACCAGGACCAGCCGCTGCGCCTGCTCACCGCCCGCTCGGCGGAGGAGGCGGCCACGTTGATGGTGGCCACGCCGGAATTGGCTGTGGTGCTGCTCGACGTCGTGATGGAGACCGACGACGCCGGCCTGCGCCTGGTGCGCTATGTGCGCGAGGTGCAGGGCAATGCCGACGTGCGGATCGTGCTCTTGACCGGTCAGCCGGGCATGGCGCCTATGCAAGCGTCGCTGGGCCAATTGGACATTAGCGACTACTGGCTGAAGACCGAGCTGAGCCAGGAGCGCTTGCACAGCATTCTCACCGGCAACCTGCGCACCTGGCAGCAGATCCGCGCGCTGAGCCGAGCCAAGCGTGGACTACAGGCGATCGTCGAAGCGAGCAACAGCCTGACCCTTGCCCGGGGGCTGGAGGATTTCTCGGCGCGAATGATCTGCGAACTGTCGAGTTTGCTCGGGGTGGCCCCGGATGGCCTGGTCTGCGTTCAGGCGGAGCATACCGAAGCGACGCCGTTGCGTGCCTGCATCAGTGCCGCAGCTGGACGTTTCTCCGGGCACCTGGCCAGGCCGCTGGCGTCGCTGAACGACCTCCAGATCCGTAGCCTGCTGAGCCGGGCGATGGAGGAGCAGACGGCCATCGCCACCGCTGACAGTCAGGTGCTGTTTTTCCCCGGCACGCAGGGTGTGCCCCACGCGGCTGCCTACCTGGCCACCGACCGTCACCTTGACGAGACCGAGCATGAGCTTTTGCGGGTGTTCTCCACCCAGGTCAACTCCGGGCTGATCAACGTGGCCCTGAGCAGTCGCCTCGATCGCATCGCCTACGAGGACGCATTGCTGTCGATCCCCAATGGCAACGCTCTGCTGCGCGAACTGGAAAGCGTCCTGGCGCTGCCGCCACCCTGCGGTCGCACGCTGCTGCTGGTGGACCTGGACCAATACGCCGAGAGCAGCTTGTCGCTGGGTGTCGAGCAGGGCGACTTGATGCTGCAGGGGATGGCCCGGCGCCTGCGCGGAAGTTTCCCGCCGCCCTGCCTGGTCGCTCGCCTCCATGAGGATACCTTCGCGATTCTCGGCCCCACCCAGCGCCTCTCGGTGAGACAGCTGCACAGCCTGGAACTGCTCGACGAAAGCGACCATTCCCCCTTCATCGGGATCGGTGCCGCCCGCCTGGACCTGGATGCTTACAGCGGGTCCGCACGGGGAGCCATGGCGGCAGGCCTGCTTCTGCTCAAGCGGGCACGTAGCGAAGCAGCGCTGCTGTGTGAATACCAACCGGGCATGGAGGCGGAGACCAGTCAGCGTTTCCAGCAGTCCCATGCGCTCTACCATGCGCTGCGCAACACTGAAGGCATCCGCATAGTTCTCCAGCCTCAGGTCGACTTGCTCAGTGGCCGGGTGTTGGGAGCGGAGGTGCTGGCTCGCTGGGTCGATACCGATGGCATCGAAGTGCCTCCAGGGGTGTTCATCCCCATCGCGGAGGCGAATGGCCTGATAGTGCCGCTGGGCAAGCGCATCCTGGAGATGGCCTGTGCCGCGGTGCGAGAGATCGACCAAGCTGGTTTTCCCGATCTGACACTGGCGGTCAACGTATCGCCACTGCAACTGGCGCGTCAGGAGTTTTTGGAGGAGCTTGCCGCGGTGGTCCACCAGCATGGCATCCGCCCCGAACGTATCGAACTGGAGGTCACCGAGTCGGCGGCGATGAATGACCAGCAGGCCGGCGGCACTATCCTCCGCAGTCTGAAGGAGGCTGGATTTTCCATCGCCATCGACGATTTCGGCACGGGTTATTCGTCGTTGAGCTACCTGCATTCGATCTGCGCCTCGACGCTCAAGGTCGACCAGCGCTTCGTTCGCGAAATCGGTCTGGTCGACGACGACCAGAGCATCGCCGACATGATCATCGCCCTCGGTCGCCGCATGCAGATGTACGTGCTGGCCGAAGGGGTGGAAACCGCTCAGCAGGTCGACTGGCTGCGCGAGCACGGTTGTCAGCGAGCCCAGGGTTATCTGTTCGGTCGCCCCGAGCCGTTGGATGCCTTCATCGAGCGTCTGCGTGAGCGGGACCACTGAGCAGCCGGCTATGCCGCAAACCGCCCGAGCCGGTGGTTTGCGGCTCGACGGCCATTGGTGGCGGCAGCGCTGGCGCCATCTGCTGACACTGTCCGTTCCTTGGTTGCTGCTGCTGTTCCTGGGTATACCCTTGCTGTGGAGCGAACTGGAGCGAGCGGTGCGGGAGCCGGCCCTGCGTGCTCGCGACGGCGTCCGAGAGGAAGCCGTGCAGATACTGACGCGGGCGCTGGATTTGCTACGGCACGATGTGGTCTTCCTCGCCGATCTACCGCCAGAGTTGATCAGTGCCGACACCCGTGCGGACTCCGTGGCGGCGCGTCTTTTCCTCAGCTTCTCGCGCAGCTCCGGTTACTACGACCAGGTGCGCTGGATCGACGAGAAAGGCGATGAGCGCTTGCGCGTCAACAACCGCGATGGTCATGTCGTACTGGTGCCTCCGGAACAACTGCAGAACAAGGCCGATCGTCCGTACTTCAGCGAGGCAGTGGGCCTACCCGACGGCAGCATCTACTTCTCGCAACTGGACCTCAACGTCGAGCACGGCATCATCGAGCGTCCGCTGCAACCAACGTTGCGGGTCGTCAGCCCGGTGCTGGACCAGGGGCGCAACCATGGCGTGGTAGTACTCAACTACCGTGCTCAGCGGCTGCTTGACCGCCTACGGCAGTTGGGCGCCCGTCAAGGTGTGAAGCTCTTCCTGGTGAACCACGACGGCTATTGGCTGCTCGGGCCGAGCGCAGAGGATGAATGGAACTGGCAATTGGGCAACGGCGAGCGTCGGCTGGTCGCGAGTCTGCCGGGACTCTGGCAGCAGATGCAGAACCGAAGTAGTGGTAATTGGCGAGGCGAGGGTGGTGACTGGTCGTGGATCGACCTGGACCGCGCCGAAGTACTGCACAGCCGCGAAGGCGTACAAGTCGACGCCCATCGTTTCGGGCTACGTGTGCTAGTGGAACTGCCGGACGGAGCGGTCGGCACGCTGGGCTGGCGCTGGAAAGGGGTCGTTGCCGTACTGGCGTTGTTCATCCTCGGCCTGGCTGCTTTCCTGATCCTGCGCCTGCTGCGCAGTATGCTCGCCGAGTCGAGTCGGCGCCGCGAGCTAGAGCTGGCCAATAGCGCCCTGATCGAGGCTGGCCAGGATATGCAGGCGATGCAGGCAGAACTGGCCCGGGTCGAACGCTTGTCTTCGCTGGGGTTGATGATCGCCGGTGTGGCCCACGAGATGAATACGCCGCTGGGGGGCGCCAGCCTGGCACTCTCCACTGTGCAGAGCAGTCTCGATGAGCTCCTGCGACGACTCGACGCCGGGTTGCGCCGTTCCGATCTTGAGCGTTTCCTCGCGGACAGCCGGGAAGCTCTGGCCATCGCCCAGGCCGAGACCGGCCGCGCGGTCGGGGTGGTGCAGCGTTTCAAGCAGGTCGCCATGGATCGAACCAGCCTGCAGCGACGTCGTTTCGACCTCGCGGAGGCAATCCTCGATGCTGATGTGCGCCTGCGCCACTGGGACCCTCAACAGCCGGTGCAACTGGCGCTGGATTTGCCTCCTGGGCTGTTGATGGACAGCTACCCGGGACCGTTGGGGCAGGTGATCTCCAACCTGCTGAGCAACGCCCTGGAACATGCCTTCCCCGACGGCGGGGCGGGGCGGATTAGCATCGCCATCGCCGCCGACGGGCCGGAGCGGGTGGTGCTGAAGTTCAGCGACAATGGCAAGGGCATCCCCCAGGCCGAACTGCCACGCATCCTCGAACCCTTCTTCACTACTGGCCGCCATCGCGGTAATACCGGACTGGGACTGCACATCCTGCACCAGATAGTCAGCGAGGTGCTGGGTGGGCGGTTGCAGGTAGAAAGTGTGGTGGTCGACGAGGCGCAGGGGACCGGGCAGGGGACGCGTTTCATCCTGTTTCTACCGCGTAAGGGGCCGGATACGTTGCCCAGTGTTTGAGGTATGGGGACCGCTATTACGCGAGGCAGTCCGCGCGTGAAAGTCTCTTGTTCCAGGTATCCAGGGCATTGCCCTGTCGCTGCACAAAATCTGTCCGAGTAATGCCCTCATCCTTCCTGGACTGCGGATGCGAGGCTTGTGGTGGCGTAGAAGATGGGACATCGGTTGATGTCGATTTGATATCATTCAGCTGAGGGTGGTTGGCGCATAGGCTTTCCGCATCAACGTGGGCTCTTCGATTCGGTCTTTGCTAGCACGCTAGGGATAGTACGTAAGGCGCTTCTTGAGGCTCCAGCACACTCTTGCTTTCGCGGGATTTTGCCTTGCGACCCCCAAGGCCTTTGCTGTGAGCCTTGGGTAGGTGTCGCCCCTGACGCGTTGAGTGGCTAATGACAAAAATCGGTTATGCGCGGGTATCTACAGAGGATCAAGACGTTGCTCTTCAGATACGAGCCTTGGAGTCAGTAGGGTGCAAGCCTATATTTACTGACAGAGGGCTTTCTGGCGGCTCGTTGGTGCGGCCAGGTCTGGAGCAAGCTCTACGGCGTCTGAGGCCAGGGGATAAGCTAGTGGTTTGGCGATTGGATCGCCTCGGCCGTTCGTTGGTGCAATTGGTGCAGCTACTTGATCAGTTGGGTAAGCGCAATATCGGGTTTTGTTCTTTGAATGAACATATCGATACCAACTCCACTGGCGGCCGTCTGGTATTTCACATCATGGCTGCCATGGCAGAGTTCGAGCGGGGCCTGATCAGCGAACGTACGCGGGCAGGGATGGCTGCGGCAAAAGCTCAGGGACGACACCTTGGGCGACAGCCTTCGTTGACTCCGCGCCAAAAGGACGAAGCGGCGCGACAGATCTTGGTCGAACGACGTTCATATGCTGAGGTCGCCACCCATTTCAACATCCATCCTCGCACTTTACGAAGACTGCTGAAGGAGCTGAGTGTCTAACTCTGAGTGCTCCGGGCCCTTTCCTGTAAGTGAATTTTCAATTGACGATGATGGCAATAGACGTATCCGGTACTTCCACTCAAGGCGAACAGCAAGGCTCGATAGGCTGCTATTGGGAAAGGGCAGTCGACTTCGGTCAGCTTGGTATAAGCCCAACTCCAGTGCCTTAGCCATCGTGGGACCAGTCGTTTGTGCGGGAAGGCATTAGAAGCCTTTCCCATCGATGGGTATTCAAGCTGTACCGCGTATCGTGACTTCAATACGGAAAGCTCCCTGAAAGCGAAGAAGACCGTATCGGCAGGGGGGCCTTGGACCAGTCCGGGGTTATCCGAGGTCCGCTGAACAAATTTCCTTGGGCCCAAGTCACTCCTATTTTGCGGGCCAGAGCGAGGTCCCTTTCGTTTTCAATACCCTCGATTATTACTTGTTGGGTCAGCGTAGTGCACAGCTTCACCAGATGCGTCAACGTTTCTGAGGAGGGCTGGCCTTCATGTGCTCGTCGCAGGAAACCGGGGTCGACCTTGATGATGTCTGGTTGTGCTCGGCGGACGAAATCCAAAGTAGCGAAGCCGGAGCCGAAATCGTCTATGGCCATCCGACAGCCCAGGTGTTGCAGGCGTTGGACGAATTCGACGGTCGCATGAACATTGGATAGCGATGAGCTTTCGGTGATCTCTAGTGTCAGGCGTGGTCCGAGGTCGGGGTGCATGGCCAGCAGCTCGAGGATGCTGTTCCACCAAGCGTCGATGGTTGCGCTTTGGGCCGAGATGTTGCAGCCAAGCTTCAGATGGGGATTCTGGCGCAGCAGGTCCAACACGTTCAGAACCACACTACGGTCGAGTCGGCGAATCAGGCCAAGTCTTTCCAATGTGCCGATAGCGTCGAACCCCATAGGTGTCTCGTCCTGTGCAGAGTTCCCGATGAAGCGTAAGAGGCCTTCCTCATATAGCGTGTGCTGCGGGTCGTCGAGAGAGACGATGGGCTGGAAAGCAAGGGCGAAATGCTGTCGAGAGAGCTCTCGATAGAAATGCTCTGCGAAGCTCATGTCACGGTCATAAGACAGGCGCCAGACGGTAGTGTGCTGAACACCGGGTAAGGGAGTTGTGGTCGGAGGAGTCAATTGGTTGATTTCCGACGGGGATGGAAGCCCCAGTTCATCGAGCCTGACGAAGCCTACGGAGACCACGGGGAAAACGGATACTCCCTCATGCTCGATAGGACTGTCGGTCAATAGCAGCTGCCAGCGCTCTAGTTCTTGTTGTGCGAGTCGAGGTTCAACGGGAAAACCGATGCTCAAATGCAGCAGGAAGGAGTCCTCGCTAATCGCAGAAATTGAGGCTCCCCGAGCATGGGCTCGGATTCTCAGCTCCCGTACAACAGCAAGGGCGAAACGCTGATCGTAGGCGAGACGAATGTGTTCCAGGTTTCGTAGGACGACGAAAATGTGCGTGGGGCTGTTGGGGTAAGGTTTCGTTGGATTGCGAACGAATCGCAGAGTCTTATTCATGACCGCTGCCCTTCGAACATCATGCCTTGCACCACTTCCAGAGGTGCGTTGCAGAAGCTCGCAAGCTTCCCGTCAATAACCCTGAAATCCTTGTGTTCAAGCATAAAAGGGGTCCCTTATGTGACCATCGAAAACGCTGCAAAGACCATCGCCAACGAGAGATTTTGCGAAGCAGTTCTTGCTGGCTTCCTGGTGCGACAGAAGGGACCCCTTCTGTCAAGCAATCCGGCAGAAGCTCCAGGCTGGGTTGGGTAAGCCCAGCGGCAGAGGGGGCGTTTGGTGAGCTGTCTGCCTCTTTGCTGAGTTGGGTGCATGATGAATATTGGATACGCGCGTGTTTCAACCGAAGAACAAGACCTTTCTTTGCAGATAGGTGCCTTGGAGGCATACGGTTGCGAACGAATATTCAGTGACCATGGCTTGTCGGGAGGGCTGCGTACTCGTCCAGGTCTCGGGCAGGCCCTAGAGCATCTCTCCCAAGGCGACAAACTGGTTGTATGGCGTCTAGATCGATTGGGGAGATCACTTGCTCACCTTGTCGATCTGCTCGATTGCTTGGGCGCTCGAAAGATCGGTTTCAGCTCATTGAATGAGAATATTGATACCAGTTCCTCGGGCGGGCGCCTGGTGTTCCACATCATGGCTGCCATGGCAGAATTTGAGCGTGGCTTGATAAGCGAGAGAACTAGGGCGGGGATGGCCGCCGCTCGCGCACAAGGACGTCATGTCGGTCGGCAGCCCACCCTTAGTGCCCAGCAATGTGCAGAGGCTTTCTACCTGATCGATCATGAAGGGCTCGCTTTGGAAACGGTGGCTTCTCGCTTCAATGTGCATCCGCGAACGCTTCAGCGCTCTATTACGAAGTTTCAGCTACTACCCGCATCGCTAAGAGAGGAAATGGAGAACACATTTTCCCTGCATAGGCTTTCAGATAGCCATGCAGTGTGAATGTCAGGTGTGCCGAGATTTCCACAGTAAATGGATTGTGCTGGCCGTATCGCTTTGACATTATCGGGCCGCCATCATTGCGGCTGACCAGTCTGAACCCCATCTCCTGCTGAGCATCCACAATGATGGATTTTCCCTTTAAGGACCCGGTTTCGGCCGGGTTTCTTTTTTCTTATCGGACCAACTTTTCATCTAGGGCGTGTTAACACAACCTTAATCCATCAACGATAAGGGCAAAATTAACGAAGCCGATGAACATGACATCGAGCTTTTCAAAGCGGGAGAAGATTCTGCGAAATCCTTTCAGGCGCCGAA
>Ga0182749_1001124_pt1 | contig 21861 bp, 19 predicted proteins | sample eDN3rd37CKraftMG_FD_128875 | JGI IMG/M metagenome (GOLD analysis project Ga0182749, IMG submission 128875) | Enriched Miracle-Growth compost microbial communities from Emeryville, California, USA - eDNA 3rd pass 37_C Kraft MG (version 2) (version 2) ...
GAGAGAACCGTAAACGGCCTGTGGGGCCTCATCGGCAAGCTCGTCGACATCTTCCAGCCAAGCGAATGCGCCAATTACTTCAGCTCGTGCGGATATGATCCAGATTGATCGGAAACCGCTCTAGTAAATGAGTGATTTGTTCGTTCACCTCGGTCGGTTGGGTGCTTTTTCGGCCTTGTGTCTTATTTGCGCATAACGCTGACAAGAGACCAATTTCTCGCAACAGCGTGTGCGTCGAAGCACTGGCGGCGACGAAGTGGGCTCGTAGCCTGTCCTGTTGCTTCCGCTTTCCAGCGTTGATCGGCCCGCCTTTGGGCGTGCAACCGCACCAAGTTCATCGAAGCGTTTGGTCCTGAACCGTCGAACACCTCTTAGGGATGCTCCGGCGACTGATGCTGCGTTTGATTGTGGCAGATGACTATTCGTAACGCCTTCCAGTCGCACCGAGATTATTATGCAAGTGGTTCTTACCTCGAATTGAACTGATTAAGCGCTTCGGGAAATCAAAGGCAAATTTTATAGCATGACAAAATTTGATACGAATGAGCCGCCGGCGAACAACAAAGATAATTCAGAGGATCGTGAGGCTGATCTTGCAAAACATGACTACAGGGTTGAAGCGCTAAACCGGATTCTATCCAGCGGACATTTCCGCGCATCTGAGCGCAACAAGCAGTTTCTGAAATTCGTGGTTGAGGAAACCGTTGCGGGACGCGCGAGCCGCATCAAGGCGTTCACCGTTGCCGTCGATGTTTTCGGCCGGGATTCTTCCTTCGATGCGTCTGTTGACCCGATCGTCCGCATTGCAGCCGGTCATCTCCGGCGCTCCCTTGAGGAATATTACGCCGGCTACGGTAAACATGATCCGGTGAGGATTGTTCTGCCGCTGGGGACCTATGCGCCTGTTTTCGTGAAGCAGGAGGGTCTACCGGGAAGGGCAGTCTCCCGTTTTCGGCAGATTGTCTCCGATCGCCAGCGCAGTCTGCAAAGCGGCGCTGTGAGCGTGAGCGTGGCACTCTTTGGCGCGGCGCTCGCAGGAACCTATTATTTCGCCTCCTACAAGGATACGAAGGACCACACGCCGGTCATCGTGGTGGCAAGGGCTCAGCCCTATCCTCCTGAACTGGCTGCGGAGACGGTCGCGGATCTGTTCAATCAGTCGCTGTGGGGCGCCTTGGGCGAAAATCACGGCTTCCGCGTGGTCGGCGTCAAGTCTGACGAGAACTTCAATGAGGTGCTCGCGCGAACGCAGGCAATGTTCGGCAGCTCAATGCCGCTCTATCAGCTGCTATCGACGGTGCGTCGTAACGGAGACGAGCTGCGTGTCTATTGGCATGTCCTGGATGGCCGATCGAACGAAAACTACCTGTCGGCCTCTACGATGAGGGAAGTTGACGAGCCTATCGCTGCGTCGCTTCCGAGCGAACTGGCCCAGGAAGTTGCAGCTTCCATCAAGAAGTTCTCGGAGGAGGGCGGCAAGTGAGGCAAGGCCTCGGATGCCCGACGTCGTAAGGGGGATTGGGCCTCCGAGTGAGGTTTTGCTGATCGGCTGCGATGTAGCGGAACCACGCGGGTTTTTTTTGCGTGCATGCTCGCCGACAGTGTGGGCGCAAGGCTGGTTGGTCACGCAATTCGTCCGAAGGCTTGGAGTAGCTCAGACTTTCACTGAAATTCTGAGCTGCTCTAACAGCTTTTTCCAGCTATTCCGGGCAGAAAACCGGTTCCCAAGTCTCCTGGAACCGCTCCAGTTCTGCCGCGCGTAAAGAGCACCGAAGCAGCGCCTTGCACTTTGCTTAGTGAGAAGGGGAAGGTGCTTCAGGTCTAGCGGGGGCGGAGAGGTCTGTCGCCCATTGGTGGAGTTGCGGCCTGGCGCCCGTAGAAGGGATGTTCGCGCTTGCATTCGGCCAACAGGTCGAGATCGACCGGGCCATCCCGCACCAAGGTAAGGTCAACTTCCTCGTCGCTAAGTCTGTATTCAGCCAGTTCGTCGAGCAGACGCATAATGAGCGCCTTGTCTACCAGCGGATGTGCAGGCATCGAGGATCTTGTCTCCGCGTGAACGGTGAACTGGGGTCTTACGCGCACGCGGGAAACTGGAGACCCAAGGCCCCACCGCCGAAGCGATGAGACCTTGGGGAGCCGGTCCGGGGGGCGGGAGGACCGGCTTTTCAGAAGCGGTCAGGTTGCGACCGCAATTCCGGGCTGTGATTGGTGCCCTGAAAGATAGTTCTTGCAAACCATCCTGTCTAAATGTTTACCATAAATGGCGAAGTTTGCAATAGGTATATCATAAACAATGTAGAGTTTTGATATGCCTCGTCCAATCACTTAATGGCAGCATCTACTGAAGGATAAATAACTGTTATTTTGGTAGATTGGTAATGTGTCAGATTTGTCTTGCTGCCAACCTTGCGTCGTTTGTTGAGGCTAATTTCGCATGAGGTTGGCTTATATCCAAATAGATATATCGAGGTGTTTGCAGGTAAACAGGGTCGGGATCTACAATCTTATCCTACGCGGAACGGCGGTTTTGCTGGATATTGAGACGCAGCAACATGGACAAGCTCGTCCAACTCGTTTGATCACAAATATGTCAACTGAAGAAATTTTCGGCAGGGGGCTGGTAGCGCAAGGCGGCTGGAAGCCCTTCGTGTGTGAGTAGGGAACCGATTCTCGTATTCCGCACCGGCCGAAGGCTTCCCCGAAATGCAGTCGCGCTTCAGACCAGTGCAAGTATGAGCGTGATTGTGATGAAGCTCAGCGATGTGGCGATGAAGAGTGCGGTTGCGGAAAGTGCTTCCAGTTTGAAGCGGGCCCCGATGATCGGATAGATTGACAGCATGGGCGAGGACGCAAGGACGATGCCCGTTGCCCGAAGTTCATCAGGAACGCCGCTCATGAGCATGAAGCACAATGCTACAGCGATTGGATGCAGTACGAGCTTGCCGATGCTGATCCAGATGGGCTCAAGGTCCAGAGTGCGTGCTTTCGTATTGGCGAGAATTCCACCAATGATGAGGAGCGCGCAGGGAATAGCGGCGGCGCCAAGAAGCGAGATCGTCTTGGCTACCGGTCCAACGAACTGGATGCCAAGTGCGGAGAGAAGTGAGCCGGCGATGATCGAGAGCAGCAGAGGCGAACGGATCAGGTTTCTGGCCGTGTCCCGCAAGACGGCGTGGAGAGCGTGATCCTTCTTGCCGCCCATTTCAGCGAGGATCAGGGCGAGCGGCATGATCAGCAGCACCTCCACAACGAACGTCATGGAGACGGCTGCCAGCGCCGTGCTGCCGAAAACGAGCGTGACCACCGGGAGCCCCACAAAGCCCGTGTTTGACGCCGCGCTACCAAAGGCGGCGATGACCGCATGGCTGAAAGGCTTGCGCAGGACCTGCAGGAAGAAAAGCAGGATGGCGCCGAAAACGGCGAGGGAGCCGATTGCATAGGCAAGCACGTAGCCCAGATTGAACGCCTCGGTCAGGTTCTGGCCCATCAGCGCATTCAGCATCATGGCCGGCAGGGCGATGTTCATGACGAATGCGCCAAGTGTCGGGATTGCCTCGGGGGCGAGGAGCTTCGTGCGCATGGCAAAGAAGCCGATCGCAATGAGGAGGTAGAGCGGCAATATCAGCAGAAACAGATTGATCATGTAGTCAACTACGATGTGCCGCGGCCAAGCGAAGCCGGCTGCGCGCAAGGAAACCCGAGACTGAAGGAGCCTTACACCCTGCCTCTGCAGCTGTGAAGTGCTGTATACAGAGCAAACGCGCGGCTTTGCGGCCCAAGCGCGAGATTTCCGTTGTTGAGATCAGTTTCCTGTGCGCGGTTAATTAAGGATGCGCCGCCACTGGGTGCATTGGAAAACGAATTGACCCCTTGGCTATCTGTGCGAGCTATGTATACATATTGGGAAGTTGGCAGAGGTGTGGAGGCCTCTGTTCAATCCATTGGGAGGGAAGCATGGCTTTAAGAATCGCAGCAATCGTTGCGCTGGGGCTGAGTGCGGCATGGACCACGGGAGCCATGGCGCAGGAGACCGTCAAAGTTGGACTTATCTTGCCGTATTCAGGGCCCTTCGCGGATGCCGCCAAGCAGCTCGAGGCAGGTGTTACCCTGTACATCCAGAAGCACGGCGACGAAGTTGCCGGCAAGAAGATCGAGCTCATCCGCAAGGATACAGGGGGCCCGAACGCCGACGTGGCACGCCGGCTGGCGCAGGAACTGGTGGTACGCGACCAGGTCGACATTCTCGCGGGTTTCGCGCTGACGCCTGAGGCTGTCGGTGTCGCAGAAATTGCTACGGAGGCCAAGAAGCTCACCGTTCTGATGAACGCGGCAACTTCGAGCATCATCGACCTGTCGCCCTACATGGTGCGCACGTCCGTCACGATCCCGCAGGTCAACTATGCGTTGGGCAAGTGGGCCGTTGAAGAGGCCGGCGTGAAACAGGCCTATACGCTTGTGTCCGACTACGGTCCGGGTCATGACGCGGAAAGCTCGTTTGCCAAGGGTTTTACCGAAGCAGGTGGCACAATCCTCGGTGCAGACCGTACTCCGGTCGCCAACCCGGATTTTTCCGCTTACGTTCAGCGCGTGAAGGACAGCAATCCTGAAGCCGTCTACATCTTCGTGCCAGGTGGCGCGCAGCCGGCGGCAATCGGCAAGGCGCTGGCCGACCGTGGTCTTTCTCCGCCCGACACCAAGATCTTCGCACAGGGCGAGTTGACGCATCCGGAAGCGCTCGAAAGCATGGGTGAGACAGCGCGTGGCGTCATCACCACGTTCCACTACACGCTTGAGCGCGACGATCCGCTGAACAAGGAGTTCGTGGACGGCTATCACGCCGCCAACAACGGTCGCTCCCCGGACCTGTTCTCGATCGGTGGCTATGACGGCATGCATCTCATCTATGAGGCGCTGAAGAAGACCAACGGCGATGCCAGCGGCGACGCGCTCATCGAGGCCGCGAAGGGCATGTCCTGGGACAGCCCGCGTGGTCCGATGTCGATCGATCCTGAGACGCGCGATGTCGTGCAGACCGTCTACATCCGCGAAGTTCAGGAAGTGGACGGCAAGCTGCAGAACGTGGTCATCCACGAGATCCCGGAAGTGAAGGATCCGCTGCACGGCGCAGCAAAGTAAGCAGCAAGGCGTCTCCGGCTGTTTCAGCGGAGCCGCCAGCCAAGAAAGCCTCTCCGGCGCCAGTCTCATCGGGGACCGGTGCCGGACCGGCAGCTTGGGGCCCTGCAGGTTCACTGAAAATCAGAACGGCTCTGAGTTTTTACTTTTCGCAGTTCAGTCGGAAACCGGTCCCACTTTCCGCGAACTGCTCCAAGAATGCCTCTGCGGATGGGTTGAGGGCTCGTGATCAATAATATCGTCATCGTCCTGTTTGACGGCTTTGCGTTCGGGATGTTGCTGTTCGTTCTTTCAGTGGGTCTCACCGTGACCCTCGGACTGATGAACTTCATCAACCTCGCCCATGGGGCGTTCGGCATGGTCGGCGGGTATGTCACCGTCATGCTCATGCGCCAGTACGGCGTTCCGTTTCTCCTGACGCTGCCGCTCGCGTTTCTCGGTGCGGCCTTGGTCAGCGTGGTGCTGGAGCGCATTTTCTTCCGCCGGCTTTATCGGTCAGGCGAGCTCAACCAGGTGCTGTTTACCATCGGGCTTGTCTTCGTTGCGGCCGCTGGCGCTACCTATTTCTTCGGCACGGGGCAACAGCCCATTGTTCTGCCGAGCTGGCTTCGCGGTTCGGTCGAACTGTTCGGCATCCGCTTCGGCGTCTATCGCATGTTCCTGATCGCTGTTTCGCTCGCGATTACGGCCGTGCTGTTCTTCACGCTGGAACGGACCCGCTTCGGCGCGAAGATCCGGGCATCGGTGGACAACCAGAAGGTGGCGCAGGCGCTAGGCCTCAACGTTGAGCGCATCTTCGCCATCACCTTTGCGCTGGGCAGCGGACTGGCGGGACTCGGCGGTGCTCTCGCAGTGGAAATCGTCGGCCTTGATCCGTCCTTCGGCTTCCACTTCCTGGTCTATGTGCTGATCGTGGTGAGCGTCGGCGGATTGGGCTCCATTGCGGGCTCTTTCCTGGGCGCAGCGCTTCTCGGCATCGGGGACGTTGCCGGAAAATATCTCGTGCCCGAGCTTGGATCGTTCCTGATCTACCTGCTGCTCGTCGCCATCCTCCTGGTCAAGCCGACCGGCTTGCTTGGCAAACGATAGGAGGGCGCGATGACCCACAATCAGACCTCCGCGATCGTTGAAAGCCCGGCCCGCTGGATCCGCAGCCGCAACCGCTGGACCATCTTCGAGATCCTGTTCTGGATCGCGACGCTCGCGCCCCTCTATTTCTTTCCAGCCTATCTGAACCTGGCGAGCCAGGTGGCGATCACCGCGCTTTTTGCACTCTCGGTCGACCTGGTGCTGGGCTACGCCGGCATCATCACGCTCGGCCATGCCATGTTCTTCGGGCTTGGCGCTTTCACGGCCGGCATCCTCAGTTCCCGCTATGGCTGGGGCGAGCCGATCAGCGGGCTGCTGCTGGGTGGAATGGTTGCCGCGCTGGCGGGCTATGTCACCAGCTTCCTGATCGTGCGCGTACAGCATCTCGCGCTGATCATGGTGACGCTCGGCCTCGGGCTTTTGACCTTCGAACTTGCCAACAGCCTCAGGTGGCTGACGGGCGGCACCGATGGTCTCACCGGCATCAGCACCTGGAAGATCTTTGGTTATTTCCGCTTCGATCTCTGGGGCTACACGAGCTACGCCTATTCGCTGGCGGTACTTTTCCTCGGCTTCCTCATCTGCCGATTGGTGGTGAGTTCTTCCTTCGGTCTTGCGCTTCGCGGTATCCGCGAGAATGTTCAGCGCATGCCGGCCATCGGTTCGGACTACAAGTGGCACCTGCGCAAGGTCTACACGATCTCGGCCGCCATCGCCGGCATTGCAGGCGCCCTGCTGACGCAAACGACCAATACGGTGACGCTCGAAGTTCTGAGCTTCCAGAGGTCGGCCGACGTCGTCGTCATGCTCATCCTTGGTGGGACGGGACGGCTCTATGGTGCCATCATCGGCGCGGTGATCTTCCTCGTCGCGAAGGACCAGCTGGCAGGCATCAATCCGCAGTACTGGTTCCTGTGGATCGGCATCCTGTTGATGGCCGTCGTGCTGTTCATGCCCAAGGGCATCCTGGGTGGCCTGTCGCGGCTGATCCGGCGCGAAGACTAGGGGGAAGAGCATGGTTCTTAGCACCCAATCCCTCTGCAAGAAGTTCGGCTCCCTTGAGGTAGCAAGGGACATTTCCATCAATCTGCCGGCCGGCGCGCGCTATGCGCTGATCGGGCCCAACGGCGCAGGCAAGACAACCTTCATCAATCTTGTCACCGGGCAGCTGAAGCCCGATTCCGGCCGCATCCTGCTGGACGGCCAGGACATCACGCGGACCGGGACCGCCGATCGCGTCCGCAAGGGGCTGACACGCACGTTCCAGATCAACCGGCTTTTCCCGGAGCTGACACCGCTTGAGTCGGTAACTCTCGCAGTCTGCGAGCGGGAAGGGGTCTCGGCCAATTTCTGGCGCGGGCTATCAGCGCATCGCGATGCGATCGAGGAGGGTTTCGCGATCCTGAGCCGCCTGGGACTGGCCGACGTTGCAACCCGTCCGACGCGGCAGCTTGCCTATGGCCAGCAGCGTCTGGTGGAGATCGCGCTCGCGCTGGCCACCAAGCCGAAGGTGCTTCTGCTGGATGAGCCGGCGGCGGGCGTACCGAAGGATGAGAGTGCGATGCTCTTCAAGGTAGTGGCGAACCTGCCGGAAGACATTGCCGTGCTCTTCATCGAGCACGACATGGAGATCGTCTTCAGCTTTGCAACGCAGGTGATCGTGCTCGTCGGCGGAGCGGTGCTGCTGCAGGCGGGACCCGATGAGGTGAAGGAAGATCCGCGCGTGCGCGAAGTCTATCTGGGAAGCGCCCATGTCTGAAACGCTGCTTGAACTCAAAGACGTGCGCTCCGGCTATCATGAGGCCGTCGTTCTCGACCGGATTTCCGTCAGCATTGCTGCGGGCGGCAGCCTCGCCGTGCTTGGGCGCAATGGCGTCGGCAAGACGACCTTCCTGCTGACGATCATGGGCATTGTGCGGCCCATGCGCGGGACGATAACCTTCAAGGGGACCGAAGTTTCGAGGCTGACGCCGGACAGGCGGGCACTGCTGGGCATCGGCTGGGTTCCGCAGGAGCGCGAAGTCTTCAAGTCGCTGTCGGTGGAAGAAAACCTGACGGTGGCGGCGCGGCCGGGAAGGTGGGATCTCGATGCGATCTATGCGCTCTTCCCGCGCCTGAAGGAACGGCGGCGGAACATGGGCGACCAGCTCTCGGGCGGTGAGCAGCAGATGCTCGCGATTGCCCGCACGCTGATGACGAACCCGTCGCTGCTGCTCCTGGACGAGCCGCTTGAGGGGCTCGCTCCCATCATCGTCGAGGAGCTGACGGCAGCCATCCGGCGCATGGCGCAGGACGAGGGGCTCACCCTCGTTCTTGTCGAGCAGCATGCGGACGTGGCGCTGAAGTTGACCGACCGCGCGATCATCCTTGAGCGCGGGCTCGTGGCCCATGAAGCACCGTCAGCCGATCTGCTCGCCGACCGGAAAACGCTTGATCGATATGTGGGGCTGAAACTTGACGCGCCTGCGGCAAACGCCGGTTGAAATAATATTCCACAACCGCTTTTCGCATCGTCATATTTAATCGATCCAATTTCCCGGCGACGCTTCTGCGGGTTTGCAAAACCCGCTCTCTTGGCGCATATGGCAGAACCAAATCCCGTGCAGTGAGAGCGCCATATGAACACCCGCACTGAATCCGATACCTTTGGTCCCATCGAAGTTCCGTCCAATCAATATTGGGGCGCGCAGACGCAGCGTTCGCTCACCAATTTCAAGATTGGTACCGAGCGGATGCCGATCCCGCTGGTGAGGGCGCTCGGCATCATCAAGCAGGCTGCTGCCGAGGTGAACATGCGCCTTGGCAAGCTGGACGCGAAGGTCGGCGAGACGATCGTTGCAGCTGCCCGCGAAGTGGTAGATGGCAAGCACGATGGCGAATTCCCGCTGGTCGTCTGGCAGACTGGTTCGGGCACCCAGACCAACATGAACGCGAACGAGGTGATCTCCAACCGCGCGATCGAGATGCTGGGTGGGGAGATGGGCTCGAAGAAGCCGGTTCACCCGAACGACCACGTCAACATGGGTCAGTCGTCCAACGACACCTATCCGACAGCGATGCACATCGCCGTTGCGCGCGAGGCGGTTGCCGAGCTGCTGCCGGCGCTCGACCATCTGACCGCTGCGCTTGAGGAAAAGGAGCGTGCGTTCGGTGACATCGTCAAGATCGGCCGCACGCACACGCAGGACGCAACCCCGCTGACGCTCGGCCAGGAGTTCTCCGGCTACGTCGCGGCTCTGAAGCTCGGTCGTGTTCGCATCGAGGCAGCCCTCAACGACGTCTACGCGCTGGCACAGGGCGGCACCGCCGTCGGCACCGGCCTCAACGCGCCGATCGGCTTCGACAGGGATTTCGCGGATCGCGTTGCCGCCATCACCGGCCTGCCTTTCCGCACCGCCGAGAACAAGTTCGAGGCGCTGGCAAGCCATGGCGCGCTCAACACGTTCCACGGCACGCTGAACTCGCTCGCTTCCGACCTGTTCAAGATCGCCAACGACATCCGCTTCCTGGGCTCCGGTCCGCGCTCCGGCCTTGGCGAGCTCAAGCTGCCGGAAAACGAGCCTGGCTCGTCGATCATGCCGGGTAAGGTCAACCCGACCCAGTGCGAAGCGCTGACGATGGTTGCGACGCAGGTCATGGGCAACCAGACCATCGTTACCGTTGCTTCCAGCCAGGGCCACTTCGAGCTCAACGTCTTCAAGCCGGTCATCGCCAATGCAGTTCTGCAGTCGGTGCGCCTGCTCTCCGACTCGATGCGCTCATTCGCCGACAACTGCGTGAAGGGCATCGAGGCTGACGAAGTTCGCATCGCCGATCTGATGCAGCGCTCGCTGATGCTGGTCACCGCGCTTGCTCCTGCGATTGGCTATGACGGTGCGGCAAAGATCGCGAAGACGGCGCACAAGAACGGCACCACGCTGCGTGAAGAAGCGCTGAAGAGCGGCCTCGTGACCGCCGAGGACTATGACCGTCTGGTCCGTCCGGAGCAGATGATCGCACCGCAGTAATCGTCTCTGGCGGCTAGGCCAGACACATTGCCGACAAGCCCAACGCTCCCCCGCCTTGTGCGGGGGAATTTTTTTGTCCGCCAGGGTCAGGCGGTCACATATGCTATTGGCTGGTAAATGGTCCCATTTTCAGGGTATTTCAGATAACTATGCAGTTAAGGAACCAGATCCGGTTCCCGACAGAGTGACCGGAGGCTCTGAGGACCGTATGGGTGGCATGTTCGCGGACCGGAGTGATCGTCTCCATTCAGGGCATGCATTGGTGGGTACCGGCGTTGGAACGACGTGATGCTGAAATCAGCGCAAGTCTCAGACGGACATGATCGGGAGGTGCCCCTGACCCGGGGCCTTTCCACGAAGCTGCTGTTTCTCACCATCCTGTTCGTGCTTGCCGCAGAGCTGCTGATTGCCATTCCTTCGATCGCCAATTTCAGCCGCGGCTGGATGGAAGGGCGGTTGCGCACAGCCGCTGCCGTGGCAGTTGCCGTCATCGAGAGCGGACCGGGAAACCTGAGCATGCAAGGCAGCAATCGTGTGCTGATGGCTGCAGGTACGCGGGCGATCGCGGTACGCGATGAAGGTGTGTCGCGCATGCTGGTGGTTTCGCAGGTGCCCCCAGCTGTGGACCAGCACATCGATCTCGACACGATCGGGCTTACCGGCTCGATCAGGCAGGCGTTCGACACGCTGCTTTTTGGCGGCAAGCGGGTGCTGCGCATCTTCGGGCGCATCGATGATTCGAACACGCAGTATGAAATCGTGCTGGCCGACTGGGGACTGCGGGCGGCACTTCTCGACTATTCGCGGAACATCGCCCTCCTGTCTCTCGGCCTTTCGCTCTTCACGGCGATGCTGGTCTTCTATGCGATCAACCGCATCATGATCCGCCCCGTCCGTCGCATGACGCGATCGATGCTGGCCTTCGGAGAGGCGCCGGATGACGCCACGCGGATCATCCAGGCGGACACCAAGCGCGATGACGAGCTAGGCATTGCCGAGCGCGAACTTGCCGAAATGCAGAAGGCGTTGCACCGGACGCTGGGCGAGCGGCGCAGGCTTGCCGATCTTGGCCTTGCGGTCTCCAAGATCAACCATGACATGCGCAACATGCTGGCCGCCGCACAGCTCATCTCCGACCGCCTGGCCGAGGTGAACGACCCGTCGGTGCAGTCGCTGGTGCCGAGGCTGCTGCGCACGCTCGACCGCGCCGTCGCCTATTCCGAGGGCGTGCTCGCATACGGGCGCACGCAGGAGCCGCCGCCGCGCCTCAGACGGCTCAAGCTCCAGGAGCTGGTGGACGATGTGATGAGCACCATGGCGCTTGCCGAGCGCAGTGGCATCGAACTCATCAACGCCGTGCCGGCGGGGTTCGAGATCGATGCTGATTCGGATCAGCTTTTCCGCGTTCTCTTCAATCTTGCGCGCAATGCGGTGCAGGCCATGTCGGGCGAGAACGAATCGGTGCTGGTGAAGCGACTCACCATCAGCGCCGAACACGACGGTGCTTCGGTGCGGGTTCGCGTTACCGATACCGGTCCGGGCTTGCCCGAGAGGGCTCGCCAGAACCTGTTCACGGCCTTCCATGGGGCCGCCAAGAGCGGCGGCACCGGCCTCGGGCTTGCGATCTCGCAGGAACTCGTTCGCGCGCATGGCGGCGAGATCAGGCTGGTGGAAAGCGGCAACGGCCGCACGGTGTTTGACATCCGCCTGCCTGCGAATCTGTCGGACACGGAATCCTCGTCGGGCAGGGGGCGCCAGCACGTCAGCAGCTAGGATTGGCGCTGCGACAGGTTGTCAGGGGAGCAGAAACCAGGTTTGGGAGAGCTACAGGCTCCTCCGCGGAAATCCGCCGTTTCCGGGCTCTCCCGTGATTGAGCCATCAATTTCGGGATGGGGTATCCACTATAATGGATGTGATTTTTTGCATTTTGTTGGCGATGCCCGCTTGCATTTGGGGAACTCACCCGTTAGGTAAGCGTCATTCCAGCGCTGGCCACAAACCAGCGACGAAAAACTGCCTCAAGGCAGACAGCGCACCCGTAGCTCAGCTGGATAGAGCACCAGACTACGAATCTGGGGGTCAGAGGTTCGAATCCTTTCGGGTGCGCCATTTCTTCTTCAAACTCAATGATTTGGCGCTTAGCGGGACGACATCGTTCCAGTAGCCTTTAGCCTCCTGTCTTTTCGTACCGACCGCGCATTGGAAGATTCCAGAGCATAGGCCGCAGCATGATCCTTGTCAGACCTGCAACCCAAAACGACGTCGGCCTGCTGCCTGAAATCGAGCGTAGCTCCGGTGAAGTCTTTCGGCTGTGGCCTGGGCTGGAGTGGATTGCCGAAGATACTGTTCAGTCGGAAGAGCAGCACCGCCCTGATAGGGAACGGCATCTCATTCGTTGCAGAAGTGGACGGATGGGGCGTTGCAGCCTTCCTCAATGGCGAGATGACTTCCGACGCCCTGCACATCTGGCAGATGGCCGTCCATGAGCAACAGCAGCGGCGCGGCATTGGGCGTAGATTGATCGCTGCAGCGGAACAGTCTGCCATTACTGAAGGGGCCCGTGCGCTGACGCTAACCACCTTCCGTAATGTCCCCTGGAACGTAGCCATTCTACCGCAGCCTCGGCTTCATTCCTCTCCAGCGCCATGAACTCAATTCAAGGCTGAGGTCTGTTCTCGATGCAGAGGAGAAAGCGGGACTCCTCATAGGTCTGCGTTGCGCAATGAGGAAGCTGGTGTAGCGTATCTCCGTGTACAGCCCGCTGCCTATCATCAGCATCCGGTTCAGTGACGTACATCTTCTGCCGAAATCGGGACTACCCTGCTGCTCGCCTTCACGCAAATCCGGCTGCATCGCTTGAGCGTGTTTTTGCCCATAAACTTAACGTATTCTGTATCGATATCCACAGCAAAAATTGTTCAATTATAATATAATCAAAGAGTAATCGGTCATAACGCTTTGCTAATCGGCCTGAGTCCCGTAAATTCCCGAGGTTGGGAATACGGGGCTTCGGGGCAAATGATTGTAGTCAATACTTTGGTTGGCGCGGGATATGAACGAGAGGTTTATCTCCATCCAGCGCGCGATGACATTGTCATCAAGATCAGCAAGAAGGGCGCAGTGGATCGGAATCATCTCGATCATGCTTACCTTACCAGGATAAAATCGCACCCTATCCTGCCCAAGATGCACGGTTGGGTGGATACACAGATGGGGCCGGGGTTGATGTTCGAACGGGTTCGCGATGCGAACGGGGAAACGAGCATGAACCTGAAGATGGCACTGCGCACCGGGCGTGTGTCACCGGAGGAGGGGCGGTCTCTGTTGAAGGGGGCACTGTCGGCCCTCGGCAAGGACGCGATAATTGTCCACGACGACAAGACCCTGGACAATTTCGTGGTCGAGGAAGGTCCTTCATCTCGGCGTCTGGTCATGGTGGACGGATTTGGGCCATCCTTCATGACATACAAGACGCGGCTTCGGCTACGCTATCCACTGTTTGCGCGCGAGAAGTTGCTGCGTTGCTCATTCAAGCTGAATGCGTTGCTGAAGAAGGAGGTCAAGGCTCTGAATCGCAACCGCAAGCTCATCGAAGGCGCCACTCTGCAAGCTGGCTGATCGCAGCTGGTCTTCTCCATTGTGCGTTGGGGTGCGCAGTGGGGAAGGTAGTGCGCCGAGGTCCTGCGCGTCAGATCGCTCTGCCAGGCACGGCGAAGCGTGGAGCGAGGATGCGGCCGGCGATTGCGCCGCCCATGGATTTGGACAAGGGGAGTGGCGTCGCTCTATCGAGCGCGCCGAAAACGGATTCGACAAACGCCTCTCTGAGCGCGCTGTCCTTGCCAAGCCGCGAATGACGGACGATCGGTACGCCGATCAGCGTACCATTGCTGCGGACTGAGAAGGTCAGGGTCAGACTCATCCCTTCGCTGCCCGCCGGCGGTTCCCAACAGGCATAGATGGCGTCGAACATTTCATTGATCGTTTCGATCGGGTCCCCACTACCGCATTCCCGATCTTCCGCTAAGGCCAAGCTGACTGAGCCAAGGATCAGCGCGGCGGCGATGGCGGCCTTTGTGGTCGGTGTCTTCAAGGTCTTGCTCCTGTCTGGCTCCGGTCGTGATTAGCGTTCGTGCATGGCGCCGGCGGCAATCTCGGCGAGCGGCGAGAACAGGTATTCCAGAATGCGCCGTCTACCTGTCTTGATCTCGACAGTGACGGCCATGCCCGGTCTGAGAGGAACGCTACGGCCATCCGCCACGATTTCATAGGTCGCGGGCGCAATGGTTATAGGGAACACCAGGTTCTGCACCCGCTGGGCGTTGCTGACCGGCACTATGGCGCGCAGCTCTGCTGCCGCCTGCTGCTCGCTTTGTTGGGCGTCGGGCTCGGGAATGGCGTCGCGCGCAACGTGGGTGACCCTTCCCGGTAGAATGCCGTAGCGCGTAAATGGAAAGACCTCGATCTTGATGGCCGCTTCCTGGCCGACGCTTACGAAGCCAATATCCACGTTGGGGAGATAAGCTTCGATTTCGAGCACAGAGTCGTCTTGCACAATCCGCATCAATTCCGATCCGGCGGATATCACCTGGCCTGGGGTGGTGACGGCAGAGGCCTGGATCGTCCCCGACACGGGGGCCAGGATCGTCAGAAGCTCCAACTGCCGTCGAACCTTGATCGCTGACTGGGTTTCAGTATCTACCCGTCGTTCTGTTTCTGAAAGCTTACCCACGTTGTCGGCGATGGCCGCGTCGATCAGCTTTACGGCCTCACGCTCGATCGCACCAATGGCTGCCCGCGTTTCCTGAAGTCTACCCTGTTTTTCCGAAAGGTCTGCCATTTCCTTCTGCTTGATCTCAAGCGCATCGAGGACGCGTGCTCGAGAGCCTGCAGGGCCGTCGATCAGAGTCGAACGCATGGTTACGCGCTCTGAAAGTGTTGCGAGCAGTTCTTCACGGGCGCTGATGTTCCCGGTCAGGCTATCAACCTCCGCCAGGTGGCGTGCACGTTGAGCGTCCAGCGCGCGCAGGGAGGAAACCAGAGCAGCGAGATCGGCATGGAAGGCGAGCATCTCGCGCCTTCTGATCTCAATGGGTAACTCTTCGCCGAGCCGATCCAGAAGGCAGGTTGGGTCAGGATCCATATCCTTAACCGCATCGAGGCTCAATTTTCGGAACTCTTCATCGACTGCCCGCCTCCGAATGGATTCAGCCTGCCATGCGGCAAGGCTGGACTCGATGGCGGAAAGTTCCGCGCGCACTTGCGTTTCATCGAGCTGCAGGAGCTGTTGCCCGGCTTCGACATGCGTGCCGTTCGGCAGCGGGTTTGATACGATCTTTCCGGCTTCGACAGACTGGATGATCTTGACGCGGCCGGCTGGCTGGACCTTGCCCTGTGCTGTGGCTACGACATCGATCCTGCCAAACCAGGCCCAGGCCAGGACCGAAACCGCGAGCATGCAGATGAACCAGATGAAGGCGACGCGCACAGGTGAGGCAGGCGTATCGAGGATCTCAAGGGCAGAAGGCAGGAAGGCTGTGTCATCCCGGCACGGTGAGGATGAACGCCAGCGTTTCAATGAAACCAACTTCATGCGAGCTCACCATGCTGCAGCTGCCAGAGCCTGGAATAGAGGCCGTTGGTTTGAACGGTCAGGCTCTCGTGTGTGCCTTCCTCGACGATACAGCCGTCTGTCATGCCGATGATGCGGTTGCAGCCGCGCACCGTTGCTAGCCTGTGGGCAATGATGATCACCGTTCTGCCGCGTACGATCTCACGCATGTTGGCGAGAATTATCCGTTCGCTCTCATAGTCGAGCGCGCTGGTGGCCTCGTCCATGATGAGGATCGACGGGTTGGTGGCGAGCGCTCGTGCTATCGCAAGCCTTTGACGCTGTCCGCCGGAAAGATTGGCCCCGCGCTCCTCGATCATCGTGTCGTAGCCGCAGGGCAGTTTGACGATGAATTCATCTGCGCCCGAGAGCTTTGCCAGCTGGATGACCTGCTCGCGAGACATGGCCGGGTTGGTGAGCGCTATATTGTCGTGGATGGTGCGGTTGAACAGCAGGTTCTCCTGCAGCACGACGCCGATATTGCTGCGCAACCATGCGGGATCAACCTGCGCGATGTCTTGTCCATCAACCAGGATCTGGCCTGCGCTCGGCACGTAGAAACGCTGCAGAAGTTTGGTCAGCGTCGACTTGCCAGAACCGGAGGGGCCGACGATGCCTATTACTTCTCCCGGCCGGATCGTCAGTGAGACATCCTGCAGGACATCGCGTCCGCCAGCGCCATAGCGAAAGGTCACATTCCGAAAGGCGATGTGACCTTTCGGCGCCGGCAGGGCCTGAGGCGAGGTTGGCCGAAATTCGGCTTGCGCATTCAGAATGTCGGACAGGCGGGAGACCGAGATCTGCACCTGCTGGAAATCCTGCCAGAGCTGCGACAGGCGCAGGACAGGCTGCGCAACGTGGCCGGCGATCATATTGAAGGCGATCAGCGCGCCGACGGTGAGTTCTCCGTTTATGACCGCCTGTGCGCCGAATAGAAGCAGGAGGACGCCGGTCACCTTGCTGACAAACTGGATCGCGTTCTGACCCTTCGCAGCCATCATGGTGGCCGCGAAGGAGGAGCGCACATAGGCGGCGAAGCGCTCTTCCCACTGCGCCGCCACGATAGGCTCCACCGCCGCAGCCTTCAGAGTCTGCGCCCCGACAATGCTCTCGACCAGCAATTGCTGGCTAAACGCGCCGCGATTGAATTTTTCATCGATGCGTTCCTTCAGGAACGGGCGGATCAAAAAGCCGATTGCCAGGTAGCAAGGAATGGAAGCGACCACGATCCAGGCGAGCGTTGTGGAATAGGCAAACAGCACGGCTATGAAGACGCCGGTGAAGATGAGATCGAGCCCGCTGAAAAGCCCCTGGCCGGTGAGAAAATCGCGGATTGTTTCGAGCTCGCGCATGCGCGCCACCGTCTGACCGGCCGCCCGGGTTTCGAAATAGCTGAGCGGCAGGTTGAGCAGATGGCGGAACAGCCGTCTCCCAAGCTCGACATCGATACGGTTCGTCGTGTGCGAGAGGGCGTAGGTGCGCAGATACTGCAGCAAAACGTCGAAGAGCCCGACTGCTACCAGTCCGACCACGAGCACGATCAGTGTCGAATAGCTGCGATGTGCCAGAACCTTGTCGACCACGATCTGGAAGAACAGGGGCGTGACAAGGGAAAAAATCTGGATGAACAGCGATGCCACGAGGACATGGGCGAAGGCGCGACGATACTTCCAGATAGAGGGTAGAAACCAGCTGAAGCCGAAGGCTTTCTGCGCCGTACCTGGTCCGAGAAAGCGACGCTGAACGAGCAGGAACCGGCCCTCGGTCAACTTCTGAAGCGCCGCGAAATCCATATCCCTTGCCGTAAAGCCCAGCGGATTGATCAGGCGGAAATGACCGTCGTCGACTTGGCCAGCGAAGATGGCGAAGGTGCCGTCGAGCAAGACAGCGATCGCCGGCCTGGGCAGTTTCGCCATCCGCTCTTCGCTCACGTTGACGATGCGGGCCTTGAGGCCGATGGCTTTCGCGGCAAGCAACAAGTGCTCGCAGGTTGCTCCTCCTGTCAGGGCGAGTTCACGGGAAAGGGCCTCCGGACGGGCCGGAATGTGATAGTAGGATGCGATGGCGACAAGCGCCGTCAGACCACTCTCCGCCTGTTGTGGATCGCAGGTGGCATCCGGGTTGAGGCCGGCATCACGGCACTCTTCGTTGAAGGTTTCCATGCAGTTTGTGCTTTCGTCCAGCAGCAGTCCGGGCGGCATTACTGCCACCCGGAGGTGCCGGAATATGGTTGCTGGAGTTTCTTGGATGTCTTGTCAGGCTGCGTGCTGCGCAAGAACGCCCGGGCGAGAGGCCAATGCCACGTCGCCAACCAGCATGCGGGTGCCATCGTTCATCTCGGCATAGCTGGTACCGCTGATGGATGAGCCGTCGGAGAATGCCCTGGCGCCCTCAGACGCGGGCATCAGGCTGATGAGTTTGATCCCGACATCGGCCATGGTACGCAATTCACCTGCATCCGCCACGCCATTCTGGTTGGCGTCGCGCCAGACGCGGAACTCGCTCCAGCGGTCGTCGGCCGCATCCAGTACATTGTTGCGGTTGGTATCGAAGTAGCGCCGCAGCCCTTCAAGGTCGGTGAGGCGAGCTCCATGGCTGCTGCCGGCGTCGGCGTTTTCTGAGGCGATTTCCTCTTCCGACTTCCAGAGCGCAAAGGCAATCTCCTTGGCCTGATCGATCTTTCCGTTAGCGCCGGCAGAGCCGTCAATTGCCAGGTCGATGGCCAGCAAACCATCATTTGGACCAACCCAGGCCGTGGGATCAGGGATGCAATCGCTGTTCCAGTCGAAGCGGGTGGTGGATGCAGGGGCTTCTGCTTCCGCGGCCTGGTGCGGAACGCTAGCGATCGCAAGCGGGCGAACATCGATTGTGCCGTCAGCATCGAGGTCGAGTAGGACGGGCACGCCAATGAATATGCCTGTTCCCGATCCGGTTCGAGAACCGGATCCTGGCGAAGGTGCTGGCTTATAAATCGGTACATCCAGATTGGGCCGTGGCTGCGGTATTGGGGCAATGGCAGGCAAATTGACATTGCCGCCTCCGCTGAAGTTGCCTTGGCCAGGCTGTCCGAACTCGATCTTGAGCTTCGGCTCTGGTGCAGGTGGCTCTGGTGGCTTGTAGACAGAAATATTCAGGCTCGCCGGCTGGTCGAGTGAAATGCCATACTGGCTGGATGGCCGTTGTGTCGCAACCGATCCAATATTGATCTGGAGCGGAGGTGTCTGCAGTCTCTGGTTCAGCTCACGTTGCCGTGCCTCCGCAAGACGTTGGTGCTCTTGCTCGCGCTCCCTGGAACGGCGTGCCTCTTCGGCCGCAGCAATTTGGGCTGCAGCCCTTTCAGCTGCAGCCCTTTCAGCTTCTGCCTTTTCAGCCGCGGCTTTTTCGGCCGCAGCAATTTGGGCTGCTTGGCTTGCAGCTGCAGCCCTTTCAGCTTCTGCCTTTTCGGCCGCAGCTCTTTCGGCTGCAGCAATTTGGGCTGCTTGGCTTTCAGCTGCCACCCTTTCAGCTTCTGCCTTTTCAGCCGCAGCTCTTTCGGCTGCAGCAATTTGGGCAGCTTGGCTTTCAGCTGCAGCCCTTTCAGCTTCTGCCTTTTCGGCCGCAGCTCTTTCGGCTGCAGCGAGTTCCGTCGATGATGTATAGGAACCATCATCGAGGTTCTTCCTCTCCTCGGTCATGTGCCCGTGAGCATCATATGTGCGTTCGTAACGCGGCTTCTTTTGTCCGAGGGCGCTGTTTGGTTGATACTCGCGGTCAATGCGGGAACCGTCAGCCTTCGTCACGGTAGCTGATGTCTTCTTCCCGTCACCGTCGAGATGCAACGCGTAGGTGTTTCCGTTAGATGCCGCGAGCTTGAGGTCTGAGGAGCCAGCCTCCGACTTCTGCCAGTTTTCGTCGGCACCTTTTTCGAGGCGAATTTCGCGCCTCTGGTTCAGTTCTTTGACCTTGTCGGGGTCAGTTACGTATGTTCTCTTGAGATCCTTATCCAACTGATACCAGCTGACTGATCCATCGTCGGCCTCACTGGTCCGGAAACCATCGATCCGTTCCGGATCCCCTGCCAGGCTAATCGTTGAACCATCCATGTAGTCAATGACGCGATTTACCAGCTCGCTGACCACTTCAGCGGGTAATTGGGCCTCAAGGGCTGTCAACGCCTGCTCTGCGGTAATACCGAACTTTGCAGCAGTGTCGAGCATCGCTTTCGAAGTGACGGAGAGGAATTTCTCGTATTCCGCAGGATCTTTAAGGATCGAATTGCCGACCGTATCTTTCGGGTCATCCGACAATTGCATGTTCCAGTAAAAGGAAGAGCCACCCCAAGTCCCTACCGTTTGCTCACCTTTTGAAAGCGCCGCGTGAACATCATTGCGGACAAGACCGCTAATATTTGGAACATAGGAATTCTTCAGGACATCACCGATGACAACCTTCCCGATCAAGTCAGATATACGCTGAAGTGCATCATCTCCGGCGTCCTTATGGTCATACTTTCGACCGGTGCGGGCTGTGCCGCGTATGAAAGAGTTGCTCTGGCTACCGGCGTCATTGCGGTTGATCTCTGCTGCGTTCTTCAGCTAGAAGATCATTCGTGCATAATCCTGCCTATGGGGGTTTTCAGCATTGGCGGGATTGTCGAGAAAGTTTTGCATTTCTTGGCGCAGGAATTCGTAGCCTGCTGCATAATTTGAAGTGTTACTTTGAGTAATATCAACCAATTGTTGCTTTTGTGCATCGTTTAATTTAAATTCGTCAGTCATATTAAGTAAGCTTCCATATTAATAAACAAATACTGTTGTAGTAAGGTTTTCTCATTGTGGGGCAACGGACCATTGATCCAGCAATGTGCTTGTTCCGTCGCGGATCGCCTTCCAGTAAGGCAATCCATCTTTCGGGAAGAGAACAACCAAGGTCAGCCCTAAATCGTGGAAATAGATGGTTCCCTTACACGAAGGATTTGGGGGGCTGTCCTCGCCGGAGGGAGTGCAGTCAAGAGCGACCTGGTTGTTGTTGTTTGAGAGGTCAAAATAGCCCTCGAAGGCTCGCAGGTTTTCACTGGGGATGACATGTAGCAAACCGTTTTCAAACCTTATCTGGTATGAACCCGCTAAAAACCCAATTGTGTTTCTGAACATAGTCGTTGGTGCGCCAGGATTGTTTGGAGAGGCTGTCAGAACTGACACCACAAATTCGTCAGTGCTGGGTTTAGATCTTCCAGGCTCCTGAACTCGAAAGTTTGGCTGTGACCACATATCGGATAACGGAGGACGTAGATCGGGTATCCAGAATGCGAAGCTGATGCTGCTTCTCTTTGAATAGCAGTTGACCCTGTTTGCCGACGGACGGATCATCAGATACCCGTAGGGGATGTCAAAGCTGTGTGGACCGATGGTCCGTCTGACCAGGTAGTTGTGGTCCTGCACACCTGGAGCCCATCGCCCCGCCGGATCTGATTGGCAAGGGTATTGATCATCAGCTCCGGCAACGCTGGTGAAAGCCAACAAGAAAGCCAAGATATACAAGTAAATATTCAAGCACATGAATTCTCAGAAATTCCTTTAGCGGTAATTGCAGTCCGATTTCAAACGGCTCTGACAACAAGGCCAAACGCCTAGTCCTTGATACCTCATAACGGGCACATCTGCGATGGGCGGGTTGTTGCCATAGATCTGGATGCAGGAGTGGTGTGCAAATATAATAAGATGTTTCTATTGTTCGCTCAGTTCTAACTTCCGTATAGCTAACCAAACTGGAATGTATATTTTCTATATTAATGTACGCAAAGTAAAAAGACGTAAATGGTCGTCGGTTCGTGCCGAATATTCTATTTGAAGTATTCATTTTGGCAAGACTTGACCTGCCACTGAACTGTCATCCAGCGGCGATTAGAGCCTCGGCCATTTCTGTTACGCCGTAGGGCGCGGGTTGAGCAACCGGTGGAGACGCGAAGCCCTTATCGAGCGAAGCGTCGGAGCCGGTTGCGGTGAGAGTTTCGGCAAAGGCTGCCGGGGTTTGGTATCCGA
>Ga0182749_1001128_pt1 | contig 21835 bp, 19 predicted proteins | sample eDN3rd37CKraftMG_FD_128875 | JGI IMG/M metagenome (GOLD analysis project Ga0182749, IMG submission 128875) | Enriched Miracle-Growth compost microbial communities from Emeryville, California, USA - eDNA 3rd pass 37_C Kraft MG (version 2) (version 2) ...
CCGAGGCCGCCGAAATTGATGAGGAACTCCACGCCGACGATGGTGATGAGCATGAAGATGAGGCCGAGCCGGAGCCCGACGAAGATGGTCGGCAGCGCCGCCGGCAGCAGGATTTTGACGAACTGCTGCGTGCCCGTGAGGTTGAAGCTGCGGCCCACGTCGATGAGCACGCGCCGCGTTCCGGCAAGGCCCTCCAGCGTCTTGAGGATCACTGGAGGCAGGCCGGCGACGAAGCCCATCATGATGATGGTCCAGGCGTTGCGGCCGAAAATAACGAGGAAAAGCGGATACATCAGCGCCGTGGGCGCGGAGGCGAGCGCGGCGATCCAGGTCTCGCAGGCGCGCCGCCACAGGTCGAAGCGATGCAGAAGGATGCCGCAGCCGATGCCGACGACGGCGATCAGCGCGCCCGACTGCAGCGTCTCGAGGAACGTGGTGCGGAACCGGCCGGCGACATCCTCCTCGGTGATGATGCGTCCGAACGCGCCGGCGATCTCCGAAGGCATGGGCACGATGTAGCGGTTGATGATGCCGGCGCGGATGAGGGCTTCGACGGCGGCGATGAAGGCGACGAGCGTGCCGAAGCCCAGCAGGAACGGCGCTGCGGTCCGGCCCGTCATGCGCCGCCTCCGGCGCCGAGCCGCTCGTGGTCGGCGAGGCCGCGGCTCGCCTCCTCGCGCAGGTCGGCCCAGATCTGCGCAACGTAACGGCCGAAAGCTTCGCTCGCCACCACATCGGAGGAGCGCGGCCGCGGCAGGTCGATGGCGACGATGCGCTTCACCGTGCCGGGCCGATAGGTCATCACCAGCACGCGGTCGGCAAGCTGCACCGCTTCGGTGATGTTGTGGGTGATGATGAGCGTGGTCTGCTGCAGCGCCTGCTGGATCTGCAGCACCTTGTCCCCAAGGAGGAGCCGCGTCTGCTCGTCGAGCGCGGCGAAGGGCTCGTCCATCAGCAGGATTTTCGGCTCCGAGGCCAGCGTGCGGGCGATGGCGACGCGCTGGCGCATGCCGCCGGAGAGTTCCGAGGGATAGCGCCTCTCGAAGCCGGCGAGCCCAACCATGGCGATGAAGTGCCGCGCCCGATCGAGCCGTTCGGCCTTGGCGATGCCGGCGATCTCCAGCGGGAAGGCGACGTTGTCGATCACGGTGCGCCAGGGAAAAGTGGATTCCTCCTGGAACACCATGCCGATGGCCGGATGCGGGCCGCGCACGCGGTCGCCGGCCACGGTGACGGCGCCGTCGTAGCCGTCGATGAGGCCGCCGACGATGTTGAACAGCGTGGACTTGCCGCAGCCGGAAGGCCCGATCACGGCGAGGAACTCGCCGGGCTGGACCGCGAGCGAAACATGATCGACGGCCGTCACCGGGCCGTCGGGGGTGTGGAACCGCTTGACGACGTCATCCACGACCAGGATCGCGTCGCTCGCTGCCATGGGCGTCAGGCCCGGTCGGACTTGCCGCTCGCGATCGTCGCCGCGACGTGCGGCGCGTAGCCCGGCTCGATGCGCACGTCGACCACGGCGACCTCGCCGGCCTCGACCGCGGCGATGGCCTCGGCATAGACCTTCGGCAGGTCCGCGATCTCCGTCACGGGGCCGAAGCCGCGCGCGCCCTGCGCCCGCGCGAAGCCGACGATGTCCGGGTCGGGGTCGCTGATGCGCTGGCCGATCCATTTGTTCTCGACCGGGCGGTTGCGCATGCGCGCGACGCGTTCCTGATGGACCTCGTCGTTGTAGAACGAGCTGTTGTTGGAGACGACCATGAGCAGGGGGATGCGATAGTGCGCCGCGGTCCACAGCACGGTGACGCCCATCAGGTAGTCGCCGTCGCCGCAGATCGCGACCGGCAGCCGGCCGCTGCCCATGAGCGCCAGCGCCGAGCCGACCGAGGTGCCCGGGCCGCCGCCGAGCCCGCCGCCGCCGTCGTTGCCGAGGTAGTCGAGCGGATGGCGGAACGGCCACCACGCGCCGCTCCACGAGATCGGCAGATGCGTCAGCGACACCGGCCGGTCGCCCACCGCCTCGCGCAGGGCAAGCGCGAGGTGGCGAAGCTGGAGCCGGCTCTTTTCCTTGGGGTCGAACGCCGGCGCCGGCGGATGGGCCGGCAGCGGCTTGCTGCGCTTGCCGCGGTCGCCGATGGCGTCGAGCAGGCCCCGCACCGCCTCGTCGATCTCGGCGGCGATCAGCATGTCGGCATAGGGCAGGCCCATGTAGTCCATGCTCCAGCCGTTGTGGACCTGATGGTCCATGGAGATTTGAATCACCTTGCCGGCCGGCGGCCCGTCGAGGCCCTTCATGGTGCCGGCGAGATCGACCCAGTCGAGGGAGAGGATTACGTCGGCTTCGCGCAGCGCCTTGACGAGCTCGGGGCCGTGGAACGTGCCCGGCGGCTCGAAATGCAGCGGGTGGTCGGTGGGAAAGCCCGCGCCCGAATGCAGGCTGGTGACGACCCGCGCGCCGATGGCCTCGGCCAGCGCGACGCGGCGGTTCCAGGCGTCGAGGTCGCGCGAGACGCGGCCGACGAGCATCATGACCTTGTCGGCGCCCAGCAGCAGGTCCGCGGCTTTTTTGAAGACCTCGGGCGGCGCGCCGGTCGCGACCGCGGGCATCAGGCGTGCCGGGTCGATGGGCGGCAGCGGCTCGGCAAGCTTCATCTCCTGAAGCTCGGCGTCGAGATTGATGTAGACCGGCCCCTTGGGCACGTTGTTGGCGATCCAGCCGGCGCGCAGGATGGCCTCGCGCGTCGCGGCGGGGGAGGCCGGCTGGTCGTCCCACTTGGTGAAGTTGCGCACCAGCGCGCCCTGGTCGCGCGCGGTGTGGATCCAGTCGATCCACGGCCGTCGCTTGGCGGCATCGACCGGACCGGTGGCGCCGAGCACGATCACCGGCAACCGGTCGCACCAGGCGTTGAACATGGCCATGGAGGCGTGCATCAGCCCGACGTTGGAATGCACCGCCGCGGCCATCGGCTTGTCGGTCACCTTGGCGTAGCCGTGGGCGATGGCGACCGCCGCCTCCTCGTGAAGGCACAGCAGCATCTGCGGCGAGGCATTGCCGAGAAAGTTGACGATGGAGTCGTGCAGCCCGCGGAAGCTGGCGCCGGGGTTGAGCGCGATGTAGGGCACCTTGAGGTCGCGCAGCGCCTCCGCCGCCACGTCGCTGCCGAAAGCCGGGGCATTGACGCCGGCGGCTACTGGCCGCTCGAGCGAGGTCGTCGCGGACGCGGCGGACGGCTTGCGGGCGGCGCCCGCATCGTGGTGGCTTAATGTCATGGGCGGGTTTCCTCGGGGCGTATTCTTCCGCCGCGATCCAACCCCATCACAGGCCCTTGCGCAACCGGGAGAGCACGGCAAGGCCGGGATAGCCGTCGGCCGGTTCCAGCCCCACCTTGCGCTGGAACGCGCGTACCGCCCGCATGGTGTCGCGGCCGGCGCGGCCGTCGGTGCCGCCGGTGTCGAAGCCCAGGGCTGTGAGGCGGCGCTGGATTTCCTGCAGCTCGGCGAGGGTCAGCGCCCGCTCGGAGCCGGGGAACGGCGTCACGAACGGCTTCTCGCCGCGGATGCGGTCGGCGAGATGGCACACCGCCAGCGCATAAGCGAAGGCCGGATTGTAGCTCATCACCGCGGAGAAATTCTTGCCGACGAGGAACGCCGGTCCGCCCTCGACCGGCACGCGCAGCCGCGCTTCGTCGTTGGGCCGCGCGAACGGCTTGCCGTCGGCGCGGCGGACGCCGAGGCGATGCCAGCCCTCGTAGCTATGCGCGCCGTGATGGCGCAAGCCTTCCGGCACCTTCACTTCGCAGCCCCAGGCTTCGCCGCGGCGATAGCCGCCGCGCGCGACGAGGTAATGCGCGGTGCCGGCGAGCGCGTCGTCGGGCTTGCCATATGGATAGATGTGGCCGTCCTTATCGTAATCGACACCCATGTGAAGCCACACCTCGGGCATCCATTGGGTGTGGCCCATGGCGCCGGCCCAGGAGCCGATCATGTTTTTCGGCTCCGCCCAGCCACGGTCGACGATGATGAGCGCGTTGATGAGCTCCTGCTCCCAATAAGCGCGGCGGCGGGGCGCGCCGTAGGCGAGGGCGGCGAGGGCCGGGATCACCGGCCGCATGTATTTGGGATTGTCGACGACGTCGCCGAAGCTCGATTCGTTGCCCCACAGCGACAGCATGAGATAGCGGTCGACGCCGTAGTCCTGTTCGATGCGCGCGAGCAGGCCCGCATGCTGCCTGGCCCGCTCCCGTCCGGTGACGATGCGCAGCTCCGAGACGCGGCGGTTGAGGTATTGCCAGAGTTCTTCCTTGAACTCGTCCTGATCGGTCAGTTGCTCATAGACCGTGGTGTCCGGCTTCAGGCCGCGCATCACTCTCGCGTAAGTGGTCTCCGACACGCCCCTGGCGAGCGCCCGCGGCCGGAGTCGTTCGACCCAGTTTTGGAACCCCGGGCTTTGCGCGTGCGCCGGCCCCCGCGCGCCGAGCAGCGCGGCAACCGCGCCCGCTGCTCCGAGCAGCAGGCTTCGCCGTGCAAGCACTGGCGGCTTTGAGTCGCGTTCGTTTGCCCACATGGTGTGACGTCTCCGGGCCGGCGATTATAGCAGGAGCGGGTTCGGGGTTTCCGGCGTCCGGGGGTCGCACCGGCTCCGGCTCCGGCGCCGGCAGCGGCGGATCGACCTCGTCGACTTCGAGCCCGCGTCCGCCGATCAGGCGTTCATAGGCCGCCACCAGGGTCATGTAGGGATTGACGAAGACCCAACCGTCCCGGGTCGGCACCTGGATCTCCACATGCAGATGGTAGCTGGTGCCGTTGGGGATGCGGTCGTAATTGCCGACCTTGCCGATGACCTCGCCCTCGCGCACCGCCCGGCCGCTGAGAAGACCGGCCTCGTCGAGCAGCGCCGGATACATGTGGAGATAGCGCAGGCGCAGGTGCTCGCCCGGCGCGTTGACGTAGAGATAGAGCGATTCGTGACGCGGCAGGCGCATGACCGTGGCGTCGCGCGCCGCCACCACGTCGTCGATCAGCGGGGCGCAGCGATCGGCGCCCGCGTTGCGCAGTTCGCAATGGGCGGGGCGGATGTCCTGGCCCTGGTGGCCTTCGCCGCCGGGACACTGGCTGACGAAGAACCGGCGATGCTCGCAGAAATTGTCCCGCCACGGATAGGAGCGGTTCTCCGGCGCCGATTCGTCGAACACCAGCGGCTTGGCGTTGACGCGGCAGCGATAGGGCGCGCCCTTGACCGGCCTGAAGCCGACGCGGCCGGTGAAGTCGCAATTGCCCCAGTTCAGGAACGACTGCGAGTTGGCGTAAGCCGGCGCTTGCGCCAGCGGAAAGCGGATTCTTGCATAGACCGTGGTGTCCGGCTTGCCGTCGAGGCCGCGCATGCCGCTATTGCGCACGATGCGGCCCGGCGGGTCATACGTGAAATCCGGCGACTCCGCTGTCGGCCGATCGATGGTGTTGACGCCTGCGGCGATCGGCTGCGGCGTGCCGCCGACGACGTGCAGCGCCTTGATGAAGGCGACGATGGCGGTGGCCGCCTGCGCGCATGCGATCCTGCGGCCCCGCGGGGGACCATCGGTGCACAGCATGGCGACGGTGTAGGAAACGCCGAACCGCTCGAACGAATAGCGCAGATAGCTTTCGAGGAAGCGGCGGCGGATGCCGGGGATCAGCGGACCCAGCTCCGGAGACGGCCTGGCGGGCTCGGCGATCGGCGGGTCGAGGTCGTAGAGGATTGCCGTGGCAGACAGGACGATGAGCCGGTCTTCCCTAGCGCCGGGCCCGGCGGAAGACAGCAGGAAGGCGGCATCGTAGCCCGCCGGCCCGGCAAGAAAGAAGTTCAGCCGGAACCCGGCCGCCTCGGCCGGCGGCGGCGTTTCCGGCGTGCGCAGCAGGGCTGCCGTATCGACCGGCAACAGCACGGGCACCGGGCTTTTCCCGATGCCGGGAAACGTTTGCGCGGCAGCGGCATTGAGCCGCGTCAGCAGGTCGGCCGGCTGCTCCGGTGCGCCGCCGCCCTCCGGAGGCTGCGCCGGCGCCGCCGCCTCGGCGCGCGCGGCGTCCCAGTCCACGGTCGCCACGGTGACGCGCGGCAGCGTCATGCCGCCGCCGTCGCTCCGGGCGACGGGCGCTCCGTCCTGTCCCGCGGCCGGCGCGAGCGTTCCCGCGAACAAGAGCCCCCCAACCACAATGGCGCGCATATTCAACTGTTTGTTTCTCCGGCACCGTTCCCACGCGACACAATAGGCCGAACGCCGGAACCGCCGCGAGCCGCCGCCTGTGGTTGCGAACAAATATCCGCGATTGGAGGCCCGGGAACCGGCCATCCATCGCATGTCTTATCGGAGCGTTCCTCGCGTTGACCGTTGGGACTTGCGGGGTATCCTTGCGTTGAGAGCGTCCGCCATCCGAGAGAGTGCCGATGTCTTCCGTCGGAGACTGGGAATTTCCGCTGTCGGCGCAGCCGAAGCCCGAAGACTACGACTACGATCTCGACCGCGCCCTGAGCGCGGTGGTCGGGCTCCACGCCATCATACCGGCCGACGCCTTCACCGCGGACACGCTGGGCACCGAGCGCGGCGGCAACGGCGTGTTCATTGGCGACGGGGTGGTGCTCACCATCGGCTATCTCATCACCGAGGCGGAATCCGTCTGGCTCACGCTCGCCAACGGCCGTTCCATCGAAGGCACCGTGCTCGGCTATGACCAGGAAACCGGATTCGGCCTGGTGCAGGCCCTGGCGCGGGTCGACGTGGCTCCGCTGCCGCTCGGCAACTCCGCGGCCATCTCGGTCGGCGACACCGTGGTGGTCGCAGGCGCCGGCGGCCGCCGCCATTCGCTGGCGGCGCGCGTGATCGCGCGGCAGGAATACACCGGGTACTGGGAATACATGCTCGACGAAGCGTTCTTCACCGCGCCGTCGCACCCGAACTGGGGCGGCACCGCCATGATCGACGCGGCCGGCGAACTCGTCGGGCTCGGCTCGCTGCAGTTGCAGCAGGCGACGCAGAGCGGGTCCGCGGAAAACCTCAACATGATGGTGCCGACGGACCTGCTCAAGCCGATCCTCAACGACCTGATGACGCTCGGCCGGCCCAACCACCCGCCGCGGCCGTGGCTCGGCTTCTATGCCAGCGAAGTGGACGACACCGTGGTCATCGTGGGACTGTCGGCGCGCGGGCCCGCCTACAAGGCGGACCTGAAGAGCGGCGACGTGGTGCTGGCAGTGGGCGGGAGCGAGGTCGACAGCCTGAGCACCCTGTTCCGCCGGATTTGGGCGCTCGGCCACGCCGGCGTGACGGTGCCGCTCACCATCAGCCGCGACGGCCGTGTGTTCGAGGTCCATGTCGCTTCGATGGACCGCAACCGGCTGCTGAAAGGTCCGACGCTGCAGTAGCCTTTCGTCGACTGGCGGAGCCCCGCGCAAATCGCGATAACGGCCGGCCGGGTGCGGCAACCCTTGCGGTTGACCGCCATTACCCGGTACTGGACAATGGGTTAGCATTCCTACAAACAGGGGCTGAAGGGGAGGGTTCCGTGTCGTCCATCCACATCAGGATCAACCGCCGCCGATTTTTGCAGGGCGCGTCCGCCGCTGTCGTGAGCGCGGGCTCGCTCGGCCGCGCCTTCGCGCAGGGCGCGGCGCTCAAGGTCGGCGTGCTGCTGCCGCGCTCGGGTTATCAGGCCGGCATCGGCCAGGACTGCCAGCGCGGCGTCGATCTCGCCACGGGCCTGCTCAAGGAGCTCGGCTATCCGAACCTCCAGATCGTCAATGGCGACACCGAGTCGAACGTCGATACCGCGCGGGCCCAGGCCGAGAAGCTGATCGGCGAGGGCGCGCAGCTCCTGGTCGGCGCCTTCGACTCCGGGCAGAGCTCGGCCATCGCGCAGGTCGCGGAGCAGAAGGGCGTGCCCTTCGTCATCAATATCGCCGCGGCGCCGCCGATCACCGAACAGGGCTACAAGTTCGTGTTCCGCAACTTCCCCACGGCGCCGATGATCCTCGGGGACGCATTCGCCAACCAGAAGGAGATTTTCGAGGCTGCCGGAACCGCGCCCAAGACAGCGGTGATGATGCACGCCAACGACACCTTCGGCACGGCGATGCAGCAGGGCATCGGCGCGGTGATGCCGAAGTTCAACATGCCCTACAAGATCGTCGAGACCATCGCCTACGATCCCACGGCGCGCGACCTGTCGGTCGAGGTCACCAAGGCCAAGGCGGCCGGCGCCGAGCTGCTCGTCATGGTCAGCCGGCTCAACGACGCCATCCTGATCACGCGCGAGCTGGTCAAGCAGCGCTGGACGCCGCAAGGCATCTTCAGCATGGGCCCCGGCTGGTACGAGGACCAATATCTCAAGACGCTGGGCAAGCTTGCCGACGGGCCGATCAGCTTCGCGCCGTGGTACGATCCCAACAAGAAGGTCGCCAAGATGCTCGAAGCGGCGCTGGCGAAGAAGTATCCCGGCATCAACCTCAACACCAACCACGTCTATACGTTCGAGGCGCTGCTGGTCGCGGCGGACGCCTACAAGCGCACCGGCTCGAACGATCCCAAGACCCTGGCCGAGGCCATCCGCACCACCAACATCACCGACAACGTCAGCCCCGGCCCCGGCATCTCGTTCAACGCCAAGGGTCAGAACGACAAGCTGAAGGACTCGGCGTTCCAGAACCGCGGCGGCAAGTGCGTGGTGGTGGCGCCGAAGGAAGCGGCCAACGCCAAGGCCGAGTTCCCGATGAAGCCCTATAACCAGCGCGCTTGACGCTCGCGCCCCTATGACGATGTCCGGCCGCCCTTCGGGGCGGCCGGCGTTCCGCTTTCAGGACCGCAGGTGCCGCTCGATATCTATCTCAACGTCATCGTCAGCGGAGTGCTGACGGGGCTCGTCTATGGGCTGATGGCGCTCGGCCTGTCGGTCATCTTCGGCGTCATCCGCGTGGTCAATTTCGCCCATGGCGAGATGATGGCGGTCGCCATGTATATCGCGGTGGTGCTGTTCTCGTCGTTCGGCCTCGACCCGCTGCTGATGATGGTCCCGATCGCCATCGTGCTGTTCGCGTTCGGCTACCTGCTGCAGGCCCGGCTCATCAACCTGTTCATCGACCGGCCCGAGCATACCCAGTTCATGCTGCTGGTCGCCGTCGCCATTATCATCGTCAACACGCTGCTGATGATCTTCGGCCCCGACGCGCAGAGCGTGCAGACGAGCTATGCCTACGACAGCTTCCAGGTCGGCCCACTGATCGTCGACGCCACCAAGGCCTACGCCGGGATTGCCGCCGTCGCGGTGTCGGCGGCGCTGTTCGCGTTCTTCCGCTTCGCGCCCATCGGCCAGGCCATCCGCGCCTGCGCCGACAACCACACCGGTGCGCTGGTGGTCGGGCTCAACGTGAACCGGCTCTATGCGCTGACCTTCGGCATCGGCGCCGCCTGCGTCGGCGCCGCCGGCGCGATGATCGTGCTGTTCATCGACGTGACGCCGGCGCTCGGGCCGGCCTATACGCTGCTCGCCTTCGTCATCGTCATCACCGGTGGCCTCGGCTCGATGCCCGGCGCGCTGCTCGGCGGCGTGCTGATCGGCGTCACCGAGGCGGTGGCCGGCCTTCTGTTCAGCCCGTCGGCGAAAAGCATGTTCTCGTTCGCCCTGCTGGTGCTGGTGCTGCTGTTCCGGCCGCAGGGCCTGCTCGGAACGGCGCAGCGATGAGGGCGCTCCTGTTCGGCGGCATCCCGGCGCGGGGCTGGACGCTGCTCCTGGGGAGCGCGCTGGCGCTGCTCCTGCTGCCGCTCGTCGCCAGCGACTACCTGCTCACGGTGCTGATCCTCATCTTCTATTTCGCCTTCGTCGGTCAGGCCTGGAACATCATGACGGGCTTTGCCGGGCAACTGTCGCTGGGCCACGCGCTCTACGTCGGGCTCGGCGCCTATGCGGCGTCGGCGCTCTACGTCCATTTCGGCATCGGGCCGTGGATCGGCATGCTCGCGGCGGTCGTCCTCAGCGCGCTCGTCGGCGCGGCGCTCGGCTTCCTTGCCTTCCGCTTCGGCGTGGGCGGCGTCTATTTCGCCATCCTCACCATCGCCTTCGCCGAGTTCGCCCGCATCGGCTTCGATCACCTGTCGTGGGTCGGCGGGTCGAGCGGCCTGTTCCTGCCGGTCGCCCAGTTCAGCCGCAACGAGCTGTGGCACCTGCGCGGACATCCGCTGATGTTCTACTACCTGATGCTCGCCCTGGCCGCGCTGGCGCTGATCGTCTGCCGCGGGCTCCTGCGCAGCCGGCTCGGCTTCTACTGGCAGGCGATCCGCGAGGACGAGCCGGCGGCGCGCGCGCTTGGCATCGACACGTTCCGCTGCAAGATGATCGCGGTCGTCATCTCCGCCGCCATGACCTCGGTCGGCGGCGTCGTGTTTGCGTTCTACTACAACAACCTGTTTCCCGAGCAGGTGTTCAGCATCGCCCGCTCCATCGAGATCATCCTCGGCCCGTTCATCGGCGGGGTCGGCACCCTGATCGGGCCGATCGCGGGCGCGTTCCTCATCACCGGGGTCTCCGAGGGCCTGATCGAGCTGCTGACCGGCGTCGGCCTTGCGGTGCCGGGCGCGAAGCAGGTGTTCTACGGCATCTGCCTGCTGGCGGTGATCGTGCTGATGCCCAACGGCGTGTGGCCGCCGCTCGCGGCGGCGCTCGGCCTGAAGCGCGGGAAGCCCAGGCGATGACCGCGCTGCTCCAGGTCGATGGCGTGTCGAAGCGGTTCCGCGGCTTGCGCGCGGTGCAGGACGTGCGTTTCTCCGTCGCCGCGGGACAGGTCTTCGCGGTGATCGGGCCGAACGGCGCGGGCAAGACCACCCTGTTCAATATGATCGCCGGCGTGTTCCGCCCGGACGAGGGCGCAATCACCTTTGCCGGCGCACGCATCGACGGCGAGCCGCCCGATGCCGTCTGCCGCCGCGGCATCGGCCGTACCTTCCAGATCGTGCGGCCGTTTCCGGGCCTCACCGTGCACGAGAACGTCGTGGTCGGTGCGCTGCTGCGCCATCCGCGCGCGGCCGAAGCCGGCGCGCACGCCGATGCGATCCTGGAAAAGCTCGATCTCATCGACAAGCGCGATGTACCCGCCGCGTCGCTGACGCTGCCGGACCGGAAGCGCCTCGAAGTGGCGCGCGCGCTCGCCACCGGGCCGAAGCTGCTTTTGCTCGACGAGGTGATGGCCGGGCTGCGGCCGACCGAGACCGATCGGATGGTGCACATCCTCGCCGGCCTCAACGCCGAGACCGGCCTCACCATCGTCCTCATCGAGCACGTCATGCGCGCGGTGATGGCGCTGGCGCAGCGCGTGCTCGTGCTGCACCACGGCGCGGTGATCGCCGACGATGCGCCGGCGGCGGTGGTGCGCGACCCGGCAGTCATCAAGTCCTATCTCGGAACCGAGGCGCTGGGCTGATGCTCACGGTCCAAGACCTCGACGTGTTCTACGGCGATGCCCAGGCGCTTGCCGGCGTCTCGCTCACGGTCGGGAAGGGCGAGATCGTGGCCATCGTCGGCGCCAACGGCGCCGGCAAGACCTCGCTCATCCGCACCATCGCCGGCATGATCAGGCCGCGGCGCGGCCGCATCCTCTACGGCGGCGAGGACATCGCAGGCTGGCCGAGCCATCGCGTCTGCAATCTCGGCATCGGCCAAGTCGCGGAGGGACGCCAGGTGTTTCCCTCGCTCACCGTTGGCGAGAATCTCGACATGGGCGCCATGCTGCCGCGGGCGCGGGCGCAGCGCGCGGAGAACCGCGCACGCGTGCTGACGATGTTTCCCCGGCTCGGGGAACGGTTGCGCCAAGCGGCGGGAACGCTGTCCGGCGGCGAGCAGCAGATGCTCGCCATCGGCCGCTGCCTGATGGGCGCGCCGGACCTGGTGATGTTCGACGAGCCGTCGCTCGGGCTCGCGCCGGCGGTGGTGCAGGACGTGCTGGCGACGATCGTTGCGCTCAACCGCGAGGGTCTGACCTGCGTCCTGGTCGAGCAGAACGTGGCCGTGTCGCTCAAGATCGCGACCCGGGCCTATGTGCTGGAGAACGGCAGCATTGCCATGACCGGGCGCGGCGAAGAGCTTCTCGCCAACGACAAGGTGCGGGAAGCGTATCTCGGGCTTTAGGCCCCCGCTGTCGCAGCCTTTGCGTAAACGCGGCTGTAGCCGGCCGCGGACATGCCCCAGTCGAACGGCCGCGCCATGGCCTGCCGGCGCATGGTGTCGAGGCGACGCTTGGCGCCGAAGGTAGCGAAGGCCCGGCAGATGCCGCCGAGGAACGATTCCGTCGACGGCTTATCGAACAGGAACCCAGTCTCGCCATCGACGATGGTCTCGGCGAGGCCGCCAGTCTGATGGCCGATCGGCAGCGAGCCGAACCGCTGGGCGTACATCTGGGTCAGCCCGCAGGGCTCGAAGCGCGACGGCGTCAGCGTGAAATCGCTGGCGGCGAAGATGCGGCGCGCCTCGCCCTCATCGAAGCGGATTGCGACGCCGATTGATTCCGGCTTGCGGCTCTGCGCCTCCAGCAACGCCTGCTCGAAGCGCGGCTCGCCGCGGCCGGTGACGACGATCTGTCCGCCGGAGGCGACGATGACATCGGCGGCGGCGAGCACGAGATCGACGCCCTTCTGGTGGACGAGCCGCGCCACCAGCGCGAACAGCGGTCCGCGCGACAGGGCGAGGCCGAACTGCTGGCGGACGTGGTCGGCGTTGGCGCGGCGGGCGCGCCATTCGCCGGCGCCGAAACGGCTCGCCAGGTCCGGGCAGGACCGCGGGTCCCAGCTCTCGTCGATGCCGTTGAGGATGCCGGTGAGCTGGTCGGCGTTGGCGCGGCGTCGCAGCAGGCCTTCGAGGCCGCAGCCGAACTCCGACGTGGTGATCTCGCGGGCATAGGTCGCGCTCACCGTGGTGAGGTGAGAGGCATAGACGATGCCGCCCTTGAGGAAGGAAAGCTTGTCGTAGAACTCCAGCCCTTCGATGTGGAAGGCGTTGGCCGGCGCGCCGATACGGCGCAGGGCGGCCTTGGGAAACAGGCCCTGGTAGGCGAGGTTGTGGATCGTCAGCACGGTGGGGACGTTCCAGCCGTTCCAGGCGAGATAGGCCGGCACCAGCGCCGACTGCCAGTCGTTGGCATGGACGAGGTCCGCCGCCCAGGTCGGGTCGAGGCGGCCGGCGGCCAGTTGCGCCGCGGCGAGCGCGAAGCGGCCGAAGCGGATGTCGTTGTCGGGCCAGTCGAGCCCGTTATCGTCGCCGTAGGGGTTGCCGGTGCGGTCGTAGAGTTGCGGGCACAGCAGGACATAGACCGGCAGGCCGTCCTTGGTGGTGGCGCGCGCGAGCGAGGCCGCCGGCATTTCCCCGAACGCTTCGCAGCGGCCGATGACGTCGATGGAAGGAAGGGCGGCGAGTACGCTGCGGTAGCCCGGCAGCATGACGCGAACGTCGCCATAGGGGCGCAACACCCGCGGCAGCGTCGCCGAAACGGCTGCCAGTCCGCCGACGCGGACGAAATCATCCATTTCCGGGGTGACGAACAGGACTCTCACAGCCGCATCCTCAAGGCCGACGGCACAATGTTGCTATGCAAAAAAGGTTCCACAAAACCTAACCAATCTGATGACAGACAGAGGGCTATACCGGCGTCTTCATGCGCCTCGGGCGGGGCTAGGTCGGCGAGGCTGATTTTGGATTATCTTATTACCTGTCTATCAACCTGATGATACCAATGATCTATTCGTGGAGATCAAAAGCATGGAAAGTGATTTCTTTACTGCCAGCGGCAACAACCCGGGCACGACAACGACTTGCCGCGCTGCAAAAATAAAGTCTCGCAACCGCACCAGGGGGCGCCTTCAGGACGGGCCGGCGGTTGACGCGCCTTGAGAGACGGACGACACCCTTGGACGATCCGCTCCTGGCGGCCCAGCTCTGCAAGAGAAAGACCATGCCGCAATATCGCTCCCGTACCTCGACCCATGGCCGCAACATGGCCGGTGCCCGCGGCCTCTGGCGCGCGACCGGCATGACCGATGCGGATTTCGGCAAGCCGATCATCGCGGTCGCCAACTCGTTCACGCAGTTCGTGCCGGGCCACGTCCACCTGAAGGACCTCGGGCAACTGGTCGCGACCGAGATCAAGACCGCCGGCGGCGTCGCCAAGGAGTTCAACACCATCGCCGTGGACGACGGCATCGCCATGGGCCACGACGGGATGCTCTACAGCCTGCCGTCGCGCGAGCTCATCGCCGACAGCGTCGAATATATGGTCAACGCCCACTGCGCGGACGCGCTGGTCTGCATCTCGAACTGCGACAAGATCACGCCCGGCATGCTGATGGCGGCGCTCCGTCTCAACATCCCCACCGTGTTCGTCTCCGGCGGACCGATGGAGGCCGGCAAGGTGAACTGGCGCGGCACAACGCGGTCGGTGGACCTGATCGACGCCATGGTTGCTGCCGCCGACAGCAGCGTGTCCGATGCCGAGGTCCAGGTGATGGAGCGTTCGGCGTGCCCGACCTGCGGATCGTGCTCCGGCATGTTCACCGCCAATTCGATGAACTGCCTGGTCGAAGCGCTGGGCCTCGGCCTGCCGGGAAACGGTTCGGTGCTGGCGACCCACGCCGACCGCAAGCGGTTGTTCGTCGAGGCCGGTCACCTGATCGTCGATCTCGCGCGGCGCTATTACGAGCAGGACGACGCCTCGGTGCTGCCGCGCTCCATCGCCGGCTTCGCGGCGTTCGAGAACGCCATGTCTCTCGACATCGCCATGGGCGGATCGACCAACACGGTGCTGCACCTGCTCGCCGCCGCCCACGAGGCCGAGCTCGATTTCACGATGAAGGATATCGACCGCCTGTCGCGGCGCGTGCCGGTGCTGTGCAAGGTCGCGCCGTCCGTGCCGGACGTGCATCTGGAGGACGTGCATCGGGCGGGGGGCATCATGGGCATCCTCGGCGAGCTCGATCGCGCGGGCCTGCTCAACGCCAAGGCCGGCACGGTCCATGCCGCGACGCTGGAAGCCGCGCTGGCACAGTGGGATGTCCGCCGCAGCCGCAGCGAACAGGTGAAGTCGTTCTATAAGGCAGCGCCCGGCGGCATTCCGACCACGGTCGCGTTCAGCCAGGAACGCCGGTTCGAGACGCTCGATCTCGACCGCGAGACGGGCGTGATCCGCGACGCCGCGCATGCCTTCAGCAAGGACGGTGGATTGGCGGTGCTCTACGGCAACATCGCGGCAGACGGCTGCATCGTGAAGACCGCTGGCGTCGACGACTCGCTGATGACCTTCGCCGGCACAGCTCGCATCTTCGAGAGCCAGGACGCGGCCGTGGAGGGCATCCTCGGCGACAAGGTCAAGCCGGGCGACATTGTGCTGATCCGCTATGAAGGCCCGCGCGGCGGCCCCGGGATGCAGGAGATGCTTTACCCGACGAGCTACCTGAAATCGAAAGGGCTCGGCAAGGCATGCGCCCTCGTGACCGACGGGCGCTTCTCCGGGGGATCGAGCGGGCTGTCGATCGGCCATGTCTCGCCGGAAGCGGCCGAGGGCGGCGCGATCGGGCTCGTCGAGGAGGGCGATCGCATCGAGATCGACATTCCCAACCGGTCGATCCGCCTGGCGGTGTCGGACGAGGAGCTCGCGCGGCGGCGGGCCGCCATGGATGCCCGCGGAGACAAGGCGTGGCGTCCGGCGGACCGCAAGCGCAAGGTGTCGCCGGCGCTTCGCGCCTACGCCATGCTGGCCACCAGCGCGTCCCGCGGCGCGGTCCGCGTCGTGCCCGACTCCATTTGATGGCGGTCGGACTTGCGCCGGGCGCCGAGTGCTTCGTTGAGCGTGCGCGGTGCAGGCCCGCCTGCCGCTCGGTGAGCTCGGGCTTCGACCGCGAGCCTACGGCTGCATCTCCATCGGCTGCTCCATCGGCATCATGTTCCGGTTCAAGTTGTCCATGATCCAGATGGATCCGATGACGATCAGGAAAACCACCATGATGCCGAAGGCCAGCGCCAGCACGTTGTTCGTGTTGTCCGGGCCCGTCGTGATGTGGAGAAAGAAGACGAGATGCACGCCCATCTGGGCGATGGCGAGCACGATCAGCGCCACCGGAATGGCCGGCGGATAGACGAGGTGCGAGCCGGCCAGGAGGAAGGCCGCGACGGTGAGCACGATCGAGAAGCCGAGGCCCAGATTGGCATTGCGCACCCAGTGGCCGGCGCTCTCGGCCGGTTCGTCGCCGGGAGCGTGGTCGTGCTGCCCGTGCGAAGCGCCGGAGTAAAGGTGCGGTTCGGATGCGGGATTGCTCATGCGTTGATCCCCATCAGGTAGACGATCGTGAAGATGCCGATCCACACGATGTCCAGGGCGTGCCAGAACAGATTGAAGCAGATCAGCCGGTGGACGATCTCCGGGCGGAATCCCTTGACCAGCACCTGCGCCATCATGGTGGCGAGCCACAGTCCGCCCGCGGTGACGTGCAGCCCGTGAAGGCCCACCAGGCCGAAGAAGGACGTGAGCATCCCGCTGCGCTGCGGCGTGATGCCCTGGCCGGCGAGCTCGATGAACTCCTGCAGCTCGAGGAGAACGAAGACCAGGCCCAGCAGGCCCGTGACCAGCAGGAAGATTTCGGTCCAGAGGCGGTTCCGGGCGTTGGTTGCCGCGAACGAGAGCATGCACGTGTAGCTGGACAGCAGCAACGCCGCTGTCTCGAAGCCGACCCGGCGGATGTCGACGATCTGCGCGAGCGTCGGCCCGCCGGCCGTCGCTCCCCTCTGCACGGCGAACGCCGCGAAGAAGCAGGAGAACAGGACGATGTCGCTGAGCAGGTAGATCCAGAATCCGTAGCCCACGACGATGCGCTTGTGGGCGGGGCCGGTCGCCCCGTGGCCGGCGCCCTCGATGGGCTCCGTGGGGCCGTGGGCGCGATGGCCGAGCCGGTGAGGGTCCTCGCGGACGCGCCGGAGGGCCTCGACGCTGGCGGGCAGCCCGACGTCGCTCATGACAGCGCCCCCTGGCGGGAAATCCGCGCGAGCAGGGCTTCGCGCGCGGCGCGGCGGTCGCGGTCCACCTGCGCCACCTGCTCGGCCGGCACCTCGATTTCATGGACGTCGCGCCAGGCGAAGATCACGAAGCCCGCGAACGCCGCCACCAGCGCGACGGCCGCGAGCCACCAGATGTACCAGATCATGGCGAAGCCGAAGACGGAGGCGAAAAAGGCCGTATAGAATCCGACCGGGCTGTTCACCGGCATCTCGATCGGCTCGTAGGTCGGCTCCGGGGACAATTGTTGCGATTCGATCGCCCGCAGCTTGATCCCCCAATAGGCTTCCTCTCCCTCGACGTTGGGCATAACCGCGAAGTTGAAGAAGGGCGGCGGCGAGGGCGTGGCCCATTCGAGGGAGCGGCCGTCCCAGGGATCGCCGGTCACGTCGCGCAGCCGCTCGCGGTTGCGTATGCTGACCACGAGTTGCGTCACCTGCGAGATCACGCCCAGGACGAGGATTCCGACGCCAACGACGGACATGTAGAGCCAGGGCCGCCACTCCGGGACGTTGATGTGCTGCAGGCGCCGGGTCATGCCGAGCAGGCCCAGCACGTAGAGCGGCGTGAACGTCACCCAGAACCCGATGAAGGCGAACCAGAACGCGGCCTTGCCCCAGCCTTCATGCAGGCGGAACCCGAACGCCTTCGGGAACCAGAACTCCACGCCCGCAAAGAGGCCAAACACCACGCCGCCGATGATGACGTTATGGAAGTGCGCCACCAGGAACATCGAGTTGTGGGTCAGGAAGTCGGCCGGCGGGATCGCGAGCAGCACGCCGGTCAGGCCACCGATGACGAAGGTGAAGATGAAGCCCATGGACCACAGCATGGGAGCTTCGAAGCGCACCCTGCCGCCGTACATGGTGAAGATCCAGTTGTAGATCTTCACCCCGGTTCCGACCGCGATGATGCTCGAGGAAATGCCGAAGAACGTGTTGACAGCCGCGCCCGCACCCATGGTGAAGAAGTGGTGCAGCCACACCAGCATGGAGACGATGCAGATGAAGAGCGTGGCCGCAACCATCGAGCGATAGCCGAACAGCGGCTTGCCGGAGAAGGTCGAGAAGATCTCGGAGAAGATGCCGAACACCGGAAGGACCAGGATATAGACCTCCGGGTGTCCCCAGGCCCAAACCAGGTTGACGAACATCATCGGGTTTCCACCCGCGGTATTCGTGAAATAATGCCAGCCGACGTACCGATCCAGGGTCAGCATCGCGAGCGTGGCAGTCAGGATCGGGAAGGCGGCGACGATCAGCATGCAGGAGGCCAGCGCCGTCCAGCAAAACACCGGCATGCGCAGGTAGCTCATGCCGCGGCATCGCATCTTCAGCACCGTGGTGACGATGTTGATCCCGGTGATCAGGGTGCCGGCCCCCGAAATCTGGACGGCCCACAAATAGTAGTCGACGCCGACGCCGGGGGTATAGGTCGTTTCACTGAGCGGCGGGTAGGGCAGCCAGCCCGTGCGGGCGAACTCGCCGATAAAGAGGGACACGTTGACGAGCAGGGCGCCGCTCGCGGTGAGCCAGAAGCCCACCGAATTGAAGGTCGGAAAGGCGACGTCGCGGACGCCAAGCTGCAAGGGCACCAGGAAGTTCATGAATCCCAGCACCAGCGGCATGGCGCCGAACAGGATCATGATCGTGCCGTGGGCCGTGAAGATCTGGTTGTAGTGATCCGGCGGCAGATAGCCCGGCGCGTTGATCGCCACCGCCTGCTGGGTGCGCATCATGATCGCGTCGGCGAAGCCGCGGATCAGCATCACGACGCCGAGCAGGCAGTACATGACGCCGATCCGCTTGTGATCGACGCTGGTGATCCATTCGCGCCAGAGATAGGGCCACCATCCTTTCACCGTGATCAGGACGAGCACGTAAAGGGCGATGAGGATCACGATGAACGAAGTAATCAGCGGGATCGGTTGAGACAGGGGGATTGCCGACAGGCTGAGCTTTCCGAACATCGTCAATCCTTACCTCCGGTGGAGACTTCGCGCCCGGCGTGCTCCGGGGTCTCGGGTTCCGGTCCCGGCGCCGGCGCGATCTTTTGCGCGGCCACCGCCTGGAAAAGCTGAGGGTCGATGGCCCGGTAGGTCGAGGGCGGCACGCGCTGGGTCTGTCGCATCAGGGTGGCGTAGGCGGCCTCGTCGAGCACGGGTCCGCCGCTGTCCCGGACGCGGGCGGCCCAGGTCCCGAACTCGGCCGGCGGGACGCTTCTCACCTGGAACTGCATATCGGAGAAGCCGTCGCCGGAGAACTGGGCTGAGGTGCCCCAGAGCTGCCCCGGCTTGTCGGCCTGCAGGTTAAGCTGCGACACCATGCCCGGCATGGCGTAGATCATGGAGCCCAGGCGCGGCACGAAGAAGACGTTGAAGACGCTGGCCGAGGTGATCGCGAAATGGACCGGCGTTCCGGCCGGCATCACCAACTCGTTGACCGCCGCGATGCCCTGCTGCGGGTAGATGAACAGCCACTTCCAGTCGAGCGATATGACCTGCACCTCCACGGGCGGAGTCTGGGACGGCAGGCGTCTGAACGGGTCGAGCTGGTAGGAGCCGATCCAGATCAACCCGCCGATGAACATGATGGTCAGGATGGGAATCGACCAGACGATCGCTTCGATGCGCCCCGAATAGGACCAGTACGGCAGGTACTCGGCCCTGGTGTTCGACGCGCGGTAGCGCCACGCCATCCAGAACGCCAGCAGGATTGTCGGAACGACAATGGCCAGCATGACCGCCGTGGCGTCGATCAGGATGGTGGCATCGCCCGCGCCCACGGGGCCCAGTGGGTCCAAAACGCCGCCCGCGCAGGAGGCGAGGCCGAGACTCATGATGCCAGGGATCGAGCCGCGGCAAGCGCGGCCGAACGCGCCTTTCGGGATTGGCGGATGGCCCATCCGGGAAAGCCCTCCCCTTGGCCGAACTAAACACCTCAACGTCTACCAGCGTTCCATCCGTGCGGCAAAAGGAACCGCCGTGACGGCTCTGTGGTTTGCGTGATCGGCACGGGTCCAGGCGCCACGACGAGATGCCGCCCACCCGTCGTCTAACCACTAGAGGATTTTAGCATGGTCAGTTTCAGTCCTGACGATCGTGAGCAGGTGTTCACGCAGGCGCTCGGCGCTGCGGTCGTGCATGTCTGGGGAGAGCTGCCGCAGGACATCCAGGAGAAACTCTTCGAACATGCGGTGACGGGCGGCCGCCAGTCCGAACGCGATGAAAATTTCCGCGAAATCCTGGCGAAATACCTCCACGACCATCATGAGCGAACGCAGGCGGCCCAGGCGCGCTGATGTCTCAGCGGGTCGCCGGGCAACAGGCGTCCGTTCGGGTCGATGAGCCTGCGGACGTGGGCGCCGCACGCAAAGGAACCCGGTGTCCCACGGGGCATTGCCAAGGCAGGGTTTCGTCAATGGCCCCGGATGGCAGGAGAATGCGATGTCCGCTTTGGACTCGATCCGCAAGGCTGCCGAAAAGATGACCGGTATCGGACGTCCCGGAGACCGGTTGCCATCGCTCCTATGCCCGCCGTCCATCACCACTTTCCGGTTTGACGACGATGGCGTGATCCCGAACCATCCCCGCTGGCCTCTGGTCCTCTATCGCAATGGCGTCGCGCTGCCGGACGATCTCGATCCGGCCGCGGTGTTCGAGGACGCGTTCGAGAGCAATGGCTGGGGGCAGTCGTGGCGTAACGGCATCTACGACTACGCGCATTATCATTCGCGCATTCACGAGGTGCTGGGCGTTGCGCGCGGCCACGCGCAGGTGCGGTTCGGCGGCGGCCGGGGACAGACGGTCGCCCTGGCGGCGGGGGACGTGGCGATCCTGCCCGCGGGAACCGGGCATCAGTGCCTGTCGGCGAGCGAGGACTTCCTGGTTGTCGGCGCCTATCCGCCGTCCGGCACCTTCGACATCTGCACCAGTAGCCGGGATCGAGAGCGGGCGCTCGCGACGATCCCCGAGGTTGTCCGGCCGCAAGCGGATCCCGTCTATGGCGACCATGGGCCGCTGCTGAAGGCCTGGACGGATTAGGATTGGCGGTTCTTAATTAAACACCATAGTTCGATTCCATTTTGAGTCCCGTGTGTCGGGTAACGGGCGTCATCCTGGCGCGCGGCAGCGTATGCAGCCTGAATTGCTCAAGCATAATCGAGGAGTTCTTTTTAGAAATTGGCCAAGAAGAAGCGCCAGCAGCCACGCCGCCAATACGGAGCCGTGCCGTTCCGGATGGATGACCGTGGATTGATCCAGGTGCTGCTCGTGACGTCCCGGGGCACGGGGCGCTGGATCGTCCCGAAGGGCTGGCCGACGAAGGCCGGCGCGCGTCACACCGCCAAGACGGAGGCGTGGGAGGAATCCGGGGTCCGCGGAAAGGTTCATCACCGGGCGCTCGGCACATTCGAATACGACAAGCGGCTGCGAAAGGGTCCCGTCCGTTGCACGCTCAAGCTCTTTCCCCTGGCCGTGAAGAAGCAGGCCAAGCGGTGGCCGGAAATGGGGCAGCGGAAGGCGCAGTGGTTCACGCTCAAGGAAGCGGCGCGGCGTTGTAGCGATCCCGCGCTCGGGCGCCTGCTGAAGAAGCTCACGAAACTGACGTGAGGGGCGGTCGCAAGCCGGCGCCCGCGATGCGTTTGCTTGCCGGCTCCGGCAAATTTCTCTATAGCTCGCCGCACTTTCCCGCGCCCTTCGTCTAGCGGTCCAGGACGCCGCCCTTTCACGGCGGAAACACGGGTTCGATTCCCGTAGGGCGCGCCAATAAAATCAATAGCTTA
>Ga0182749_1001130_pt1 | contig 21820 bp, 20 predicted proteins | sample eDN3rd37CKraftMG_FD_128875 | JGI IMG/M metagenome (GOLD analysis project Ga0182749, IMG submission 128875) | Enriched Miracle-Growth compost microbial communities from Emeryville, California, USA - eDNA 3rd pass 37_C Kraft MG (version 2) (version 2) ...
CCGCAACATTCTCGTCGGTAACGATCGCCGCGCGGGTGCCCGGCAGGCGTGCGGCGATCTCCTCGCCTGCGCGCGCAATCAGGCCGGACCCTATGAGAATGTCATAGGCGCGGTCTCCCAGGCCGACGGGGACAGTCACCACGCCGTTGTCTTCACGGCTCATTGCGCGCACTTCCGACATTCTTCTTCTCCAGGAATGAAACGAGACCTTCGACCACTTCCGCCGCGATCACTTCCTTCGGTTCGTCGCGCGTGCGCACGGTAATGTTAGCCTGTTCGTAGACGGGGTAGCGGACGTCCATCAGCCGCTGCATGACCCCGCGCGGGTCCTCCGCGTTGAGCAATGGTCGATTCTGCCGCTTCGCGACACGTTGCATGAGCGTGTCGAGATCGGCCTTCAGCCAGACGGATACCCCCTGACGGACGATGGCGCGCCGCGTCTGCTCGCTCATGAACGCGCCACCTCCGGTGGAAAGGACCCGCGGGCCCTCCTTCAGGAGCCGCGCGATGACGCGGCGCTCCAGCGCGCGGAATTCATCTTCCCCGTAGTTGGCGAAGAGTTCCGGAATCGTCATGCGGGAGACGGCTTCGATCTCATGATCGCTGTCGACGAAAGACAGGCCGAGCAATCCGGCCACTTTACGCCCGACGACGGTCTTGCCCGCCCCCATCAGCCCGACGAAGACGATACTGCGCCGTCCGAGCTTCTTCAGCAGGGCATTGGTATCCATCTCTATGTCGGACTTGGCGGATGACATCATTGTACAGCTTTCGACACGAAAAGCGGGACGCGTCAAGCATCTGGAAACAAAGCGGTCAAGCTTGCATTGCCCGACCCTGCGAGACATAAGCGTCAGGGATCACAAAGGTTGGGCATGCCTACACTTTTTCGTCTTCTGACGACGCTTGCCATTCTCGTCCTGCTCGCGTACGCCGCCATGTACGCCTTGGCCACTTTCGTGAAGCCGAGGCAGACGGAAATTGTGGTTCCTATCCCGCCTGAGCGGCTGGAGCCGCATTGAACGGGGCCTCTGCCTTCGTTTGGAAATTGTTTGCCTTCTTTAATTAATGTTTGCGCTCGCATGGCTCGGATATGATGGCAAGCGGCGCGAAGATAGAAGCATTTTTGGAGATGATGGCCGCCGAGCGGGGCGCGAGCGACAACACGCTTGCCTCGTATCGCCGGGATCTTGAGGACGCGGATGCGTTCCTCACGGCCTCATGCAATGGACTTGTCCGTGCGAGCGCGTGGGATATCCGCAAGTATCTCGCGGACATGACGGCGCGTGGCTTTGCGTCCACCACCCAGGCGCGGAAGCTTTCATCGCTGCGCCAGTTCTTCAAATTCCTCTATGCCGAGGGCCTTCGCGGCGACGACCCGACCGGCGTGCTCGACAGCCCGAAGAAGGGCCGCCCCTTGCCCAAGACGCTGAGCGAAGCCGAGATGAATGCGCTCCTTGAAAGAGCGGCCGATGAGGCCCGTACCGTACCCGAGGGTACGCCGGAGCGCGTCGTCGCCCAGCGCCTCTCGACCCTGCTCGAAATGCTCTACGCCTCGGGTCTGCGCGTCTCGGAATTGGTCAGCCTGCCGCTCAGGGTCGCGCTCAGGGACGAGCGCTTCTTCACCGTGCGGGGAAAGGGGGGCAAGGAGCGCATGGTCCCGCTTTCCGGCAAGGCGCGGGAGGCGGTGGCGTTATGGATCACGGAACGGGCGCGGCATTCATCTTTTGCGGAAAGCCCGTGGCTTTTTCCCGCGGCATCGGCCAGTGGTTATCTTCCCCGTCAGGTCTTCGCGCGCGAACTCAAGGGACTCGCCGCGCGGGCGGGGATCTCAACCGCCAAAATCTCCCCGCATGTGCTGCGGCACGCTTTCGCCAGCCATCTCCTGCAGAACGGGGCGGACCTGCGCGCCGTGCAGCAGCTGCTGGGACATGCCGATATCTCGACGACGCAGATCTATACCCATGTGCTGGAAAAACGGCTGCAGGAATTGGTGCAGAAGCACCATCCGCTTGCCGATTAGCGCCGTGACCGCTATGTGAAACCACGATTTTAGGCGGCATGGCGCCCGGAATGCCCAACCGCAGTGTCTCGTGTCCGATTTTTGGCGGGTGAATGTACAACTATCTCGATTTCGAAAAGCCGGTCGCCGACCTCGAAGGCAAGATCCTGGAACTGAAGAAGCTCAGCGAGAGCGGCGAGGCCGTCGACGTCGCTGAGGAGATAGCGCGGCTGGAGCGGCGCTCCAAAGACGCATTGCGTGATGTCTATCGGGCGCTGACGCCGTGGCAGAAGGCCCAGGTCGCCCGCCACCCGGACCGGCCCCATTGCATGGATTATGTGCGGGAGCTCTTCACGGATTTCACGCCGCTTGCGGGCGACAGGGCCTTTGGCGAGGACGAGGCGGTGGTGGCCGGCTTCGCGCGTTTCAGGGGCGAGGCCATCGCAATCATCGGCCAGGAAAAGGGAAACGATACCCAGAGCCGGCTCAAGCACAATTTCGGCATGGCGCGCCCCGAGGGTTATCGCAAGGCGGTGCGCATCATGGACCTGGCGGACCGTTTCGGCATTCCGGTCGTGACGCTGGTGGATACCGCCGGTGCCTATCCCGGTATCGGCGCCGAGGAGCGCGGGCAGGCCGAGGCCATTGCACGCTCGACCTCGAAATGCCTTAGCCTGAAGGTCCCGAATGTTTCCGTCATCATCGGTGAGGGCGGCTCAGGCGGCGCCATCGCAATCGCCACGGCCAATCTCGTCTACATGCTGGAGCACTCGATCTATTCGGTGATCTCGCCGGAAGGCGCCGCATCCATCCTGTGGCACGATTCCACCCGCGCCAGGGATGCCGCCACCAACATGAAGATCACGGCACAGGATCTCCTCCAGCTCAAGGTCATCGACGGCATTATCCCGGAGCCGGTGGGCGGAGCGCACCGGGGCCGGGAGGCGGTGATCAAGACCACCGGAGAGACCATCGAGAAAGGCTTTCGCGAGCTTTCGGAGAAGGGCGGAGACCATCGCGAGCAGCGGCGCGAGAAATTCCTGGCGATTGGCCGTAGCCTTTAAGATAGCGCTCTCCTGTTCCGCAAGCCTCCCGAGGCCGTTCAGCGCGGAAGATATTGTTACTTGCCTTGATCTTGCCTTGCTCATTGCTTCAGGATAAGCGCTAATGAGCTCGTTGCTGGTAATGATTTGTCAAGCCTAACGGGTATTTAGTAGAGGGGACACCCGCCTCCTGCGCCGGGAGAGGGGAATGGCGAACAGAACCCGAGACGTTTGCATGAGAAGCCGCTTTGCTTGCGCTGTGCTTTTGCCGGCCTTCATCCTCGTGGGATGCAGCGGATCGCTTGACGATATCGCACCAAAGGCCGCGGAGCGGAAACTCCCTCCGGAAATCACGGAAGTCATGAAGGTGAAGGGCATGAGCACGAATGCCCCCATCATGATGCGTGTTTTCAAGGAAGAGGGCGTGCTCGAGGTCTGGAAGCAGAAGAAGGACGGGCGCTACGATCTGGTCAAGAGCTACGAGATCTGCAAGTGGTCCGGCAAGCTCGGTCCGAAATATACGGAAGGCGACCGCCAGGCGCCGGAAGGTTTCTACACCATCCGGCCGCAGCAGATGAACCCGAATTCAAGCTATCATCTGGCCTTCAATGTAGGTTTTCCAAACGCCTATGATAGCGCGAACGGCCGTACGGGCCAGCACCTCATGGTGCATGGTGCCTGCTCTTCCGCCGGCTGCTACTCCATGACCGACGAGCAGGTGGAGGAGATCTATGCCTTTGCCCGCGATGCTTTCCGTGGTGGCCAGCAGGCTTTCCAGTTCCAGGCTTTCCCCTTCCGCATGACGCCTGCGAACATGGCGCGTTACCGGAACGATCCGAACTATCCCTTCTGGCAGATGCTGAAGGAAGGCTACGATCATTTCGAGATCACGAAGACACCGCCCAAGGTCGATGTCTGCGAAAGGCGCTATGTCTTCAACCGCATGCCCGCGGATGGCTATAGTTTCGATCCGATAGCCGCCTGCCCGCCTTCGACACAGCCCCAGGCGCTGCTGATGGCTTATCAGGCTTACAAGAAGAAGCAGGATCTTGCCATCTCCAAGGCTGCCTGGAGTTGGTCGAAGAAGGAGCGGACCGCAACGATCGCCGGCCTCGAGGAAGCAAAGCTGGTGGCCGATTGGAGCCGCCGCCGCGCTCGCGGTGAGAGGGTGAGCCGTGAGCCGCCTTCGCTCAACCCGGTCATGGTGGCAAAAGCCAAACCGTCGACTTCTTCGCCCGTTACGGCCTATGCCGCAGTAACTCCGGCGCCTTCGGCTGCCAAACCGACCGCCGCCCCTGAAAAGGTGGAGGAGGCAGCCACTCAGACGGCGGCCGCGGCAAACCCAACTGACCGGGTGGTGGCGGAATCACAGGTTGAGGTCGGCGCCACACCCCTTGTTACAGGCACCACGCCTGTTCCCACCCCAAACCCGAATGGCGAGGTATCCGCTTCCCAGCCGCCGGTGCAGGCTCAAGCGGCAGCCCAGCCTCAGCAGGGCCGCATGAGCAGGCTCTGGAACATGCTCCGCAGGTGATCCCGCCAGAAAGCGCCGTGGAAGTCTACGATTTAAAGGGGCTCAACTGTCCCTTGCCTGTACTGAAGGCGAGAAAGCGCCTGGCCGGGATGCGGCCCGGCGATCGCCTCTGGGTGGAAACGACCGACCCTCTCGCGGTGATCGATATGCCGGCCTTTTGCCAGCAAGAGAAACATAGGCTGGTCGAGACGGTGAGCATGCCGGGCGGGCACCGCTTCCTTATCGAGCGGGGCGAGGGAAAGACTGAGATCCCTAAGGCCTGATCTCAACCCGGCCTACCAGTGTAGTGCACCTAGAATTTCTTAAAGCCCGGTATGGACAGAGGGCTCTGCTCCAGAGCGGTGCGGTCCGGCGTGTCGACCGCCATACGGCCGGTGAAGGCGGCAAACAGCCGCTGAATGTAGCTCAAATCCAGTGCACGTCCGATGACGACGAGCCGGGTACCACGTTCATCGTCGGGCCATTGCGGCAGGAATTCCGGTTCGTGGAGGAATTGTTGAACACCCTGCACCAGAAGAGGGTGGGCCGGATTTTCCACCGTCTCCGCAAGGCCTTTGATGCGTAAAATTCTCTCCCCCTGCTGGCTGGCGAGAAGGTCGAGAAAATTTTCGACTGCCGATCTCGGCAGGGCCGCGGCGTGTCTTAGCGTAATGCTTTGAAAATCCCCGTGCGCATGGTGGTGGTGTCCGCTGTGCTCGTCCAACAGCATTCTTTGACCGTTGAACACAGGGCTGAGAAGGGTTTCTGCGGTTAAGGGACAGCGGCCATCCAGCAGTTCCGCGCTCTCGTTCAGCACCGAAAGCCGCTGGAACAGCGGGTGGCGATCGTCATCATGCCCAAGCCCGGTTTTGGTCACAACGATGCGATCGGCCAAGGCCACCTGCCGCCGGGCCTCCTCGTGCTGATCGAGCGTGGTCGAACCGTTGATGGCATCGACAACGGTCACCACACAATCGGTGCGGTAGAGCTGGGAGAGCGCCGGGTGGGCGATGATCGACTGCAGCAGGGGAACCGGGTCCGCCAGTCCGGTCGTTTCAACAATGACGCGGTCGAGGGCCGGGCGGCGCTCGGCGAGCGAAAGGAGGAGGTCTACAAGCTCCCCCTGCACGGTGCAGCATAGGCATCCGCCGGTGAGTTCGACGATGCCGTCCTTGGCCTGCTCAACGAGCAAATGATCAAGCGACACATCGCCAAACTCGTTTATGATGACCGCGGTGCCTGCGAGGTGAGGCGATTTCAGGATACGGTTGAGCAACGTGGTTTTGCCGGCTCCCAGAAAGCCGGTGATCATCGCCAATGCGATGGGCTTGGGGGTCTTCACAGCGACTTACCCACCCTGTTCCACCGCAACAGGCTGGGGAGAATAAGCGGGCCGCGGCGTCGGGATGGGAACGTTTGCGTAGCGCGGCCTGGCAGGCTCTTCGCCCATCGCACCCCCAAGCCCGACGGCCACCACGTTCGGTTCGCGCTCCAAAGGATGGACAAGAGGCGATACCACAAGGAGGCGCGCCTGATCGTCGCCCTCCTTCACACGCTTGGCCACGGCTTCCTGCGAGCAGATCTCCGGCCTGATGTCGGTCACCGCATCCACCACCGCGCCGGAGGGCCGAAGTTCGGCGATGCTCGGGCCCTCGGTGCCCTGCATCTTGAAGCCGCGGGTCAGAAGGTCGGCGGCTAATTGGGCGCGATGCACCTGGGATTGGGCGCCGAGAACAATCGCCGCAAGGGTGCGTTCGCCCCGCGTGGCGGTTGCCACCAGGTTGAAGCCGGAAGCGCAGATGTAGCCCGTTTTCATCCCATCAGCCCCGTCGAAACGGCCGATGAGATAGTTTGTGTTTTCCTTCACCGATTTCCCGTTGCGAACGCCTTCGATCGAAAAATAGCTGGCATATTGGGGGAACTCGATGCGCAGGGCGCGTACGAGGATGGCAAGATCGTGCGCTGTCGTGAACTGCGAAGAGCCGGGCAGCCCGTGTGCGTTGATGAAATGGCTGTCGGTCATGCCCAAGCGCTGCGCTTCCGCGTTCATCCGCGCCACGAAGGCCTGTTCCGACCCCGCGACACTCTCGGCCACGGCGGTGGCGACGTCGTTGGCCGAGATCACCATGAGGATCTTCAGCGCATTATCCAGCGTCAGGACGGACCCTATGGGATAGCCCATCTTGCTCGGCGGTTCCGCCGCCGCATTTTTCGAAATGCGTATGGGCGAGTTGAGCTTGAGCTCGCCTGACTGGAGTTCCCGGAAGATCACATAGGCAGACATCAGTTTCGTGAGCGAGGCGGGATACCAGCGCTGGAAGGCGTTCTCGTGGGCCAGCACCCGGCCGCTGCCGACGTCCAGAAGCACATACGGCCCCGCAAGGGCCGGCAGGTGCCATAATGAACTGCCGAGCGCTGCCACCAGAATGGCTGCCCAATTTCGCCAATGCCTCATGTCGTTCCGATTCCGTGTTGCGTGCTCGCTGACGATATCCATACAATGCGCAGAGGAAATTCCACTTTGGTCCGGATTTTCCATGCGCCGTTGCGGTAGCCAATGCAATTTGTCGTTATCATGACGGGCCGCCCTCCCATTGTTTCTAAATTCTTGCAGACCGCAAGCACAGGAAAGAGATTTCATGCCGATTGTGAACCGAGCAGCCGAGCTTCATAGGGAGATCACCGAGTGGCGCCGCCAGTTGCACCGCAAGCCGGAAATCCTGTTCGATGTGCATGAAACCGCAGCGTTCGTCGGCGATAAGCTCCGTGAATTCGGCTGTGACGAGGTTGTCACGGGTCTCGGGCGCACCGGGGTGGTGGGTATCATCCGCGGCAGCCGCGGGCCCGGGCCCTGCGTAGGGCTTCGCGCCGACATGGATGCGCTGCCGCTGCAGGAGGCGGTCGACCGCCCCTATGCCTCGACCATTCCCGGCCGGATGCATGCCTGCGGACATGACGGGCACACGGCAATGCTGTTGGGCGCAGCCAAATATCTCGCCGAAACGCGTAATTTCGCGGGTACCGTCGCGGTGATCTTCCAGCCAGCGGAAGAGGGCGGCGGCGGCGGAAACGAGATGGTCAAGGATGGCATGATGGAGCGCTTCGGGATCTCGCGCGTGTTCGGCATGCACAACATGCCGGGCATGCCTGTCGGGCAGTTCGGCATCCGCCCCGGGCCCATCATGGCCTCGACGGCGGAGTTCACCATCGTGGTGCAGGGCAGAGGCGGCCACGCGGCGATGCCGCACCGGACGATCGATCCCGTCGTGACCGCGGCGCAGATCGTGGTCGGGCTGCAGACCATTGCGGCACGATCGGCGGATCCGCTCGAATCCATCGTGGTCTCGGTCACGAAGATCCATGGCGGCGACGCTCACAATATCATTCCGGACAAGGTCGAACTGGCGGGCACGATCCGGACGCTGAAAAAGGAGGTGAGCCTGCTCGCCGAGGAGCGCCTCCGCGGGATCGCGGAAGGCATCGCTCATGCCCATGGGGCAACCGTGGCGCTCGATTATGACCCGAACTATCCCGTCACGGTGAACGATCCGGCTGAGACCGAGTTCGCGGCGAGGGTAGCGAGCGAGGTGGCCGGGCCACCCAATGTGGTCACCGACTTGCCTCCCATGATGGGAGGAGAGGATTTTTCCTACATGCTGCTGGCCCGGCCGGGCGCTTTCATCTTCATCGGAAACGGCGATAGCGCCGGTCTTCATAACCCCTCTTACGACTTCAACGATGAGGCTATTCCCTACGGGGTGAGCTATTGGGTCCGGCTGGCGGAAACGGCCCTTGCTGCTTGAGGGAAATGGAGCGGCAAAATGTCTCGGATCAGCTCTGGCTGCACGGATGACCATTTCGGCTTGGCTATGCTGCTGCTAGGAGGTATGAGTGCCTTTCCGGCGTGGTCCCGTAGCTCAGTAGGATAGAGCATCAGATTCCTAATCTGAGGGTCGCAGGTTCGAATCCTGCCGGGATCACCACCAACCACCCCTCGACGTTCGCAAGCGTTTCCCCAACGTGTTGAAACACTTGCATTTTAACCAACCTGCGGCTATGAGCGAGCAGATCTCGGCTGTCGCCGGATCGCTCCGTCCCGGGAAGCCGTTCCCCGGGCGGGGATGCTCAGTCGGCTTTATGCGCTTTCATGGTTTCGCGTCGCGCTTTTACCGGGTCGGCAACGTATTGCGGTCGGTTCGCAGCCGTTTGTTATCCACCTTAGTTCATGCATGCTTTGATGGCCGCAGGCCTTGGAAAAGGCGGGGCGCCATCATCATATTCTATGTCAGCGCGTCGCTGAATTTTACGCAGCGTTCGTCAAGCTTTTCAACTTCATAGGGTCGTTCGCCGCAATTCTGACGAAGACATCCCGGCATTCGCAAACTTCACATCGAAGCAGGATTTCATGGACAGACGTTCATTCATTGTTGGCGGGGGTGGGGCACTGGCCGGTTTGGCCGCCTTCCTGAACAGCACCGTGGCCTTTGCGCAGGACCAGGCCCAAACAGCGCCCGCGCAGCCGCCGGCTGCCGCAGGGCCTCAGCCTTTTTCGTTCGATCTCCTGACGGCGGCGATGAAGGAGAAGGCCGGGAAGGAATATCAGCCGATAGAGGAGCCGCTGCCGGAGGTGGTGACGGAGCTGACCTATGATCAGCACCGCGCCATCCGTTTTCGCCCCGAAGCCGCTTTTTGGGCAGGCGAGGCGCCCTTCGAGCTGCAGGCCTTTCATCCGGGTTGGCTCTTCAAGCAGCCAGTGCATCTCAACGTGGTGGAGAACGGGACGGCCACCAGGCTGCACATCACGTCGGAGATGTTCGAGTACCGTCAGCCCGTACTCGATCCGCAGACATTCCAGGGGATAGATTTTCCGGGCGTTGCCGGGTTCCGGCTGCACTATCCGCTCAACACGCCCGACATCATGGACGAGCTCGTTTCCTTTCTCGGCGCGAGCTATTTCCGTGCCTTGGGGCGGGGCAGCATCTACGGGCTCTCCGCGCGCGGCCTTGCGATAAATACCGCGACGTCGAACGGCGAAGAGTTCCCGATGTTCACTGACTTCTGGATCGAGAAGCCGCAGCGCCGCAACAAATCCGTCATGGTTTACGCCGCGCTCGATAGCGCAAGCGTCACGGGGGCATACTCGTTCCAGATCACCCCGGGTCAGACCACGACCATGGAGGTGACCGCGCGGCTGTTCATCCGCAAGGACATCCAGCGGTTGGGCATCGCCCCGATGACCTCGATGTTCCTCTTCGGTGAGAACAACCATCACGCCTTCGATGATTTTCGGGGCGAGGTGCACGACAGCGAGGGATTGAAGATCGTGCGGCCGAGCGGCGAGGAGCTGTGGCGCCAGCTGAACAATCCGAAGGAACTCGCCAACTCCTTTTTCGGCGAGGCGGGCTTGAAGGCTTTCGGCCTCTTCCAGCGTGATCGCAACTTCGACCACTACCAGGATGCGGAAGCGCATTACGAACGCCGGCCGTCGCTCCTGGTCGAGCCGATCGGCGAATGGGGCAAAGGATATCTGAACCTGGTCGAAATCCCGACGGAACTCGAAGTGAACGACAATATCGTCGTCTTCTGGATGCCCGAGGGGGACGTGAAGGCGGGCCAGCAGTTCGAATACCGCTATCGCCTGACCTGGGGAACGATCGAGGAGCCGACCAATCAGCTCGCGCGGGTGACCTCTCTGCGCAGCGGTATCGGCGGCACGTCCGGCGTGGAAAACAACGAAGGATTGAGAAAGTTCGTTGTGGACTTCGAAGGCGAGGCCCTGCGGAACCTTTCTGCCGACTCGGGCGTTGAGGCGAGCGTTTCTGTGTCAAGGGCGGAAATCGTGCACAGTGGGGTATCTCGTGTAGAGGCCAATGGTGCTTGGCGGCTGGTGGTCGATCTCATGCCGGAGGGAGACGGGCCGGTGGAAATGAACGGCTATCTGAGCTTGGACGGCAAGCGGCTGTCCGAAACCTGGGCGTATCAGTGGAGAAGAACCGATGAGCAGCGCTGAGGAAAGCTTGCGGGCGCATCACATTCTTCAGCAAAGCGAGTTGCCGGCGGCTCCCATGGCAATGCCGGAGCAGGTGCTGACAAGACGGCGTCGCGGCATTTTGCTGCGGCCTTTCTTCCAGTGGCTGGCGCTCAGGTAAGCGCAGGACAGTTGCCGGCCATGCCGGCCTGATGGACGGGATATCGCGATGGTTACGCTGCGGCGCGCTGCATCCATTTTCTTTGCCTTGGCGATGGCGCTTACGGCGAGCTATCTGGCCATAGGCTATTTCAACACAGATGGGCTGCAGTGGCTCGATCTCGTGCGCGTGGTCCTGCTCGCGCTCAGCACGGCCTGGCTTGCCTGGGGCGCCGTCCTTGCGCTCAATGGATTGTTCTCGCTCCGGCGCGGCCGTGTACCCCGCGCGCGCGGCCCGATCACCGTCAAGACCGCCGTGGTCGTGCCGGTTTATAACGAAGATCCGGTAAAGACCTTCTCGCATGTGGCGGCGATGGTGAAGAGCATCGGCCGTACCTCTTTCGCCGAACGCTTCGACTTCACCATCCTTTCGGACACGACCGATGCGCGGATTGCCGCGAAGGAAGAGTTCTGGCTGGTGCGGCTCAAGGAGGAAGCGGGTCACATCTGCAACATCTACTATCGGCGCCGCCCGTCGAATCCGGGCAAGAAGGCGGGCAATATCGCTGATTTCATTAAAACCTCCGGTGCACTGTACGACTATCTCATCATCCTGGATGCCGACAGCCTGATGGAGGGCTCGACGATGATAGAGATGGTCAGGCGTATGGAGGCCGATCCTCAGCTTGGTCTTCTGCAGACCTTGCCGAAGGTCATTCGCGCGAGATCGTTCTTCGGCCGGGCGATCCAGTTTTCCGCCTCCTACTATTCCCCGATCTACGCGCAGGGCGTCGCGCTGCTGCAGGGCAGGGAAGGTCCATTCTGGGGCCACAATGCGATCACGCGGACGCGCGCCTTCGCGCAGAGTTGCGGGCTGCCGCAACTCCCGGGAAAGCCGCCCTTCGGCGGCCATATCCTCAGCCATGATTATGTCGAGGCGGCGCTTCTCGCCCGCAACGGCTGGAAGGTGAGGATCGATCCTGATCTTCGGGGTTCTTTCGAGGAAGGACCGGACAACGTCATAGATTACGCAAAGCGCGACCGCCGCTGGTGCCAGGGCAATCTGCAGCACAGCCGGATCGTGCCCGCCCCGGGGATCAAAGGCTGGAGCCGCTTCGTTTTCATCCAGGGCATCATGGCCTATGTCTCGGCTCCCCTCTGGGCGCTGTTCCTGACGGCCAGCATCGCCGCGCCGGCCATGAGAGTGGTTCCGGATTATTTTCCCGTGCCGGGATTGCCGGTGTTTCCGAAGGTGGAAACCGCCAACGCTCTGGCGCTCCTCACCGGTGTGGTGGGGCTTCTCCTCGGACCCAAGCTCCTCATTCTGGTCGACGGCATCATAACCGGCCGGAACCGCCGCTTCGGCGGCGGCATACGGGCTTTCTTCAGCGTGGTTACCGAGATCATCTGCACCAGCATTCTCGCCCCGATCATGATGCTGTTCCAAACGCGTGCGGTAATCGAGATCCTGGCCGGAGCGGACGCCGGATGGCCTGCCGCGAACCGGGAAGCGGGTCGCGTCAGCCTGGGCGAAGCTTGGGCCGCGAGCTGGTGGATCGTGGTGGCCGGGCTCGTCACGATTGGCGCTGCTTACAGGCTGGCGCCGGAATATCTTGTCTTTGTGCTCCTCGTGGCAGCACCTCAGGTGGCAGCGCCGCTGGTTATCAGCGGCACTTCCTATGCGAGCCGCGCACTCCTTCGTTCGCCGCTCGGCCTGTTCGCGACACCGGAGGAAGTAACGCCCACCTCGGTCATGCGCGAGCAGCAGAGCGTGCTGGCGCGCTGGCGCGCCGATACGGTGGAGCCTCCACTCCCCATCATGGCCGATAAAATCGCGGAATCCAAAGACTCCGCGGAGGTCGGCACCATCCGATGACGACAGCACTTCCGCCGAAGGCTCCCGGGCGCGATCACAGGATAGATGCTTTCCGGGGCATCGCTCTCCTGATGATCTTCATCAATCACGTCCCCGGCAACGCCTTCGAGAACTTCACCTCGCGCAATTTCGGTTTTTCCGATGCTGCGGAGGCTTTCGTGCTCATGTCGGGCATCGCCGTGGGGCTCGCCTATGCGCGTCTCTTCCGCGCCGGAGAATATCTCAGGGGGTGCATGCGCGTGTGGCGCCGTGCCGGCACCTTGTACATGGCACATATCGTCAGCACGGCCATCGCTATTGCGATTCTGGCGGGAGGCGTGGTCTTCCTGAACACGATCGACGTGCTGCCGCGCGTGAATTTCACGCCGCTCCTCGAGCAGCCGCTCAAGACGATGGTGGGCCTGCCGCTGCTTACCCATCAGCTCGGCTATCTCAACATTCTGCCCATGTATGCCGCGCTGCTTGTGATTTCGCCGGTCTATATCCTGATCGGGCTTTGGAACCGGCTCGGCCTCATCGCAGTCGCCATCGTCGTCTGGATCCTGGCCGGCACTTTCGGCATCAACCTTCCCAATTATCCGCTTCCAGGCGGCTGGTTCTTCAATCCGGTGAGCTGGCAGCTGATCTACGCTTTCGGCATCGCCGGCGGCTTGGCCATGATCCATCAGCGCAGGCTGGTCGGCTATCACGGCTGGCTGTTTTCCGCCTGCCTTGCATACCTCTTCTTCGCCCTCGTCTGGGTGCAGTTCGAGATGGGCGCCCTGCCTTTCGAGAAATACCTGCCGGCCTATATCGGCGGAACAGATAAAACCTTCGTTGCGCTGCCCCGCCTGCTGCATGTGCTGGCGCTTACTTATGTGCTCACCAATCTCGTCGCCGTTTCGCGCCTGCTGTCGGGGCCAGCCTTCCAGGCCATCCGGCTCATCGGGCAGCATAGCCTTGCCGTCTTCACGGTCGGCACCGTGCTTTCGATCGCGCTGCAGGTGTTCAGGGCGCGTTTCCATACAAGCACCATGGAAGATGCCGCGCTGATAATCAGCGGCATCCTGCTCCAGTATGGCATCGCTCGTTTCTTGGCTGCCACTTCCGAGAAGAAGCGGAACGGTGCGCTGGAGGCTGGCGCGCGGGAACAGGCCCATGCGGCTCACATTGCCGGACGGGCGTCCGCAGGCTAGCTACAGTCAAAGCCAGTCTGGCAGAGAGTCGAGGCCGATCAGTTCTTCGTAGGTCGTCCGCGGCCGTATGACATGAAAGCGGCTGCCGTTCACGAGGACTTCCGGCACAAGAAGGCGTGAATTGTAGGTGCTGGCCTGCACGGCGCCATAGGCGCCCGCCGTGCCGACCGCGATCAGATCTCCAGCCTTCAATCTCGGCAAGTTCCGGTCGAGCGCGAGGAAGTCGCCGGTCTCGCAGACCGGGCCCACCACGTCGGCCTTGAGGCGCGGCGTGTTCGTCGACGGTTCCTGAACGGGGCGGATCGCGTGGTAGGCGTCGTAGAGCGTCGGGCGGATCAGGTCGTTCATGGCCGCATCGACGATCAGGAAATTCTTCGCCTCTCCTTCCTTCACATAGAGCACTTGTGAAACCAGGATGCCGGCATTGCCGACGATAAGACGCCCCGGCTCGAAGATCACCTTTACGCCCAGGCGCGTCACGTGCCTGCGCACCACCTCGGCATAGGCGTCCGGCAGGGGCGGCGGCTCGTTGTCTTCCCGGTAGGGAACACCCAGGCCTCCGCCAAGATCCACATGCCGGATGGAGTGGCCATCCGCGCGCAACGTCTCCGTCAGCTCCGTCAGCAGGGCAAAAGCCTGGTCGAAGGGCTGCAACTCGGTGATCTGGCTGCCGATGTGCATATCGATGCCAGCGACCTTGAGGCCCGGAAGCTTTGCCGCGCGCGCATAGGCCTGGCGGGCGTCCTTCCAGGGGATGCCGAACTTATTCTCGGATTTGCCCGTCGATATCTTCTTGTGCGTCTTTGCGTCCACGTCGGGATTGATGCGCAGCGATACAGGCGCCTCCAAACCCAGAGCCCGTGCGCGGGCGGAGAGCAGCTCGAGCTCGGGCAGCGATTCCACGTTGAAGCACAGGATGCCCGCGGAAAGCGCGAAATCCATCTCCTCGGCGGTCTTGCCGACGCCGGAGAAGAGAATCCTGCTCGCGGGAATCCCGGCCGCCAGCGCACGGCGCAGCTCGCCTTGCGAGACGACATCAGCACCGGCGCCCAGATTCCCCAGCGTCTTCAGCACAGCCTGGTTGGAATTGGCCTTCATCGCATAGCAGACGAGGGCGTCAAGCCCGGAAAGGGCTTCCGAGAAAACGCGGTAGTGGCGCGTCAGCGTGGCTGTCGAATAGCAATAGAAAGGGGTGCCGACGGCCGCGGCGATCTGCGGCACCGGAACGTCCTCGGCGTGGAGCACGCCGTCGCGATATTGGAAGTGGTTCATTGCGTGTTCTTTTCTTGCGCAATCGTGGCGTACCGACCGGTACGCAATACAACAAGTGCGCCTATTGAATCAGCCGGTCGAGGATGAACGGCCTGTCTCTGACAGGCCGCTGAGGCTCGGGCGGCAGCGGCTGGTCGTTGCGCTCAGCCTCCTCCCGGGCATCGACGGCCGCCTGGTAGGGCGTGTCGAGCGGGGCTTTACGGCCGCAGGCGGAGAGCCCGACCGCCGAGCCGAGCACAAGAAGGGTGATCATTGCCTGTGCTTTCATCTGCCGTCCAATCCGTTGGAGATCCGCGAGCGTTCTAGCGGTTTTTCTCGAGTCTTGCATCCCGTTTCAGCCGCTTCTTCCAATAGCGGATCTGCCGGCGCACTTCGGCGGGAGCCGTGCCGCCATAGGATGTGCGGCTTTTCACGGAATTGCCGACCGACAGCACGGAGTAGACGTCATCGGTGATCGCCGGATGGATGGCTTGCAGCTCGGAAAGCGGAAGCTTTTCAAGCCCGCACTTCCGTTCCTCGGCAAGCGCCACGGCGCGGCCCGTCACGTGATGAGCCTCGCGGAAGGGCAGGCCCGCCTCGCGTACCAGCCAGTCGGCCAGATCGGTGGCGGTGGAGAAGCCGCTGCCGGCAGCCTTCTTCATGGCAGCCGCGTTCACTTCCATATCGCCGACCATGCCGGTCATCGCCGCGAGCATCAGGTCCAGCGTCTCGGCCGCATCGAAAACGGCTTCCTTGTCTTCCTGCATGTCCTTGGAATAGGCGAGCGGCAGGCCCTTCATCACCGTCAAAAGCCCGATCAGGTGGCCGTTGACACGTCCGGTCTTGGCGCGGGTCAGCTCCGCGGCATCGGGGTTCTTCTTCTGCGGCATGATGGACGAGCCGGTCGAGTAGGCGTCCGAGAGGCGGATGAAGCCGAATTGCGGTGTCGACCAGATGACGATCTCTTCCGCCAGCCGTGAGAGGTGCGTGGCGCAAATCGCCGCCAAAGACAGGAATTCCAGCGCGAAATCACGGTCCGACACCGTGTCGATGGAATTGCGCGTCGGTTCGCGGAAACCGAGCGCTTCCGCCGTCATCTGACGGTCGATAGGAAAGCTCGTGCCGGCAAGTGCCGCCGCTCCCAGCGGGCACTCGTCCAGCCGCTCCATCGCATCGCGAACGCGGCTGCGGTCGCGGCCGAACATCTCCACATAGGCCATCAGGTGATGGCCGAAGGTGACCGGCTGTGCCGTCTGCAGATGCGTGAAGCCCGGCATCACGGTAGCCGCGTGCTGCTCGGCTCGGGTGAGAAATGCCTCGATTAGCCGGCCAAGCGCCATGTCGATCCGCTGCAGTTCCTCCTTCACCCACAGCCGGAAGTCGACCGCCACCTGGTCGTTTCGCGAGCGTGCCGTGTGCAGCCTGCCCGCGGCCGTACCGATCAGTTCGGCAAGCCGCGCCTCCACATTCATGTGGATGTCCTCGAGCTTGGTCGAGAACTCGAACTTGCCTTCCTCGATCTCTGACAGGATCGTGTTCAGCCCGTGAGCGATCTTCCGTTCGTCCTCGGCGGAGATTATGCCAGTCTTCGCCAGCATCGCCGCATGGGCGAGGCTGCCGCGGATATCCTGGGCAAAAAGCTTGCGGTCGAAGCCGATGGAAGCGTTGATCGCTTCCATGACGGCATCTGGGCCTGAGGCAAAACGTCCGCCCCACATGCGGTTGCTGGCTTTGGTCTCGTTCATCGTGGTAACCGGGCGCTGGAGTAGTGAAATGCCGATGATGAATAGGAAATTTCCAGCGTTTGGTCTGGTCGCGCTTTCCGCGGTCGCAGGCATCATCGCCGGGGTTACCGCCCTATACGTGATCGGCGGGCCAAATGGCAACATCGACGCGGGAACGGTTGCAGAAACCTCCTGCGCCGCCAGGGAGAGAATCGCCGTTCTGGATCCTGCCATCGGCGGCGAGGTGGCCGCCATGCTGCCTGCCGATCCGTCGCAGTCCTTGAGCGATCTCGGATTTAACGGGCCCGATGGCAAGCCGCTCACGGTGGCCAGCTTGGCCGGCAAGACGCTTCTTATCAATCTCTGGGCCACGTGGTGCGTGCCATGCCGCACCGAGATGCCCGCGCTCGATGCGCTGGAACGGGAGATGGGCTCCGACCGCTTCGAAGTGGTGGCCGTCAATGTCGACCGTGGCGACGATGCAAAACCCAGGGCCTTTCTGCAGGAGACCGGCATAAAATCGCTTGTCTATTACCGGGACAGTTCTCTTGGGATATTTAATGAGCTGAAGACCCGGGGGTTGGCGCTCGGCCTCCCGGTTACCCTTCTGATCGACGAGAAGGGCTGCCTGCTCGCTCATATGAACGGGCCTGCCGAATGGGCGAGCGAGGATGCGAAGGAGCTTATCCGGGCTGCCCTGCCGCCTGCCGAAGGCTGATTTGCACCGGTACGCTCAAGGGCATATCCTCATCGCGAAGAGGGCCCCCATGAGACATTTGCTCCTTATCGCCGCCAGCCTGACTGCCCTGGCGCATCACGCCAGCGCCGCGGAAATCACGATAGAATTGCCGGGAGATATCGCGGTCGAGCGGGTCCAGGTCGATTACGACTGCGGCGGAACCAGCATGGCGGTCGAATATGTGAATGCCGGACCGGTATCGCTGGCCGTTTTCGAGCATGAAGGAGAGCCGGTCGTCGCCGCCGCGGGGATCGCTGCATCGGGCGTGCGCTATGCGGGCGGGCGGCTGGTCTGGTGGACCAAGGGTGCGGAGGCATCGCTCTACGATGTGACCAAAGGCGAAGATTCTGCGCCGATCGCCGAGTGCAGGCAGAAATCCTAGAGCGCGATGCGTTCCGATGGAATCGGAACGCGCACTCTAGCGGTTTGATTTAGCCGCATGATCTTGTCCAAAAAGTCTGCAACTTTTTGGGATCATGCTCTAGCCGCCTCAGGGTCAGAACTTCAGCTTGAACCTGGCGCTCACCTGCTGCTCGGCGTTGAAGTCGCCGATGGTCGACGAGACTGAATATGCCCCGCTGACGCTCGCCCGGTCCGTAATGGTCCAATTAATGCCCGTTCGGGCCGAGAGCCGGCTCGAATGGTCGGTGGCGGGCGCTGCTACCTCCTCCGCTCCTTCCATCGAGCTTACGACCGAACCCGAGTCCCGCTTGAAGGCCCTCGAAACTTCCAGGACTGCGTTCGGCGCCACCTTGCCGGCCCTGGTCTTCGCGGAGGTCTCGCCACGCAGGCCGAGCGTCAGTTCGTAGGAGTCGGACGAATAGGGCTTGACCGAATAGGTGTCATTGCCTTCCACGCTGTAGCCAGAAAGACGCGTGTGCAGATAGCGCGCCTGCCCATACGGGCGCAGGCGAAGCCGTTTGCGCTCGAAATTGCGGCTGAAGCGAGCAAGGCCAAAGGCCTGCGTTGCGGAGCGTTCGGCCGATGAAAAGGTTTCGACGCCCAGATCGTTGCGGAATGCGGTGTGGGACCCGCCCGCCATCACGTCAAGATAGGTGTCGGGCGCGGTCGTCAGGCTTGCATAGAGCGTGTCGGAAAAGGAGCGTGTTTGCAGGGAACCTTCCGCGGCGATGCCGGTGCGGTCGAACGCCATTCCGACGGCATTGCCGACGAGAAGGTCCCGGCCGAGGCGGGTGTCGGCGCCGAAGGCGATACCGTTGGTGTAAACGGCTGCCAGGCGGGGATCCTCGGCGCGTGCGCTGTCCAGGGTCACATCACCGCCGAACCAGACTGCCGTGCGCCTCGTGCGGCGTTCCTTCTCCGGGGCGAGCAGGTTTTTCGTTTCGTAGGCTGCGCTTTTCTCAGCCGAGCTGCCCGAGAAGCGCAGGGCGAAAGAGCTTGCGTTGACGTTACGCCCTTCGATGCGGGCGCCGCGCGTGCTCTCCAGCCGCCCGCCGACAAGGCCGAGCTGCCGCGCCGGATCGCTGGCGCTTTTCGCTTCCTGGCCCGAAAGCGCGTCGAGATTGGCCGAAAAGGCGGTCACCTCTAGGCTGTCTTCCGCACCTGCCTTGGGAACAGTCACCGCCGTTGCAAGAAAGACCAAACCGGCGATGCTCAGCTGCTTGGGAAGTGCTGATTGGAACATTGCTCCGCTGCATCATGGTGGAGGAGCAGCGGAATCTTCGCGCCGCTTGTCGCCACCCCATATAGCGGCTTTCGGCTTTCCATAACAGATAATTTCGATTTGTAACTTGTCTGTTACCTGTGAAGTGTTGTGCATCCGCCATAGTGCGGGAGCGTTTCCCTCGTAGAACCTGCCGGGGAGACGGCCTATTCTCGGGTTCACTCGAAGCCAACCGGAGGCCAAGGAGAACTGCACCATGGGCTTTCGCCGCGACTATGTCACCGCCCCCATCTTCAGATGGGGGTCGAGCATCATGCCGCCCATCTCGGAAACGGAGCGGGAGGCGATCGATGCCGGGACTGTCTGGTGGGACGGGGCTCTCTTTACCGGCAATCCCGATTGGGACGAACTCTTGGCCATGCGGCCGGCGAAGCTTTCGGCGGAGGAGCAGGCCTTCATGGATGGGCCCGTGCGCCAGCTCTGCGCGATGGTTGACGACTGGACGCTCAACTGGCGGGACCGCGACCTGGCGCAATCCGTCTGGGATTTCCTGCGGCGCGAGAAATTCCTCGGCATGATCATCCCGCAAAAATATGGCGGGCTCGGCTTCTCCAACTATGCCCATTCGGAGGTGGTGCGCACGGTTTCCTCCGCGAGCGTCGTGGCGGGTGTGACCGTGATGGTGCCCAATTCATTGGGGCCCGGTGAGCTTCTCATGCATTTCGGCACCGACGAGCAACGCGATTACTGGCTGCCCCGGCTTGCTGACGGCCGCGAAATCCCTTGCTTCGGACTGACCTCGCCGCATGCGGGCTCGGATGCCGCAGCCATGACGGACACCGGCGTGGTCGAATATGGGACGTGGAAGGGAAAGAAAACGCTGGGCGTCCGGCTTAATTTCCATAAGCGCTACATCACCCTCGGTCCGATCGCGACAGTCATGGGGCTCGCCTTCAAGATGCGGGATCCGGACAATCATCTCGGGCGCGGCGAAGAACTGGGAATCACCGTCGCGCTGCTTCCCACCGATACTCCGGGCGTTTCGCATGGCGAGCGGCACATCCCGCTTTTCACATTCTTCCAGAACGGGCCGCTTTACGGCAAGGACGTCTTCGTGCCTCTCGATCACATCCTGGGTGGAGAGAAGCAGATCGGGCAGGGTTGGACCATGCTGATGACGGCCCTCGCCGCCGGCCGCAGCATTTCATTGCCCTCCCAATCGGCGGCGTCCGCCGCCATGTGCGCGCGGGCCAGCGGGGCCTACGCGCGGATCCGCAGGCAATTCAACGTTCCAATCGGCCTGTTCGAGGGTGTGCAGGCGCCGCTCGCGGAAATGGCGGCCAACGCCTATCTGATCGACGCCGGGCGGCGGCTGACGCTCGCCGCTCTCGATCAGGGACATCGGCCGTCAGTGCTTTCAGCCATCATGAAATATCATGCGACCGAGCGCATGCGGCGCTCCATGACGCATGCGATGGATATCCACGGCGGCAAAGGGATCATCGAGGGGCCGCGCAATTATCTGGCACCCGGCTATCGCTCGGTCCCGATCGGCATCACGGTCGAGGGTGCGAACATCCTCACGCGCAACCTGATGATCTTCGGCCAGGGCGCGATCCGCTCGCATCCGTTCATGCTCAAGGAACTGCTTGCCCTCTCCGACGAAGACAAAAAGCGCGGGCTGCATGCCTTTGATGATGCCTTCTGGAAGCATCTTGCTCACGCGGTCAAGAATGCCGGCCGCGCTTTCATCCGCGGCTGGTCGGGAGCAGCGATCGGCACCGCTCCGGCTGGCGCCGCCATGCCGCGCTACTGGAAAAAACTGTCGCGGCATGCGGCGGCCTTCGCCCTGACAGCGGACCTTGCCCTTCTCACGCTCGGAGGCGCCCTGAAGCGCAAGGAAATGCTCTCGGCGCGGCTTGGCGACATCCTCGCAGAGCTTTACCTGCTGGGGGCGGTGCTGAAGCGCTTTGAGGATGAAGGCCGGCCGGCGGAGGACCAGCCGATCGTCGACTACCTCATGTTGCAGGGCGAGAACAGCATCGGGGTCGCATTTCGCGGGGTGCTCGACAACCTGCCGGCGCGCTGGGCGGCCTGGCTGGTGCGGTTCATCGCCTTCCCGTTCGGCGTGCCTCATCCCACCCCGTCGGACCGGCTCGCGACGCGCCTCGCGGAAATCCTCATGAAGCCGTCGGCGCAGCGCGACAGGCTCACGCCGGACCTTTATCTCGGCGAGGGCCATGCCGAGCATCCGATCAAGGACTTGGAGGAGGCGTTCCAGCTTGTATCGGAAGCGGCCGCAATCGAGAAGAAGATGCGGGAGGCGCAGGTCCGCGAGCCTCAAGAGGCTTTGGAGAAGGGCATTATTTCGGAAGCAGATCGCGAGCTGCTCGCCCGCGTGGAGGCGGCGGTGGAGAAGGTCGTGGCGGTGGATGCCTTTCCGATGGAGGATCTTTCCCCTACCGCCGGTCAGCACCAGCAGCCGAAGCCGTCACGTGAGCGCAGGCGCCAAGAGCAGGCGGCGGAGTAAGGCGGCAGCCTTCTCCCTTGGTCACCGGATCTCTTGACCGTGGCCGCTGTGCCGGCGCTGCAGGATTAACCCTGATGTCTCAGGGCGTGTTTAGCGCGCGATGCGTTCCGATGGAATCGGAACGCGCGCTCTAGGGTGAATCGACATTCATCCGAGCCAGATCATTGCGGCAGCGAGTAAAGCAAAGCCGTTGAAGTGGATTGTGCGCCGATCGTA
>Ga0182749_1001133_pt1 | contig 21769 bp, 21 predicted proteins | sample eDN3rd37CKraftMG_FD_128875 | JGI IMG/M metagenome (GOLD analysis project Ga0182749, IMG submission 128875) | Enriched Miracle-Growth compost microbial communities from Emeryville, California, USA - eDNA 3rd pass 37_C Kraft MG (version 2) (version 2) ...
CTTGATGAGCAGGCGAAAAAGGATGAAGACCCCCACATTTGGTCATTCCTGTTATGCTGGCAATCCGATTGGCTTTACTGGGCTGATCGAGATCGCGTGCAGGCGCTTATCCGCACCTTGTGGGAGAAGGATTCACGCATTTTCCAAAGCGTAGAACTTGTAGGTGTGCTTTGGAAAAATCGCCCGATTTTCCCCGACGATGTTCTGATCGATATCATCACGGCATGGTTTGAAGCGGGAGAAGAGCCTTTTGCACAAGCTGCTGCGGAATACGCGCAAGCGATGGTGTTGGTTTATCCCGATAGCCCGGCAGTGCTGAAACTGAGCGCCTATCTGACCGAAGAAGTATCTTGGCAATCGACTGGTCAGCTCTTCAGTGCTGCTTCGGCGTGGCGGGATGGTGATGCTGTGCTTCGGCCAGTAGCACATCAAGTGCTGATGAAATTCGCACCCAGTGCAGCAGGTGAGCAGGCTCACGCGATTTCATCGGCTGTGGACAAAAGAGACACGCTTCCTGCCGATGATTTGACCCGTGAGTTGGTGACCGCCGTGGCTGAGAATCAAGATTTACTGGCAGCGTCGCTGACCGGAGGGTTTGCCGACGGGTTGCAATCGCTCCTGTTATATCCCGGCTTCGATGAGCCAGTGATGCATTTAACGGAGCGGATGGCTGAATTAATCGTGGACAAGAAGGGCGGTCAGCACCGCGGCTTTATTGACAAGGATTTCGTGCAGGTCTCCATTGCCCTCCAACGGAACAATGGACCGCTCAGATCAAGAGCAATGGATGTATATGAAAAGCTCTTAGATGCCGGTGCATACGGGGCCGAGGAAGCGGCAAAGGACGTCCTTAGGCATTAATAAAATTCGAGAAGCACCGCCAAAAAATCCGGCTCAAATTGAAATTTGGCAACAACAAGCTCCACGCCGAGCAGTGACGCCGTGCGAGCGTTCTCTGGCGTCGATTGGTCGCTATGGGATTCTCGCTCTCCCATCGCCAAAGCAGGGTGGCCCGAATGAGGGTGCTTTCAATCTGATGCCCCATTGATGCCCCGCACATGGGCGGCAGCCTAATCTGACATCTAAGTCTTTGAAAAATGGTGGACGCACTTTTTTAAAGGGCTCGGACCTAGGACCCGCTGATTAAGAGTAATTATGTCCTATTAACTTGTTGATATTATTACGTTTTCTTGTTTTTAGTCCTGTGCTTCTTCGACAATTTTATAGCTCGAAATTTGCCACAAGGGAAGGCATCGAACCCCGCTATTTTCGGAACCTCATTTCCGTTCTGGGCCCGCCCGAAACCTCTTGATCCAATCTCTTTCCGAAAAGTGCAATATTTGCTGCTTTTGCTCCCGGTCAATCGTTTCTCGCCGTCGAGCTCAATAGGTATTTCGACGTCAGCCGATATCTTTCTTCACCTTTCGTTGGCGCAGTTGCGAGCAGAGGGGAAGGAGATCGCGGAAGGCGGCAGGTTGAAATTTTCGCTTATGGGTGTATATGTGTAAAAGCGCCAATACGCCGGAGTTTGTCATGTCGTCCGTCCGCTGGAATATCGCTGTGTCGCCGGACACGGATCAATCCGTACGGATGTTCCTGGCCGCCCAAGGTGGAGGCCGCAAAGGCGCCCTATCGCGTTTTATCGAACAGGCGGTTCGGACCTATCTGTTTGAACAGGCCGTGGAGCAGGCTAAGGACGCCACCGCCGATATCGGCGAGGCGGACCTTGCGGACCTAATCGATGAAGCTGTCCAGTGGGCGCGCCATAACTGATGCGCGTGATCGTGGACACCAATGTCCTGGTTGCCGCTCTGATCTCACGACATAGCCCGCCAGAGGCGATCTATCGTGCTTGGCGCAGCGGTCGCTTCGAGCTGGTAACATGCCGCCTGCAACTGGACGAGCTGCGGCGTGTAAGTCGCTACCCCAAATTGAAAGCTATCCTGCCGAACCACCGCATTGGCACCATGATCAACAACCTCGATCGTGCGATCGTGCTGGACCAACTCCCGGCCTTGCCGGATGGTACGGAATCAAGCGATCCCGACGATGATTTCCTGTTGGGCATGGTCCTCGCCAGCGACGCGGATTTTCTCGTTACCGGAGATAGACGTGCCGGGCTCCTGCAACGCGGCAGTTTTCAGCGCGCACGGCTTCTTACTCCGGGAGCATTTTGCGAGGTGCTGGGCTTGATCGGCTAGAAGTTCTTAAGAACTTCTGGCCGGAGAAGGAATAGATAGAAAGATCGTAGGTAGCCATCAGGGCTGCATAGCTGACTGGTGTTGCCGGTTCAGGTGTGTCCGTCCGCGAATCTCGTTCACAGAATCCACAGTTCTGTGAATATCATTCACCCTGCACGAAATGATGGCACGAGCACTGCCAGCCGGCATATTCGGGCGTGAAGGCTGCGCATATGAAGACGGTAGCCTTCGATGGCATGATACGCTTCGGTCAGCCAATCCGGTTACGACAATGACGATTCCTGTTCCGTAACGAACCTGATCCTGTAAGGAGCCTGACCCCGCTCCATAAGTCGTTACAGGATAGACCTTATTTCATGATACCTAAGGCCCGTCGCAAGCGCATTTCCTCCACTCGGGCCATTCCGGCATCACTGAAAAAGAAGCGCGGTCCAAAGCCGCGTCCTGTCATCGAACTGCCGGAAGCCAAGTCTACGATATGGGCGGACAGGGATGCATTCCACGAAGCTCTTGTGTTCCATATCGAGCGGCACGGCGACACGGTCTGGCATCTGCACAAGGCGATTACCGGTCCGAAGGACCGGGTCGACCGCAAGACGATCGCGCATTGGGTGGCAGGAACAAAGGTGCCTCGTTCGGTGACGAGCCTTGAACTGCTCGGCCGCATCGAAAGGCGATACCAGTTACCGGTCGGTTATTTCGCTTCCAAGCTGCCGCATGCGGATAGGGCTGCAAGCGGCCATACGAAGCTTGGCGATATGAAACCTTCCGAAAGGCGGCGGATCGGCTGGCATTTGCCGAAGAAGGTCGACCATCTCGGCTTGCTGTTCGGGGCGATGGCAGCGGACCCGAAGGGGCCGGTTTCCGGGTTTGGCGTTCCGCTTGCGAAGCTCACCGTGGCTCTGTTGGTATTTCCCGCCGTCTGGGATTGGTATGTTCAGTGGCGGGAGCGGCGGCGGGGCTTCTATACCATTTGGGAAGTGAACATGATCCAGTTGGGCCTTGCGCTGACGCGGGCCGAGACAGGGTGGTTACGCCAGCGCCCGGATCTAGCGCACATGCTGCAACCCATTCCCGGCCTGGTGTCACAGGAAGATATCGACCGCGCCGTTAGCGATTGGGAAGGAACGTGCGACGCCTTCTATCAGCGCGGCATGGTCCGAGCGAAGGAGATCCAGCGCGTTGCCCGGGTCCACCGCGACACGTTCGAACCGATCATGGCTGTACTTGAGGCCGACAGTCCGGTCGGGGAATATCGTCGCATCGCCGATGAGATCACGCGCCTCATGCCGTGCAAAGGTCGATATCCCAAGGCGGTAGCGGAAGCGGTGCGCTCCTTTCTGATGATCCGTCTTGGACTGCATTTGGGCGTCCGGCAGAAGAATCTTAGAGAACTGCTCCTCTGCCGTCGGCGCGAGCAGCCATCAACGGAGCACCAGCTTGAAATGCGCCGATGCGGTGAAATGCGCTGGAACGACAAGGAGAAGGGCTGGGAGGTGTTGATTCCGGCCGTTGCCTTCAAGAACGCAAATTCATCCTTCTTCGCGGCCAGGCCGTTCCGATTGTTGCTACCGGATGTCGGCGATCTCTATCGCTATATCGGTGCCTGGATTCGCGATCACCGCGCCGTTCTTCTGAACGGTGCGAAGGATCCGGGTACGTTCTTCGTCAAGACCGTCAAATCGACGAGCCAGCATGCTGCTTACGGCCAGTCATCCTTTTACGAAGCCTGGCGCCTCATCATCCAGCGCTACGGCATATATAATCCCTATACCGGGTGAGGCGCGATCAAGGGGCTTCTGCCGCATGGGCCACATAGCGTTCGGGATGTGCTGGCGACCCATGTGCTGAAGGAAACCGGCTCTTATGAGCAGGCGGGCTATGCCATTCAGGACACGGCGGAGATCGTTGCCGAGCATTACGGACAGTTTCTGCCGGAGAATAAGGTGGCATTGGCTGCAAAGATCATCACGAAAGTGTGGGAAGATGCGGAAGATAAGCGCTCCTTAGTTCCTGCAGCATAGCTTTGCGAAAGGCGTTCTATGAATAAAGGATATGGCTCAGCGTTCGGCAAAATAAACAGCTTCTGAAGGAGCGAAACGTCGGAATTGTCGGACGGTCCGGAACGGGAGGTCACGGTGAGACTTTCGCAGAAGCGGCCGCTGCACGCTTCTCATCAATACGGTTCCTAGGCCGCGGGGCGACGCCGTTTCCAAGCCAAAAGAGGATTGGATTGAGTGAGCTTATTGGTCACCCGATATCCTCTCACGCCATGGCGAAGCTCTGGATCGCTTCGATCGCCTCTGGGAAACGATCATCAGTCGCTATCACTGTCAGCGCGAACTGCCCGGTCAGAATGGAATGACGCCGCCCGGTAGAGTGCGATCACTTCATCGCGGTCCACGAAATCCCGTTTGGTCTCGACCGACCAATCAGAATATTTATCGAGCAGGAATTCGTCGGCGAGCACGCCAACGACAGGCTCGTGGCCTGGAAACTGATGGGCGGTCAGATCATAGATCAGATCGCCAACCATGACCCACAGATGATGTTCATGCTGGCGATTGGTGCCTTTGATGATCCTGACGTTCCCAAGCCGATATTTGTTTTCCAGTAGGTAGGTGAAGATGAGCGATACGCTCTCACAGCTATTCTTCGGGTACGAATAGCCAAACGGGTAGTTGAACAGCCGCTCCTCTAGATTCCGTGCCAAAAAGGCCAGTAACGCTTTTGCGGAGCGATCCAGATTCGGCTTCGTCGGCTGCTCACCGTCGGTCATCGGGCCTGCCACTCGCGCTCAGGAGAGGGTAATCTTCGGCGATTTGCCCGAAGAAATCGAAAAACGGCGCACTGTGATGAACAGGGACGCCAGGGACTTTTCGAGATCCGGCGGCATCGGCCCTTCCGGCAGAACCAGTGTTCGCTTGACCTGGGAAGGCGCATCGGCGGAATGGCTGATGAGCTGGCCGATAGCGGTATAGATCGACTGCCGATCGATGCTTGTCTTGATTTCATAGATTTCCGTCATGGACGGCCCCTTGCGGACATAGAGGTCGATCAGCTTGTTGTTCAGGACACGCTCGTCATTGGCACACCGAGCCTGCCGCTCCTCGAACAGCCGTTGGACGACATCGCCATGATAGGAGATATAATCGATCTCGGAGCGTCGTTGTCCCCGCCGGCGGCCAGAACCTTCGCTGTTGAACTTCTCCCATTCCGCGATCGCCCGCCGCACGTCCGGGTCATCAAGTTCTCCCCGGGCGACGGCATCCTTGAAGCCCTTGACGAGCTGGACAAAGCGCCAGAGGCGACCAGAAATGTCGTCGGAGTCAACCCGGCCGATGATGATACCCGCCCTGTGGTCATCATCGTCACGGCTGACATCCTCAAGCGTTGCCTTCGACCATGAAAGAAAGGCACTGCGCCCGACCCCGGCTTTGCCGCCGCCGATGCTGCCGTCGTGCATGAGGTAGACGTCGCCGGTCGCCGGTTCCCGAGCGAAAAAGCCGGCCACCCGCGCGGAATTGGATGTCGTTGGGATATTGACCTCAACGGTGATGATCTGCGCGTGCCGCTTGGGGTCGAAGACACCAAAGGCATTCCAGCGCCGGGGAATGGCGGCATCATCCACCGTACCGAAGGCTGCCCATAATTGACCGAGGCCATTCGCGTAGAGGCGTTCATCGACATTCCCGCTCGGAAAGCCGATGTTCCGCACGCCTTGATCCGTCAGATGCTGGCGGACAGATGCCTCCAACGCCTTCTGCGCGGCCCGCTTCTCGCTCGCATCTTCCACCATCAACAGCATTGCGCGCCCTTCCTCCTGGTGGGCCCCTCTACCCGATTATTGCTTCGCAATTCGACAAATCTAGCGCAATATTTGAGTCGATATGGGCAATCTGACTGTAATCATCCGGACCGCACCAACGACCTGCTGGTCATGCGGTGCCGAAACAACGATTGTCTCGTCCCTCCTTCTGACAGGCGCGAAGGATCACGCCGAGTGCGCGGTCGCGGATTTCTTAGAATATCCGACACTGATCGACGTCGTGAACCGCGCCGTCTCCGACCAGAAAGATGTTGGCGCGGTCAAACCCCGGTTCAGCAAAACGCTCACGCAAGGTTATATGAGCAACGGCTGCTTCCGTTGCGATGCGCTGTTCGGCCAGCATTTCGAAATTCATGCACGCTATGGCGAGCGAGAAGCGGCTCGCCTGGATGTGCCGATATCCGGCGAATGGGCGGAGGTTTTCCAAAGGCTCCTCTCTTCGGAAGACGGGCATCTCTTTCACTTTTAGTGCCCAAGTTCAATGAGGGATCGTCTGCCGCTATGGCCTTGGTCTCATCAACGTGAAACCGCCAGACCTCGGGCCACTTGAGTGCGAAAGCCGGCTTGTCCATTGTACGCGGATGACTGTCAGATCCTCGAGCTCCCTACCTGATGCGATGACCGACGATGCGCCCGCAGCCGGTTCGGTCATGCCGCGTGTTGCGAGCCAGATGACCGCCGAAAACATTGCCGAGGATGAAGGCGGCTTCGACTATGGCTGGCCCGACGCGAATGTCGCGCTCGCCGACCCCTGTTCAGCGATTTGCTGATGCGCGCGGACGTGAACGCCGTCGGGTATGCCCTGGTTCGCGGCCCGGATGGCGGCACGACGCCAATGCTACTTCTGACGGGTGCGCATGAAGGACCACTACGCGAGGTTTTTGACTTATTCACGCGCTGGCAGTTGCTGAGCGGTCCCGGCGCCATCCAAATCGAAATCGCCTTCGACGGTCCGGGGTTCCGCATTGCCGTGCTTCCGGACGCCCGCTCACTGCGATGGAGATGCTGTGGATTTGGTAATGTGTCGCGCCCCAACACGTTCAATCTCGCTTGGGTCAAGGGGATCGACACCCATAGCGATTTCCTGGATTCGCTCGCCGACTATGGCCGTAGCCCACTTGCGCCGGTCTACCTGGGCGCAGCGATTGCGCAGATCGATAGCAACGGCCAGCCCTTTGCTTGTGACCTGGACGATGTACCGCATCTCTTGCTGCCGTCGGTTCAGATATACCGTCGGCCCGAAGACATTCCTGCGGGAGCGTTCCTGGCTGGTGGCGATGCTGGAGACGACACCATCCCGTCGGGCGTCGATCCGGCCACGGTCGCGGCGCAGCGCGCTTGGCGCCTGCCCTCCATCATGCCGAAGGCGATCCATGTCCTTCGCCACACGGAATCCGGTCGCCAGCTTGTCGATCGCCTAGCGGCGGACGATGTGGCGCGTTGGCAGGTCGAGCAAGCGATAGCCAACCTTCGCCTGGCGGCGCTTGCCGAGGTCGGTGAAGCGCCGCCGCATTCCCATTGGATGGAGACGCATTCGCTGCGCCTCGGGCATATCGAGCTTGCGGACCAAACCGTCGATCTGGGAGCAATGACCATCGACGACATTCTCGACCAAATCCGGCGCGACACGCGCTTTCTATTGAGGCGGATTGGTCGCTGCCCCGCAACGGAATCGCTCGCGGCGGGCCAGGCCGCCATCCGGGAGGCAGGCTATGCCTGATCGCGGCGACGACGCCCTTGCGGGACAGGTGGAACGACTCTCGATCTTCGTCTCCTCCACGATCGAGGAGTGCGCGAAGCAACGTCGCGAGGCTAGGGCGGCGATTCAGTCCCTTGGTTTCGACCCATTCGTATTCGAGCGCGAAGGCGCGCGGACCTATCGCCCGCAAGCGCTCTATCTGGGACGTCTGCGGCGAAGCCAGCTTGCGATCGGCATCTATCGCGCGAGCTATGGCTGGGTCGATGAGGCAAACGGACGGACGCTTTCGGGCCTTGAGGATGAATATGTCGAAATTCGGCGGCTGAACCTCGGGTTGCTCGCCTATATCGAGAAGCACGCGGAACGCGATCCGCGGCTGACGGCGATCGTCGATGACATCCTCGGCCAGCAAACGGCCTACTTCTTCGATGCGGATGAGGATCTCACCTCCGGCATTCACGCCGATATTGTGACCCTGCTTGCGCAGACCTTCACCCTTCGCCGGATTGCTGCCGATCAGCGCACCATCGCCCCGCAGGCCACGCTCGACGCGATCTTCAAAACCGCCCCTTACTACATCCGGCGTGCAGGACTGGACGCCGCACTGCGAGGGCTCGTCACCCACCACCGCGCGGTCAGTGTTTCTGGTGTTGCAGGCGCCGGAAAATCCGTGGCACTCGCTCAATATGCTGCGGATGTTGGCTTGCCCTATGTGAACGGGCGCGGGCTTGATCCACGTGCCCTCCTTGCGAAAGCCACAGACGCTCTCATCGGCAATACGGCCAATCCGTCGAACCCCGAGACGTTCGAAGAAGCGTGAGATGCGTTTGCCGAGGCATGGCGTGGCGCGAGCACATGGCCACTGGTGATCGATGATCCCAGTGACGGCGATCTGTTATGGTCCGAACTGACTGCAGTGATGCAGGAAACGGCTTCGGGCGTCGTTGTCATCGGATCGCGTGAACAGCCGGCGGGATTTCGTGGTGGCTCCCTTCAAGTCGAGGGCTTTACCCAGGAGGAGCTTGCCCTTCTCGAGACCGTGGTTGATGCGGACGCCCAGCGTCATATAGCGGAACTGCCCGCTGCGACGACGCTGCCACTCGCGGTACGCTCTGCCATCCGACCGCTCCGCGACGAGGCTGGAAACGCGGTTACGCTCAGGGAACGGTATCTGGCGCTCAAGGGTCGGCGCCGAGAGATCATTGCCTGTCTGGCACTTAGCGGTGCCCCATTGTCCTTAGCTGATATCTCGTCACTCACCGATAGCGCGATGGACCTAACCTCGCTTAGCGATGAGATGGCATCTCTGGATGACCTCGTTCTTGAGGACGCATCCGGATACTCCTTGTTGCACGACGCTTGGGCCGCCGAACTGGTGGCCGTCACTCAGGAGCGGGCGCAGTTTTTCGACGCAATCGCGCGCAAGCTCGTCACGCTGTTCGATTCAACCGGCCGAGGATGGCTGGCGTTTCAGATGGCACGCCTCGCGAATGACGAACTCGCTGTCATCCAGGCGGAGCGGTCGTTGCGCGAAATCCTGTACTCGAGCTCGATCACGCATTTTGTAGCCGCGCAGCAGTTCCTCGCCGACTACTATCGGACGTCGGGAGACCGAACCTCGCTTGTGCAAACCCTCGTCTCGTTGGCGCAGATAGCGAGCAGTTCCCATGATACCGCGCACTGCGCCCCTCTGCTTACCGAAGCCCGAACGGTTGCCGAGACGGTTGGCGATGAGGCTCTCCTCGACTTCGTTGCGGAGTTTGCCGCGTCCTATGCCCTCCAGACTGCCATGTCTCCCGAGACGCTGGGTGAAGTGGAGCGCATTCGCAATCGTCACGAAGAGGCTGGCGATCTGCATAGCGTAGCCCGGTTACTGGTCGAGGAAGGCGTCGCGTTTCAAGCGGTCAACCGACAAGATGAGGCCGAACCCCGCTTTCGCCGCGCACTCGATATCTTCGAGGCGCATGATGATGCGTATGGCCAGAAGCTTGCGACCCGCAATCTCGCCGGCGTGCTTCTCGCTAGTACTGAAACCGCTGCGGAAGGCGAGCAGCTTCTCGCTACCCTTCAGCCTTTGCGAGGCGAGGCGCGAGAACGTGCCTGGATGTGCAATATTCTCAATCGTCGCTATCGCGACGAAGGGCGTTACAGGGAAGCGGAAGAGGTCGCCCGGGAAGCAATCACCATTGGTGAGACCCTCCGCGATCGTCGGGTTGTCGCCATCAATCAGATGGCGCTCGGCAACACACTTCGAGATGACGGCCGATATGTCGACGCCCTTGCGGGCGATCTCGGCAACGCGCACAAGCTCGAACGGCAATTGGCCCATGGTGCGTTCGATCTGCCTTTCGACCTAGCCATGCGGGTGATGCTTGTCGCTCGGGGAAAAACGGTCGACCGCCAATCTCCGCCATTGGTTTTGTGGGCGGAAGCTGCTGCTGCGATGCTCGAACAGGCAGTGCCCGACGTTGCTGCGGCGACCTCGTCGATGCTGATCCGACATCTCATCGCGGCGCTCCCCGAGGCGTATCTCAGCGCAGCGCTCGATCGCTGCCTTCGCATCGTTGCCGACCGCAAGATTGTGGCAGGTCACCAGAACCGCGCTCTCTTTCTACTCAACCTCTTAGCCTTTACAGGCCCCCATGAACTGTCGCGCGCCGAGATGTTGACGATCGCGACGCTATGTCTTGAGGGCGACCAACAAATCCGGCTCCGTGAGATAGCCTCCGTTGGTGTTCAGCTCGTGATAGAAATTGGAGAGGGACAGATGTTCCTGTTCACGGTTTCAGCCGCCGACGAAAGTGTCGAGGCCACCTATGTCGCGCTCTGCCTTGGAGCGTTTCTCGCCGGCTGCGATATGCGGGTAAGCCGTGATTTCATTGCGCCATACGCGGGACATCCGGCCGCTTTCGACGTGATGACGACGAGCCTTGCCTCGGTAGACCCTGGCCTATCGGCAACTGTCCAGCCTCACCTCCAAGTGCGTGCCGTCACCTTTGCGGGCTTTGGTCATCCGGAAGAGGGGCCGCCGCGCATCATGGCTTTCTGCCGTGACGATGCTCCGACCGCCATGCCTCCGGGCGATGAGCGTGTTGGCGCCTTCGAAATCGTCCTTGTCGAATTTCTCTCAGCTCTTGTCAGCGCGGCTTACGACGTAAATCTCCAGACTCCCGAGGAACTCCCAAAAATGAAGAAATTACTGCGTCACATGCTGTGGTGACGCCAAAATGAGGTGATGGCGCGAGCGTGCCCATTTGCCGTTCCCACTGGATGACCTATCGAACATTTAGGGTGGGAAGTCCGCTGGTCTGTCGATCCTAAGCGCCCGCTGCTGCGCGCCCGCGCCGCACTCCTGCGGCACGACGGCGAAAGGTCTCGCGTCAACGTGGATCATCGGCTGATATTCGGCAAACTCACCCTGAAGGGGAAGGCTATAGGACGTGGCCAGAGCCGCAATCTGAAATCTAATAGACTTCCGGAGTATCCGCAGTGCAGCCTCGAATGCACGCCATTCCGGATCACTGCCATCGCATCGAAGGGTTTCGAGATCGAAATGCTCGACGGCATCGAAGAAGTGCCGAATCGTTTGCCCCAATGCGAGAATAACCGTGTCCAACGGCGAGCCCTTTTGGCAGCGCGATCGCAAGGCGATGCAGTCACGCCGCAAGCCGTCCAGCGAGCGCCGCACGCCGTCGGGAAATTCCGCATCGAAGGCTGACCACAGCGCGCGGCGGTCCTCGACGAGAGCGATCACCTGTGCCGCTACGTCCGGATCGGTGCGCTGCGCACGGAGCAGTTCGATGCTCTTGGCATAGCCTTGGGTCCGCACTTCGGCGATCATCGCGTCATGACCGCGTTTCCAACCTCGAAGTTCGTCGGCGCTGTAGCCTGTGTGGTCCTTGTCGACGATGTCGCCACATTAGCGGCAGAGCCAGATGCCGTTTTCCGCGGAGCGGCGTTCGCCCTCGGTCTGGTGGGGGTCGTAGCGCGGACCTCCCGGGGAGGCCGCGCAAATATGCGCGCCATGCCCGGTCTCCAATCCGCGTGAGCTGTCGTTGGCCGGCCCTGCCGTGAGTTTCAGGCATCGCGGATTGCTGCAAAAATACGCAGCGCGAACGGTCAGCGCCCGCCGAACAGCCGCTGAGAAATTATGTCGGGATGTCGCAGTCATATCAGCACGCTACACTATGAGCTCACGAAACATCAGAGTGAACTCCTCCCAGAAAAAGCTGGCAAACAGCCCAGAGTTTCATCCTGTCAAAGACCCAGAAGGTACTTCGCCAAACCCATGTTCTGCGCATAGTCAAGCCCCAGAGGCGCGAACTCAGCGGCGATTTCAGGCTTCAGACTCTTACGATCGAGAAGATACTCGTTGATGTTGGACGAGAGGAACACGATGGGCTCCTTGGTTCCGGCTCTCCGAAGGCCCGAGGCCAACTCCAGTACCGTCTCGTAGACAAGGCAGTCCTTGGAGGATTCCTTACCGCGCGTTGCCGGAGGGGTCGCCATGTTGACCCGGGCGAACGCCTTCGCCGGAGCGTCGTCCCCCGGCTTGAAAGTTTGCATTAGTGCCAGCCAGCGGCCAACGATTCCGCGGGCGCGGCCGACATGCCCGTCTAGATGCGCGAGGTCGACGACCTTTGCAGCGCCATACACGGCGTCGAGCGCATTGATCCGACTGAGCTGGTCCCGCACCCTGTTGATCGCCCGTTCTGCCTCCTCTTGGGTCGAGACGTCATGCTCATTGAACTCGGTCGCGACCTGTTCGGGCAGGAAGCACTGGAGCCGCCCAACCTCGGCGGCCTCCAACAGCGCCAGGTCAGCGATCCGATCCGGCACGCGCATCGTATCCCTTGAAGGGTCACGCATGATGTCGAGCAGCGAGCAGGTGTCGAAACACACCACCGGCACGGAGGACATTGCGAGGCCTGCGGCCGAGATCATCCGAATCAATGCTCGTCGTAATAGGTGAGCAGCGCGAGCGCGTTCTGATAGTTGCCGGCGAGGTCGTAGGCTGTTTCCTCATCCCAGCCGTCAACCTCGCGCAGCCAACGGGCGAGCGTCTCGACGTCGAGCTCCTTCCCGGAGCGATGTGACGCCACGAGGAAGTCGAACCAGCGTCGCTGGTCCATCGGATGACTGGCCCCGGTCGACTTGTTCGCTGCGGCTGAGAAACGCCTAAGGCGGGTGGCCACATCTTCTGTGGTCCAGTCCTCGAGCGATTGACTGCCAGAGGATAGCTCGATGCCGACGCCCAGGCGATCGCAGACCGGCTGCGCAACGCGATCCACGAAGTCGGTCAGGATGGCATTGTATTCGCTGTAGGACAGACTCCGCGCCTCGAGAGGCACGATATTGGGTACATAGTAGCCGCCATCCCTACCCCACAGTGTCAGTCCAGCCGCGGGAAGCTGATCGCTTGCGTCGTGCCGGAAGAGCAGCACGTCCTCAGAACTTACCGCGTTGCGCCTGATCTCCTCGGCACGCTCGGCATCGAAGCGCCACGGAGCCACGGCGGCTTCGATGAGCGCGGTGCGCAGAGCGGCTGTCGCGCCTGGCGGCACGATCAGGCTCATGTCGCGAAACATTTCGATGCCATCAGCCATTTGCATTTCCCTCAAACAGGTAGCCTCTCTAGTGGAAGGATAGGCTCTTCGCACATCGAGTGACGTGGTGCGTGTTTTTATCTATCGCGAAAGCGGACATCTAAGCGCGTACTCAACGCTCGTCTTGGGAGGTTGGTCAGGCTGGGACGAGCCCGCGATCAGTCATGCCGGCGCGCGAAGCGAAGTGTCTGGTCTGTGCGCACGAGCTGCACGGAGCGCCATGGCGCCGACGCGAGCGCATGACGCGACTGGATAGCGCTCGCGCGCTCAAGGTAGCAGATTGCGCTGTTAATGCGACGAGGCTCCCAGCCTAGTTCCTCGGCAAGCAACTTCGTTGCGATCGCGCGATTTTCTCCGATCAACATTCTGTTCGCGAGCTTCCGCGCGTCTGCTTTGGGGCTGAACGGCATGAGAGCCTCGTCGAAGTCGACGAATAGCGCCGGTTGGGGCAGATAATGACCACGTACATTCAGCTCGTGCAGGAACCCGGCGTCGTGGAGGTCAAGCAGCGCGATACGCAGATCATCGGGCGCGATGTCGAGGGTCTCGGTAAGCCCCTCCAGCGTGACGACCAGCTCGCCAACCGTGGCATTGACGCTGCCCTCGACGATGTGCCGGCCAATGGCGATCGCCGCCGACGACCAGCCCGAGAGTCCGTTGGGCGCGGTCTGCACATATCGCGGCGACGCGCCTAACGGAGGTTTGCGACTGACGCCGTAAAGACGGTCCAGCAGGACCTTGAGATCGTCGGCTGAGGTCGGATCAAACGCGGGACACAGCATGGTCTGCATGAATTCGGAAAGCTCACCGATCTCGACGCCTACCCGCAGCGGCACCATCCGACTCTTGCTGCCGACCAGTCGGGTGAACCCAACATCGATTTCGCGCGCCACCCAAGGCTTAGTGATCGAGATCGGCGTTAGGATGACCACAAAGTGGGTCATCCAGCCGAGCCCACCCTCCACCTCCTGGCGCGGCTATCGCCGGCCTTTATGTCCCATTCGTCGAACCAGACCTCCACGCCATGCGCCATCAAATATTCGGCGACCGGCCGAACCATCGGCTTGTCCTCGGTCGCGTGCGCCAGGTAGACCTTAGGTGCCACGGCCCCGGCGGTGACTTCGACGCTCTCGACCTCACCGGCGTCCACGCCCAGCCGCTTCTCAAGCAGCCGCGCGAACGCCGGCGACCCTTTGGTGCGCAGCGCTACCCGGTTGCCAGGCTGGCGATCGACGAAGATATCGGCGTGAGTTCCGGTCTCGGGATCAACGATCGAACTGGCGGCGCCGCGCGCTTTCGCCTCGATTGCTTGCATGCCAAGCTCAATACCCTGCTTCTCGATGTCCTTCATTAAGGTCTTCGCATTGAAAGGGCGTCCCTTGTACGTGATGCGAGCCATCAGATGTTCGCACGCACATAGCGCTGTAGCGCCACCACGTCCTCGTCCGCCAGGATCACGCCCATGGTGGGATAGTCGTTCTGGATCGATTTGCGCACGCGGCCATCGGCAACCGATGGGATGAGAAGCGCGAAGGCGGGATTGAAGCGTCGGCGCTCCCAGCCCGAACTGGCTTCGAGATCGCTGGCCCGGCCACCAAGATCGCGCTTCTCGATCAGCAGGCCCGCGAGCACGACCGAGTCCTCAACCGGGTCATGGCCGGTGATTGCAGGATCGCAAGCGATGAACAGGTCCACCTCGGTGCGCACGCGGGGCAGCCTCGGCCAGATCAGCTTCGACAGCGACACCAAGCCTTCCGCCTCTAGCTCCGCGAGCGCCAGACCCATCGAACGCGGGTTCTCGTTGGGAAAGTCGGCGAGCATCGCGTCATCAAAGTGCCCGCGCAGTCCGTCGGTGCAGCGTTCGGCCATATAACGACCGAGCTGCTGGGCGAGCGGGCTAAGATGATCGTACACGCTTGTCCTCTTGATTTGAGCGTCGGCGACACCCCGCCGGCTAGTGCGCGGGCCATCGTCCCGTCCTACCGACCGGCCGAAGCTCCCGCAATGGGATGTCGATAACGGATCTTATGAACGAAAGGCCGCTTTCGGGATCCTCATAAGGCGGTCTGAACGTCTGGAAAGTCGGCGCAAGCGGGCGCTGGATGCAGTTTCAATGTGCATATAGGCTGGCCATCGTGTCAACTGAAGCTAGCGTTGGGGGGAGACCGTGACCACGATGGCTGATGCGTTGAACTATCCATACATTCGCATCCACATGTCGCACAGATATGCCCCTATGACGCACCATTCGATGAGCCTGATATCGGATGCGTTTATACAGACTGAAGATGTGGGTAGAGGGGCATTGCTACAGTCGATCACGCCCCGCGATTGGCTAGATCGAGCCAATCACCGCACATGAATATACGGCAGCCTTTGACAGGCCGATATAACCCTGCGAACGACGGCTAGCCGGTAAAGAGATTGCGGCCGCAATAGCGGCCAGCGAACTGGTCAAGGTATCGAGCGATGACGACTAAGACGAAGGGCAAACGAGCCAATAGCCCCATTCTGGCATAAGTACACAAGGCGGCCACCGGACTGCACCGGATTGGGTTGGTGGCCAAATCGACTATGCGCGAGTTCGAAACTCTCTGCCTGATATCTGCTGAACCGCCGGTGCCCGAAGAAATTTGCGCGCGATAGGCATTACATAGCACTGGCTGATCTTGAGGATTGGACGGGGCAGCGCGTGTGCGGTTCGACGTCTAATGCAGCATAGGAAAGACCCTCAGGCTGGGAATTGATCTCCTCTCATTGAGGCTGCGTAATCACTCACGTAATCAAAAATGGCGCGCGGATTTGCTGCCGGAAAAGGGGTGGGCCAGCCCATTTGTCGCTGTTCGTCGCTTCGGCTTACTCCAAGCTGACATGCAATCAGCCGTGTCAAACGGGAAGGAAAAACGCTTTTTGCGGAAAACGGTGCGCGCAAGCACGCTTTGCCGCCAAATCTGCACGCTTTGACGCGGCTAGAGGCTATGCAGATTTGATTACGTGCTGATTACGTGGCTGGTAAAGCAGCGCGCGACACCTGCAAAATCACTGCTAAGTCATTGAAAAGATTGGTGGACGCACTAGGGCTCGAACCTAGGACCCGCTGATTAAGAGTCAGCTGCTCTACCAACTGAGCTATGCGTCCACTGCCTGTTCAGGCGTTCCCGATCTGATCGGGAGCCGCCCGTTAGCACTTCCATACCGGTCGGTCAAAACGAAAATGCATCTGAAGGCGAAACTGGATAAATTTTTTGTCCGATCAACGTGATGAATGCTTTTTTATATTCTGATCGATGCTCAGCAACATGCCGATCATCAGCATCACCGTCATCATCGCCGATCCGCCATAGGAGATAAGTGGCAGCGGAATCCCCACCACCGGCGCCAGGCCCATCACCATCATCAGGTTGATGCACACGTAAAAGAAGATGGTGGAGACCAGTCCTCCTGCGAGCAGTCGGTCAAAGCGGTTTTCGGCTGCCAGCGACACGCGCCAGCCCCAGCCGAGCACCGTGGCAAATCCCAGGATGAGCAGCACGCCGCCGATAAGCCCCCATTCTTCCGCCATGGTCGCAAAGGCAAAGTCGGTGTGCATTTCGGGCAGATATTCCAGATGGCTTTGCGTGCCGTGCATGAAACCCTTGCCGAACAGCCCGCCAGAGCCAATGGCGATCTTCGACTGGCTGATGTGATAGCCGGCGCCCAGCGGGTCCGAATCCGGATCGAGGAAGATGAGAATCCGATTCTTCTGATAATCGTGCAGCATGGAAAAAACGATCGGCAGCGCTGCCGCGACAAGGCCGCCAGCACCCAGGAACAGCCAGAGCGGCAGGCCGGCCATGAACATCACCGTCACGCCGCTGAACATGATCATCAATGCAGTGCCAAGATCGGGCTGCAGGATCACGAGACCCACCGGCAGGGCGATCATGGCCATTGCCGGCCATATGGCATGGATGCTGCGCAGATAGGCGGGCGGCAGGCGCGAATAGAAACGGGCAAGCACCAGCACGATGCCCGGCTTCATCATTTCCGACGGCTGGAGGCGCAATATGCCGAAATCGAGCCAGCGCTGGCTGCCGCCGCCAATCTTGCCAAGAGCCTCCACAGCGAAAAGCAGCACAAGGATGATGATATAGGCGGGCCATGCAATGGCGGCCCAACGATCGGGCGTGATGCGTGCCAGCAAGATCATTCCCAGGAAGAAGACGCCAAAGCGCACGCCCTGATTGACGGCCCAGGGCGTCATGCTGCCCCCCGCCGCAGAAAACAGCACGACGAGGCCGAACACGCCGATAGCGGCAATGGTGATCAGCACCAGCCATGGCAGGTTGGACAGCGCGCGGGGCAGGGTGGCGAGCTGGCTCATCGTCCTTCTCCTTCGCTGCTGTCATTGTCCGCCGATCTCGCTGCCGTGGCAGTTGTTGCCGCCGGGGCGGGTTTGGCCGAAGAAGAGGACGAAGGACGGCCGCTGTCGCGCGCGGTGCGGCTTGTCGCTTCCTCCGCTGCGGCCTGTTGTGCGGCGCGCGCTGCCGCCTCGCTCTTCATGCGGGTGACGATGTCGCCGCCCCATTGCTTTTCAAGCGCGGCGAGCGTCTTCATCGCCGCATCCGGATCGAACAGATAGGTGAGGACGTCACGTGCGATCGGCGCTGCCGCGCTGCCGCCATGGCTACCATGTTCGATCACCACCGCTGCTGCATAACGCGGGTTTTCCACCGGCGCGAAGCAGACGAACAGCGCATGGTCGCGCAGCCGCCATGGCAGCGATTCGTCGCGCAGCACGCCGCGCGCGCGCTCCGCCATGGTGATGCGCCGCACCTGCGCGCTGCCGGTCTTGCCAGCCATGTCGATGCCGGGCACGCGCAAACGGGCGCTGCCCGCCGTGCCACCTGGTGAATTGACGACATCGCCCATTGCTTCGTGCAGGAACTGGAGATGGGCCGGGTCGATGTCCAGCGTGCGTTCCACTCCGCGCGCGCCAAGCAACAGATGCGGGTTGAGCGCCCGGCCCGATGCAATGCGCGTCGCCATCACCGCAAGCTGAAGCGGATTGGCAAGCGTATAGCCCTGGCCGATGGCGGCGGACAGCGTTTCGCCCTGCAGCCATGGCTTGCCATATTTGCGCTGTTTCCACGCACTGTCGGGCACGGTGCCATAACGTTGCGACGGCACTGGAAGATCATATTCCGCGCCAAGGCCCAGCTTGCGCGCGGTGGCGGCAATGGCGTCTATGCCGATCTGCCGGCCAAAGTGATAGAAATAGACGTCGCAGCTTTGATACAGCGCCTTGCGCATGCTCGTCACGCCATGGCCGCCGTGCTTCCAGCAGTGGAAATAGCTGTCGCCCAGCCGGTAGCGGCCGGTGCAGACCACAGCATCTTCCGGCGCAACGCCATTTTCGAGCAGGGCGAGCGCCGTTACCGGCTTGAAGGTGGAGCCGGGCGGGTAAAGGCCCTGCAAAGTCTTGTTGAGCAGCGGCAGGTGATCATTTTCGCGCAGGGCCGACCACATGCGGTTGCTGATGCCGCCGCTGAAGGCATTGGGATCATAGGCAGGCATTGACGTCATCGCCAGGATGTCGCCATTCGCGCAGTCGAGCACGACGACCGATCCGCTCTGGTCGCCCATGCGGCGGGCGGCATAATCCTGCAGCCCGGCGTCGATCGTCAGCCGTACGGTCTCACCCGGCGTCGCGGCAATGGTGTCGAGATTGCGCAACGGCCGCCCCCGCGCATTCACTTCAACCCGCGCCGCGCCGGCCTTGCCGATCAGCTGCTGGTCCAGCGTTTTTTCAAGCCCGTCCTTGCCGACCTTGAAGCCGGGGAAGATGAGCAGCGGGTTCTTCGTTTCGCGATATTGATCGGCCGTTGCCGCGCCGACATAGCCCAGAAGATGCGCCACCGCCGGCCCGGTGGGATAGATGCGGGCATAGCCGCGCACCGGCACCACGCCGGGGAAGTCGGTAAGGCGCACGTTGATGGCGGCAAACTGGTCCCAATCCAGATCATGGGCGATCTGGATCGGCTGGAACCCGGCCTTTGCCTTTGCCTCTTCCTCTATCCGCGCCAGATCGTCGGGCGGGATCTTCAGCAACTCGGCAAGGGCGCGAATGGTGCCGGGCACGTCCCGGCTCTGTTCGGGGATGAGCTGGAGCTGGAAATCAGGCCGGTTGAGGGCCAGAGGCTTGCCGGTGCGATCGACGATCCAGCCCCGCCGCGGCGGCACCAGCTGCAACGCGACGCGGTTGCTCTCGGCCAGCAGCTTATACCGTTCCTGCTCGAATATCGACAGATAGCCCATGCGCGCAGCCAGCATCAGCCCGGCGCCGCCCTGCAGCCCGCCAAGCACCAGCGCGCGCCGCGTGATGCTGAACTGCTGTGCCGCTTCCGTCTGCGCGGGTGATGAGCCTAGACCGCGACGGCGAGCCATTTGCGCTCCATCCACGCGGTCCAACGCGCGACAAGGGGAAAAAACAATATCGTGGCCGCGATGACCAGCAGGATGGGCGGTGCGGGCAATGAATAGCCGCAAAGCGCCAGCAGCCACCAGCCAAGCAGCCGTGCGCCCAGAATGGCAACGCCGGCCAGCACCCAGTCCACCCGCATGTCGCGCAACGGCAGGCGCCGTTCAGCCAATGCCAGCACAAGCAGCGTCGCCGGCCATGCCGTTGCATTGACGCCAACCGGCTGGCCCATGAAGATGTCTGCCGCCATGCCCAGCGGAAAGGCCAGCCATGGCGGCATCAGATCGGCACGGTAGAGCCGCCATGCTACAAGCTGCATCAATCCCAGATCAGGCAGGAAGGGCAGGGTGTTCACGATGGGCAGCACTGCGCTGGCCAGCAGCATCACCAACACCGAAAGACCGGGCAGAACCCATGTCCAGATGGTGAGCATGTCGGCCAGCCGCTCCCGATCGGCATTATCGCGCCACGAGCGGATCATGGCATTGTCCCGCTGCCATCGGTGGCGGCCGCATCAGCCGCCGCGCCGGGGGGCGTCACCGGCATGATCCGTGGTGCAAAGGGCTGTTCGACGATGACGAAATCCAGCCTTTCCGGCGGCACTGCCGGGCGGGCAAGCGCACCATCGGCCGTGGTGCGCACCACCACCGCAACCGGCACGTCGGGCGGATAGATGCCGCCCGCGCCCGATGTGATCAACAGGTCGCCAGGACGGAAGGGGTTGCGATCGGTGATGACGGTCTTCACCTCAAGCAGCGGTTTGTTGGTGCCGAACACCAGCGCGGGCGTGCCGTCGCGCACCAGCGCCACGGGCACCCGACTGTCGACATTGGTCAGCAGCATGATGCGGGCGGCATTGGCGCCGGTTTCGACGACCCGCCCGACCAGGCCGGAAGGCTCGCGCACAGGCTGGCCGACGGCAACGCCCTGGCGCTGGCCGGCAGCGACGATGGCGGTGCTGAGCGGCGAGGCGGGCGCCCCTGCGACCACCCGGCTGGTGGTGACGAGGCGCGGGCTTGGTTCTGCCAGCGCAAGCAGCGCCTTCAGCCGTCGATTTTCGATGATCAGCGAACGCGAGCGGACGAGCGCCGGCGTCGCCTGACGCAGCATCTCTTCCAGTTGCCGGTTGCGTTCCATCACATGAAAATGATCGCCAACCGCCGATATGCCCAGGTCCAGCCAGCGGAATGGCGTGCGGATGACGCCGGCCGCCGGGGCGGTAACGTCGAGCGCAGCCCCGCGCGCCCAGTTGAATTGATCGCTCGAGCCATAGATGGAGCGTATGAGCAATGCCGCGCCGGCCAATACGGACAGCACGGAAAGCACCACCCCGATGAAGGCACCGAGCTGGGCACGTCGTGAAAAGCTGGAGCGGCGGGGCGGCTTGAGGGCCATGGCCCGCCGTTCAAGCGGACTGGAGGACGCCGCGGAACACCGGATCCTCAAGCGCGCGGCCGGTGCCCAGCGCAACGCAGGTAAGCGGATCGTCGGCAACGCTGACCGGCAGCCCGGTGGCTTCGCGCAGCACATCGTCGATCTGGTGGAGGAGCGCGCCGCCCCCGGTAAGGACGATGCCCTGATCGCAGATGTCGGCCGCCAGTTCCGGCTGGGTGTTTTCCAGCGCAAGCCTGACGCCTGAAACGATGGTCGCAACCGGCTCGGCCAGCGCTTCGGCAATCTGGCCCTGGTTGATGGAGATTTCCTTGGGCACGCCATTGACGAGGTCGCGGCCCTTGATCTCGATGGTGCGGCCGATGCCATCCGACGGCGGCCGGGCGATGCCCACTTCCTTCTTGATGCGTTCGGCGGTCGCCTCGCCGATTAGCAGGTTGAAGTTGCGGCGGACATAGTTGGTGAGCGATTCATCCATCTTGTCGCCGCCGACGCGTACCGAAGTGGTATAGGCGATGCCACGCAGCGACAGCACGGCGACTTCGGTGGTGCCGCCGCCGATGTCCACCACCATGGAGCCGA
>Ga0182749_1001135_pt1 | contig 21728 bp, 10 predicted proteins | sample eDN3rd37CKraftMG_FD_128875 | JGI IMG/M metagenome (GOLD analysis project Ga0182749, IMG submission 128875) | Enriched Miracle-Growth compost microbial communities from Emeryville, California, USA - eDNA 3rd pass 37_C Kraft MG (version 2) (version 2) ...
CGTCGCGGACGGCTGGTCGAGCAGCGTGCAGGTGCGTGTCGCGCCGTTGCGGATGCAGAGCGGGATCGTCCAGGTCTCGGCCGGCGCGTCCGTGCCCAGCATCGCATAGCGCCTCTGCGTCACGCGCAGTCCCCCACCCTCGCGGCGGATCGCCACCACGGGCACGCCCTGCTGGTCGACGAAGCTCCTCATCGCGGCCAGCACGCGCGGATCGTGCGCGGCATCGGCGAGCGCGGTGAAGAAATCGGTGGAATTGGCGTTGCCGTAGAGATGGCGGCTGATGTGCAGGCGCACGCCCTCGCGGAACTTCTCGTCGCCCATATAGGCGGCGATCATCGCCACGACCTGCCCGCCCTTGCCGTAGGTCACCTGATCGAACGCGCTGTCGATCTCGCCGCTATTCTCGATCGGCTGGCGGATCGGCCGGCCGGCCTTCAGCGAATCGATGTTCATGGCCGACAGCGCCTCGTCGATCGCGCCGACGCCGATGTTGAGGTCGGGCCGCCATTCGTTGCCGATGCGGTAGCCCATCCAGTTGGCGAAGCTCTCGTTGAGCCAGATATCGTCCCACCATTCCGGCGTTACGAGATCGCCGAACCACTGGTGCGACAGCTCGTGCGCGACAACCATGCCGAAAAGCTGCTTCTGCCGCGTCGTGGCGCCGCGATCGAGGAGGATGATATTATCCTCGTAGATGTCCGCCCCGGCATTCTCCATCGCGCCGGGCATGATCGGCGATGCGATCTGGTCCAGCTTCGGGAAAGGGAATGGCCGGTCGAAATATCGTTCGAGCAGCTCGACGATCCTCGGCGATTCCTCCAGCGCGAAGGCGAGCTTGTCCGCCTGCCCCTTCGTCGCGACGACGCGCAGCGGCATCGGGGCCGCGCGTTGCGGCGTCGGCGGCACGCTGCCCTCCGCCGTCGCGAACGGGCCGACGACGAACGCCACGAGATAGGTGGGCAGCGGCTCGGTCGGCTGGAAGCGATGCTTTTCCAGCGCGCCCGCCCTGGTCGCGCCCGCCTCGGCCGCGTTGCTCACCGTCTTGAGCCCCGGCCGGGTGGTCAGCGTGACGGTGAAGGGCGTCTTGTAGCCGGGCTGGTCGAACGACGGGAAGGCCGCGCGCGCGTCGATCGATTCGAATTGCGACCATGCGTACCAGTCGTCGCCCACCTTGACGCGATAGAGCCCCGCCGGCCCGTCGCCGAACGGCGCGTCATAGTCGAAGACCAGCGTGGCCGGGCCCGCCGGCAGCTCGCGCGCGAAATCGAGCCGGACGACGCCGAGCGGATCGACCTGGCTGTAGCGGGCGGCGACGCTGCTGGTCCCTGCCCTCGCCACGGCCTTCGACACCTTGAGGTCGCGGCCGTGCAGATAGAGCGAGCGGGTGGGCGCCTTCAGCGTCACGTCGATCTCGACATGGCCGGAGAAGCGCGGCTGATCGGGCAGGACGGTGAGGTCGATGCGGTAGGCGGTGGGCCGCGCCGCGTCGGGCAGCTTGCCCAGCGGGACGGCCGGATCGGCCGCCGCCAGGGCGGAGGCGGGCAGCAGGACGGTGAAAGCGGCGAGCAGGATGGTGCGCATGAAAGCCCCCGGGAAGGTGAATTGCCCCAGCGTTATATCGAACTAACACAGCCGGCAAGCGGCGCCGATGGCTGGAACCCCGGCGCCGTCTCCGGCATTGATCGCGCACGCAACGATGAAAGGCGAAATGCAATGGCGGCGCGCGCCTATTGGCAGGGGCAGATCAGGCTCGCGCTCGTCTCGATCCCGGTCGAGGTCTATTCCGCGACACGCAGCGGCGCGACCGTCGCCTTCCGTCAGATCCACGAGCCGTCGGGCAAGCCCGTGCATTATGAGAAGGTCGTCACCGGCATCGGCCCGGTCGACCGCGACGAGATCCTGAAGGGCTATGAATATGAGAAGGGCAGCTACATCCTCCTGAGCGACAAGGAGATCGAAAGCGTCAAGCTGGAAAGCCGCAAGACGCTGGAGCTGACCCAGTTCGTCGATGCGTCGGGCATCGATCCGATCTATTTCGACAAGCCCTATTATGTCGTCCCCGCCGACGATCTGGCCGAGGAGGCATTCGTCGTGCTGCGCGAGGCGCTGCGCAGGACGCGCAAGGTGGGGCTCGGCCAGCTTGCGATGCGCGGGCGCGAATATGTCGTCGGGCTGAAGCCGTGCGGGCGCGGCATGATACTGGAGACGCTGCGCTATGCCGACGAGCTGAACCGGGCGGCCGGCTATTTCCGCGACATCAGCAATGCCGAGCCGGATGCCGAGCTGCTCGACCTCGCCACCTCGCTGATCGAGCGCAAGACCGGGGAGTTCGACGCCGCCGAGTTCCACGACCGATATGTCGACGCGCTGAAGGCGCTGATCGAGCGCAAGCGCAAGGCGAAAGGCCGCAAGGTCACTACCGAGGAGGAGCCGGAGCCCGCGCGCGGCGGCACGAACGTCATCGATCTGATGGCCGCGCTCAAGAAATCGCTCGACAAGCCCGCCCCGCGCAAGCCCGCCGCCGCCCCGACGCGACGCGCGCCCGCCCGCAAGCGGGGATGATCGCTCGTGGCGCGCACCGATCCCCTCGCCTCCTATAACGCCAAGCGCGATTTCGGCCGGACGGCCGAGCCCAGGGGCGCGCGCGGCCACGCCGGGAAAGCGGCGGCACGCCATATCTTCATGGTCCAGAAGCATGACGCGACCCGGCTGCATTATGATTTCCGGCTGGAGCTGGACGGCGTGCTGAAAAGCTGGGCGGTTACGCGCGGCCCCAGCCCCGATCCGGCCGACCGGCGGCTCGCGGTGCGGACGGAGGATCATCCCCTCTCCTACGCCACTTTCGAGGGCACGATCCCCAAGGGCCAATATGGCGGCGGCACGGTGATGCTGTGGGATCGCGGCACATGGGAACCGATCCCGGGCAAGGACCCGCGCCGGACGCTCGCCGAAGGGCATCTCCATTTCATCCTGCACGGCGAGCGGATGAAGGGCGAATGGCTGCTCGTCCGGATGAAGCCGCGCGGGAAGGAAAAGCACGAGAACTGGCTGTTGAGGAAGGTGGAGGACGGATATGCCGGCGCGTCGGGCGATCTTGTCGACAAGGAGCTGACCAGCATCGCGACCGGCCGGACCATGGCCGCGATCGCCGCCGGGGCGCCACGCCACGATCCGCCGAAGGAGGAAAAGCGGGACAGGAAGGACGGGAAGGACGCGCCGGCCGGCAACAGGAAGCGCAAGGCGCCTCCCCTCCCCGCCTTCCGCCCGCCCCAGCTTGCGACGTTGACCGATCATGTGCCGGCGGGGCCGGGCTGGATCCATGAGGTCAAATATGACGGCTATCGCGTGCTGCTGGCGGTATCGCCCGGACGGGCGCGCGCCTTCACGCGCACGGGGCAGGACTGGTCGGACAAGTTCGCTCCCATCGTCGATGCCGCCGCCGCGCTCGATATCGGCCCTGCGCTGATCGACGGCGAGGTCGTGGCGCTGGATCGTGAGGGACGGCCGAGCTTCCATGCGCTCCAGGCGGCGCTCAAGGAGGGAGGCGCGCCGCTCGCCTATTTCGTATTCGACCTGCTGGAGGCCGACGGCGAGGATCTGACTTCTCTCGGTAACCGCGCGCGCAAGGACCGTCTGGCGACGCTGCTGAAGGGGGCCGAACCGCCCATCCACCTTTCCGACGACGTCGGCGACGGCGAGCGGCTTTTCGACGCGCTGTGCCGCGAGGGCTATGAGGGCGTGGTGTCGAAGCGCGCCGACGCGCCCTATCGCGGGCGCCGCACGCAAAGCTGGCTGAAGGTGAAATGCACCCGCCGGCAGGAATTTGTCATCCTGGGCTGGCGCGAGAGCGATAAGGCGCGCGGCTTCCGCTCGCTGCTGCTGGGGCTGAACGAGGGCGGCGTGCTGCGCTATGCGGGGCGGGTCGGCACGGGCTTCTCGGCCGACGATATCGACAGGCTGCGGGAGAAGATGCGCCCGCTGGAGCGCGCGACGCCGCCGGCCGAGGTTCCCCGCGCGGCCGCGCGCGGCGTCCATTGGGTGACGCCCCGGCTGGTCGCGGAGGTCGCGTTCACCGAATTCACTGGCGATGGCGCGCTGCGTCATCCGAGCTTCCTCGGCCTGCGCGAGGACAAGCCGGCGCGCGAGGTGGTCGAGGAGAAGCCGGTGCCCGTCGTCCCCGACAAGGCGGACAGGAGGGCGGACAAGAAAAAGGCGAAGGGCCCCGCAGGCCCGCCCTTCGGCATCGCGATCAGCAATCCCGACCGCGTGATCTATCCCGAAAGCGGCATCACCAAGGGCCGGCTCGCGGACTATTATGCGGCGCTGGTCGATCCGATGCTCGCCTGGCTCGCGCGCCGTCCGGTCAGCCTCGTGCGCTGTCCGCAGGGACGCGCGCGCGCGTGCTTCTTCCAGAAGCATGACAGCGGCAGTTTCGGCGATCATGTCCACCACGTTCCGATCCGCGAGAAGGACGGCGGCGAGGCGCCCTATCTCTATGTCGAGGATGGTGCGGGGCTGCTGGCCTGCGTGCAGATGGGGACGATCGAGTTCCATGGCTGGGGAAGCCTGATCGACGCGATCGAGCGCCCCGACCGGCTGGTCTTCGATCTCGATCCCGACGAGGGGCTGGGCTTCGATGTGGTGCGCAAGGCGGCGCGCCGGCTGCGCACCGTGCTGGACGATATCGGGCTGGTCAGCTTTCCCCTGCTTTCGGGCGGCAAGGGGGTGCATGTCGTCGTCCCCCTCGACGCGACGGCCGAATGGCCCGAGGTCAAGGATTTCGCCAGCCGCTTCGCCCGCGCGCTCGCCCAGGCGGAGCCCGGGCATTTCACCGCCAACATGAAGAAAACCGAGCGCAAGGGGCGCATCTTCATCGACTGGCTGCGCAACCAGCGCGGGGCGACGGCGATATTGCCCTATTCCGCCCGCGCCCGCCCCGGCGCGACGGTCGCGGCGCCGATCGCATGGGACGAACTGGACGACATCGCGCTGCCGGGCCGCTTCACCATCGCGGATGCGGAGCTGCTGCTGTCACGGGCGCAAGACAAGGCGCTCGCCGGCTGGGGGCGGCACGACCAGAGCCTGCCCGAATATTGAAGGGCCGAACGCCGGCCCTCAATAACCCATCAGCTTGAGCACCTCGGCGCGCGACCGCTCGTCTTCGCGAAAGACGCCCATCATCCGGCTGGTGGTCATCGCGACGCCGGGCGTGCGCACCCCGCGCGCGCTCATGCAGGCATGGCTCGCCTCGATCACCACCGCGACGCCCTGGGGACGCAGATGATCCCAGATGCAGTCGGCGACCTCCGCCGTCAGCCGCTCCTGCACCTGAAGCCGCCGGGCGAAGCCGTGCAGCACGCGCGCGAGCTTGGAGATGCCCACCACCCTGTCGCGCGGCAGATAGGCGATCGCCGCCTTCCCGATGATCGGGGCCATGTGATGCTCGCAATGCGACTGGAAGGGGATGTCCTTCAGCAGCACGATCTCGTCATAGCCGCCCACCTCCTCGAAGGTGCGGCTGAGATGCTGGCACGGGTCCTCGCCATAGCCCTGGCAATATTCCAGCCATGCCCGCGCGACGCGCTTGGGCGTGTCGAGCAACCCTTCGCGCGTGGGATCGTCGCCCGCCCAGCGGATCAGGGTGCGGATCGCGTCCTCCACCTCGGGAGGGACCGGGGGCTTGGCCCGGCGGCCGACGCGATCGTCCTCGCGCCCGTCTCTGGCGTCGCTCATCACTACCCTCCTCCTCGTCACGCTGCCCCCGACTACGCAGGTGACTAGGCAGGCACCCCATGATCCGCAAGGCTGGCGGGGGGAGGGACGGAGATTATTCGCCCTCGTGCACGGGCTCCCAGTTCCCGCCGATCGCCTGGATCAGCGAAACCGCCGCCGTCTGCTGGTTGACGATGGCGACGATCTCCGCCTGCCGCGCGCTGAGCGCGGTCGCCTCCACGGTGACGACGTTGGTATAGGCCACGGTGCCCGCCAGATACTGGTTGCGGGTGAGGGCCTCGACCCGGTTCGCCGCGGCGGTGGCGGCGACGCGCTCCTTCGAGATGTCGGCGAAGATGCGGATCGCGGCCAGCTCGTCCTCGACCTGCTGGAACGCGGTCAGCACGGTCTGCCGATAATTGGCGGCGGCCTGGTGATAGGCTGCCCTTGCCTCCGACACGCGGGCCGAGCGCGCCCCGAAATCGAGCAGGGTGAGCGCGCCCGTCAGCCCCAGCGACCAGACGCTGCTGGCCGCGCTGAGCAGCGAACCCAGCGTGCTGGAATTGCTGCCGAGGCTGCCCGAAAGGCCGATCGTCGGGAAGAAGGCGGCGCGCTGGATGCCGATCGCCGCATTGGCGGCCGCGACGCTGCGTTCGGCCGACGCGATGTCGGGCCGCCGCTCCAGCAGCGATGCGGGAAGCACCGGGGGGACGGCGGGCACCGCCCGGCTCCACGATCCGGCCGGCAGGGTGAAGGTCGACGGATTTTCGCCGATCAGCACGGCGATGGCATGTTCGAGGATGGCGCGCTGGCGGATCAGGTCCGCCGCCGAAGCGCGCGCGTTGCGGAGCGTTGTTTCCGCCTGGAGGACGTCGGTGCGCTGGGCCACGCCCTGATTATACTGGTTGGTGGTGATGGTGAGCTGCCGTTCATAGGCCTTTACCGTGTCGTCCAGCATCGCCTTCTGCGCCTCCAGCCCGCGAAGCTGGACGTAATTGAGCGCGACCTCGCCCTGCGCCGAAAGCGTGGCGTTGACGAGATTGGCCTTGCTCGCCTGCGCATTCGCGCTCGCCTGCTTCACGGTGTTGCGGATCTGGCCCCACAGGTCCGGCTCCCAGGTCGCCCCGATCGAAACCGTATAGCGCTGGCTGCCGCTGGTGGTGGTGACGTCGCCCGCGCCCGATCCGTTGCCGATCGTCACCGTCTGGTTCCCGAACGAGCCCACCTTGGTCGCCCCCGCCTGGAGGTCCACCGTGGGGAAGAAGGCGGCGCGCTGCTCGCGCACCGTCGCGCGCGCCTGCTCGTAGGCGGCGAGCGCGGCGGCCAGATTCTGGTTGGACACGACGACCTTGCGCTCCAGCTCGTCGAGCACCGGATCGTTGAACAGCAGCCACCATTGCCCGCGCTCCACCGCATCCGAAGGCGTCGCCGCGCGCCAGCCGGGCTCTTCCTTGAAGCTTGCCGGGATCGTGGCCATCGGCGGGCGGTGATAGGCTGGCGCGAAGCTGCACCCGGCCAGCGCCAGAAGCGCGATCGCGGACGCGGCGGCGGAGGGCTTTGTGCGGGTCATGCGGGTTCGTATCCCGGTGGAAGGTTGCCATGGCGCGCGAACAGCCTTTCGTTCGGGCTGCGTCGGCGGAAACGATCGAGGGCGAGGTAGACGACGGGGGTGGTGAGCAGCGTCAGGAACTGGCTCGCGATCAGCCCGCCGACGATCGCGATGCCCAGCGGGCGGCGCAGTTCCGCCCCGTCGCCGAAGCCGATCGCCAGCGGCAGCGCGCCGAACGCGGCGGCGAGCGTGGTCATCAGGATCGGGCGGAAACGCAGCAGCGACGCCTCGCGGATCGCCTCGAGCGGCGAAAGCCCGCGCGACCGTTCGGCATCCAGCGCGAAATCGATGATCATGATCGCGTTCTTCTTGACGATGCCGATCAGCAGGATGAGCCCGATCAGGGCGATCAGGTCGAATTCCGATCCGGTCAGCATCAGCGCGATCACCGCGCCCAGGCCCGCCGAGGGCAGCGTCGAGAGCACGGTCAGCGGATGGATCGCGCTTTCGTAGAGGATGCCGAGCACGATGTAGATCACCAGCAGCGCCGACAGGATCAGGATCGGCATCGTCGCGGTGGACTGGTTGAACACCTTGGCCGTGCCCGCGAAGGTGCCGTGGACCGACGACGGCAGCGCCGCCGACGCCTCGACCGCGCGGATGCGATCGGCCGCGTCGCCCAGCGAAGCGCCGTTGGCGAGGTTGAACGAGAGCGTCGACGCCGGCTCGCCGTCCTGATGGTTGATCTGCGCCGCCGTCGACCTGGTGTTCCAGGTCGAGAAGGCGGACAGCGGCGTCATCACGCGCGCGCTGGTGCTGACCGCGGCCCCTGTCGAGGCGCCGCGCGATGCCCCCGTGGTCGCCGCCGCCGCCGGGATGTTGGCCCCCACCAGCGAGGCGCCGTTGGCGGAGGCGAGCGGAATGTTGGTCTGCGCCGCCTGCGCCGCCAGCTCCGCCGCCGCCGCCTTGCCGAACGGAACGGCGGGCTCCCCCGTCGGGACATAGACGTTGGCGAGCGCCACGGGCGATCCCCCATATTCCGGGGCGACGCCCATCACGACATGATATTGGTTGAGCCCGCTATAGATGGTCGCGACCTGACGCTGCCCGAAGGCGTCGTAGAGCGTGTTGTCGACGGACTGGGCGGTGATGCCGAGCTGGGTCGCCCTGTCGCGGTCGACATTGACGAAGACCTCCGCGCCGCTGTCGCTCAGATCGATGTCGAGATCGGTGAGCAGCGGCTCGCGCCGGAGGAGGGCGAGCAGCTTCGGCCCGGCATTCTTGAGCGTGTCGGGATCGTCGGCCTTCAGCGTGTATTGATAGGTGCTGTTCGAGGCGCGCCCGCCGACGCGCATGTCCTGCACCGGATTGAGGAAGACGCTGACCCCGGTGATGCGGGAGAGCCTGGGCCGCAGCCGGTTGATGATGTCGCGGCTGGACGCGCGCTGGTTCTTGGGCTTCAGCGAGGCGAAGAGGAAGCCGCCCCCCGCGCGCGACCCGCCGGTGAAGGCGACCACCGTGGCCACGTCGGGATCGTGGCGGATGATGCGCACGATCTGGCCGAGCTTCGTCTGCATGTCCTGGAAGGAGATGCTCTGGTCGGCGCGCAGGCCGCCCTGGAGCGCGCCGGTATCCTGCTCCGGGAAGAAGCCCTTCTGCACCTTCACCAGCAGGAAGACGTTGAGCGCCACCGCGCCGGCCAGCAGCAGCAGCATCGCCCCGCGATTGGCGAGCGCCCAGTCCAGATTGCGGGCATAGCTGCGATGGATGCGGTCGAACTGGCGTTCCGCGAAGGCGGACACGCGGCCGGGCTTCGGCTCGCGCAGGATCAGCGCGGCGAGCATCGGTGTGGTGGTGAGCGAGATTACCAGGCTGATGAGCACCGCCACCGTCATCGTGATCGCGAACTCGCGGAACAGCCGGCCGATGATGCCGCCCATGAACAGCAGCGGGATGAACACCGCGACGAGGCTGATCGAGATCGAAAGGACGGTGAATCCCACCTCGCGCGCGCCCCGCAGGGCCGCCTGCCGCCGGCTCATCCCCTCCTCGACATGGCGCGAGATATTCTCCAGCACGACGATCGCGTCGTCGACGACGAAGCCCGTCGCCACCGTCAGCGCCATCAGCGAGAGATTGTTGAGCGAGAAGCCGGCGAGATACATCACCCCCAGGGTGCCCAGCAGCGACACCACCACCGCCACCGCCGGCACGATCGTCGCGCGCAGCGAGCGCAGGAAGATGCTGACCACCAGCACCACCAGCAGCGTCGCGATCACCAGCGTGATCTCCACCTCGTGCAGCGAGGCGCGGATCGTGGTCGTCCGGTCGGAGGCGACATGGAGCTTGATGTCGTGCGGGATCGCCGCTTCCAGCCCGGGGAGCTGCGCCTTCACCGCGTCGACGGTCGCGATGATGTTCGCGCCCGGCTGGCGGCTGATGATGACGCTCACTGCCCGCTCACCGTTGAACAGGCCCATGGTGCGCACGTCCTCGGGCCCGTCATAGACCTTGGCGATATCGGACAGGCGCACCGCCGCCCCGTTGCGCCAGGCGACCACCAGGTCGCGATAGTCCGCAGCATGCTGGCCCGGCGCATTGCCGTAGAGCTGGTAGGCGTAGGCCGAATCCTCCACCACGCCCTTGGGCCGGTTGGCGCTGGTCGAGGTGATCGCGCTGCGCACATCCTCCAGCGCGATGCCGAAGCGCGACAGCGCGAGCGGGTTGATGTCGATGCGCACGGCGGGCAGCGCGGCACCACCCAGCTCCACGTCGCCCACGCCCTCGACCTGGAGCAGCCGCTGCTGCACCACGTTCGACACCGCGTCGTAGATCGCCGCCGGGGTGCGCGTGCTGGACGTCAGCGCGATGATCATGATCGGCGCGTCGGCGGGGTTCGCCTTGCGATAGGTGGGATTGCTGCGCAGCGACGCCGGCAGGTCGACGCGCGCGGCGTTGATCGCGGCCTGCACGTCGCGCGCCGCGCCGTCGATATTGCGGCTGAGATCGAACTGGAGCGTGATCCGCGTCGATCCGATGCCCGAGCTGGACGTCATCTCGGTCACGCCCGCGATCGTCGCCAGCCTTTTCTCCAGCGGTGATGCGACGCTGGACGCCATGGTCGTGGGGCTGCCGCCCGGCATCGTCGCCTGGACGTTGACCGTCGGGAAATCCACCTGCGGCAGCGGCGCCACCGGCAGGACGAAGAAGGCCGCGATCCCGCTCAGCGCCAGCCCGATGGTGAGCAGCAACGTGCCGATCGGCCGACGGATGAAGGGCGCGGAAAGGTTCATGATCGCGCCAGCGGCAGCTCGGGCTCGGCCTCCCCCCGTCCGCGCCGGACCCGCTCCGACAGGCGCTCGAAGGCGAGGAAGATCACCGGCGTCGTGAACAGGGTAAGCGCCTGGCTCAGGATCAGGCCGCCCGCGATCGCGATGCCCAGCGGCCGGCGCAGCTCGGCGCCCATGCCCGTTCCGAAGATCAGCGGCAGCGCCGCGAACAGGGCGGCGAAGGTGGTCATCATGATCGGGCGGAAGCGCAGGTGCGCGGCCTGGCGGATGGCGGCCTCTGGGTCCTTGCCATCCTCGCGCTCCGCGTCGATCGCGAAGTCGATCATCATGATCGCGTTCTTCTTGACGATGCCGATCAGCAGCACGATGCCGATGATCCCGATCACGCCCAGATCGTTGCCGGTCAGCATCAGCGCCAGCAGCGCGCCGACGCCCGCCGACGGCAGCGTCGACAGAATCGTCACGGGATGGATGAAGCTCTCATAGAGCACGCCCAGCACGATATAGACGACCACGATCGCGGCGAGGATCAGCCATATCTCGTTGGAAAGCGATGCGCGGAAGGCGTCGGCGGCGCCCAGGAACCTGGTGGTGATCGCGTCGCCCGGCAGCCCGATATCCTTCTCCGTGCGCGTGATCGCGCTGACCGCGCTGCCCAGCGATTCGCCGGGCGCGAGATCGAAGCCGATCGTCGCGGCGGGGAATTGCGACACGCGCGAGACGAGCAGCGGCGCGGTGCCCACCTGGAACGTCGCCACCGTGCTCAGCGGGATCGACGTTCCCGTGCCCGTCGGCACATAGAGCCGCTCGAGCGATTCCGGGCCGATCAGCATTCCCGGCTGGCTTTCGAGGATCACGCGATACTGGGTCGACTGGGTGAAGATCGTCGAGACGATCCGCTGCCCGAAGGCGTCGTAGAGCGCGCTGTCGACCGCCGCCGCGCTGATGCCCAGCCGCGCCGCCGCGTCGCGGTTGAGCAGGACGGTGACGGCCCTCCCCTCGTCGAGCACGTCGGAGGTGATGTTGCGGACGGCCTTCACCCCGTGCAGCGCGGACACCAGCTTGCGCGCCCACAGGTTGATCTCGTTCTGGTCGGCGCCTTGCAGGGCGAAGCGATACTGGGTCGGCCCGCCTTCCGCATCGATCGTCAGGTCCTGCACCGGGCGCAGATAGAGCGTGACGCCCGCGATCTGCGCCGCGCGCTGGCGCAGGCGGTTGATGATCTCGTCCTGGTTGCTCGTCCGGTTGCCCTTGGACTTCAGGTTGACGAGCATCCGCCCCTGGTTCAGCGTGGGATTCACACCGTCGACGCCGACGTTCGAACTCAGGCTCTGGACGTCGGGATCGTCGAGAAGGGCATCCGCCACCTTCCCCTGAAGGTCCGACATCCGGCTGAAGGATACCCCCTGCCCCGCCTCGACGACCGCCTGGAGCTGGCCCGTGTCCTGTAGCGGAAACAGGCCCTTGGGGATGATGACGAAGAGCAGCGCGGTGAGCGCCAGGGTGAGCCCGAACACCACCAGCGTCGCCGTCTGACGCGCGAGCACCCAGTCGAGCCAGACGCTGTATCGCCGCGACAGCCGCTCGAACCCGCGTCGGGTCGCCTCGGCGAAGCGCGGCGTCTTCATCTGCTCCTCGGACTTCAGCCAGCGCGCGGAGAGCATCGGCACCAGCGTCAGCGCCACGACGGCCGAGATCAGGATCGTCACCGCCAGCGTCACCGCGAACTCGCGGAACAGGCGGCCGACGACGTCGCCCATGAACAATAGCGGGATCAGCACCGCGACGAGGCTGACGGTGAGCGAGATGATCGTGAAGCCGATCTCGCGCGATCCCTTGAGCGCGGCGTTGAGCGGACGCTCGCCGGCTTCCAGATGGCGGGCGATATTCTCGATCACCACGATCGCGTCGTCGACGACGAAGCCGGACGCGATGGTGAGCGCCATCAGCGACAGGTTGTTCAGGCTGAAGCCCAGAAGGTGCATCGCCGCGAAGGTGCCGATCAGCGACAGCGGCACCGATATGCTCGCCACCACCGTCGCCTGCGGCGAGCCCAGGAACAGGAAGATGGCGAGCGTCACCAGGACGACGGCGAAGATCAGCTCGACCTGCACGTCATGGACCGATGCGCGGATGCCCGTCGTCCTGTCGGTGAGCAGGGTGACGTGGACGTCGGCGGGCAACGCCGCCTCGAGGTCGGGCAGCGCGGCCTTGATCGCGTCGACCGTGCCGATGACGTTGGCGCCCGGCTGGCGCTGGACATCGACGATGATCGCCGGCGTGCGGTTCATCCACGCGCCCAGCCGCGTGTTCTCGGACGAATCCACCACCTGCGCGACATCGGACATCCGCACCGGATCGCCGTTGCTATAGGCGATGATGAGGTCCTTATAGTCCTGCGCGGTCGCGAGCTGATCGTTCGAATCGATCGACCAGGAGCGCGTGGGCCCGTCGAAGCTGCCCTTGGCGCCGTTGACGTTGGCCGCGCTGATCGCCGTCCGCAGCTCGTCGAGCGACAGGCCGCGCGCGGCGAGCGCCTGGACGTTCGCCTGGATGCGCACCGCCGGCCGCTGCCCGCCCGAGAGCGAGACGAGGCCCACGCCCGAAACCTGCGCGATCTTGTTGGCGACGCGCTGGTCGACCATGTTCTGCACTTCGGCGAGGGTGCGCGTGTTGGACGTGACGCCCAGCGTCAGGATCGGCGCGTCGGCGGGGTTCACCTTCGCATAGACGGGCGGCGCCGGCAGGTCGGAGGGGAGCAGCGTGCTGGCCGCGTTGATCGCCGCCTGCACCTCCTGCTCCGCCACGTCGAGCGTCAGGTCGAGCCGGAACTGGAGCGTGATCACCGACGATCCCGCCGAGGAGACCGACGACATGCGCGACAGCCCGGCCATCTGCCCGAACTGCCGCTCCAGCGGGGCGGTGACGGTGACGCCCATCACGTCGGGGCTGGCGCCCGGATAGAGCGTCGTCACCTCGATCGTGGGATAATCGACCTCGGGGAGCGCCGAGAGCGGCAGGAAGCGATAGGCGACCAGGCCCGCGAGCAGGATCGCCAGCATGAACAGCGTCGTCGCGACCGGCCGCAGGATGAACGGCCGGGACGGGTTCGGCCCCCGCTCGATATCATCTTCGTCGGCGGCGGGATCGCTCACTGGCCCGCGCCGCCATCAGCCGCGCGGCGGCGGTGGCGCTGCCCCGCTGTATCGGCGCCGTTCGCCGCCTTGTTGTCGCTATTGTCGGCCCCGGCGGCGGCGGCGTCGCGGCCGCGACGCTTGCCACCCGGCCCGGACTGGGGCTTGTCGCCGGGCAGCATCACCTTCGATCCGTCGTCCAGGCTGTCGGCGCCGTCGGTAACGACGGTCTGGCCGGGCTGGACGCCCGACAGGACGACGATCTTCTGCGCATCCGACGGGCCGGTCTTGATCAGTTGCAGCTTCACGGTGCGGTTGGGCTGGAGGAGGAACACGAAATCGCCCTTCGCTCCGTGGCGCACCGCGCTCACCGGCACCGTCGTCGCGTTATGCATGGTATCGACCAGCAGGGAGACGTTGACGAACTGGTTGGGAAAGAGCGCGCCGTCGGCATTGGCGAAGCGCGCCTTGGCCTTCACCGTGCCGGTGGTGGTGTCGATCTGGTTGTCGAAGGTCAGGAAACGGCCCTGGGCGAGCATGTTGGCGCCGCTCTGGTCCTGCGCCGCGACCGGCAGCCCCCCGGCGGCCGCCAGCCGGCGCTGCACCCGGGGAAGCTCCGCCTGGGGCAGGGAGAAGGTGACGTCGATCGGGTTGGTCTGGGTGATGACGACGATGCCGCCGGTGCTGCCGGGCGTCACATAATTGCCGATATCGACCTGCCGCAGCCCGACGCGGCCGGATACCGGCGCCACGATCGACGTGTAGGCGAGGTTCAGCCTGGCGGTGCCGATGGCCGCGCGGTCGGCGCCGACGGTGCCTTCGAGCTGCTTCACCGTGGCGGCCTGCGTGTCGACCTGCTGGCGCGCGATCGAATCCTGCGCGAGCAGCGTCTGGTAACGCTTCAGGTCGACGCGCGCGGCGTTGAGCTGCGCCTCGTCGCGCGCAAGGTTCGCCTGCGCCTGCGCGAGCGCCAGCGCATAGGGACGCGGATCGATCTGGGCGAGCCGCTGGCCCTTGTGGACCATCTGCCCCTCGGTGAAATCGATCGTGAAGATCGTGCCGGCGATCTGCGTGAGGACGGTGGCCGTCACCAGCGGCTGGACGGTGCCGAGCGCGGAGAGCGTCACCGGCATGTCGGCGGTCGCCGCCTTGGCGATGCCCACCGTCGCGGCCGGGCGGCCCCGGCCCGAGCGGCCGCCGGAGGCCTTGCCCCCCTCCCCGCCGCCGCGCGTCATGTACCAGGCGAACAGCGCGATGACGATCAGCGCCAGGACGGCGATGACGGCATTGCGCCGCGAGCGGGGAGGATGGTCCGTTTCCTGATCGCTTGCCGACATCTCTCTATCCGCTGTCCGCCGTGTTGATGCGCGGGATGGGTTCCGCCCGGCACCGCCGCTCCCGCTTCGCGACGATGCCTTGCTATATTATTTCAGTGCTGAAATATGGGCTTGCGACACCTGTTTACGCCCGTTTCTCACGATCCCGCCTCCAGCGCCAGCACCTCGGCGGCGATCGCCAGCGCGACGGGCAGCGCGGCCGCGACGAGCCGCCACCGGGTCAGCCCGCGCACGCCGCCGGCGCGCAGGTCCGATATCGCCAGGACGAGCGCGAGCACCGCCGCCAGCATGGTCCACAGATTGTAGCGCATGTCCGGCGCCACGCTGACGAGCGCATAGGCCGATCCATAGAGAAGCGCCGATGCCGCCAGCGCGATCACCAGCCGCCGCGAGCGCAATCGCGGCCCGATCAGCAGCAGCCCCAGCGCGATCGCCAGCCAGGTCGCGGGGCGCCCCGCCGGCGACAGCGCCATGGCGCGCGCCGCGCGGCCGATGGCGGCGGTCAGGCGATTGCCGGTGAAGGCGAGGCCATAGTCATTGGGCGTCGTCATCGCATAGACGGCGTCGTTGGGGACGTCGGGGACGAAAAGGCGCCAGTTGCGGTTCAGATGCGCCAGCCGGTGGCGCGCATAGGCGACGGGATTCCCGGCGATGGCGTGGAGCCAGATCGCCACCGGGCCCTGATGATGCGCCGCCGCCCAATCCACCAGCCTGTCCTCCACCATGTCGCAAGCGGGCCTGTAATGGGGATTGTAGAGCCCCGGATCGTAGCAGGCCGCCGTCACCGCGCGCGCGGTCGCAGGATCGAGGTCAGGATAGGCCTGATCCCCGCCATGCGCGACGATGCCCGCCAGATCGAAATTGAGCAGCGAGAAGAAAGGCCGCGAATGATGCGGCGCCAGCGCGACGTCGTCGATCAGCCGGTTCGCCCCCGACAGGATCGCCGCCGCCCCGATCAGCGTGGCCAGCGCCCGCCCCGGCCTCGCCAGCCAGCGTTCGGGCAGCAGCGCCGCGAACAGGGGCGCGGTGGCGAAGACGGCATTGAAACGCAGCGCGCTCGCGAAGACCAGCAGGACCGCGGCCCCCGCGACGCAGAAGGCCCGCCCGCGCCCGGCCACCTCCCCGCGCAGGAAGATGAGGCCCGCCGCGCACAGGCAGGCGGCGGCGAGCAGCGGGTCCTTCAATATCGCGCCCATCTGGCCGAAGGGGATGGGCAGCACCGCGCACAGCACCGCCAGCGCCATGCCCGTCCGGTCGCCGCGCCGCCGCAGCCCCTCGACGATCAGCGCGAAGCCGGTCCAGTAGAGCAGGGCGTGGAAGATCAGGATCGGCGCGCTGCCCGGCCCGAAGGCCATGAGCTGGCGCCACAGCCATGCCGTCGCGGGCGGGTGCCAGTCGTCATAGCGGCCGGTCAGCGCCTGCCCATATTGCTCCACCGTGTCGGGGGTGATGACGCCCCAGCGATAGGCGTGGAGCTGGATCGCGAAGCAGGCCGCCAGCAGCGCGGGCGGCGCCCACCAGGGCGCCGCCCGGCGCCGTTCAGCGGGCCGCGACACGCCCGCTGCGCTCCAGCTTGCCCCAGCCGACGAGCGGGCCGCGAAGCGCCTGGGTGATCGCCTTCAGCACGACATAATACATCACCTGGCGATAGCCGATCCGCTGCGGGATGAGCAGCGCCAGCAGCCGCCAGCGCTCGCGGCGTTCCAGCGCGAAGGCGATAACGGCGGAGAGCAGGTCGATCAGCGTGAAGACCAGCCAGAAGGTGAGCATCTTGTAGATGTCGGTGTTGGTCTGCTCCCAGCCATGGGCCTGAATCTTCAGATAGGTGCTGATCAGGCTGACCACCAGCGCGAGGTCGATGATCGGCGAGATCGCCGCCAGCACCACCTGGAAGACGATCGCCTGCGGCAGGCCGATCAGCGCCAGCCCGCGCGGCTGGCCCGTCCGCATCACCGCGCGATGCTTCCACAGGCACTGAAGCGTGCCATAGGCCCAGCGGAACCGCTGCTTGGCGAGCGCCTTGAAGCTCTCGGGCGCCTCGGTCCACGCGACGGCATATTGGTCGTAATGCACCTTCCAGCCCCTGCGCTGGATCGCGATGGTCAGGTCCTGATCCTCGGCCAGCGTGTCGGCCGGATAGCCGCCGACCGCGCGAATCGTCTCGCGCCGCCACGCGCCGACCGCGCCGGGCACCACCGTCATCGCGTTGAGCCTGGCGAGCGCGCGCCGCTCCAGGTTCTGCGCGGTGATATATTCGAGCGCCTGCCAGCGGGTGACGAGGTTCACCCGGTTGCCGACCTTCGCGTTGCCGGCGACCGCGCCCAGCTCCGGATCGGCGAACCAGCGCGCAAGGCGGGCGATGGTCGTCGGCTCGAACTGGGTGTCGGCGTCGAGCGCGATGACGATTTCCGCCCCCGCGAGCGCCAGCCCGTGGTTGAGCGCGCGCGCCTTGCCGCCATTTTCCAGCGTGAGCAGCCGCACGCGGGGATCGTCGGCGAACGCCTCGGTGACGATCGCGCCGGTGCGGTCCTTCGATCCGTCATCGATCACGATCACCTCCACGCGCACGTCCACGCTGTCGAGCACGCGGCGCACGGATCGCTCGATCACGCGCTCCTCGTTGAAGGCGGGGATCAGCACGGTGACGAGGCGCTCGGGATCGATTGGCGGAAAGACGACGCGATTTTCCTTGCGTGCCTGCCACAGCGCCATTCCCGACAGCGCCACCGCCCGCAATATGCCGAGCGATATCGCGATGCCGAATAGCCATTTGAGCGCGATCACCGCGGCGCCGAGGAGCGTGAAGAGCGCGAGGTCGGACTGCGCCGCGAAACGGTCGCTCTTGGAGATGGGCGGGTTTACCGCCTCGTGCGACAGGTTCGCCAGCGTCGATACCGGCACGAAGCGATAGCCGCGCGCCTTCAGCTCGCGGATGATGACGGGCAGCGCCGCCACCGTCTGCGCCCGGTCTCCGCCCGAATCATGGAGCAGCACGACATTGCCGCTGCGCTCCGCGTTCGAATCCTCGACCCCGTCGATCACCGCGTCGATGATCGCCTGCACGCCCGGCCGCTTCCAGTCGTTGGCGTCGACATGCAGGCCGACCGAGAGATAGCCCATGCGCTGGGCCTGCTCGACGGGCACGATTTCGTCGGCGGTGGTCGGCTCCGCGTCGCCGAAATAGGGCGCGCGGAACAGGCGCAGCGAATGGCCGGTGAAGGCCTGGAACAGCCGCTGGGTGGAGTTCAGCTCCAGCTCGGTCCCGCGCGGCGTCGCGTTGGCGAGGTTGGGGTGCGTGTAGGTGTGGTTGCCAACCTCATGCCCCTCGCGGATCTCGCGCTCCAGCAGGCCGCGTTCGGTCAGCGCGTTCTCGCCGATGATGAAGAAGGTGCCGGGCACCTGCTCGGCCTTCAATATGTCGAGGATCTTCGGCGTCCAGACCGGGTCCGGCCCGTCGTCGAAGGTCAGCGCGAGCAGCCCCGGCTTATAGCCCGTCCGCTGGATCTGGTAGGGGGACGGCAGACGGACGAATTCCTCGCCCGTGATCATCCCGTAGCGGCCGACGCCGATCCTGCGCAGCCCCTCCACGGGCACGGCGCCGATCTTCAATATCTCGCCATTGCCCTCGATATCGACGTTGGTGCCGGCCGGGATCGCCTCGATCGAGCGGGCGGGCGGCAGCGTGCGCTTGTGGCGGCCGAACAGCGTCCACAGCGACGGGTCCTCGGTGCCCAGCCGCCACAGCGCGATCCCGCGCACCCCCATGGCGTGGAGGATCGCCATCTGGTTATGCGCCGCCGCCGCGTCGAGCAGCCAGACGTCGTGATGCGTGTCGCCCTCGTCATAGGAGAAATAGCTGTTGCCGCTCAGCCGGTCATAGACCGGAACCACGCCCGATTCGCTGGCGGTCAGCCATGCCTCCTCGACCGAATCGGCATCGGTCTCGCCACCCTTCCGCCAGTCATAGGCGTAGGAGCCCAGCGCCACGACCAGCTTTTCCGGCGGAATCTGGCGCGCGGCGCGCACCACGATATCGGTGAACCATCGCTGCGAGGCGATCGGCCCCGGCGTGCCGCCCTGATAATGCTCGTCATAGGCCATCAGGAAAATCCGGTCGGCGACCGCGGCATAGGCCTTCAGGTTCCAGTCCGGATCGTCGGCGGGCACCGCCAGCGCGACCAGCCAGCCGCGCGGCGCGAAGCGGGCGCGCGCCTCGGCCAGCAGACGCAGATAATCGCCCTGCGCGGCGGGGGGTATGTCCTCGATGTCGAAGAAGGCGCCGTCGCCGTGATTCGCGGCGACCATCGCCTGCACCCGGTCCAGCAGCTCCTTGCGCAGCCGGGGATCGCGGACGAGCGAGGCGAAGCCCTTGCCGTCCCATGCGCCATTGATCGCGTTCTGCACCATGGGCAGCAGTTTGGGCCGGTGGGTCGCCCCCGCGATGATGGTCTTGCCGCGCGTGTCGGGGAAGCTCGTCACGCGATGCTCGGGCCCGGTGATCGACATCCAGCCGGGGATCAGCCAGTCCAGCTCGTTGATATGACGCAGCAGCGAGGCGGCGGAGGCGTCGTCCCACGGCGTGTGGAAGGCGATCGCGAGCGGCGTCCCCGGCGGCGGCGCGACGATCAGGCGGCGGGCATAGCGCAGCGCGCGGCTGATCTCGCGCTCGGGCGACTGCACCGACTTGCCCGGATGCGAGGAAAGGCCGCGAAGCGGCGCATGCTCGGTCGCGAAGGGAAGCTGTGGCTGCGGCACCACCGCCAGGATCGACGCGGCGAACGCCGCCGCCGCGAGCAGCAGCAGCAGGACGAACGCGGCGATGCCCAGCCGGAAACGCCGCCGGCGCCTGCCGGACGCGTCGTAGAAAACCGGGCGTTCAGCCACGTGACGGTGCCATGCGGTTGCGGAAGATCATGTTCCCACGGGTTTCTATTGTCCGGTTGCGGCGTTGATAGTCGCTTTTGCGGTGGCAGCGTTAGCGAAATTGCGCGGCGTCGTCTCGGGCGAAAGGGCCGCGGGCAACCGGGCGGGCGGATGAACGATTTGCCCTTTTCGACGTCTTGCGCCTACCAGACACTTCTTGAGCGGAGCACGGAATGGGATTTGTGACGAAGGATATCGGCCGGGCGGCCCCCACGGCGCGGGGCCACATGCAGGCACGGGACGCCGCGCCGCGATGCTGAACCGCCGCGAACATCTCCTCGGCCTCGCCATGGCCCTGCTCGCGGCGCCAGGCGGCCTTTCGGCGGCCGCGCCTGGCAGGCGGGCGGCGCCGGCCGGGCGCCCTTTCTCCTGGGACTGGCTGAAGGGCGAGGCGCTGCGCGTCGCGCAGGCGCCCTGGCGGGAGCCGCGCGCCTTCCACGGCGCCCACGCCATCGATTTCGACGCGGTGGGCCAGATCGGCTACCGGCCGGACAAGACGCTGTGGCCCGATGGCGGCGACGCGGCGGTGCGTTTCTTCCCGCTCAACCGCTATGCCAACGTGCCGGTCGACATCTTCGTCGTCGAGGGGGGGATGGCCCGCCCTTTTCCCTTCAGCACCGGTCTTTTCTCCACGGCGCCGTCGAGGCATGGCGTCGCGCCCGAAATTCCGCCCGGCTTCGCGGGGATGCGCTTCATGAATCCGGGGGGCAAGGGCGATTGGCTGGCCTTTCAGGGGGCGTCCTATTTCCGCTCGGCTGGCGCGCTCGATCAATATGGGCTGTCGGCGCGCGCGCTGGCGGTGAACACCGGCATCGACGGGCGCGAGGAATTCCCGATCTTCACCCGCTTCTGGCTCGAACGCGGCCCCGGCGACGCCGTGACCGTCCATGCCCTGCTGGAAGGAAAGAGCGTCACCGGCGCCTGGCGCTTCGTCAACCGGCGGGGCAAGGCGGGCGTGACGCAGGATGTGAGCCTGGTCCTCTGGCTGCGCGCCGATGTCGAGCGGCTGGGCTTCGCGCCGCTCACCAGCATGTTCTGGTATGGCGAGGGCAATCGCCGGCAGGCGATCGACTGGCGGCCCGAGATCCATGATTCGGACGGGCTGGAACTCTTCACTGGCGCCGGGGAGCGCATCTGGCGGCCGCTTGGCAATCCCTCGCGTCCGATCGTCAACAGCTTCGCCGACAAGGGGCCCCGCGGCTTCGGCCTGTTCCAGCGCGACCGCGATTTCGATCATTATCAGGACGATGGCGCCTTCTACGAGAAGCGCCCCGATCTGTGGGTCGAGCCGCAGGGCGACTGGGGAACGGGCGCGGTGATGCTCTACGAGATCCCGACGGAGCGTGAGACGGACGACAATATCGTCGCCTTCTGGACACCCTCCGCTCCCGCCCGCGCCGGAAATCATTATGCGCTCGATTATCGCCTGAACTGGATCGCGGCCGATCCCGAGCAGGGCGCGCTCGCCCGCGCGGTCGATTGCTGGACGGGGATCGCGGGGCGGCCCGGCACGGAGCCGATCCCCGGCGCGCGGCGGCTCGTCGCCGATTTCTCCGGCAGGAAGCTGGTCGGCCTGACCCGGGAGAGCGACGTCGCGGCGGTGATTTCGATCGGCGGCGGCAAGCTCATCGAATCCCACGCCTATCCGGTCGTCGGGAAACCCGGCCTGTGGCGGCTGATCGTCGACGTGGCGCGATCCGGCGTCGGACCGACCGATTTGCGGGCCTATCTGAGGCACGACGGCGATGCGTTGAGCGAGACTTTACTATACCAGTTTGATTAA
>Ga0182749_1001136_pt1 | contig 21721 bp, 20 predicted proteins | sample eDN3rd37CKraftMG_FD_128875 | JGI IMG/M metagenome (GOLD analysis project Ga0182749, IMG submission 128875) | Enriched Miracle-Growth compost microbial communities from Emeryville, California, USA - eDNA 3rd pass 37_C Kraft MG (version 2) (version 2) ...
ACCGGGTCCAGCTCCCGCAGAGGCGGTACCTGGTAGCGGCGCAAGACCCGCCCGACCGTTGACGCTTGCATGCCAAGTTTGTTCGCGATGAACACCGGCCCGCGGCGGGTGAGATGCCGCATGATCCGCACCCGCGTCTCCACGCACGCCACCGTCCGGTGAGGATGCGAGCGGGCAACGCTGGAACGATCGACGAGACCTGCCGGACCCTGCTCCCGGAATCGCCGCCACCACCGCCACGCGGTCGTGCGCGAGATACCCATCTCCGCGGCCACGTGCGCGACCGCACGCCCCGACCCGATGCGCTGGACCATGATCAACCTGCCGGCCGGCGTCAACCGGGCATTAGCGTGGGACACGAGAGACCTCCGTGTGTTCGAGCTGCAGAACTAGACAGCTCCAACTCGACACCGGAGGTCTCTCCTACGTCAACAACGATCCAGGTCAGTACACCTAGGGACCCCACGACCAGAAACGATCGTGGTTGGAGTAGGAACGTGCCGGTGTCCAACAGCTCCCCGTCTTCGGCTTGATCCCGGATGTAGTCGCCGAGCTCCTGCCTAGCGAGGTGCACCGTCTGTTGAGCTTGAACGACCGCGCCCGCTACATCCTTCGATGGACTCCAAGCACCCGAACGATACTCGTCCCCGAGCAAGGCTGTCTTGTGGTGCTTGATCTCGGCGAACACGAGGGACCGAATGATCCCGGACGTGCGCATCAAGGCGTCCGCTCTCTTGCCTACGCTCTTGATGCTCCTGCCAACCACGGTCTGCTCCAGCTGGCCTTCGTCCCATGAGGTCAGTAGCTGTCCGCCGAGACCGATTCCGAGCACCCAGGGGTTAGCTTCGAGCAACTTCTGCCATGCCCTCTCGGGACCGCCTGCTGCCGCGTTCGCCGCGGTGAAGGCATCATCGTCTTCCAACCATCCACGCATGGTCGCAGCAACCTCGCGGCGGTGCTGTAGGGCGATCACGTCCCTGGCGTTCACATCGTTCTCGATGAGCGCTCGGAATCGGTCCGGGTCGCCCGCGTATACGCGCGCCACCGCGTCGGGGTCGGCAAACACGTCTCGAAGCAACTGGTCGTCGACGCGGACGGTGCCCTCTCCTTCGGTAGGTATCACATCGATCGCGCACAGCATGTCGATCAGGCGTGTTGACTGGTCGCGATTGAGTTCGAGCAGGGTCTCTAGACGAGTGAGATCGCCGGAGGTCGGAACTCTCTGTATGCGTATCTTGCGCACCGCTCCCGCCGAGCGAGCCACTTGAAGTTGAACCTGCTTGCGACCGCCGGGCGTTGTGAAGACCACTTCGTTGTTCCAATCCAGATCGTCGTCATCCACGGTCATAACTTCGTCGAACACGCGGTAGATGTAGCGAGAGGGGTGGCCTTGGTCCTGCCCAAATGCTGCTGTGAAGCTCTTGCTCGCATATGTGCGGGTCGTCAAACGGCCCTCCGCATACGTGACCTCGTTAGGCTCGGGGATGTCGTCGAAGCGCACGGTTGGCACGGCTACTCAGTTCTGTTCCGCGCCCGGATGACGACGGGGCGACGATGTCCGTTCGAACGACCCAAGGTTATTGCGCAGAATGCCGCTCACAGGGTTCCCCGCTCTCCGGCGGCGGACCGAGGTCAGGCGCCTAACACGTTGGAGTCATGACACTCCCATGATCCCGCACTCGCCCGCGGTACCGAGGCTCCGACACGACTCTCGTGACCGCACCACCACCCCGTCTCGGTACCCATGACATCCGTCTGCGCTGTAGCCCAGTCAACGATCATGTTCTAGAATCGCACACATGGCTCTCGACTCTGCCGGCTTGGGGCTTCGCGTTGCCCAAGCCCGTCAACGCGCCGGTCTCAAGCAGGAGGACCTCGCCCGTTCGTCAGGTCTGGACCGCTCCGCCATCGCGAAGATCGAGACCGGTGCGCGCCGAGTGACGGCACTGGAGCTTGCTCGGCTGGCGGCCGCGGTTGATGAGCGGATCGAATGGTTTGTCGACGAACCCACTCCGTCCATCGTGTCACACCGCAACATGACCGATCCGGGTGAGCCGAGCCCACGCATCGACGATGCCATCGATCGGGTTGCCCGGGCGGTCGAGTTCGCTTCGCAGCATGACCATGGCCTAGAAGCCGCGCTCCAGGTCATCCCCACATTCCAGGAACCCACTGATTCAGCGGGCACGGAGACGCTAGCTGAACAGGCGCGTGATCTGCTCGGTATTGATCGCAATGAACCGTTGCACGGGCTGAGTTCCAAGCTCGTCGCTGCGGGTGTACTGACTTTCGTGATGGACCTTGGAGCCGAGTCCGCAGATGCGGGCAGCGTGCACCTTCGCGCGGGCGCTGTCGCATTAGTCAACGGTGCGCTCCGAACGGGGCGACGACGACTCGCGCTCGCCCATGAGTTCGGTCATGTCCTCGTCGCAGACCCATACACGGTTGACTGGCGCATTGATAGCGGGACTGCGAGCGCTCGCGAGCGGTCAGTCGACCGATTTGCGCGAGCTCTGCTCCTGCCCCGAGCTTCGGTGACTGCCCGGTGGGAGTCCTGGGGTGGCAACGAAAGCAAGTCGACGCGCGACGCCGCGGTGCGGGCCGCAAGCCTCTTCCGAGTAGATATGTCGACCCTTGCGCGCCGCTTGCTCGATCTTGACCTCATCGACCCAGATACGGCTGCTTATGTGCGCACAATCAAGACCAGTCGTGCCGACATCGTGGAGCATGATCTCGTCGTCGCGGACGAACTACCCATCGGTGAACTGCCGAGGGAATACGAAGCTGCGGTACTGCGCCTCTTCACATCAGAGACGATCAACGACATCCGCGCCCTAGATCTCCTACTCGACGCATGGGAGCCTGCCGATCTGCCTCAGCTCGCTCCTCGCGATGAGTCGGAGATCTGGCAGTTCGTCTCGTGACCGCGGAGGCGGATCGCAATCTCGTCGTAGACACGGGTCCGCTCAGTCATCTCGCGCGAGCTGGCTGGCTATCGGTGTTGAGGTCCATCGCAGCAGGGCGATCCGTCGTCATCCCTGACGCTGTGGAAGCTGAGCTTCGACAAGGCACACATCTTAATCCGCATCTTCAGCAAGTGCTCGATGCCGAGTGGATCACGACCCGCACTCTCGCATCAGACGCAGAGATAGCTGCATTCGGCCGCTTCGCCTCTCGATTAGTCGTCGGCACACGCAACGTAGGTGAGGCCGCCGTTCTCGCCTACGCGGATGTCCACGGGGCGATCGCCATAGTCGACGATGGGGCGGGTCGGAAAGCTGCTCGAGATTTCTCTGTTGCACTGCGCCCTACTCTGGCGCTGCTTTGCCATGCGATTCGCGATGGCCTGCTCACGATCAGGATGGTAAGCGACCTAGCAGACCATCTTCTTGAAACCGAGTACAGACTGCCGTTCGGCCCCGGCGGCTTCGAAAAATGGGCGGAGGAGCAGGGTCTCGTTCCTGGATCATCCGAATAGTCCACGAGAACCCATGCACCCTCATGGGCGGTATATCAGAGGACGTAGTTTCCGGACTGGTAGGCGCCAAGGGATCTGTGGAGACTTGTTTGAACATCGTCGTTTAGGTCTGGCGAAGTGGGCGATACCGGACTCGAACCGATGACCTCTTCCGTGTGAAGGAAGCGCGCTACCAACTGCGCCAATCGCCCTGACGGATCAATCCTGCCATATCGGCGCGACGCTCCGACACACGATTGGCTCTCGCTCACGGCATCGGATAGAGTCATCTCCGCACGCAGAAATGCGGGCAGTGCGGATGTGGCGCAGTGGTAGCGCATCACCTTGCCAAGGTGAGGGTCGCGAGTTCGAATCTCGTCATCCGCTCGAGTGAAGGCTCACGGTCTACGGGCCGCACCTGGTGGCGTGGCCGAGAGGCGAGGCAGCGGCCTGCAAAGCCGTATACACGGGTTCGAATCCCGTCGCCACCTCACTCCTTGCAAGGCCCCGGGCGGTTGGCGCAGCGGTAGCGCGCTTCCCTGACACGGAAGAGGTCGCTGGTTCGATCCCAGTACCGCCCACAAGGGAAACCCCCGGTCATCCGGGGGTTTCGCGTTTCTGGGATGACGTTATCGGTGCACGCCAAGCCCATCGAGTTGACCCGAATCGACCTCTGCGGCCGCGGGAAGGTCGATTCGGGTCAACTCGATGCGAGGCCGCGGGGCCCGAAGCGGATGAGCGTCTCAGTACCGGGAGCGGCCGGCGGCCACTGAGGCGCCGTCCTCCAGATCGATCCCTCTGGCGCTGCTCGCCTGCTGCTCGAGATCGGAGAGCAGTTCCCGGTCCAGAGCGGGAGGCCGGCTTCCCAGGAACTGGAAATGCAGGTCGAGCGCCGGATGGATCCACAGGGTGTGCCGTCCCGATCCGGCATCCGCGCTCTCGCGGATGTTGAGGGCGAAGGACTCCTGCCGGCGCAGCTTCACGAGGATCACTGCCTTCAGATGGGCGAGCAGTCGATCCTCGACCTCGACCGGCACTCTCTGCGCGCCGTAGTACAGCGTTCCCATGTGGTTCCTCCGTATGGCAGGGATGTCCCTGCCCGAATGATATCGACGGCCGCATGCAGGACAGCGCCGGCATCCGCCACCTCATCTTGGCCGAACCTCTGCGTCCGGGCCTCGCGCCGTGCCGTCTGCGCGGCGGCGCACCAGCGACTGCGGCCCTCGCGCCCGCGACTACAGTGGTAGCGACCATCCAGCATGTCCCCGAGGAGCACCGCCACCGTGTCAGAAGCGCCCGACGCCGAGTCCGCCATCGAGCCGATCACGGCGGCGCGGGACACCACCGGGTTCGAGCTGTTCAGCGACCGTTCGGTGGTCGCGACACGGGTCGGCAGCGAACTGCGCGACCTCGCCGCGACGGTGAGGGCGGGGGAGACCGCGGAGCCGGTCCTCATCTCCTCCCCCGACGGCCTGAACATCCTCAGGCATTCCGCGGCTCACGTGGCGGCGCAGGCCGTGCAGTCGATCAATCCGGAGGCGAAGCTCGGCATCGGGCCTCCGATCACCGACGGCTTCTACTACGACTTCGACGTCGACACCCCGTTCACCCCGGAGGACCTCAAGGCGATCGAGAAGGCCATGGATCGGATCATCCGCCAGGGCCAGCGCTTCATGCGCCGGGTGGTCACCGAGGACGAGGCCCGTGCCGAGATGGCCGCCGAGCCCTACAAGCTCGAGCTGATCGGGCTCAAAGGCGGGGCGGCGGATGGCGGAGACAACGAGTCGGTCGAGGTCGGCGGCGCCGAGCTGACGATCTACGACAACGTGGATCCGAAGAGCGGCGAGACGGTCTGGAAGGACCTCTGCCGCGGCCCGCACCTGCCGAACACCCGCATGATCGGAAACGGCTTCGCCCTGATGCGCAACGCCGCGGCGTACTGGCGAGGCTCGGAGAAGAACAAGCAGCTCCAGCGCCTCTACGGAACCGCTTGGCCGACCAAGGACGAGCTCCGCGCGTACCAGCATCGTCTCGATGAGGCGGCCAAGCGCGACCACCGCAAGCTCGGCCAGGAGCTCGACCTGTTCTCCTTCCCCGACGAGATCGGCTCCGGTCTCGCGGTGTTCCACCCCAAGGGCGGCATCATCCGCGCCGAGATCGAGAACTTCATGCGGCAGCGGCTGATCGAGAACGACTACGAGCTGGTGAACACCCCGCACATCACCAAGGGCCACCTCTACGAGATCAGCCAGCATCTCAACTGGTACGCAGACGGCATGTTCCCGCCGATGCACCTCGACGAGGAGACGGATGCCGAGGGCAACATCACCCGGCAGGGCCAGGACTACTACCTGAAGCCGATGAACTGCCCGATGCACAACCTGATCTACCGGGCCAGGGGGCGCAGCTATCGCGAGCTGCCGCTGCGGCTGGCTGAGTTCGGCACCGTCTATCGCTACGAGAAGAGCGGGACGCTGTCCGGTCTCACCCGGGTGCGCGGGCTCACCCAGGACGACGCCCACATCTATGTGACCAATGACCAGATCAAGGGCGAGGTCGCGCGCCAGCTCGAGTTCGTGCTGGAGACCCTGCGCGGCTACGGCCTCGACGACTTCTACCTGGAGCTGTCGACCAAGAACCCGGAGAAGTCGGTCGGCGACGACACGCTGTGGGAGCAGGCGACGGAGACCCTGCGCGAGGTCGCGATCGAGTCAGGTCTCGAGCTGGTCGCCGATCCCGGCGGGGCCGCGTTCTACGGGCCGAAGATCTCCGTGCAGGCCAGGGACGCGATCGGCCGCACCTGGCAGCTGTCCACGGTGCAGCTCGACTTCAACCAGCCCGAGCTGTTCGAGCTCGAGTACACCGCTGCCGACGGCACCCGTCAGCAGCCGGCGATGATCCACCGTGCCCTGCTCGGCTCGATCGAGCGCTTCTTCGCCATCCTGCTGGAGCACTACGCCGGGGCCTTCCCGGTCTGGCTGTCCCCGGTGCAGGCGGTCGGCATTCCGGTGGCCGAGGACTACGAGGAGTACCTCGGCGGGATCATCTCCAGGCTGAAGAAGGCCGGAGTCCGGGCCCAGCTGGACGACTCGAGCGATCGCATGCAGAAGAAGATCCGCACCCATACCCTGCAGAAGGTTCCGTTCCAGCTGATCGCGGGCGAGCAGGACCGCGCGGCGGGCACGGTGAGCTTCAGGTTCAGGGACGGCAGCCAGGAGAACGGCATCTCGGTGGATGCCGCGATCGCGCGGATCACGGACGCGATCGCGACGAAGGCCCAGGTCTGACCGTGACCGAGACACCGGGAGGGCGGCCGGACGAGTTCTACGGCTCGGCCGAGTTCGACGGCGTCCCGATCGAGTCGTCGAACGACTTCGCCGCCGACGCCGACGCCTTCCAGCGGCTGTGGACGCCGCACCGCATGGTGTACATCGAGAACGGCCAGCAGCCGGAAGAGCACTCCTGCCCGTTCTGCCGGGCGCCGGAGCTGAACGACGAGCAGGCGCTGATCGTCGCCCGCGGTGAGACGTGCTACGTGCTGCTCAACCTGTTTCCGTACAACTCCGGCCACCTGCTGGTCTGCCCGTACCGGCACATTGCGACGTATGACGAGGCGAGCGAGGCCGAGGTGGCCGAGATGGGTAGTCTCACCCAGACGGCGATGCGGGTGCTCACGCAGACCGCGCAGTGCGACGGCTTCAACATCGGCATGAACCAGGGCAGGATCGCGGGGGCAGGGATCGCCGGCCATCTGCATCAGCACATCGTGCCGCGATGGGCGCTCGACTCGAACTTCTTCCCGATCATCGCCGGCACCAAGGCGATCCCGCGGCTCCTCGGTGAGGTGCGCGCGGAGGTTGCCGGGGCGTGGCCCGCCTGAACCGCAGGCATCACCCGTGAGCGCAGCGGGAAAGTAGAATAGACATCGGCCGCGTGGGTATCGCGCGGCCGCAGAGAGGCAACAGTGACTGACAACTCAACTTCCGCGGCCGGCATCGGATCGAGCCGCGTCAAGCGCGGGCTGGCCGAGATGCTCAAGGGCGGCGTCATCATGGACGTGGTGACCGCCGAGCAGGCGCGCATCGCCGAGGACGCCGGCGCTGTGGCGGTCATGGCCCTCGAGCGAGTGCCGGCCGACATCCGTGCCCAGGGCGGCGTCGCCAGGATGAGCGACCCCGACCTCATCGAGGCGATCATCGCCGAGGTCTCCATCCCCGTCATGGCGAAGGCGCGGATCGGGCACTTCGTCGAGGCGCAGGTGCTGCAGTCGCTCAAGGTCGACTACATCGACGAGTCCGAGGTGCTCAGTCCTGCCGACTACGTGAACCACATCGACAAGTGGCCGTTCACCGTCCCCTTCGTCTGCGGAGCCACCAACCTCGGCGAGGCGCTGCGCCGGATCAACGAGGGCGCGGCCATGATCCGCTCGAAGGGCGAGGCCGGAACCGGCGACGTGTCGGAGGCGACCAAGCACATCCGCACCATCACGGCGGAGATCAACAACCTCAGGTCGAAGACCAAGGACGAGCTCTACGTCGCGGCCAAGGAGCTGCAGGCCCCGTACGAGCTGGTCGCCGAGGTCGCGGAGACCGGGAAGCTGCCCGTGGTGCTGTTCACCGCCGGCGGTGTCGCGACTCCGGCCGACGCCGCCCTGATGATGCAGCTCGGGGCCGACGGGGTCTTCGTGGGCTCCGGCATCTTCAAGTCGGGCGATCCGGCCAGGCGAGCGGCAGCGATCGTGAAGGCGACCACGTTCTTCGACGACCCGGACGTGATCGCGGAGACCTCGCGCGGCCTGGGCGAGGCGATGGTCGGCATCAACGTCGCCGACCTGGCCGCCCCGCATCGCCTCGCCGAACGTGGCTGGTAGCCCGGCTCCGGTAGGAGTGCTCGCCCTTCAGGGCGACTTCCGCGAGCACCTCGCCGTGCTGCGCGGGCTCGGCGCGGATGCCCGACCGATCCGCCGACCGGAGGAGCTCGCCGGCATCGGCGGCCTGGTCATCCCCGGCGGCGAGTCGAGCGTGATGGACAAGCTCGCGCGCGCCTTCGGCGTCGCCGAGCCGCTGAGGCTGGCCATCGCGGACGGCCTGCCGGTCTACGGGACCTGTGCCGGCCTGATCATGCTCGCCGACCGGGTGATCGACGCCATCGACGGGCAGCAGAGCCTCGGCGGCCTCGACATCGCGGTGCGCCGCAACGCCTTCGGTGCCCAGGTCGACTCCTTCGAGACCGATCTGGACATCCCCGAGCTGGGGAAGCCCGCGATGCACGCCGTGTTCATCCGCGCGCCTGTGGTCGAGGAGACCGGAGCCGGGGTCACCCGGCTCGCCTCGCTCGAGGACGGCCGCGTGGTCGCGGTGGAGCAGGGAAACCTCCTCGGCACCTCCTTCCACCCCGAGATGACGGGCGACACCCGGTTCCACGAGCACTTCCTGAAGAAGGTCGCCGCGGCCTGACCGCCCGAGTCGGGAGAAAGGGCGAGTCGGATCGCGGATGAAGCCGCCGCTTCTCCCGACTCGCCAGGGGGCTTCCCGCGCGACGGCCCGGAAGGGCACTCGGTAGACTGGACGGCATGTCAGGCCACTCCAAGTGGGCGACGACCAAGCATCAGAAGGCGGTCAAGGACCAGCGCCGCGCCAAGTCGTTCGCCAAGCTCATCAAGAACATCGAGGTCGCCGCCAAGCTCGGCGGCGCAGACCTCTCCGGCAACCCCACGCTCGTGGACGCCGTGCAGAAGGCGAAGAAGACCTCGGTGCCCAACGAGAACATCGATCGCGCGATCAAGCGCGGATCGGGACAGCTCGGCGAGTCGGTCGACTACCAGACCATCATGTACGAGGGCTACGCCGCGGGCGGAGTGGCCCTGCTCATCGAGTGCCTGACCGACAACAAGAACCGTGCGGCGGCCGACGTGCGCACGATCATGACACGCAACGGCGGCACCATGGCCGATCCGGGCAGCGTCGCGTACAACTTCAGCCGCAAGGGCGTGGTCTCGGTGACCAAGACCGACGGGGTGACCGAGGACGACATCCTGGGCGCGGTCCTGGACGCCGGTGCGGAGGAGGTCAACGACCGCGGTCTCGGCTTCGAGGTCGTGACCGAGCCGCAGGACCTGGTCGCCGCGCGCACCGCCCTGCAGGAGGCGGGGATCGACTACGACTCGGCCGACGTCGAGTTCGTGCCCGGACTGACCATCGAGGTCGACCTGGATGCGGCGCGCAAGATCTTCAGGCTGATCGACGCGCTCGAGGACAACGACGACGTGCAGAACGTCTACGGCAACTTCGAGGTGCCCGACGAGGTGCAGGCGCTCCTCGACGAGGAGTAGCGGCCGGTCGTGGTCGCCGTGCGGGTGCTCGGCATCGACCCAGGCCTCACCCGATGCGGCGTGGGGGTCGTGGATGTCGCGGCCGATCGCTCGGTGACGCTGGTCGACGTCCTGGTGCTCCGCACCCCGCCCGAGCTCGCTCTCGAGCGGCGGCTGCTGCAGATCGGAGACGGGATCGAGGAGCTGCTCGACCGGCATTCCCCGCAGTCCGTGGCGATCGAGCGGGTGTTCGCCCAGCAGAACCTCCGTACCGTGATGGGGGTGGCCCAGATCAGCGGCATCGCCCTGCACCTGGCGGCCAAGCGCGGACTCCAGGTCGGCCTGCACACCCCGAGCGAGGTGAAGGCCTCGGTGACCGGATACGGCTCGGCCGGCAAGAAGCAGGTGGCGACGATGGTGGCCAAGGTCCTCGGACTGGCCGAGCTGCCGACGCCGGCCGACGCCTCGGACGCCCTGGCGATCGCGATCTGCCACGGATGGCGCGGCGCGGCGGCGAGAGGCCAGGATCAGGCCGCGCTCACCCCGGCCCAGCTGGCATGGCTCGCCGCGGAGCGTTCGGCCTCGGGGACGGTGGGCAAACGTAGGCTGTAGCCATGATCTCCTCGGTGCGCGGCACGGTGCTTCACGCCGCGGGCACGACCGCCGTCATCGAGGTCGGGGGAATCGGCCTGTCCGTCACGGTGACTCCGCAGCACGCGCTCTCGCTGCGCCAGGGCAGCGAGGCCACGCTGCGCACGGCGCTGGTCGTGCGGGAGGACGACCTGTCCCTGTTCGGGTTCCAGGACGCGGAGGAGCTGGCGGTGTTCGATCTGCTCCGCGGCGTGGGGGGAGTGGGTCCGAAGTCCGCGATCGGCGTGCTCGCCGCGATGACCCCGGCCCAGATCGCGACCGCGGTCGCCACCGAGGACGACTCGGCCTTCCGCGCGGTCTCCGGGATCGGGCCGAAGACGGCGAAGCTGATCGTGGTCTCCCTGGCCGGCAAAATGCAGTTGACGGCGTCCACCGCATCCTCCGCATCTCCGGCCGGACGCGCTTCGGTGTCCGACAGCGTGCTGGTGGCCCTGGTCGGGCTCGGCTGGTCGGAGAAGGTGGCGGCGCTGGCCGTCGAGGAGGCGCGCGGCGAGGCGTCGGCCGAGGACGCGGGCAACGTCCAGGCACTGCTCCGGCTGGCGCTCGCCCGGCTCGGGCCGCAGCAGGTGGGGTCGCGATGAGCATGCCCGAGGACCCGTCGGTCGCGATAGTGCGGCCGACGCCGGAGTCGGATGCCGAGCTCGCCTTCGAGGGCGCGCTGCGGCCGACCTCGCTCGCGGAGTTCGTCGGGCAGCAGAAGGTGCGCGCGCAGCTGCAGCTCCTGCTGCAGGCGGCCACCCTGCAGAACCGCACCCCCGACCACATCCTGCTCGCCGGCCCACCGGGACTCGGCAAGACCACGCTCGCCATGATCGTGGCCCAGGAGAGCGGGCACCCGATCCGGATGTCGAGCGGGCCGGCGATCCAGCACGCGGGCGACCTGGCAGCGGTGCTCTCCTCCCTGGTGCCCGGCGAGATCCTGTTCATCGACGAGATCCACCGCATGGCCCGGTCGGCGGAGGAGATGCTCTACCTCGCGATGGAGGACTTCCGCATCGACATCATGGTCGGCAAGGGAGCGGGAGCCACCAGCATCCCGCTCGACCTCGCCCCGTTCACCCTGGTCGGCGCGACGACGCGCTCGGGCCTGCTGCCCAATCCGCTCAGGGACCGCTTCGGGTTCACCGCCCATCTCGAGTTCTATTCCGAGCCGGAGCTGGAGCAGGTGCTCGATCGCGCGGCGCGACTGCTCGACCTCGAGGTCGGCCGAGCGGCACTGGCCGAGATCGCCGGGCGCTGCCGGGGCACCCCGCGCATCGCCAACCGGCTGCTGCGGCGGGTGCGCGACTACGCGCTCGTGCACGGAGGCTCGGGCATCGAGGCCGTGAACGCCGCGCTTGAGCTCTACGACGTCGACGAGCTCGGGCTCGATCGCCTCGACCGCGCGGTCCTGGAGGCGATCCTGACCCGCTTCGACGGCGGGCCGGTGGGGCTCGGCACCCTCGCCGTCTCGGTCGGGGAGGAGGCGGAGACCATCGAATCGGTGGTCGAGCCGTTCCTGGTGCGGATCGGGATGCTCACCAGGACGCCCCGCGGACGGGTCGCCAGCAAGCGGGCCTGGAAGCACCTCGGACTCAGCCGGGACCCAGGGGCCCTGTTCGGGGATGACCTATAATCTTCACGCTGACCTCTCAGCGTGCGGGCGTAGAGTTCCCGTGATTCTCTCAATGTCCTCCGGAAGGTTCCGTCAATGCCCGATATCACCCTGATCCTGATCGCGGTCGCGTTGGCGGTGTTCGTCTTCTTCCAGTTCCGCAGCTCGCGCAAGCGCGCCAAGGAGAACGCCGCCCGCCAGGCGGCGATCGTCCCCGGGGTCGAGGTCATGACCAACTACGGCCTTTTCGGCACCGTGGTCTCCATCGACGACGAGAACAACTTCGCCTTCCTCGAGGTCTCTCCCGGCAACGTCATCAAGGTCCACAAGTCGACGATCCTCAAGCCGGCCGACGACATTGTCGCTCCCGAGGAGACCGCTGGCGAGCTGGAGGAGGCTCCCGCCGACCTTGAGGAGATCACCTCCGAGCCCGAGTTCGGCGAGCGCACAGGCGCCGCGGAGCAGGCCCGTAAGCGCGGCGAGAAGTCCGGCGAGTAGCCACTAGCCTGGTGTACGCCCCGCGCGCTGTCGTCGCCGGGCGTACACCTGACCTGCACGGCGAGGACGCCGGCGCGCGAAGAGAAAGCTGAGTTCTCCGTGGCACGATCGACCCCGGTCAAAAAGGCCTGGCGATCCCTGATCTGGCTGCTGGTCATCGTCGCCGGCCTGGGTGCGATCAACTGGGGTGCGGTGATCTGGAGCAACGGATCCTGGGCTCCGAAGCTGGCCCTCGACCTCGAGGGCGGCACTCAGATCATCCTCACCCCGCAGGTCGCGAACGGCGCGGCCGCCCCGACCTCGCAGCAGCTCGACCAGGCGGTGTCGATCATCCGTCAGCGGATCGACGCCAGCGGCGTCTCCGAGGCGGAGATCACCACCCAGGGCGGCAACAAGGTGGTCGTCTCCCTGCCGGGCACCCCGGATCAGGAGACGATCAACCGGATCGAGTCGTCGGCGAAGCTGGAGTTCCGCGCGGTGCTGGTCTCCGACGCCGCGCCGACCAGCTCGGTCGGGGATGCCACGGCCAGCCCCAGCCCCTCGCACGACTACTCGGGACTCCAGTCGACGCCGAGCGTCAAACCCAGCAACGGCAGTGACGACGCCTACGTGACCCCGCTGCTCCAGCAGCAGTTCACCGACTTCACCTGCGATCAGGTGGATGCATCGGGCGCGAACGTCGCCGACCCGAAGAAGCCGCTGATCACCTGCGACGACACGGGGACCTACAAGTACATCCTGGGACCGGTCGAGGTCGCCGGCGAGTCGATCACCGACGCGACCAACGGGATCATCTCGAACAGCCAGGGCGTGAGCACCGGCCAGTGGGCGGTCAACATCGTCTTCAACGCGGAGGGCACCAAGGAGTTCGCCGCCGTCACCGAGCGGCTCTACGGGCTGCAGGGCGTGAAGAACCAGTTCGCCATTGTGCTCGACGGCAGGGTGATCTCCGCGCCGACGACCAACGCGGTGATCACCAACGGAAAGCCGCAGATCTCCGGCTCGTTCACCCAGGAGACCTCGAAGACGCTCGCCGACCAGCTCAAGTTCGGCGCGCTGCCGATCGGCTTCAAGGTGGAGAGCAAGGACGTCATCTCGGCGACCCTCGGCTCGAGCCAGCTGCAGAGCGGCCTGCTGGCGGGCATCATCGGGCTCGGGTTGGTCTTCATCTACTCGCTGTTCCAGTACCGCGCGCTCGGCTCGGTGACCATCGCGTCGCTGGTGGTGGCCGCCGTGCTCACCTATCTGGTCCTGCTGCTGATGTCCTGGCGCTGGGGTCAGCGGCTCTCGCTCGCCAGCATCGCCGGCCTGGTGGTCGCGATCGGGTTCACCGCCGACTCCTTCATCGTCTACTTCGAGCGAATACGCGACGAGCTCCGGGAGGGGCGCGGGCTGGTCGGGGCCGTCGAGGCCGGATGGAAGCGGGCACTCCGCACGGTCTACGCCGCCAAGGGCGTCAACCTGCTCTCCGCCGTGGTGCTGTTCCTGCTCGCGATCGGCAACGTACGCGGCTTCGCGCTCACCCTCGGCGTCACGACCATCATCGACGTGCTCGTGGTGGTGCTCTTCACGCATCCGACGCTGCAGCTGCTGGCGACCACCAGGTTCTTCTCCAGCGGGCATCGCTTCAGCGGGCTCGATCCGAACGCGCTCGGCGCTGTCTACCGCGGCCGAGCGCAGTTCAGGACGCCGGTGGCCGCTGGGCGCTCCAGCAAGGAGGCGGTGCGGCGCCAGACCATCGCCGAGCGCAAGGCGGCGGAGGCGGCGGGCGCCGACTCCGCTCGCAACAAGGGAAAGAAGTCCTGATGGCCAGCCTGGTCTCGTTCGGAAACAACCTCTACACCGGGGCGAAGTCCTTCGACTTCGTCGGCCGGCGCAAGATCTGGTACACGATCGCCATCGTGCTCATGGTCGCCTCCGTCGTCATCCCGATCGCCAAGGGGGGCTTCAACTTCGGCATCGAGTTCCGCGGCGGGTCGCAGTTCCAGATCAGCGGGGCGCAGACCCTTGATCAGCAGCCGGCGAGCGATGCTCTCCGGAGCGTGGTCCCCGACGGGGTGGCGCACGTGTCGACGGTCGGCAGCGACGGGGTTCGGGTGCAGACCGACCAGCTCACCGACAAGGAGACCCTGAAGGTCAGCGCGGCACTGGCCAAGGCCTATGGGGTCTCCTCGAACAAGATCACCAGCTCCTTCATCGGGCCGAGCTGGGGCGCCGACATCACCTCCCAGGCGATCCGGGCCCTCGTGGTGTTCGTCGTGCTCGCCGCGGTCGGCATGGCCCTCTACTTCCGGACCTGGAAGATGTCGCTCGCCGCGCTGGTTTCGCTCGTGCACGACCTCGTAATCGTCGCCGGCGTCTACGCGGCCACCGGGTTCGAGGTCACCCCGGCGGCGATCATCGGCTTCCTCACCATCCTCGGCTTCTCCCTCTACGACACGGTCGTGGTCTTCGACAAGATCCGGGAGAACACCGCGCAGGTCGGCGAGGGCTCGCGGTACACCTTCGCGGGCGCGGTGAACCTGGCAGTGAACCAGACCCTGGTCAGATCGATCAACACCGGCGTCGTCGCCGCGCTGCCGGTGGCCTCGATCCTGATCATCGGCGCCTTCGTGCTCGGGGCCGACACGCTGCGCGACATCTCTCTGGCGCTGCTGGTGGGCATCCTGGTCGGCACCTATTCGACCATCTTCATCGCCGCGCCGCTGTACGCGCAGTTGCGCAGCAACGAGAAGTCGATCAAGGACAGGGACCGCAAGACCCTTGCGGCCAGGGAGAAGGCGGTGGGCGAATGAGCGGGTTTCCGGAGATCGAGGCGACCGAGGCGATCGCGCGGGTCGCGTCAGGGGCGTACCTGGTGGATGTCCGCGAGCAGGACGAGTGGGACAGGGGTCATGCCCCAGCCGCGCACCTGGTCCCGATGTCGCGGCTCGGCGAGCTGATCGGCGAGATCCCCGCTGACCGGGAGGTGCTGGTCGTCTGCCACGCTGGCTCCCGCTCTGCCCGGGTGTCGTCGGCTCTGGCCCAGGCCGGCCATCGCCCGGTGAACGTGCTCGGCGGGATGCTGGCCTGGTCGGCCTCCGGTGGCGAGCTGGTGGCCGAGGGGGGCCGGGAGCCGGCGGTCTAGCCGCGCTCGCGCCCACAGCGAACCGCGGGAGCACGCCGTCCCGGCGGTGCTAGTTTGGCAGGGGAGGAGGAGCGATGACCGAGACCACCACGCCGCGGCCGGTCACGGCCGAGCCCGCCTCCTCGAGCACCACCACCGGGTCGCTGCGCACCCTCCTTCCCCGCCTGTTCTCGAAGGCGCAGCCGATCGGCGCCGTCGACCGGCTGATCAAGACGGCGCGGATGCACCATCCGAAGGTCGATCTCTCGGTCATCGAGCGCGCGTACACCACCGCGGAGCTCGCGCATCGCGGCCAGAAGCGCAGGAGCGGCGAGCCCTACATCACCCATCCGGTCGCCGTCGCCCAGATCCTCGCCGACCTCGGCATCGGCCCGAAGACCCTCGCCGCGGCGCTGCTCCATGACACCGTCGAGGACACCGAGTACGGCCTCGACCAGCTCCGCAACGACTTCGGCGACGAGATCGCGATGCTGGTGGACGGCGTCACCAAGCTCGACAAGCTCAAGTACGGCGACAGCGCCCAGGCCGAGACCGTCCGCAAGATGGTCGTCGCCATGTCGAAGGACATCCGGGTGCTGGTGATCAAGCTGGCCGACCGGCTGCACAACGCCCGCACCTGGGGTTTCGTGCCCACGGAGACCGCGACGCGCAAGGCGAAGGAGACCCTCGAGATCTACGCCCCGCTGGCGCACCGGCTCGGCATCCAGAACATCAAGCTCGAGCTGGAGGACCTCTCCTTCGCCGTGCTGCACCCCAAGCTGTACGTGGAGATCGAGAACCTGGTCAAGCAGCGCACGCCGCAGCGCGAGGAGTTCGTGCAGCTGGTGATCGACGCGGTCAAGGACGACCTCAAGGCCGGCAAGATCAAGGGCAAGGTGGTCGGCCGCCCGAAGCAGTACTACTCGATCTACCAGAAGATGATCGTGCGCGGCCGGGACTTCGACGAGATCTACGACCTGGTCGGGATCCGGGTCGTGGTCGGCTCGGTGCGGGACTGCTATGCGGTGCTCGGCTCGATCCACTCGCGCTGGAACCCGATCCCCGGTCGGTTCAAGGACTACATCGCGACCCCGAAGTTCAACCTCTACCAGTCGCTGCACACCACGGTGATCGGGCCGAAGGGCCGGGCCGTGGAGATCCAGATCCGCACCGAGGAGATGGACCAGCGAGCCGAGTTCGGCGTCGCGGCGCACTGGAAGTACAAGGAGCGGGTCAACGGCGGCAAGAGCTCGCCGGTCGACACGGCGACCGACACCGACATGGCCTGGCTCGCCCACATCTCCGACTGGCAGGCCGAGACCGCCGACCCCAACGAGTTCCTCGACTCGCTGCGCTTCGAGATCGGCGCGAAGGAGGTCTACGTCTTCACCCCGCAGGGCAAGGTGATCGGCCTCCCGGCCGGGGCCACGCCGGTGGACTTCGCCTATGCGGTGCACACCGAGGTCGGCCATCGCACCATGGGCTCGAAGGTGAACGGCAGGCTGGTGCCGCTGGAGAGCGTGCTGAACAGCGGCGACGTGGTCGAGGTGTTCACCTCCAAGAACCCCGACGCCGGCCCCAGCCAGGACTGGCTCAACTTCGTCAAGAGCACCAGGGCGCGCAACAAGATCCGAGGCTGGTTCACCAAGGAGCGCCGCGAGGAGGCGGTGGAGCAGGGCAAGGACGCGATCGCCAGGGCGCTGCGCAAGCAGAACCTTCCGCTGCAGAAGCTGATGAACCAGGACTCCTTCGGCGAGGTCGCCTCCCAGATGCACTACGAGGACGTCTCCGCGCTGTACGCGGCGGTCGGGGAGGGCCACGTCTCCACCCAGTCGGTGATCGAGAAGGTGCTCGCCACCATCCGGGTCGAGGACGAGACCGAGGACGCCGAGATCGAGTTCCCCACCCGGGGCAGGAGCCGGCCGAGGAACAGCGAGTCCGGCGTGCTGGTGCGCGGCGCGCCCGACATCCTGGTCAAGCTCGCCAAGTGCTGCACCCCGGTCCCCGGAGACGCGATAGTCGGCTTCGTCACCCGCGGCGCCGGTGTGTCGGTGCACCAGGCGAGCTGTCACAACGTGGCGTCGCTGAAGAGCGAGCCGGAGCGGATGATCGAGGTTGAGTGGGCGCCGTCGTCGAAGAGCGTCTTCCTGGTGCAGATCCAGGTCGAGGCGCTGGACCGCGCCGGGCTGCTCTCCGACATCACCAGGGTGCTCTCCGAGAACCACGTCAACATCCTCTCGGCGACGGTCTCCACCTCGCACGAGCGGCTGGCGCTCAGCCGCTACGTCTTCGAGATGGGCGACACGACCCATCTCGACCGGGTGCTCAACGCCGTCCGCCGTATCGACGCCGTGTACGACGTATACCGTGTGACCGGCGGATGAGCTCCGCCCGAACCAGAAGAAAGGCACCATGACCGACAACGATGTCGCCATCCAGGAGATGCTCGACTCCTTCGCCATCCAGAAGCTCTGGGCGGAGTACGCCGACGCGACCAACCGTCAGGACATCGAGGACTGGGTCTCCCTGTTCCTCGAGGACGCGGTGTGGAAGCGTCCGCGCCGGGACCCGCTGGTGGGCCGGGACGCGTTCCGGCATTTCATGCGGACCGAGGGCTTCGCCGGCAACCGCGTGGTCAAGCACGTCAACGGGCACGGCGTGATCTCCTTCGACGGCCCGGACCGGGCGACCGGTACCACCACGACCACCGTCTTCGACATGCCGAACACCGGCGAGCTGCCGATCACCATGGTCGGCCCGAAGATGATGGTCGAGTACCACGACATCCTGGTCAGAACCGATGCCGGGTGGAAGATCGCCGAGCGGGACACCACGGTCGTCTTCGCGGCATCCAACTGGGATCCGAGCCCGAACAAGTAGCGCCGGCCCGGCGTCGCGCCCGCTCAGCCGAGCGCATCGCGGAGCCGCTGGGTCGCGCGCCTCTTCGCCGGGAGATTCCGGCGCCGGTTCATGAGGCGCAGGCAGTCGTCGAGGCCGACCCTGCCGATCCTGGCCAGGCGTCGCACGATCCGTCTTTCCTCCGGGCCGAAGGCCTCGCTGAAGCGCGCCAGATCGGTGACCGTGCGCACCGGGGCGGTGACCCTGAATCCGCCGATCAGGAGCAGGTCCTCCTCGTCGATGACGACCTCGCGCAGCTCGAGGCCGGACCGGTCGGCCGGCCGCACCCGCGCGGTGCTCCCCGCGCAGAGCTGATGGACGCGCGGTGCAGTGGCCAGGGCGCCCAGGACCCAGGCCGCACTGCGCCGCTCCGCGATCAGCCGCTGGCCGAACCGCGCGGCGAGGGACCCGGCTCGCAGCGCGGGGCGTTCCGGCTCGTCGATCGGGCAGTGGCAGCCGTCGAGCAGGAACAGCTCGCCGTCCAGTCGCGCGGCATCGAGCTCCGGACGGGGCAGATCGGCGGGGGAGAGGACGGGGCTCAGGCGCATCAGCGCATGATGCATCGGTCGGCGGCCCGGCGAGGCGGGCGGAGGCCGGACTGTGGACAGCCTCAGCCGATGGCCTTGAGCCAGGCCCTCCTGGCGTCGAGCGCCTCCTGGGCGGCGGCGATCTTGGCGGCGTCCCCGCCGGCCTGCGCCTCCGCGAGCTCGACCTCGAGCTTCGCGATGGCCTCCTGCAACTGACCGGCCAGGCCCTCGGCCCTGGCGATCCGCTCCGGGTTGTTCCTCTGCCAGTGATCCTCGTCCAGCTTGCGCACCGCGGCCTCGACCTTGCGCAGGCGCTCCTCCACGGACTTCACGCTGTCGCGCGGGACCTTGCCGATCGCGTCCCAGCGGCGCTGGATTCCGATCAGGGCGGCGCGGGCCCGGTCGCGATCGGTCTCGGCGAGCAGCGGCTCCGCCTCCTCGAGCAGGGCCAGCTTCTGCTCGAGGTTCGCGCTGTACTCGATGTTGTCCCGGGCATCCAGCTCGGCCTTGGCCGCGTAGAGCACGTCTCCCGCCGCCTTGAACCTGGCCCAGAGCGCGTCGTCGGACTTCTTGCCCGCGCGTCCAGCCGCCTTCCACTGGTCGAGCAGCCCGCGATAGGCCGGGATGCCGTCGACTCCCTGCGGCGCCAGGGCCTCCGCCCGCTCCAGCAGCTCCTGCTTGCGGCTCTTGGCGTCCCTGTGCACGCTGTCCAGCTCGGCGAAGAAGGCGCGGCGATGGGCCTCGAGGCTCGTTCGCGCGGTGCGGAACCGCTTCCAGAGCTCGTTGCTCTCGGTCTTGGGCAGGCGCGGGCCGTCGGCCTGGTGCTTCTGCCAGCGCGCGAAGAGCTCGTCGAGGGTCGCTGTCGCCTGCTTCCACTGGATCTTCGCCGGGTCCTGCGCGGCGAGGGCCTCGGCCTCGGCGACGATGGACTCGCGCTCGACGAGCGCCGCAGCGACTGCCGCGCGGTTCTCCTCGGCCTGCTTCTCGGTCAGCTCGCCGACCGCGCCCCCGAGCGCCTCAAGCCGTGCGGTCAGGGCCGCGAGGTCGCCGACCGCGTTCGCGGTCGCCACGCTCTCGGTGAGCGCCGCGACGGTCTTGGCCAGGTCCGAGGCCGGGGTGCCGCGCCGGATCCGCTGCTCGAGCAGGGTGACCTGCCCGGCCAGCTCGGTGTACTTGCGCTCGAAGTAGGCCAGCGCCTCCTCCGGGGTCCCGTCGGGGTACTGCCCGACCGCGCGCTCGGAGTCGCCTTCCCGCACGAAAACGGTCCCGGTCTCGTCGACGCGCCCCCAGGGGGCCTGATCGTCTGTCGCCACGAATCTCACCTTGCTGTCGACCCCGGTGACCCGGGGGATGGGCACGTTACAAGCCTAGGGCACCCGTCCGCGCGGGTCCCGGCCGGCTATTGCACGTTGAGGCTGGTGATCTTCACGCTCTCGGCCGGGGCGCCGTCCTGGCTGCCGTCGGCGGTGCCCTTCGACGCGATCTGGGAGACGAACTGATCCAGCCCTCCGGTCACCGTGCCGATCACCGTGTAGCCGCCGGTGGACGAGTCGAGCACGGTGTCGCCGTAGGTGATGAAGAACTGCGTCGACTGGCTGTACGGATCGCTGCCGCGCGCCATCGCGATGGTCCCGGCCGGATAGACCCCGTCGGCCGGCACGTTCTCCAGCGGACCGAAGTTCCAGCCGATGTCCCCGGTGCCGTCGCCGTTCAGCGATCCGCACTGGATCAGCTTGGCGGTGTCGCTCGTGGTCAGGCGGTGGCAGATCGGGGCGGGATCGGTGTAGTACTCGTTCTGGGCCAGATAGAGGAAGGCCGATGCCGCCTGCGGCGCCGCCGCTCCGTCGATCTCGAACGTCAGGTCGACCGTGTCGTTGAACTGCATGGTGCCGGTCCAGGTCCGGTTCCCCGCGATGGTCTTGTCCGGCACCGGGCCGTTGTTCTGACCCGGCGTCGGCGTGTAGGCGGGCGAGGCGCTGGGGGAGGAGGTCGCCGCCCCGGGGCCCGCGGTGAAGTAGAACACCTGGGTGACGGCGGCGAGCCCGGCGATCACCACGACCCCGGCGATCGCCAGAAGGTTGTCCCTGCGCCGGCGGCGGACCTGGTGCGCGTGAACCGACTGCCGGGCGTTGTACCTGCGCAGGCGGTCCCTCGCCTCGCGAGCCTCCCGCTCGGCGTTCTTGCTCGGTGCCACATGTCCTCCGTCGGGTCAAGCCTCGATGCCTCGAGAAACTGTAGCGGACCCCCCGATGCCGGTGGCCGCAACTACCATGGCCTTCATGGTGGATGCCCAGCTCGGCCTCCGCGCCGGTGCGACTCCGCTCGCCGTGCGCATGCGCCCGCGCAGCCTGGACGAGGTGGCGGGGCAGCGCCACCTGCTCACTCCCGGCTCTCCGCTGGTCGCCCTCGCCTCGGACACCTCGGGCGAGCAGGGATCGGTGTCGGTCATCCTCTGGGGTCCGCCCGGCACCGGCAAGACGACTCTTGCGCAGGCGATCGCGCACAGCTCGGGCCGCCGCTTCGTCGAGCTCTCGGCGGTCAACGCCGGTGTCAAGGACGTGCGAGAGGTGATGGAGCGCGCGCTGGCGGATCGCGACCTCTACGGCGTCTCCACCGTGCTGTTCCTCGACGAGATCCACCGCTTCACCAAGGCGCAGCAGGACGCGCTGCTGCCCGGCGT
>Ga0182749_1001138_pt1 | contig 21692 bp, 19 predicted proteins | sample eDN3rd37CKraftMG_FD_128875 | JGI IMG/M metagenome (GOLD analysis project Ga0182749, IMG submission 128875) | Enriched Miracle-Growth compost microbial communities from Emeryville, California, USA - eDNA 3rd pass 37_C Kraft MG (version 2) (version 2) ...
ACTCCCCCGTCTTCACCTTGGTCCACAACCGGTTGATCGCCCGCTGCGCGCGCTGGTCGCGGGCGTTGACGGTGTAGAGCTTGGCCATCGTCGCTGCGTCCGGATAGACGCCCTTGTCGTCGAGCACCGCTTTGTCGACGAATTTCTGGCTGGCGATGTTGCCGTTGGCGTAGGAGACCATGTTGGAGTTCTTCGCCGCAACGTCGGGCCGCAGCAGATAGTCGATGAAGGCATAGGCCTCGGCCATGTGGCTCGCATCCTTCGGGATGGCGAGATTGTCGAACCACATCTGCGCGCCCTCCTTCGGGATGGCATAGCCGATGGCGACGCCTTGCTTTGCTTCCTCGGCGCGCTTCTGCGACTGCTTGATGTCGCCGGACCAGCCGACGACGAGGCAGATCTCGCCGCTCGCCAGAGCATTGAGATATTCCGACGAGTGGAACTTGCGCACGTAGGGCCGGATCTTGAGCAGCAGCGCGGTCGCCTTCTCGAGGTCGGCCGGCTTCACCGAGTTCGGGTCGAGGCCGAGATATTGCAGCGCCGCCGGCATGATGTCGTCGGCGGAATCGAGCACGTGCACGCCGCAATCCTTGAATTTGGCGAGCAGCTCCGGCTTGAACACGACATCCCAGCTATCGATCCTGGCGCCGGCGCCGAGGCGCTGTTCGACCGCCTTGACGTTGTAGCCGATGCCGGTCGTGCCCCACATGTAATTGACCGCGTACTGGTTGCCGGGATCGTAGGCGGCGAGCCGCTGCATCACCTCGGGCCAGGCGTCGGACAGATGCGGCAGCTTCGCCTTGTCGAGCTTCTGGAACACGCCGGCCTTGATCTGCCGCTCGAGGAAGTAGGCGGTCGGCACGACCACGTCGTAACCGGACCTGCCGGCCAGAAGCTTCGTCTCCAGCGTCTCGTTGGCGTCGAACGTGTCGTACTGGACGCGGATGCCGGTCTCCTTGGTGAAGTCGGTCAGCACCTGCGGGTCGATATAGTCGGACCAGTTGTAGACATTGACGACGCGCTCCTGCGCCGCGGCAACGGGGGCAAGAACGGCAAAGATGGCAAGGACGGCAAGGGCGACGACGCGGCGCATGGCGATGCCTCGAGAATTGTCGGGGATGGTCAGGTGTCGGTCGGGAGGCCGGCGGCCTTCCAGGCGATGATGCCGCCGGCGAGGTGGCACGTGTACGGATACCCCTGGTCCTGCGCGGCGAGCGAGGCGGTGACCGAGCGGCGGCCGGAGCGGCAGGCGAAGACGACCTCCCGGCCCTGCGGATCGGGGATCGCGCCCGGGTCGAACGCCGACAGCGGCACGATCACCGCGCCGGGATAGCGCTCGAGCGCGGTCTCGTTGGGCTCGCGCACGTCGACCAGCAGCATGCGTCCGGAACGCAGGCCCTCGGCCACTTCGAGCGGCGTCAGATTGGTGACTTCGTCGGCACGCGGCATGTCGTCGGCCATCGGCGGGAACCCCTCTCGAAAGCGGAATTCCTAGCCGGAATCGGCCGGCGGCGCATCCGTCTTTTGCCCCCTATTCGGCGGCGGCGCGGCGGCCGCCGGCGAGGCGGATCAGCACCTCGCGCTCGGTTTCCTGGCGCTGGCCCTGTACGCGCACGCGCAGCAGGTCGCGCCGCGCCACGAGCCCGACCACGGCGCGGTCGCCGCGCCGCAGGATCGGCACCCGGCTGGCGTCGGCCGCGGCCATGCGGTCGGCGAGCCGGCCGACGAGCTCGTCGCCATAGCCGACCGTGAGTTCCTGCTCGGAGACGACGTCGCCCAGCACCTGGCCGCTCGGCCAGCCCTCGACCGTCCAGCGCAGCACGTCCGAACGCGAGACGATGCCGGCGAGCATGCCGTCGGCGGCGACCACCGGATAGCTCTTGTGCCGGTGGCCCTCGCCGGTGAAGAACTTCACCGCCTCGCCGATCGGCATGTCGGCCGGCAGCGTCTCGGCCGGCCGCGCCATGATGTCGGCCACGCGCATGGTCTCGAACGGGTCGACGATATATTCGCGCAGCACGTGATGGCCGCGGCGGGCGACCTTCTCGGTCAGGATGGAGCGGCGCAGCAGCAGCACGGTCGTCGCATGCGCCATGACGCAGGCGATGGCGATCGGCACCAGCGCGCCGATATTGTGCGTCAGTTCGAGCGCGAACACGGTGGCCGTGAGCGGCGAGCGCATGGTGCCGCCCATGATCGCCGCCATGCCGATCAGCGCCCAGATGCCGGGGCCGCCGGCGGCGCCCGGATCGGCGAACGGCACGAGGACGCCGAACAGCGTGCCGAGCGCGCCGCCCATCATCAGGAGCGGCGCCAGCACGCCGCCCGACGTGCCTGAGCCGAGCGCCACCGACCAGATCACGGACTTGACCAGCATCAGCCGCACCACCGCGGCCATGGTCATGTGCCCGGCGATGAGCGCCGCGATGTTGTCGTAGCCGACGCCGAGCGCGTGCGGATCGATGACGCCGCCGACGCCGATGACGACGCCGCCGATCGCCGGCCACCACATCCAGTGGATCGGCAGCCGCTGGAAGCCGTCCTCGCAGGCGTAGACCATTTGCGTCAGAAGCCCGGAGCCGAGGCCGGCGGCGATGCCGAGCATTGCGGCGAGCACGAGCCCCTCCGGCGCCATCGCCGCGCTCTGCGGCATCGGAAAGAGAACGTCGCCGCCGCCCATGAGATAGGGCCGCAGCGCCGCCGCGACGATCGCCGCGACCGCGACCGGCACGAAGCTGCGCGGCTTCCATTCGAACAGCAACAGTTCGACCGCCAGCAGGATGGCGGCAACCGGCGTGGCGAAGGTGGCGCTCATGCCGGCAGCGGCGCCGGCGACGAGCAGCGTCTTGCGCTCGGCATTCGACAGATGGAAGAACTGGGCGAACAGCGAGCCGAAGGCGCCGCCGGTCATGATGATCGGGCCTTCGGCGCCGAACGGCCCGCCGGAGCCGATCGAGATCGCCGAGGACAATGGCTTGAGCAGCGCCACCCGCGGATTGATGCGGCTGCGGCCGATCAGGATCGCCTCCATCGCCTCGGGAATGCCGTGGCCGCGGATCTTCTCCGAGCCGAAACGGGCCATCAGGCCGATGATCAGGCAGCCGGCAACCGGGATCGCCACCGACCACCAGCCGAGCGCATGGCCCGGCGGCGAGGCCGGCGCGGCGCTGAAGCGGCCGAAATAGGCGATGTTGGTGGCCAGCGAGATCAGGTGGTACAGCGCCCAGGCCGCCGCCGCGCCGGCGCAGCCGACCACGACGGCCATGGCCATGAGCAGCAAAAGCCGCCGATCCGTGCTGAAATCCCGCAAGCGGTCCTCGACCGCGCGCTGGGCCGTTTCGGCCGGGCGGACCGGCGAACGGATGGAACGATCGGGCGAGGCTTCGCTCGGCATGCAGGTGGACCTTTGACAGAGAGTGGAGCCGAGATGGCGATCCGGAGGATATATATCGCGCTGCGATATAATTTAAAGCAGCTGTCCTGCATAGCTGTTCCCGGGAGGCGCCGATGAGCGCCGCGCCCCGCCGCCGCAAGCTCGCCGACGCCGACTACCGGCGGCTGGCCGAGTTCCGTTACCTGCTCCGGCACTTTTTGATCTTCAGCGAAGACGCCGCCGAGGAGGCCGGACTGACGGCGCAGCAGCACCAGGCGCTGCTCGCCATCAAGGGCTTCGGCAACGACAGGCCGATGACGACCGGCGACCTCGCCGAGCGGCTCGGCATCCGCCATCACAGCGCGGTCGGGCTGATCGACCGGCTGCTGTCGAAGTCGCTGGTGAAGCGCAAGACCGGCGCGGAGGACCGCCGCCAGGTGCTGCTGATGCTGACGCCCAAGGCCGAGGCGATCCTGGCCGGGCTGTCGGCGGCGCATCGCGACGAGCTGCACCGGCTGGCGCCGCTCCTGCAGACGCTGCTCAAGCACTTCAAGGCGGAGAAATAGCGCGCCCCCACGCACAGCGCGCTCCCTCTCCCCTTTGGGAGAGGGCTGGGGTGAGGGGGTTCCTGAGTCCGAGACTTTTTGTAACCCCTCACCCGGCTCGCTGCGCTCGCCGACCTCTCCCAATGGGAGAGGTGAAGAAGCCCCTAGATCGTCACCTGCGTGCCGACCTCGACGACGCGGCCGGTCGGGATCTGGAAATAGCTGGTGGCGTCGTTGGCCGAGCGCGACAGCGCGATGAACAGCCGGTCCTGCCAGCGCGGCATGCTCGAGCGCGGCGCCGGCTTGAGCGCGCGGCGCGACAGGAAGAACGACGTCGACATGATGTCGAACTGCCAGCCGAGCTTGCGCGCGATCGCCAGCGCCTTCGGCACGTTCGGCGTTTCCATGAAGCCGAAGCGCAGCGTGACGCGTGAAAACGTTTCGCCGACCGGCTCGATGCGCACGCGCTCGGCCGGATCGACGGTCGGCGTGTCGGCGGATTCGATGGTCAGGATGACGTTCTTCTCGTGCAGCACCTTGTAGTGCTTGAGGCTGTGCAGGAGCGCGGTCGGCGCGAACTCCGGATCGCTGGTGAGGAACACGGCGGTGCCCGGCACCTTGTGCGGCGCCTTCTTCTCGAGGCTCGCGACCAGGCTCTTGAGCGGGATTTCCTGCTTGCGCGTCTTCAGGACGAGCAGACGCGAGCCGCGCCGCCAAGTGTACATGATGACCATGACGAGCGCGCCGAGCGCGAGCGGCATCCAGCCGCCCTCGACGATCTTGAGCATGTTGGCGGTCAGGAAGGTCAGATCGACGAACAGGAACGGCGCGATCAGCAGCGCCGCGCCCCAGACCGGCAGATGCCAGACGCGCCAGATGACGACGAAGGCCATCATCGCGGTGACCACCATGGTGCCGGTGACGGCGATGCCATAGGCCGAGGCGAGCGCGCCGGAGGAGCGGAACAAGGCGACCAGCAGCAGCACGCCGAGGAGCAGCAGCGCGTTGACGCGCGGCATGAAGATCTGCCCGGCGAGCGCCTCCGAGGTGTGGCGGATCTCGAGCCGCGGCAGCAGTCCGAGCTGGATCGCCTGGCGCGTCAGCGAATAGGCGCCGGAGATGACCGCCTGGCTGGCGATCACGGTGGCGACGGTCGCGAGCAGCACCATCGGCAGCAGCGCCCACTGCGGGTAGAGCAGGAAGAACGGGTTGTCGACCGCCTTCGGGGTGGTGAGCACCAAGGCGCCCTGCCCGAGATAATTGATGGTCAGCGCCGGCAGCACCACGACGAGCCAGGCGAAGCGGATCGGCGCGCGGCCGAAATGACCGAGGTCGGCGTAGAGCGCCTCGGCGCCGGTCACCACCAGGAACACGGCGCCGAGCGTGTAGAAGGCGATGATGCCGTGATGCACGAGGAAGGAGATGCCGTGCCACGGATTGAAGGCGTAGAGCACGGTCGGGTGCTGGCCGATGTGCCACAGTCCGCCGACGGCGATGGCCACGAACCACAGCATCATCACCGGGCCGAAGAAGGCGGCGACGCGCGCGGTGCCGCGCGACTGCACCCAGAACAGCGCGATCAGGATCAGCACCGTGATCGGCACGACGTAAGGGTCGAAGGCCGGCGTCGCGATCTTCAAGCCTTCCACCGCCGACAGCACCGAGAGCGCCGGCGTGATGATGGCGTCGCCGTAGAACAGCGCGCCGCTGATGATGCCGAGCAGGATGATGGCGCCGGAGGTGCGGCCGAGCGCGCGCGAGGCGAGCGCCATCAGGGCCAGCGTGCCGCCCTCGCCCTTGTTGTCGGCGCGCAGCAGCACGATCACGTATTTGACGGTGACGACGAAGATCAGCGCCCAGATGATCAGCGACAGGATGCCGAACACCACCGGCTCGTTGGCCGGCCGGCCGTCGCTGGTCGCCGCCAGCACGGATTCGCGCAGCGCGTAGAGCGGGCTCGTGCCGATGTCGCCGTAGACGACGCCGATGCTGCCGACCGCCAGCGTCCAGAAGCTCGCCTGCGGATGCGCTTCGGCGGCTTCCGGCAGCGGCGCCGGGGCGCCGTGACCGGCCGTGATGCTGTGAGCCATGAACGGGTGCCTGAAGAATTCTTTGTGCAGTGCAATATCGCGTCAGCCGGCGCGCATATAACGCCGGGGCCGTGATTGCGACAGCAGCGATTTACGCAGTCCGGCAGATGCAGCCATGCAAATCCTGCAGCCGTCGGAACAGAGTTTATTGACTTAAATCAAATACTTATCTGAAAAATAGCCGAGCGCCGGCCGTAAATTCATCCTCGCTCACACCGTCACCTGCGTACCGACCTCCACGACGCGCCCGGTCGGGATCTGGAAGAAGTCGGTGGCGTCGCTCGCCGAACGGGCGAGCCAGATGAACAGGTGGTCCTGCCAGGTCGGCATGCCGGACTGCGGCGACGGCCTGAGCGCGCGCCGCGACAGGAAGAACGAGGTCGACATGATGTCGAACTGCAGGCCCTGCTTGCGCGCCAGCGCCAGCGCCTTCGGCACGTTCGGCTGCTCCATGTAGCCGAACTTCAGCGCGATGCGCGAGAAGTGCTTGGACAGCGGCGTGATCTTGACCCGCTCGCTCTCCGGCACGCGCGGCGTATCGGCGGTGACGACGGTGAGGACGACGTTGCTCTCGTGCAGAACCTTGTTGTGCTTGAGGTTGTGCAACAGCGCCGTCGGCGAGAATTCCGGATCGCTGGTGAGGAACATCGCGGTGCCGGGCACGATGTGCGGCGGCTTCTTCTCGAGGCTGCGGAACAGGGTGTCGAGCGGCACCTCGCTGCGCCGCGTCTTGCTGATGAGGATGCCGTTGCCGCGCCGCCAGGTGAGGATGATGAGCACCATCGACGTGCCGAACAGGATCGGCACCCAGGCGCCCTCGAGCAGCTTCATCAGGTTGGCGGAGAAGAACGTGATATCGACGACGAAGAACGGCAGGATCAGCGCCACCGAGCGCCACAGCCCCCACTGCCACAGCTTCCACACCACGATGAATGCCAGCGTGGTATCGACCACCATCGTCGTCGCCACCGCGATGCCGTAGGCCGAAGCGAGCGAGCCGGAGGTGCGGAACAGGCCGACCAGCAGCAGCACGCCGATCAGCAGCGCGAAGGTCACGCGCGGAATGTAGATCTGCCCGGCATGCGAGGCCGAGGTGTGCTTGATGGCGAGCCGCGGCAACAGGCCGAGCTGGATCGCCTGGCTCACGAGCGAATAGGCGCCGGTGATGACCGCCTGGCTGGCGATGACCGTGGCGGCGGTCGCCAGCACGATCATCGGCAAGAGGAAGGCATCCGGCACCAGCCGGTAGAACGGATTCTCGATCGCCGCGGGGTCGGCGAGCACCTTGGCGCCCTGCCCGAAGTAATTGATCAGCAGCGCCGGCAGAACCAGCATCAGCCACGCGGTCTGGATCGGCTTGCGGCCGAAATGGCCGAGGTCGGCGTAGAGCGCCTCGCCGCCGGTGACGCAAAGGAACACGGCGCCGAGCGTCACGAGGCCGATGGTGCCGTGATCGAGGAGGAATTCGACGCCGTAGAGCGGATTGATGGCGGCGAGCACATGCGGTTCGTCGAACACGTGCAGCGCGCCGGCGACCGCAATCGACACGAACCACACCACCATGATCGGCCCGAACAGCGCCGCGACCTTGCCGGTGCCGCGGCTCTGCACCGCGAACAAGAGGATGAGGATGACGACCGCGAGCGGCTCGACATAGTCGGTGAAGGCGGGAGACGCGAGCTTGAGGCCTTCGACCGCGGAGAGGACCGAGATCGCCGGCGTGATGACGCTGTCGCCGAGGAACATCGAGGCGCCGATGACGCCGACGATGTAGACGAAGGTCGAGCGGCGGCCGAGGGCGCGGGTGGCGAGCGCGGTCAGCGACAGCGTGCCGCCCTCGCCGTTGTTGTCGGCGCGCAGGAGGATCAGCACGTATTTCAGCGTGACCGTGACGATCAGCGCCCACAGGATGAGCGAGAGCACGCCGAGCACGATGCCGCGGCTGACCGGGTGATTGGCGCTCGCCGCGAGCGCCGCCTCGCGGAAGGCGTAGAGCGGGCTGGTGCCGATGTCGCCGTAGACGACGCCGACGCTGCCGAGCGCGAGCGCGACGAAGCTCGGCCGCACCTCGTGCCCGGTGTCTGCCGCGGCCTCCTGGGAGGCCGCCGGATCGCTTGCACCATCAGCCATCGATTGTTCGCGTCCGCCCAAGACCCCGGGAGCGGGGCCTTACAGCACCGGGTCAACGCAAGCAATACCGAGGTCTTTCCATGCCGCGCGCGACCAGGAACATTGCGCGACCGGGATCGGCGTGTGCGCGTGCGGGTCGAAACGGAGGCTTGCCGGCTGAAACGGGCCCTACGGCTTGAAATCGGCGGGAAGCGGCGGCTCTTCCCGCATCAGGGTAATGGTGACCCGCCGATTGGGCGCCATTGAGGGGTTATCGGGGAACAGCGGCTCGGTGTCGGCCTTGCCGGCGACCATGTAGACATGACCGGAGGGCATACCTTCGGCCGCCAGGATCTGCCGCACCGCGTTCGCCCGATCGGCCGAGAGCTCCCACGGTCCGTAGCCGGGCTTCGGCGGCGCAGTGCTCGCGGCGGTGTGGCCGACGATCGAAAGGCGGTAAGGCATTGCCTTCAGCGCCGGCGCCATCTTCTGCAGCAACAGGCGCGTGCGCTCGTTCGGCTCTCTCGAGCCTTCGACGAACATCGAGCGGCCGTCCTGGTCGACGATCTCGATGTTCAGCCCCTTCTTCGTCTCCTCCATCATGATGTGCTTGGAGACTTCGGAGATCTCGGGCATGTCCTGCATCGCCTGCCGCAGCGAGGCGGAGGCGAGCGCGAAGCCCTGATCCTGCTTGAAGCGGGCGCCATAGGTGCGCTGGCGATCGTGCTCGTCGGGCGACGGCGTCGCCGACGCTTCGGTCGGATCGATGTGCGCCGCGTTCTTCAGTTTCGGCCGCGTCGGCAGGCCGAGCACCTCGATGATGCCGGAATAGCGCACGTGGTCCTGCACGCCGAAGGCGTCGCGCATCGAACCGGCGACGACCTGCAGCTTCGCCTGGTCCTGGGTCGAGAAGGCGACCAGCATCACGAAGAACGAGACGAGCAGGCCCATCAGGTCGGCGAAGGTGACGAACCAGCCGTGCCCGCCGCCGTGTGCTGCTTCCTTGCGTCTCGCCATACGCCCCTACTCCGCGCGCGGTCAGGCCGCGACCGCCTCCGCCGCCGTGCCTTCTTCTTCGTCGGAGTGGCGATGCTTCTCCGGCAGGTAGGCGAGCAGCATCTCGCGCACGAGCGACGGGCTCTTGGCCTCGCGGATCATGAGGATGCCGTCGATGATGAGCGTGCGGTTGATCTCCTCGTCGACGAGCTTCAAGTGCAGCTTGTCGGCGATGGGCAGGCAGACCATGTTGGCGAGCGCGGCGCCGTAGAACGTGGCGAGCAGCGCGCCGGCCATGAAGGGCCCGAGCTTGGAGGGATCGGTCATGTTGGCGAACATCTGCACCATGCCGATCAGCGTGCCGATCATGCCGAAGGCGGGCGCGCAGTCGCCGACCGCGCGGTAGATCTTCTGGCCCTCGTCGAGATGGGTGAGGAAGTTGTCGCGGTCGCGCTCGAGATTGTCGCGGATGAAGCTGGTGTCGTAGCCGTCGGCGACGAAGCGGATGCCCTTGGCGAGGAAGGGATCGTCGACCTCGACCTTCTCCAGCCCGACCGGCCCCTGCTTGCGGGCGATCTCGGCGATGCCGGCGATCTCGTCGACAAGCTCGCGCTGGCTCATCCGCCGCATCGTGAAGGCGAAGCGCGCGCCGAGCGGCACGCCGTGCATGATCGCCGAGAACGGGAAGCGGATCAGGGTCGCGGCGAAGGAGCCGCCGAAGATGACGACGGCGGCGTGCTCGTTGACGAACATCGACAGGTCGCCGCCCATCAGGATGACGGCACAGACCACAACGGCGCCCGCCAGCAATCCTAATGTCGTCGCGATATCCATGACCTGCCACTCGCTCGAAACGCCTTGCGCAGCGTCAAAACGACGCCGCCCGACGACCCTAGACTGGCGCCATTAAGGACCGGTAAAGCCTAACCGATGGTGAAGGAAAAACGCCGGCCTAGGCCCTCGCCGCCCGGTGACCGGCACTGGAAATAAGGTAAAACTGCCCGAAACCGGCCGCCTGCGGCCGCCAGGATCAGCTGAAAGACTGAGGAGCTTCGAGACGTCATGCGTGAGATCGGCCATTTCATCGGCGGGAAGACCGTCAAGGGCACCTCCGGGCGGTACGCGGATATCTTCGATCCCAATACCGGCGAGGTGCAGGCCAAGGTGGCGCTCGCCAAGCACTCGGAGGTCGAGCACGCCATCGCCAATGCCGAGGCGGCGCAGCCCGCCTGGGCCGCCACCAATCCGCAGCGGCGCGCGCGGGTGATGTTCAAGTTCCTCGAGCTGGTGCAGAAGGAATACGACGATCTGGCGCGGCTCCTGTCCTCCGAGCACGGCAAGACCTTCCCCGACGCCAAGGGCGACATTCAGCGCGGCCTGGAAGTGGTCGAGTTCGCCTGCGGCATCCCGCACTTGATGAAGGGCGAGTTCAGCGACAGCGCCGGCCCCGGCACCGATCTCTATTCGATGCGGCAGCCGCTCGGCGTCGTTGCCGGCATCACGCCGTTCAACTTCCCGGCCATGATCCCGTTGTGGAAGGCGGCGCCGGCGATCGCCTGCGGCAACGCCTTCGTGCTCAAGCCGTCGGAGCGCGACCCGTCCGTGCCGATGCGCATCGCCGAACTGTTCCTGGAGGCCGGCCTGCCGGCCGGCATCTTCAACGTCGTCAACGGCGACAAGGAAGCGGTCGACACGCTGCTCAACGACGCGCGCGTGATGGCGATCGGCTTCGTCGGCTCGTCGGCCATCGCCGAGTACATCTATGCGACCGGCTGCGCCAACGGCAAGCGCGTGCAGTGCTTCGGCGGCGCCAAGAACCACATGATCGTGATGCCCGACGCGGACATGGACCAGGCGGTCGACGCGCTGATCGGCGCCGGCTACGGCTCGGCCGGCGAACGCTGCATGGCGATCTCGGTCGCGGTGCCGGTCGGTGAGAAGGCAGCGGACGCGCTGCTGAAGAAGCTCATCCCGCGTGTCGAAAGCCTGAAGATCGGCCCGTCCACCGATGCGAACGCCGACTACGGCCCGCTGGTCACGAAGCAGGCGCTCGATCGCGTCAAGAGCTACGTCGACCGGGGCGTCAAGGAAGGCGCCAAGCTCGTCGTCGACGGCCGCGGCTTCAAGATGCAGGGCTACGAGAACGGCTTCTTCATGGGCGGCTGCCTGTTCGATCACGTCACGCCGGACATGACGATCTACAAGGAGGAGATCTTCGGGCCGGTGCTGTCGGTCGTGCGCGCCAAGGATTACGAGGAAGCGGTGCGCCTGCCCTCCGACCACGAATACGGCAACGGCGTCGCGATCTACACGCGCGACGGCGACACCGCGCGCGATTTCGTCAAGCGCGTCGAGGTCGGCATGGTCGGCGTCAACTTCGCCATTCCGGTGCCGCTGTCCTACTACACCTTCGGCGGCTGGAAGCGCTCCGGTTTCGGCGACCTGAACCAGCACGGGCCGGACTCGATCCGCTTCTACACCAAGACCAAGACCGTCACGTCGCGCTGGCCGACCGGCACCAAGGAAGGCGCCGAGTTCGTCATCCCGACGATGAAGTAAGCGCGAGCGCGGGGGGCTTCATGCTGCGGGCGGCAAGCGTGTGTCTTGCGATAGGGCTCGCCGGCTGCGCCGGCGGGCAGAGCCTCCTGTCCGACGCTCCGGCGCCGGCGCCCGACAGCATGAACGGCCGCTGGGTGCTGAGCGCACCCAACGCGCCGTCCTGCACCATGACCTTTGCCGGCACGACCGGCGCCCTCTCCGGCACGATCGTGCCGGACGGCGGCTGCCCGGAACGCTTCTATCTCAGCCGGCGCTGGTCGATCGGCGCCGACGGCGTGACCATCGCCGACGAGAACATGGCCACGCTGGCGACGCTGACCTTCTCCGGCGGCCGGTTCGGCGGCACGTCCGCCGCCGGCACGCCGGTGACATTGACACGATAACAAGACTGAAACGGGGGAAACCGATGGCCGAATACGAACTCTATTGCTTCGCGCAGTCCGGCAACGCCTATCGCGCCGCGCTGATGCTCAATCTCGTCGGCGCCGACTGGCAGCCGAAATGGGTCGACTTCTTCGGCGCGATGGTCCAGCGCACGCCGGCCTATCGCCAGGAGGTCAACGAGATGGGCGAAGCGCCGGTGCTGGCGCACGGCGCGAAGAAGCTGTCGCAGTCCGGCGTGATCCTCACTTATCTCGCCCGGCGCAGCGGCAAATTCCTGCCGCAGGGCGAGGACGAGGAGTTCGAGGCGCTGCGCTGGATCATCTTCGACAACCAGAAGGTCAACGGCTTCCTCGGCCCCTATCGTTTCCTGAAGAACTTCGCGCCTTCGCCGGGCGATCCGGCGGTCATGGAGTTCCTCAAGGGCCGTGCCCTCGGCAATCTCGGCATCGTCGAAAAGCGGCTGACGAAGACGCCGTTCCTCCTCGGCGACCGCCCGACCATCGCCGACGTGTCGATGACCGGCTATCTCTATTATCCGGCGGAGGAGTTCGGCTTCGACATCGCCAAGGACCATCCGGCGATCGGCGCCTGGCTCGGGCGCATGCAGGTATTGCCCGGCTGGGCGCATCCCTACGACATCATGCCGGGCTACCCGTTCGGCACCGACGGCTACCGCAACCGCAAGGCCGGTTGATCGCAAGCCCCGCCGTCAGTTGAGCCGCGGCGGGCGCTCCTCCTCGGCGGGCGGCGGGCCGGGCGTGAAGCCCTCGCCGCTCGCCGCCGCGGCGGCAGCGTGCGCCGCGAGCTGGTCGCGCCGCAGGTGCTGCCGGTACGCGTGCCAGCCGAGCGGCAGGCAGGCGAGATAGGCGACCGTGCCGATGGTCAGGACGATCCAGGGATAACTGATCAGCAGCGCGACGAAGAGCACCGCGGCGACGAACACCGGCAGCACACCCTCCGGCGGCACACGCTTGCCGACGCGCTTGCCGGAAAAGACCGGCAGCCGCGACACCATCAGCAGCGCGATCAGCAGCGTGTAGAACAGCACCACCCAGGCGGTGATGAGACCGTTCGGCAGGCCGAGAAGGTAGAGATAGATCGGCAACAGCACGGTGATGGCGCCGGCCGGCGCCGGGATGCCGGTGAAGAAGTCGCCCGCCCAGGCCGGCTTGTTCGGGTCGTCGATCATGACGTTGAAGCGCGCGAGCCTCAGCGCCGCGCAAATGGCGAAGACCATCGCGGCGATCCAGCCGACCGATTTGAGATCGTGCAGGCCCCAGAAGTAGAGGATCAGGCCGGGCGCGACGCCGAAATTGACGAAGTCGGCGAGGCTGTCGAGCTCGGCGCCGAAGCGCGACGTGCCCTTGAGCATGCGGGCGACGCGGCCGTCGATGCCGTCGAGCAGCGCGGCGAACACGATGGCCGCGAGCGCGAGCTCGAGCCGGCCCTCGACCGACATGCGGATGGCGGTGAGCCCCGCGCACAGCGCGAGCAGCGTGATCAGGTTGGGCAATAAAGTGCGCACCGGGACCGCCTTGAAACGGCGGCGGAACGGCGGCGGCGCGGGATCGATGGGCTGGAACACCATGACGCAACTATATAGCGCGATCCGTGGCTTTTCGTAGCCTGCGCCGGCACGCTTTTGGCAGGCGGCCGCGGCGCCACCTGATTCGGGGTAAATCCGCCGTTACCTCAGATGCTTAACCGGCACGAAAGGCGCGACCGGCGTCGCCGCCGACGATATCGGCAAGCACCGTCTCGCCGGCCAACGACGTCTGTCCGACGGCGACCAGAGGCGGGGTGCCTTGCGGCAGATAGACGTCGAGGCGCGAGCCGAAGCGGATCATGCCGAAACGCTCGCCGACGCCGACCGGCTGGCCCTCCTTGACGAAGCAGACGATGCGGCGGGCGACGAGGCCGGCGATCTGCGTCACCGCGATGCGCGGGCCGGCCGTGGTGGCGATGACCAGCGAGTTGCGCTCGTTGTCGAGGCTCGCTTTGTCGAGATCGGCGTTGAAGAACTTGCCCGGCGTGTAGACGATCTTCTCGACGCGGCCGGCGACCGGGCTGCGATTCACGTGGCAGTCGAACACGCTCATGAAGATCGAGATGCGCGGCAGCGGCGTCGGTCCGAGCCCAAGCTCGCGCGGCGGCACGGCGGTGGTGATCTGGCTGATGCGGCCGTCGGCCGGCGCCACGACGAGGCCGTCGCGCACCGGCGTCACCCGCGGCGGATCGCGGAAGAAGTAGACGCACCACAGCGTCAGCATCGTGCCGACCCAGCCGAGCGGCGGCCAGATCCAGAACAGGAGCAGCGCGACGAGCGCGAAGGCGCCGATGAAGGGATAGCCTTCCGGCGTGATCGGCACGAACTGCCGGCGAATGGAATCGACGATGGACATGGAACGGTCTCAGGCGGGTGTTTCAGGTCGCGTTGAATTTCAGGTCGAGGAAGCGATGCGCGCGCAGCCGATACCGAAGCCGCCGCTCGGCATCGGTCATCTGACCGGGAAGCTCTTTCGCCAGTGCTCGCTTCATACCCCTCTCCCGGTCCGGCCTGCGGCCGGACCACCCTCTCCCCCAAGGGGAGAGGGAAAGAACAGTGCCTTGCATTGACGCGGAAGCAAAGCCGGTCGGCCCGATATCCCGCTGCTTCATTCCGCCGCCGTGGCCGGCGCCACGCGCTCCGGCTCACCGTCCTCCGCCTCCGCCACCGGCGGCGGGTTGCGGTTGGGCGCCGTCTCGTCGATGCCGGCGCGGGCGAGCCGCTCGCGCGCCTCCTCGGCCTCGCGCTGCCGGTTCCACATGCTGGCGTAGAGCCCGTTGCGCGCCAGCAGCGCGTGATGCGTGCCGCGCTCGACGATCTCGCCGGCGTCCAGCACGATGATCTCGTCGGCGCCGACGATGGTCGAGAGCCGATGCGCGATGACCAGCGTGGTGCGGCCCTTGGACACGCGCTCGAGCGCGTCCTGGATTTCCTTCTCGGTGTGGCTGTCGAGCGCCGAGGTCGCCTCGTCGAGCACCAGGATCGGCGGACCCTTCAGGATCGTGCGCGCGATCGCGACGCGCTGCTTCTCGCCGCCGGAGAGCTTCAGGCCGCGCTCGCCGACCTCCGTCTCGTAGCCCTTCGGCGCCATGCGGATGAAGCGGTCGATCTGCGCCAGCGACGCCGCCTCCTCCACCTCGGCATCGGTCGCTTCCCAGCGGCCGTAACGGATGTTGTAGCGGATGGTGTCGTTGAACAGCACGGTGTCCTGCGGGACCATGCCGATGTGCTGGCGCAGCGACTTCTGCGTCACCGTCGCGATGTCCTGGCCGTCGATCAGGATGCGGCCGCCGGAGAGATCGTAGAAGCGATAAAGGAGCCGCGAGATCGTCGACTTGCCGGCGCCGGAGGGGCCGACGACGGCGACGGTCCGCCCGGCCGGCACCTCGAAGCTGATGCCCTTGAGAATGCGCCGCTCCGGCTCGTAGGCGAACGCGACGTTCTCGAAGCGGATGGTGCCGCGCGTCACCGCGAGCGGCTTCGCGCCCGGCGCGTCCGTGATCTCGGGCGGCCGCGCCAGGATCGAGAACATGGTCTCGATGTCGATCACCGCCTGCTTGATCTCGCGATAGACCATGCCCATGAAGTTCAGGGGCTGGTAGAGCTGGATCATCATCGAGTTGATGAGCACGAAGTCGCCGACCGTCTTCGAGCCGGCGCGCACCTCGAAGGCGCACATCACCATCGCCGCGGCGAGCCCGATCGTGAAGATGATCGCCTGGCCGGCATTGAGCACGGTGAGCGAGGTGTAGGCCTTGACGCTCGCATCCTCGTAGCGCGCCATCGCCCGGTCGTAGCGGGCGGCCTCCCGCTCCTCGGCGGAGAAATACTTCACCGTCTCGTAGTTCAGGAGCGAGTCGATCGCCTTGACGTTGGCGTCGGTGTCGCTGTCGTTCATCTTGCGGCGGATGCCGATGCGCCACTCGGTCGCGAGATAGGTGTAGACCATGTAGAGCGCGACGGTGACGAGGACGACGGCGACGTAACGCCAGTCGAACTGCCACATCAGCACGCCGGCGATGAGCGCGAGCTCGATGATGGTCGGCGCGAGCTGCAGGATGACCATGCGGACGATGGTCTCGATGCCGTTGCGGCCGCGCTCGAGGACGCGCGTCAGGCCGCCGGTCTTGCGCTCGAGATGGAAGCGCAGCGACAATTCGTGCATGTGCACGAAGGTGCGGTAGGCGAGCCGGCGCACGGCGTGCATCGCCACCTTGGCGAACAGGCCGTCGCGCAGTTGCGTCAGCGCCGCCATCAGGATGCGCATGCCGCCATAGGCGAGCGTCAGCGCGATCGGCGCGGCCGCCGTCCACAACAGCCAGTCGGAGGCGACGGCCGGGGCGCTGCCCTGGCCGACGAGCGCGTCGGTCGCCCATTTGAAGGTGAAGGGGACGGCGATGGTGGCGAGCTTGGCGGCCAGCAGCAGCACCAGCGCGCCCATCACGCGCAGCTTCAGGTCGGTCCGATCGACCGGCCAGATATACGGCCACAGGTGGATCACCGTGCGCAGCAGCGCGCCGCGGTCGGCGATCACCCGGGGCGCTTGCGCGGGGGTGTGGTGGCGATTCGCAGTCATTCAAGGTCCGGACGGGGACGGCGGAACTCGGATGGCCGTCGCGCTTCTCATATAGGCGGATTCTCGCCGGTAAGCACCCTCTGCGGCCACAAGCCCCGCAAAAACCGGCGGAAATCCGGCCGACGCCTTGACGGTCCCCCTGCGGAGACGCACATGCAAGGCAACAACAGAATGGTTCCGATGAAAAATATCCAAAGAATTTGCGTGTATTGCGGTTCCGGCACCGGAACCGACCCCGCCTATGTCCAGGCTGCCGAGCAGTTCGGCCGCATCCTGGCCAGGGAAAAGGTGGGCCTCGTCTATGGCGGCGGCGCCATCGGCATCATGGGCGCGATCTCCAACGCGGTGCTGGAGAACGGCGGCGAGGTGACGGGCATCATCCCCGAATTCCTCATGACCCGCGAGCGGGCGCAGCCCAACGGCCACGATCTCATCGTCACGCACGACATGCACGAGCGCAAACGCCGGATGTTCGACATGGCGGACGCGTTCGTCGCGCTGCCGGGCGGCGTCGGCACGCTGGAAGAGGTGGTCGAGCAGATCACCTGGATGCAGCTCGGCCGGCACATGAAGCCGATCCTGCTCGCCAACATCAAGGGCTTCTGGAATCCGCTCTGCCTGCTGCTCGACCACATGAAGACGCTCGAGTTCATCCGCCCCGGCCTCGACTTCACCCTGCTCGTCACCGACGACGTGCGCGAGATCCTGCCGATGGTGCGCAAGGCCGCGGCCGCGGTGCCGGAGGAAGCCAGGAAGATGGAGCCGACCGCCGCCGAGCGGCTGTGAGGCCTTCTTGTCCCGGGCGCGGTGCTGCACGTCGCGAACGTCGCCGCCTCGATGCGTTGCGCCCTCCTCCGTCATCGTCCGCGAAAGCGGACGATCCAGTCCGCCGCAGCACAATCGAGAGCGCACAGAGTCCTGGATTCCGGCTCTCGCTTCGCTCGGCTGGAATGACGGCGGTGTTTGTGCTGCGCCGCGCCCGGGACAAAGCGCGCATCACGTCACGAACGTCACCGCCTCGATGCGGTTGCCGTCGCGGTCGCGGATGAAGGCGGCGTAATAGCCCTCGCCGTGCTGCGGCCTCAGGCCCGGCGCGCCGTCGGACGTGCCGCCGGCCGCGAGCGCCGCGGCGTGGAAGGCGTCGACCAGTTCGGTCCCGCGCGCACGCAGGCACACATGCGCACCGCTATTGTCCGGCGCGGGCGCAGCGTCGGCCCGCAGGTTGATCCAGAATTCGGCGTATCGCTTGCCGAAGCCGACGGTCGCCGGCCGCCGCTCCAGGGCAGTGAAGCCGAGCGCGCCGAGCACCGCCTCGTAGAAGCGCGTGCTGGCCGCAAGATCGCGCACCGGAATGGAGACGTGGTCGATCATGGGGTCTCCCTGACACCTCATCCTCTCCCGTGTCATCGCCCGCGCAAGCGGGCGATCCAGATCTCCTCGCGCCTCACACCGGCGCGCCGGACTTCACCAGCTTGAACACGATCGAATCCATCAGCGCCTGGAACGAGGCGTCGATGATGTTGGACGACACGCCGACGGTGGTCCAGCGGTCGCCGTTGTCGTCCTCGCTCTCGATCAGCACGCGCGTCACGGCCTCGGTGCCGGAATTGAGGATACGCACGCGGAAATCGGAGAGCGACAGGCTGTCGATGTATTTCTGGTACTTGCCGAGATCCTTGCGCAGCGCCTGGTCGAGCGCGTTGACCGGGCCGTTGCCTTCGGCCGCCGAGATCGTGCTCTGGTCGCCGATCTTCACCTTGACCACCGCCATGGCGACGGTGACGCGCTCGCCGACGGCGTTGTAACGCTGCTCGACGGTGACGTCGAACTGCGTCACGTCGAAATAGTCCGGCACCGCGCCGAGCGTGCGCCGCGCCAGGAGCTCGAACGAGGCGTCGGCCGCCTCGTAGGCATAGCCGATGGCCTCGCGCTCCTTGACGATCTCGAGAAGCCGCGTGACCCGCGGATCGTCCTTGTCGGCCTTGATGCCGATGCGCTCGAGCTCGGCCAGCACGTTCGACTTGCCGGCCTGCTCCGACACCAGCACCTTGCGCTTGTTGCCGACGCGCTCGGGCGCGACATGCTCGTACGTCGTCGGGTCCTTGAGGATCGCCGAGGCGTGGATGCCGGCCTTGGTGGCGAAGGCTGACTCGCCGACATAGGGCGCGTGGCGGTTCGGCGCGCGGTTCAGGCGCTCGTCGAGCGCGCGCGAGACCTGCGCGAGCCGCTGCAGCGCCGCGTCCGACACGCCGATCTCGAAGGCGTCGGCGTAATCGGGCTTGAGCTTCAGCGTCGGAATGATGGAGACGAGATTGGCATTGCCGCAGCGCTCGCCCAGCCCGTTGAGCGTGCCCTGGATCTGCCGCGCGCCGGCGCGCACGGCGGCCAGCGAGTTGGCCACCGCCTGCTCGGTGTCGTTGTGGGCGTGGATGCCGACATGGTCGCCGGGGATGACCTTGACCACCTCGCCGACGATCCGCTCGACCTCGTGCGGCAGCGTGCCGCCATTGGTGTCGCACAGCACCACCCAGCGCGCGCCTTCCTCGTAGGCGGCCCTGGCGCAGGCGAGCGCGAAGGCGGGATTGGCCTTGTAGCCGTCGAAGAAATGCTCGCAGTCGAGCAGCACCTCGCGGCCCCTCGACTTGGCCGCGCGCACGCTGTCGCGGATCGAGGCGATGTTCTCCTCGGGCGTCGTCTCGAGCGCGACCTTGACGTGATAGTCCCACGACTTGGCGACGAAGCAGATGGCGTCCGCCTCGGCCTCGAGCAGCATGGCAAGGCCGGGATCGTTCGAGGCCGAGCGGCCGGGCCGGCGCGTCATGCCGAAGGCGGTGAACGTCGTATGGAGCTTGCGCTTCTCGCCGAACAATTCCGTGTCGGTCTGATTGGCGCCGGGATAGCCGCCCTCGACGTAGTCGATGCCGAGCTCGTCGAGCATGCCGACGATCGCGAGCTTGTCGGCCAGCGTGAAGTCGACGCCGTTCGTCTGCGCGCCGTCGCGCAGCGTCGTGTCGAACAGATAGAGGCGTTCCCTGGTCATGAACCTCTCCTCTCTTTACCTCCCCCCTTGTGGGGGAGGTCGACCGCGCGCAGCGCGGTCGGGAGGGGGGTAGTTGCGGTTACGCGACACGCAGCAACGACCACCCCCCTCCCCAACCCTCCCCCACAAGGGGGGAGGGAGCGAGAGGCCGTGTCGCGTCGGAAGAAGCCGCTCATCGCATCACCACAATCCGAAATACTTGGTCGCCACCGCCACCGCCGCGACGATGATCACCACCTTGAGCACGATGTAATAGAGCCAGTGGCGCGGGAACGGCGTGTCCGGTCGTTTCATGGCTTGCCCCCCTTGGCGAGCTGCTTGGTCAGCGTCGTGTTGGCGAGCCATTCGTCGCCCATCGAGATCGAATTGCGCCGCTGCGCGACGTAGCCGCGCTTCTCGAAGAAGCCGCGCGCGGTGTCGCTGGCATCGACGGTGAGCTTGTCGGCGCCGCGGCCGCCGGCGAGCTTTTCCAGCGCGTCGGCGAGCATGGCGCCGGCGCCGTGCCCGGCCGCGCCGGGATGCACGTAGAGCATGTCGATGTGGTCCTTGCCGGCGAGCGAGGCGAAGCCGACCGGCGAGCCGCCGAGCGTGGCGACGAGCGTCAACTGCTTGCCGAGCTTGCCGGCGAAGCCGGCGACGTCGTCGGCTGCCGCGGCCCAGGCCTGCTGCTGCGCCTCGCTGTAGTCGTCGCCCGTGAGCGCCGCGATCGACTCCCGGAAGATCTCGGCCAGCACGGCCGCATCCTCGGCGAGGAACGGCCGCAGCGCGAATTGCGGGTTGGCCGTGCCGCTCATGCCGTGCCCCGCGGCGGCCAGACCGCGGTGTCGCGGTCGGGATGCTGATGGCTGACGACGCGCGCCTTGAAGCTCTCCTGCTCCGGCTCCGCGCCGTCCGGCCGCGTCGGCAGCGCGCAGAGCGCGTCGAAGAACGGCTGCTTGTCGGCCGGGTTCACCTGGAGCGTCGGCGCCGCGACGCTCGGATCGTCGAGCGCGCCGACGGCGATCTCGACCGTCCCACCGGTCTCGTAGGTCAGCGGCGTGCCGCAGTCGGCGCAGAAGCCGCGCTTCACAAGATTCGAGCTCTGGAAGTACTTCGGCGCGCCGCGCGTCCATTCGAGATCGTGCGCGGTGACCAGCGCCCCGAAGAAAGAGCCGAAGGCCTTCTGGCACATGCGGCAATGGCAGATCGACGAACGGCCGAACCGGCCGGCACGGACGCGCACCGCCCCGCACTGACAGCCGCCGGAGTGGAAGGTTGCTGTCATTGCGCGATCTCCCCCTTCTTCTTACCTCCCCCGCTCGCGGGGGAGGGAGCGCGCCGTGCATGACGAAGGAGAGTCATCGCGCGATCTCCCAGGTGGTGCCGTCCTTGGAATCCTTGAGCACGACGCCCATCGCCGCGAGCTCGTCGCGGATGCGGTCGGACTCCTTGAAGTCCTTCGCCTTGCGCGCGGCGGTGCGGGCGTCGATCAGCGACTGCACCTTGGTGACGTCGATATTCGCGGCGCTGACGCGGCGAGCCGCCCATTGCGCGGCGCTCTCCTGCAGGAAACCGAGCAGGCGCAGCGACGCGGCGAAGCTCGCGCGCGCGGCGTCGTCGCCGCCGTGCGCGGCATGGCGCAGGCCGTGCAGCGTCGCGATCACCTGCGGCGTGTTGAGATCGTCGCAAAGCCCGGCGAGCACCTCGTCGGCAACGACCGTGCCCTTCGCGTCGCCCGCGACGGCGTACCAGTCGTCGAGCGTCCTTGCGCTCTCCTCCAGCCCCTTCACCGTCCAGTCGATCGGCTGGCGGTAGTGCGTGCGCAGCATGTTGAAACGCAGCACCTCGCCCGGCCAGTCCTTGAGCAGATCGTGGATGGTGAAGAAGTTGCCGAGACTCTTCGACATCTTCTCGCCTTCGACCTGCAGGAAGCCGTTGTGCATCCAGTAGTTCGCCATCACGCCGGTGTGGAAGGCGCAGCGCGACTGCGCGATC